>Ga0070727_10004542_pt1 | contig 11792 bp, 7 predicted proteins | sample tdAd472_FD_66722 | JGI IMG/M metagenome (GOLD analysis project Ga0070727, IMG submission 66722) | Marine sediment microbial communities from the Atlantic coast under amendment with organic carbon and nitrate - tdAd47.2 | ecosystem: Environmental > Aquatic > Marine > Coastal > Sediment | place... | reverse complement strand
GGGTCTTGGAAAGACCCCCTGAGAAGCAGCCTTGAGCCCATTGGGGGTGAGCCCGAGCAATTCACTTGCGAGGGCGAGGGGGTCTTGGAAAGACCCCCTGAAACTAGTTCCGGTCGAAGCCCACCGCGTCGAGGGCGACGTTGACGTCCTGCACCTGCTGGTCGGCGGGGGTGAGGTTGATCGTGAGCGCGAACAGCGCGGGGCCCTGGAAGTCGACCCCGGGCTGGCCCGGGCGGACGGCGACCGAGTTCAGCAGGCCCTCGAAGGCCTGGGGGTCACCGCTGCGGGCGAAGCCGCGCGCCGTGGTCGCCAGCCCGGGCTCGAACAGGTCGATCACGTGCAGCTCGCTGGCGTTGAAGTTCGCCGCGTAGAGGTAGCGCCCCGAATCCGAGACGGCCAGGCTGCTGACGAAGTCGGAGCCCCCCGCCGCGGGCGGGAGCGCGTAGCCACCGCGGAACCGCGCGCCGAGGTCGACGGGCGCGCTGGCGCCGACGAGGGCCTCGAGCCCGCTGAGGTCGAGCAGGTAGACCTCGGGCTCGTTCTGCGAGCCGAGGTAGCCCCAGCGTCCGTCGGGGGAGAGCTCGACGCGCCCGCTGGGCGCCTCGCCGGGGAGGTCGATCCAGCCCACGGTGGCGAAGCTCACGGGGTCGATCACGTCCACGGCGCCCTCCCCAGCGGCGAAGGGGCCGCTGTCGGTGACGAGCAGCAGCGGCCCGGCGGGGGTCTCCAGGCGGCGGATCCCGGTGGGGTTGAAGCCGCGGGTCTGGAGCACCCGCGGGTTGCCGAGGGTCCCCGCCTGCGGGTCCTGGTCGAAGGCCCACACGGTGCCGGGGTTGGGGGTGAACTGGGCGTCGAAGTTGGACGCGGTCACGAACAGGGTGTCGCCGATCCCGAGGGCGTCCGAGGTGTAGCTCAGCGGGAGGGGCTGGCCGCCGACGTCGACGCCGGCGGCGTTCTGCGTCCCCGCGGGCCAGGTCACGGTCCGGCCGTCGAGGTCGTAGGCGATCACGTCGGCGGGGAGCGCCGCCGCGCTGGGGTCGAAGCGGTAGACCGCCTCGCCGCCCTGGCCCGAGGCGGTGACGTAGGCGGTGCTCGCGTCTTGCACGCGCAGCGCCCCCGCCGCGATCCCCGGGGTGAACGGCGCGCCGGGCAGGGCCAGCTCGCGCAGGGACCTGGGGCTGGGGTCGAGGGCCAGCACGCGCACGTAGCCGCTGTCCTGGGCGACGAAGGCCTGGCCCGCGAGGGCGGGGTCGGCGGGGAGCGCGAGGCCGCTGGTCGAGGCGAGCTCGCGGAAGGCGACGAAGGCGTTGGTGGTCAGCGTGGCCTGGACGGGGGTCGCCGAGCCGACGGCGGCCAGCTGACCGCCGGGGTCGTGGTGCGTCGGCGCGGCCGACTGCGGGGGCGCGGTCGACTGGCTCGAGGTCGACGAGGTCGCCTGGCTCGAGACCGGTGCCGAGGTGGAGGAGGAGCGGTTCGACGAGCTGCTGCTGCAGCCCGTCCCGAGGAGAGCGGCCAATCCGGCCGCCCACAGGAAGCGAGTCATGGGGTGGGGTTTCTCGTATGGCCGACGAGGAGGCGCACGCGAGCGTGCCCGGCCAGGGTCCTGTCTGTCCGCGCAGACGGGTGTTCGACCAGCTCTCGACAGGTGTTCTGGCTCGCGAGTTGGCCTCGGGCTGCCCCTTCCCGGCCGAAGCCAGTGGGTGAGCGCTTTGCTCGTGCAGCCGTCGTCCTCGCTTACAGCGGCGGGACCGCGCCGGATTCGCACCGGCTTCCCTGCGGGGGCACACGCCCCCTGAGATCTGGGTGCCCCGCGTCGCAAGAGCCTCCGTCTAACCGGGCGGGACCCCGGGCCCGTCTGCAACTGCTGCACCGGAGCGGACGACCGCTGAGGCGGGGTTTACGGGAGGCGAGGGCTCAGCTTTCGGGAAGCCGCTGGCGGTCCGTTTCAGCCGGGGACCGAACGGGCCGCTAGCCCTCCGCGCCGTCGTCCGCGAGCACCGCCTCCTTGGTCAGCCCGTACTTCTCGATCTTGGCGTCGAGGGTCGGGCGGCTGATCCCGAGGATCGAGGACGACTTGCTCTTCTTGTAGCCGGTGCGCCGCAGGACCTCGCGGATCACCTGCCCCTCGACCTGCTCGACCTCCTTGGAGACGAGCTCCTTGAGGGTCCGCCCGGCGAGGGTCAGGCTGCGCACGTGGCTCCCGGTGGCGGCCGTGGCCCGCGCCGGCGCCTGGGCCCCGGCGACGACGTTCTTGCTCAGGTGCTCGGGGCGAATCGTGACGCCCTGGGAGAGCGCCGAGGCGCGCATGATCTCGTTCTCGAGCTCGCGCACGTTGCCCGGCCACTCGTAGCGCATCAGGAGGTCCATGGCCTCGGAGCTGATCTCGGCGGGCTTGGTCTTGGCCTTCTTCGCGTCGCGCTCGATGAAGTGCTGGCTGAGGAGGGGCACGTCCTCCTTCCGGTCGCGCAGCGGAGGCAGGAGGATGTTGATCACGTTCAGCCGGTAGTAGAGGTCCTCGCGGAAGCCGCCGGACTTGAGCACGCTCAGCAGGTCGCGGTTGGTCGCGGACACGATCCGCACGTCGACCTTCTTGAACTCCTTGGAGCCGACCCGGCGCAGGACGCCGTCTTGCAGGACCCGCAGGAGCTTGGTCTGCATGTCGAGGTCCATGTCGCCGATCTCGTCGAGGAACAGCGTGCCCCCGTCGGCGAGCTCGAACAGCCCGATCTTGTCGGCGTTGGCGCCGGTGAACGCGCCGCGGACGTAGCCGAAGAACTCGCTCTCCATCAGGTGCGCCGGGATCGCGGCGCAGTTCTCCGAGACGAACGTCTGCTTCTTGCGCGCCCCGTTGTAGTGCAGCGCGCGCGCGATCAGCTCCTTGCCGGTGCCGCTCTCGCCCTGGATCAGGACCGAGACCTTCGAGTCGACGACCTTGTCGAGGATCATGAACACCTCGAGCATCTTCGGCGACTGGGTGATGATCTCGTCGTAGCTGTACTTGAGCTGCATGTCCTCGCGGTGGCGGGCCAGCGCCTCGCGCGCGCGGACCAGCTCGCGGTCCTGGACCTCGACCCGCTCGCGGAGGGCCTGGTTCAAGCGCTCCAGCTCCTCCTTGGCGTGCTGCAGCTCTTCGCGCTGGCGGCAGTTCTCCTCGAACAGGCGCGCGTTCTCGATGGCCACCGCCGCCTGGCCGCCGACGAGCTCGAGCTGCTCGCGGCACTTCTCGTCGAAGCGGTTGGAGGCGAAGCGGTTGTCGAGGTAGATCGCGCCCTGGACGTCGTCGCGGTGGCGCAGCGGGACCACGAGCACGCTGCGGAGCTTCATCGAGAGGATGCTCTCGCGCCCGCTGTAGCGCTCGTCCTTGCCCGCGTCGGAGAGCAGCACCGAGCGCCCGTGCTCGAGGACCTCGCTCACGAGGGTGCTCGAGACCTTCTCCCGCGCGTCCTTGATCGACTCGCGGTCGATGTTCCGCGAGACCTTGACCTGGAAGTCGCGGTCCTTGCCGAGCTTGAGCACGAGGAACCCGCGCTCGGCGCCGGAGACGTGGATCACGGTGTCCATCACCCGCTCCAGCAGGCGGCGCAGGTTCAGCTCGGAGTTGAACATCTCGTTCAACCCCAGCAGCCGGCGGAGGTCTTGCAGCTCGCCCTGGGGTCCGCTGGCGGAGGTCTCCTCCTCGGGGGGGCGGGTGATCCGGCCGGTCTCCTGGAACGACTGCAGCCGCTCCTTGACCCCGGTCGGGTCCCCAGGGGCGGAGAAGATCCCGGTCTGGATGTCGATGGTCTGCTTGCCGCGCGGGTCCTCGAGGGTCTCGGTGCCCATCCGCTCGAGGTAGATGATCGTCGTCCCGATCTCGATCTTGTCGCCCGGCTGGAGGATCTGGCGCGCGACGCGGTGGCCGTTGACGAAGATCCCGTTGCGCGAGTCCTTGTCGACGACCTCGTAGACCCCTTCGTTCTCGTGGATCTCGCAGTGGTGGCGCGAGCTGTTGAGGTCGTCGATCTGGAGGTGGTTGTCCGACGAGCGACCGAGGGTGATCACGGATTGCTCGGCCTCGAACACGCGCGCGGGGCGGCCGTCGTTGCCGCAAACGATCAGACGAGCCATATCGCGCTGGGGTCCTCCTGGGCGTCAAGCCAGGTTAACGACGCAAGGGACTCGGGTCAATGGACTAAGGGGGACGCGCGGCCGGTCTGTAAACCGTCCCGACGACGGCTCAGCCCTTCGCCAGCTCGCCGGCCTTCCAGGTGGCGAAGGCCTCTTCTTCGCTGCGGGTCCACTTCCCGCCCAGGCCCAGCTCGCGGAGGCGCGCCTTGGCGGCGAGCAGGAGTTGGCGCCGCTTGGAGTAAGGGACGAAGGCCGCCTTGAACCCGTAGAGCACGGTCTTGCGGATCTCCTTGGGGGTCAGCTTGAAGTGCTTGTAGGCCAGGCGGTATTCGTCGGTCACCTGCACGTCCGAGACCATTCGATTGTCGGTGCAGAGGGGCGCCCGCACCTCCTCGTCGAGGAAGCGACGGAAGGGGTGCTCGTCGAGGCTGTTGATCGCCTTCGTCTGCAGGTTCGAGGTCAGGCACACCTCGACGGTCACCCGCCGGTCCCGGAGGTACTCGAGCAGCCCGTCCCCTTGCTCGAGGATCCGCGTGCCGTGCCCGATGCGCTGGGCGTTGAGGTAGGTCACCGCCTCCTGGATCGACTCCGGGCCGTAGCCCTCGCCGGCGTGGACGGTGATGTTGAGGAAGTTGTCGATGCAGAAGGAGAACGCCTCCTGGTGGTGCGAGGGCGGGAAGTCGGCCTCGGCGCCGGCGAGGTCGAAGCCGACGACGCGGTGGATCCCCTGGCGCTTGGCCTCGGCGGCCAGGCGCGCCGCCGCCAGCGAGCAGCTGCTACCCAGCTCACGGTGCGAGGCGTAGGGGAACTGCTTCCGCAGCTGGCGGTGGAAGTAGCCAATGCTCTCGTGGTAATTGCGCATGGCGCAGATCAGGATCCCGGTGAGGATCTTGCCGCCGGTCTCGCGCTCCGCGCGCTCGAGGCCGTCGCTGACCGCCTGGATCACCTCCAGCCCGGAGAGGGCGTCGTGAATGTGCCGCTGGGGCGCGAAGCGCACCTCCAGATACCACACGTTCTCCTGGGCGGCGTCGAGGGCCAGCTCGTAGGCGGCGCGCGCGAGGGTCTCCTTGGTCTGCAGCACCCCGCAGATGATGTCGAAGGGGAGCAGGTACTCCTCGAGGCTGCTGCAGCCGAGGCCGGGGCAGAGCACCTTGCGCAGGGTCTCGACCGAGGTGTCTTCGGGGAGGGCGTAGCCGAGGCGCTGGGCGAGCTCGCGGATCGCCGGCTGCGCGGCCAGCTCGGAGACGGTCTCCGGGCGCAGGGAGCCGTCGAGGTGGCAGTGGAGGTCGGTCTTCGGCAGCTCGACGAAGAGCTGGTCTCGCTCTGCGGGGGAGAGCGCGTCGAGGTCGACGATGGGCGGAGACTCGGACATGCGGACCTCGGTGAGGTGGGAGGATCTCCAGCGAGGATAGCTGCTGAGGTTGGCCACGCCAGCTGGGCGGGTTACAGTCTCGGCGACCGCGCACCGCTGGAGTTTGCGTGAACCGCACGGAGACGCCCCTGCTCCTCATCTTGCCCCTCTCCCGCACCGGGGGCGGCGCCTTCGATGAATGGCTGGGCAGCGCGATGTCGCGCCTGCTCGGCGAGCTGCTCGGGGGCACCGGGCGACCGGCGGTGGCCCCCCGCGAGGCCGACCGGGTGTGCCGGGCGCTGGGGCTCTCGATCCCGGGCGCAGAGCCCCTCGGCGACTTCGGGCGCGACATGCTCCTCGGCCAGACCGGGGCGAGCCACGTGATCTACGGGACCTTCACCCGCGGCGACGAGCTGGAGCTGGAGCTGCGGCTCGTCGACGGCCAGGGGACCGACGAGCGGGTGGTGGCGCACGGGCAAGAGGCCACGTTCCGCGAGGTCGCCCTCGACGCGTGCGTGCGGCTCTGCCAGAAGCTCCCCGGCGGGTCGAGCGGGCTCGAGGCCCGGCGAGAAATGGACGCGGTGCACGGGACGCGCTCGTGGGAGGCCTTCCTCGCGCTGACCCGCGCGCGCTTCGCCTGGTCGACGGGGGACGTCGAGCGGTTCGAGGACGAGGTCGTGACCGCCCTGCGGTTGGACGCCACCTACGCCGAGCCCTACCACGTGGTGGCGCAGGCGGCCCGCGCGCTGGGCGACACCGAGCGCGCCATCGACAGCCTGCGCGAGGTGGCCCGGGTGCACCGCGAGGCGGGTCACGAACAGCAGGAGGCCAGCGCGCTGCTCTACGTGGGCCACGCGCTCGTCGAGTCGGGGGCCTGGGACGAGGGGGCCGAGGCCTACGAGCAGGCCAAGGGCCTGTTCGACGCCCTCGGCGACCGCCGGGGCGTGGCGCACGCGAGCATGAACGTGGCCAACGTGCTCCTCCGCCGCGGCGATCACGCGCAGGCGATCGAAGAGTACCGCGCGGGGCTCGAGCGGATCCGCGACCACCCCAAGGACCGCGCCAAGCACATGTTCAACCTCGGGCTCGCGCTGCGCGAGGCGGGGGAGTTCGAGCAGGCGATCGCCCAGCTGGAGGAGGCCAAGCAGCTCGGCTTCCAGCTCCGCGACGACGAGCTCGTCTCGGGCGCCCACAACGCGATCGGCACGATCTACGACGACATGGGCCAGCTCGAGCGCGCGCTGCAGCAGTTCCGGCGGGCCGAAGAGCACCTCGACGCGCAGGACGACCCCGCGCACCTGGCGCGGGTCAAGGACCACATTGGGATCGTGCTCAAGAAGCAGGGCAAGCTCGCGGAGGCCCTCGACTACAGCGAGCAAGCCTGCCAGCTGTTCGAGGCTCACGGGGACCCGCTGCCCCTCGCGATCGCCTACGTGAATCGCGCGGGGATGCTGCAGGACCTGGGGCGCGAGGACGAGGCGATCCCGTTCGCGGTCGCCGCGCACCGGGAGTTCGTCCGCCTGGGGAGCCCGTCGGCTGGCACCACCGAGCGCATGCTCGACCAATTGGGGCTCGACGAGGAGTCGATCGAGGCGATTTGCCAGGAGGCGGAGGACGCCGACGACGACGACGACGACGACGAGTCGCCGATGCTCGACGACCTCGATCCGCTCCCGCCCGACCCGCTGTCCGACGACCTGCTGGACGAGGACTTCGACGAGGACGACGAGGACGACGAGGACGACGAGGACTTCGACGAGGACGAGGACGACCTCCTCGAAGAGGACGAGGACAGCGAAGAGGACCTCTGGCGCGAGGGCGAGCCCCCGGTCTAGCAGCCCGCTGAAGAACGGCTGGTCTGCGGAGCCCGGCTGCGCCGAGCTCCGCGATCGCCAGGATTTGCTTCGCAAACCCTGGCGACTACGTTGCTCGTCGTTCGCGATGCTGACATCTGCTCGCTCCTCGCGCCTGGCCAGCCGTTCTTCAACGGGCTGCTAGCGGCGACTGCTAGCCGTAGATCGTGACGTCGCCGAGCTTGGAGATGCTCACGACCTCGGTCTTGCGCACGTGGACCGACTCGCGGTTCTTCTTCACCCCGTGCTTGGCGGAGTCCATTACGTAGAGCTCCTTGGAGGTCCGCGTGCTCTGCAGGTCGTGCACGTCCGCGTTGGTGAGCACGAGGAACCAGTCCCCGGCCTTCTCGAGGGTCCCGATGTAGATCAGGTCTCCCCGGGTGTCGAGGACCACGGGCTCGCCGAGGAAGCTCGCCAGCTCCTCGCCTTCGGTCTGGGCAGGTTCGCTCATTGGGCCACGATCCGTCGGATGTCGTTGAAGAACACGAGGGCCATCAGGCCCAGGATCAGCACCAGCCCGATCCACTGCGCGGCGCTGAGGACCTCACCGGAGACGGGCTTGCCCTTCAGCTTCTCGAGGATCAGGAACAGGATGTGCCCCCCGTCGAGGACCGGGATCGGGAGCACGTTGATCACGGCCAGGTTCACCGAGAGGATCGCCAGGAGGTGGAACAGGCGCGCCATTCCGTCCTGGCGCGCGACCTTGTAGGCGACGTTCACGATCTGAATGGGCCCCCCGAGCTCCTTGGGGGAGACCGAGCCCGTGACGAAGGAGCGCAGCATGAGTGCGATCCGCTGGGTTTGGACCGCGGTCTGGTGGATCCCAAGGCCGACGGCCGCCAGGGGGCCGCGCTGGATCGTGACCCGGCGGTAGCCGGTCGCGTAGCCGAGGTCGCCGTACGTCTGGCCGTCGATAGGGCGGGCGCTGACGACCGCGGTCTGCTCGTCGCCCTTGTCTCCGCCCTTGGGGATCCAGCCGATCAGCAGCGGCTCCTCGCCCCGCGCGCGGAGGATGTTCCGCAGGTAGCGCGAGCTCTGGAACTCGCGCTCCTGACTCCACCACATGCCTCCAGCGACCCAGAGCCGGGTCAGGCGGTCCCCCGGCTGGAGGGTCACGGGCTCCGCGTCGTCGGGCACGAGGAGCGTCGAGGCCTCGGCCACCGTGTCGGCCTGATAGGTGAGCCCCAGGAGGTAGCGCCCCACCGCGCGCCGGATCTCGAGCTGCTCGTCGGGGTCGTCGACTCCCTCCAGCGCGGACTCGAGCTGAGCTTCGTTCTGCAGCGCGATGGCGAGCTCCACGTCGACCCGGGTCGGCGTGCCGTCTTGCACCCGCTCGACCACGAGCTGGGTGGGCGCGCCCGCCTGGGTCGCGCCGACCTCGGCGACGATGTCGCGCAGCGTGTCGAACTCCAGGGGGTGTCCGCCGAGGCTGATCAGCCGGTCCCCGACCTGCACCCCCGCCTTCCCCGCTGCGCCGTCCTCGGTCAGGCTGCGCACGTAGGGGTCGTTGGAGAGCTGAAGGCCGATGCCATACTCCGGCTTGCTGGGGATCGTGACCTCGAAGGGGATCAGCTCGCTGGAGGCTGGCCGCCCGGCAGCGTCGTAGCGCGTGCGCTCGACGGTCACCACCGCTGGGCCGCTGAGCTCTTCGATGCGTTGCGCGATCTGAGCGTCGCTGAGGTGGGCCGGCGGAGCCTCCGAGCCCACGGGGCCCACGCTCACGATCCGGTCGCTGGACTCCGGGGTCGCTGCTTGCGCACCGGCCGCAGGCAGCGGGGAGTCGTCGCTGAACCCGATGAGCACGTTCAGCGGCTGCACGCCGATCTGCGCGAAGGAGTCGCCCTTGCCCCGCATGGGGTTGACCCGCGTGGTGACGGTCTCGGAGCCGCGCTGGAGGGTGAGCTCGAGCTCTCCGCTGGAGATCGCGACCAGGTGGGTCAGGTCTTGCCAGCCGAGGACCTCCTCGCCGTCGACCGCGAGCACGATGTCGCCTGACTTCACGTCCGCGCGGCTGGCCGGGTAGCCGGGGCTGATCTGGCCGATCTCGGGCGCGGTGAACTCGATCCCGAGGCCGAAGGCGACGATGAACCCGAAGGCGGCGAGCACGAGGTTCATCACCACGCCGGCGATGAGGATCACGAAGCGTTTGTAGGGGGGCTGGTTGCGGAAGTCGCACTCGAGGTCGGTCTTGGGCTGGTTGGGGTCGTCGTCCGCCTGGCCGAGCATTCGCACGTAGCCCCCGAGGGGGAGCCAGGAGATGCGGTAGTCGGTGTCGCCGCGGCGGAAGCCGACCATCCGCGAGCCGAAGCCCAGCGAGAACACCTCGACGCGCACTCCGGCCCACTTGGCTGCGAGGAAGTGGCCCAGCTCGTGGAAGAAGATGAGGGCGCCGACGCCGAAGAGCATGCCGAGGATTCCTCGGAGCTGCGCGCCGAATTCGGCGAGGGGGAGGCTCAGGAGGTCAGGCATGCCCGCGCCTCCTCACGTGCCCAGGTGTCTGCGGCGAGGACCTCCTCCAGGGTGGGCGTGGCGACCCCGAGGCTGGGCCCGCCCGCGGCGTGGCGCTCGAGGACGGTCGCCGTCGTCTGCACGATCGCGGTGAAGCTGATGTGGCCTTCGTAGAACGCGGTGCGCGCGATCTCGTTGGAGGCGTTGAACACCGCGCCGGAGACTCCGCCGCGGCGCAGGACCTCGTACGCCAGATCGACTGCAGGGAAGCGGACGCGGTCGACCTCTTCGAAGGTCAGCGACGCGATCTTCGCCAGGTCGAAGGCGTCGGTCTCGAGCGGGAGACGCTCGGGGAAGGTGAGTGCGTACTGGATCGGGACGCGCATGTCGGGGACGCCCATCTGGGCGAGCACCGAGCCATCGACGAACTCGACGAAGGAGTGCACGATCGACTGCGGGTGCACCACGATCTCGATCTGCTCGGCGGGGAGACCGAACAACCATCGAGCTTCGATCAGCTCCAGCGCTTTGTTCATCAGGGTCGCGGAGTCGATGGTAATGAACGGGCCCATCGACCACGTGGGGTGCTTGAGCGCTTCTTCGCGCGAGGCGTTCGCCATCTGCTCGGCGGACCAGGTGCGAAACGGTCCACCCGAAGCGGTGAGGACGAGGCGCTTGGCCTCGCGCGCCGAGCCGGAGCGGAGGCACTGGAAGATCGCGGAGTGTTCGCTGTCGACGGGCAAGAGCTCCGCCCCGTGCTCCTCGGCCAACGCCCCCAGCAGCGGGCCGGTGAGCACCAGGCTCTCCTTGTTGCTCAAGCAGATTCGACGCCCGTGACGCGCGGCGGCGAGCACCGCTGGCAGGCCTGCAGCCCCCGAGATAGCGGCCAACACCGTGTCGCAGTCGGGGTGCTCGACGAGCCCGGTGGCGCCTTCGTCGCCCAGGAGCACCTCGCAACCCGTCCCAGCGAGGGCGTCTTGCAGGGGAGCCAGGGCCTGCGGATCGGCGATGGAGACCCTCGGAACCGCGAGGGCTCGGGCTTGTTCGGCGAGCTTCTGCCACTGGGAGCCCGCTGCAAGTCCAACCACCCGAATACGATCGGGACCGAGGTTGCGGCACACATCGATGGTGCTGGTGCCGATGGAGCCCGTCGACCCCAGAATCACGACGCCGCGCGGAGCCGACGGCTTGGAAACGCTCGTAATCATGCGCGGCATTCTCAGCGCACCCCGTTCCGCCGTCAAGTGGATCCCGTTGCGCTGGCTGGCTTTCCGGCGGTTTCTCGAGCCAGGGAAAGAAAATATCGATTTCGGGGTTGATCCTAGGGAGTCCCCCGGTATCTTTGGGCGCTCTGGGGGGGTGAACCTCCCGATCATTAACAAACTAAGCGCGTCCCGCACCGTCCTCCAATCCGATTCGGATTGACAGGCGGTGGGATGTCTCGTGTCTGTGCGGCGAATCGCCAAAGCAGGCACGGCGCTCTTTGAAAATTCGTAGCTTGGTGCGTTTGGGAGTATGAGGCTCTCACGAGCCTCACTTACCGGTCGGTTCCACGGAACCGATACGGGACCCTGAACGCATGACAGCAAAACTCACATTGATCATTACGGTGATCAATGCGTGTTCGATCGTTTGCGTTCAGTAAACATTTAAACCAGTATTGAACTTTAACTTAAGGGTTTGATCCTGGCTCAGAACGAACGGTAGCGGCGTGGATTAGGCATGCAAGTCGAACGCTCCATTTTCTTTCGGGATAGTGGAGAGTGGCGAAAGGGTGAGTAATGCATAGACAATCAACCCCCGACTCTCGGATAACTGGGAGAAATTCCAGCTAAGACGGGATAGGCTCGCTAAGAAGCATTTTTTAGCGAGTAAAAGAGGCCTCTCAACGATGCTCCTGGTTGGGGACGGGTCTATGTCCTATCAGCTTGTTGGTGGGGTAATGGCCTACCAAGGCGATGACGGGTAGCCGACCTGAGAGGGTGACCGGCCACACTGGGACTGAGACACTGCCCAGACTCCTACGGGAGGCT
>Ga0070727_10004540_pt1 | contig 11804 bp, 7 predicted proteins | sample tdAd472_FD_66722 | JGI IMG/M metagenome (GOLD analysis project Ga0070727, IMG submission 66722) | Marine sediment microbial communities from the Atlantic coast under amendment with organic carbon and nitrate - tdAd47.2 | ecosystem: Environmental > Aquatic > Marine > Coastal > Sediment | place... | reverse complement strand
CGAGCGCTCGTTCGTCGTCGCCAACCAGGGGCGCGCCGACCTCGACGTCAGCTCGATCGCGCTCGCCGAGTCGGGTGACACCGTGGCCGAGTACACGATCGACGGCGACGCCGCGTCGGGCTTCACTCTCGCGCCCGGCGAGTCCCGCCGCGTGACGGTGGTCTACAACCGCGCGGATCCGGACGTCGACGCCCGCGACGAGGCGCAGCTGCGCATCGAGCACAACGACCCGGTCGTCACCTCGCCGCTCAACGTGTTCGTCCAGGCGAACCACGGCGGCACCCTGCTGCCCCCGACCTGCGAGCTGACGGTGACCCCGCCGGAGCCGTACAGCGTGGGCGACACGGTCACCCTCGACGCGAGCGGCTCGTCGCCGGCCGACGGCACGACCTTCACGCCCAACCCGTTCGAGTGGTCCGTCGTGTCGCCCGCGGGCAGCACCGCCAGCCTCTCGGCGGACTTCGGCGCCAACGTCGACCTCACCTTCGACGTGGCCGGCACGTACGAGGTCTCGATGACCGCGACGGCCGACCTCGAGGGCACCTCGGTCGACTGCGAGATCACGCGCAACCTGCTCGTCACCGAGTGACCTGCGCTGCGCCGTCCGCCGCCGTGTCCATCGCGGCGGCGGTCGTCGTTTTTGCCTCTGTCGACGCTCCGCCGGACCCGGCGTTCGGCGCGACGAGTCCGGCGCGCTCGACATCGTTGCGTGGCGCGCGAAGATGCACAGGTTCGCAGGCGGAATATCCACCGGGTACCTTGCGTTGCCGGCCCTCGTAACGGTAGACCCGCGCGACGTCTCCGCGGCGGCCGCCCGGGCGCGACCCTCACCCCCCCGTGCTAGCGATGGACGACATCCGGAGCCTGAACGAGCTCGTGCGACGCGAGAGCGCGTTCGTCAGTGACCTGATCGCCGAGACCGGCCGCCGCGTGGTCGGCCAGCAGTACATGATCGAGCGCATGCTCATCGGTCTTCTGACCGGGGGCCACGTGCTGCTCGAGGGTGTGCCCGGTCTGGCGAAGACGCTCACCGTCCGCACCCTCGCCGACACGATCCAGGCCGAGTTCAGCCGCATCCAGTTCACGCCGGACCTGCTGCCCGCCGACATCATCGGCACGCTGGTCTACAACCAGCGCGAGCAGGACTTCCAGGTGCGCACCGGCCCGGTGTTCGCGAACCTCGTCCTCGCCGACGAGATCAACCGCGCGCCGGCCAAGGTCCAGTCCGCCCTGCTCGAGGCCATGCAGGAGAAGCAGGTCACGATCGGCGACACGAGCTACCCGCTGCCGAAGCCCTTCCTCGTGCTGGCGACACAGAACCCGATCGAGCAGGAGGGCACGTACCCGCTGCCCGAGGCGCAGGTCGACCGGTTCATGCTCATGGTGAAGGTCGGCTACCCGTCCCGCACCGAAGAGCGCGAGATCATGGACCGCATGGCGACCGGGACGCCCGAAGAGATCCGACCGATCATCGATGGCCAGCGGCTGCTCGACGCTCGCAAGGTGGTCGACGAGATCTACATCGAGAACTCGGTGCTCGATTACATCGTCGACATCGTCGTCGCGACCCGCGACCCCGCCGCCGCCGGCGTGCCGAAGCTGGCCGACTACATCGAGTTCGGCGCCAGCCCGCGCGCCTCGATCTTCCTCAACCGGGCGGCGCGCGCGCACGCGTTCCTCCAGGGGCGTGGTTTCGTCATGCCCGAGGACGTGAAGGCGATCGCCCCGGACGTGTTGCGCCATCGCATTATCCCGAGCTTCGAGGCCGAGGCCGACGAGCTGACGAGCGAAGCGCTCCTGCAGGAGCTTCTGGACCACATCGACGTCCCCTGACGAACGCATGCTGCCGCGCGAGATCATCAAGAAGGTCAAGCGCATCGAGCTGGTCACGCGACGTCTCGTCAACCCGCAGCTCGCGGGCCAGTACCATTCGGTGTTCAAGGGCCGCGGTATGGACTTCGACGAAGTCCAGCCGTACGTCGCTGGCGACGAGATCCGGTTCATCGACTGGAACGTCTCGGCGCGCTCGGGCTCGCTCTATGTGAAGCGCTTCGTCGAGGAGCGAGAGCTGACCGTGCAGATCGTCGTCGACGCGTCGTCGTCGATGGCCTTCGGCAGCCGCACCGAGACGAAGCGCACGGTCGCCGCCCAGGTCGCCGCGGTGCTCGCGGTGCTGGCGACGCGCAACAACGACCGGGTCGGGCTGACGGTGTTCGACGACGAGGTCGACCTGCACATCGCTCCGCGAAAGGGGCGCAAGCACGTCATGCGCCTCATCACCGAGATCCTCGGCCACCGCCCGCGCCAGAGCCGCACGGACATCGGCGGCGCCCTGCAGTACGTGACCCGCGTCACGTCCCGCCGGGCGATCGTCTTCGTGCTGTCGGACTTTCTCGCCGAGGGGTGGGAGCACGAACTCAAGATCCTCGCCCGCCGCCACGACGTCGTGCCGGTCATCGTCGAGGACCCGCGGGAGCTCGCGCCGGCCGACGAGCCCGCCCCCCGCGGATGGCTCGGGCGGCTGACCTCGTGGCTCGACGGCGGGCTGCTCGCCTTCGACGACCTCGAGTCGGGACGCACCGGCTGGTTCGACGCGGGGTCGGCACGACACCGTCGGCGCTGGTCCGAGCGGGTCGAGCGCCGCGCCGCCGAGCGCGACCGCATCTTTCAGCGCCTGCGCCTCGACACGATGCGCTTCTCGACCGCGTTCGAGTCCGAGACCGACTACGTGCGGCCGCTGGCCCTGTTCTTCCGTCGTCGCTCGAGGAGGCACTGATGCGCGCATTGCCTCTCGTCCTCGCCTTCGGCCTCGTGCTCGCGGCCTCGACCGCGCTGGCGCAGTCGGGGCCCGACGGGTCTGGCGCCGCGCCGGCCGACGGCTCCGGGGTGGCTGCGCCCGACGGGTCCGGCGAGGCGCCCGCGCCGTCCGGTACGGCCGAGGTGACCGCCCTGCCCGAGTCCGCCCCCGGCGTCGGTGAGCCGTTCGCCGTGGCGCTCCGGGTGTCGACGGACCTCGACGCCACGATCACCGGCGTACGCGTCCACGAGAACCCGTACATCGAGGTCCTCGAGGCCGCGGCCGGCGACGACGGCACGTGGACGGCGACCCTCGTCGCGTGGCGCCCCGGCGACCACCCGGTGCAGCTCGCCGCCGATCTGCTGTCGACCGCCGGCGTGCCGGGCGACGCGCTCGCCGATCCGGTGACGATCCCCATCCGCTCGGTCATCGCCAACGAGAGCGACCCGGCGCCCGCCGCCAGCGACGAGCCCACGGACGTGCGCGTGCCCGATCTGCGCCCGGTGTACGCCGGCGGCGCGCTCGGCATCGCCCTGCTCGGCCTGCTCGTCGGGCGCCTCGTGCGCCGGTCGGGCGAAGCCGAGGTCGGCCCGCCGCCCCCGCCCCCGCGCCCGGCGTGGGAGGTCGCCTTCGAGCGCCTCGACGCCCTCGAGTCGGACGGCTGGCTCGAACGCGGCGAGCACCTGCGCTTTCACGAGCTCTTGTCCGAGATCGTGCGCGAATATCTGGGCCGCCGGCTCGGGTTCCACGGACCCGAGAGCACCACCCCCGAGGTGCGCGCCGTGCTCGCCGCAAACCGCGACGCCGTGGGCGCCATGGTGCCGATGATCCTCACGCTGCTCGCCGAGACCGACCTCGTGAAGTTCGCCCGCGTGTCGCCCCCCGCCGCACACAGCCGACAGCTGCTCGACGACGCCCGCGCGCTGGTCGAGCAGATGTCCGCACGCGAGATCGAGGCGGCGTCCGGCGAGGTCGACGACGTGCCGGCGCCCATCGAAGACGACGTGCCGCCCCCCGTGCCCGGAGGCGAATCATGATCCTCATGATCGTCCTCCTCGTTTCAATCCTCACCGCCGGCTGTGGCGACGAGGGCTCGTGGGCGCTCGAGTACCCGCTCGCGCTGCTCGGGCTCGGCGTCGTGCCGCTGCTCGCGTGGCAGATGACCCGCCGCGACCCGCTCGCCATCGGGTTCTCGCGCGGCGACGACGCCCGCACGCTCGGCCAGACGCTGCGCACGCGGCTGCGGGCGATGCCCACCGTACTGCGGCTCTGCGCCGTGACCCTCGCGGTCATCGCCTGCGCGCGCCCCCAGATCGAGTCCACCGAGAGCCGGTCTGTCGAAGGCGTCGACCTCTTTCTCGCCCTCGACCTGTCGGGCTCGATGGCGGCGGTCGACATGTCCGCACGCGAGATCCGGACCCACCAGACCTCGACGCAGACCGAGCCGCCCAACCGGTTCCAGAACGCGATCGCGACGCTCAAGACCTTCGTCGCGGCCCGCGAACGCGACCGCATCGGCATGGTCGTGTTCGCCCGCGACGCGTACCTGCAGTTCCCGCTGACCCTCGACACGGCGACGATCCAGTCGCTGCTCGACGACGCTGCGCTCGAGATGATCGACCCGTCGGCGACGGCGATCGGCAACGCGCTGGGCATCGGCGTGCGCGGGCTCCTCGACTCCGAGGCCGAGTCGCGGGCGATCATCCTGATCACCGACGGCAAGCAGCAGGGCGGCAACATCTCGCCGGTCGAAGCCGCCGAGCTCGCCGCCGACGAGGGCATCCTGCTGTACACGATCCTCGTGGGTCGCGAGGGGCCGGCGATGGTCCCGACGAACCGGACCGGGCGCTACGGGCGGCACTACGTCGAGCAGAACTACCCGGTCGACCCGGAGCTGCTCGCCGAGATCGCCGAGATCACCGGCGGCACGGCCTACCGCGCCGAGAACCGGGCCGAGCTGGAGCGCGACCTCAACGCGATCCTCGACGACCTCGAGCGGACGGCGACCGAAGACGTCGCCAGCGTCCGCGAGACCGAGATGGCCCACGCCTTCATCCTGCTCGCCCTCGGGCTGCTGCTCTTCGAAGCCCTGCTCGCTCACCTCGTGATCCGGAGGTTCCCGTGATCACAGGCCGCACCGCAGTGTGGATCAGCCTCGCGACGGCGCTCGCGATCGCCGGGCTCCTCGTCGGGCTCGAGGCGATCGTCCGGTTCGCCGAGCCGACGCACCTGATCGCCGGCGTGATCCCCGCCGTCATCGTCGCCAGCTGGACGTTCTATGCCGCGTGGCGCCGCCGGGCGTGGGACCGCTTCGGCCACGTCGACGCCGTGCGCCGCATGGCGACGCGGCTGGACGTCCGCGCCGAGGTCGCGCGCCTCGCGTGCGTCACGGTCGGCGCCATCCTGCTGGTCGTCGCCGCCGCGCGCCCCCAGTGGGGCGAACGCACCCGCGAGGTCACCCGCGAAGGCATCGACGTCGTGTTCGCCGTCGACCTCTCACGCAGCATGCTCGCGATGGACCTCGCGCCGTCGCGCCTGCAGGCGGCGGTGCTCGAGATCGACCGGCTGATGGGCGACCTGGAGGGCGACCGCGTCGGCCTCGTCGTGTTCGCCGCCGACGCCGTGAAGCAGTCGCCGCTGACCAGCGACTACGGCGCGATCCGCCACTACCTCGCCCGCGTCCACCCGGACCACTTCAGCCGCCAGGGCACCGCCATCGGCCGCGCGATCCGCGCGAGCCAGGACCTGCTCACCGGCGGCGGCGACGAGACCTTCGAGCGCGCGACGAACCAGATCATCGTCGTGATCAGCGACGGCGAGGACCGGTTCACCGACCCGGTCGCCGCCGCGCGTGAAGCCGCCGAGTCCGGCATCCGCGTGTACACCGTGGGCATGGGCACCCCCGACGGCGCCCGCATCCCCGAACACCACGCGGACGGCTCGTTTCGGCGGTGGCTCACCGATCGCAACGACGAGATCGTCGTCTCGCAGCTGATGGAAGATCAGCTCGTCGAGATCGCCGAGGTTGGCGGCGGCGACTACCGCCGGTACACGACCGAGGGGTCCGTCTCGACCTTCGTCGAGCAGTCGATCGAGGCGTGGGACGCCGAGGCGCTCTCGTCGGCGCTGCGCATCGAGTACCAGGAGCGCTTCGGGCTCTTTCTCGTGCCCGGGATGCTCCTGCTGCTGCTCGGCACGGCGATCCCCCGGACGCGACGCCGGCGGCGCGACGCCCTCGCCGCGACCGTGCTGATCGCTGCAGGTGTCTTCGCCGGTTGCAGCCCGGATCAGCTGCCCACCCGCATCGATCGCGACGTCGCCGAGGCGGTCGCCCAGGCCCGAGACGGCGAGATCGACGCCGCGCGGGCCGCCATCGAGCGAGCCGGCGGCCCGGCCACCGAGGCGCCCGGGTTCGACTACGCGGCCGGCTGGGTCGAAGAGCAGGCCGAGGCCTGGCTCGACGCCCGGGACCGGTACCTCGACGCCATCGGCGCCGACGCCGTGCCGGACCAGGTGCGGGCCCTCTTCGCCCTCGGCAACGTGCTGCTGCGCGAGGACCGGTTCCGCGAGGCGATCGAACGCTACGAGCGAGCCCTGACCCTCGACCCGACCCACGAGGGCGCGCGACGCAACCTCGAGATCGCGCTGCGGCGGCTCTACCCGCCGTGCTCGGCCCTGGACGACGACTTCGAGGACGACGACGAAGCCGCAGCGGCGACGCTGATGCCCGGTGAGTTCTTCGAAGGTACGTTCACCCCGCCCGGCGCCGAGCCGACGCCCGAGGGTGTGCCGTCCCCCGAGAAGGTCGCCTGCGGTGGCGACGCCGACTGGTGGCGCATCCCGGCGCTCGGCGGCGCGATCGTCGACCTCGAGGTGACCTTCACGCGCCTGCGCGACGACAACGGCGGGCCGCCGCTGCCCGACGCCATCCCCCCGTCGGCCGTGCGCATCGCCCTGTACGGTCCCGACGGCGTGACCCCGATCGCCGTCGATCAGGGGCTCGCCGAGGACGCCGAGACGGTGCCTGCGCGGCGGGTCGTTCGCCGCATCGAGCAGGCCGAGATCGACCCCGGGCTCGGCCCCGAGACGGACATCTACCTCGAGATCGAGGTCGACCACCCGCTCGAGTACGAGGTCGAGCTGACGCTGACGATGACGCCGCCGTGCTACGCCCTCGAAGACGAGTTCGAGGCGAATGACCTGGCGACGACCGCGCGCGAGGTCGAGAACGGCCCGCAGCAGGCGCGCGCGTGCCCCGGCAACGCCGACTGGTACCGGTTCGACCTCGAGGTCGGCGACCGGCTCTTCGTCGACGTGGGCGGGCTGCAGCGCGACGACGGGGCCCCCGGTTCGATCGACGCCGCGTGGTTCGTCGACCAGTCCGAGACCCCGCTGCTCGAGACGACCCTGCTGCCGGATGGCCCCGGGCTGGCGCTCGACGTCGCCGCGGACGACGCCCCGCGGACGGCCTGGCTGCGCATGCAGAGCGCGACCGACGACGACGCCGGCGGATACGGCTTCGAGGTCTGGCATTACCCCCCGTGCCCCGAGGGCAACGACCGGTTCGAAGACAACGACACCAGCGAGACCCGCGCTGCGGTCGGGGGCCAGGAGACGCCGCCGCCCTTCCGCCACCTGCGGCTCTGCGAAGGCGACGTCGACTGGTTCGAGGTCACGCTGCCGCCGATGCCGGAGCCCGAAGACGGCGAGCCCGAGCCGACGAGCCGGCCGTTCAGCGTGCTGCTGACGCCAGACGCGCCGGGCCAGGAGCTGGTCGGCGTCGTGTACGACCCGCGGACCGGTCGCCCGATGACCGCGACCCGTGAGGAGGTCATGCTGCGCGACGACGGCGCGCCGATGCTCGACCCGGTGCCCGAGGACGCGCCGCGCCTCGACGAAAACGGCGACCCGGTCCCCCCTGCCGCGGATCCGGGACCCACGGCCGCAGACGAGACGACCACCGACCCGACGACCACCGACCCGACGACCACCGACCCCGGCGAGGGCGACGCCCCCGTGATCCAGCCGGCAATCGCCGGCGCCAACCTGCCGCTCGAGATGGAGTCCGTGATCATCGCGGTCGCCGGCGACGCCGGGTTCTACGACCTCGAGCTGCCGGACACCGAGCAGCAGCAGCAGGACCAGCAGCAGCAACAGGACGAGGGCGAGGACGGCGAAGAGGGCGAAGAAGGCGAAGAGGGTGAAGAAGGCGAAGACAGCGAGTCCAACGCCGACGCCGACCCGCAGGACGAGTCCGAAGACGAGTCCGAGCAGGAGTCGCCCGACGAGGGCGAAGAAGGCGAGGACGCCGAAGACGCCGAGGACGAAGGCCCCGAAGAGGTGCCCGGCGAAGCCGAAGAAGAGGAGCGTCGCGCCGAGCTCATCGAGCTGCTCGACGCCCTCGAGGACGACGACGTCAACCTGCAGATCCAGCAGGCGCTGCAGGACCTGCCGCCCGAGGAGTTCGCCGAGCCATGGTGACCCGCGCCCATCGTGTGCTCGCCGGGTTCGTCGCGTGGTTCGCCCTCGTCGTCGCCGGCCCCGCGTGGGCCCAGACGATCGACGCGTCCACCAGCCACGACCTCGTCGAACCCGGTGAGGTCATCGAGCTCGTCGTGCGCGTCACCGACGTCAACCGCGCCCGCTTCGACATGCCGACCGGCGGCACCTTCGAGGTCCTCGGCCGGTCGACGTCAACCCTGACCAGCATCGACGGCAACGCCCGGCGCGTGGAGCACGTCGCGACGTACCGCATCCGCGCGACCCGCGAGGGCGCTGCGAGCACCGGCCTCGTCACGGTCCGCACCGACCGGGGCGTGCTCACGTCCCCGCCGATCACCGTCACCGTCGAGCGAGGCGCCGCCGCGACGCGCGAGGCCCAGGCCGAGGCGCCGACACGCCCCGTGCGCGGCGCCACCGGCGACCAGGTGCCCGCCCCGCCGGACCTGCAGTCGGTCGCCCCACGGGCGCCCACGGTGGGCAGCTCGCTGATGTTTCAGCCTCGGTCGGCGACCCTCGATCCCGGTGAACCCTTCGTCGTCGCTCGCGTGAGCGCCGCGGAGCCGGTCGTCGGTGAACAGGTGATTGTCGACTACATGCTCTACGAGCCGGCGATGTCGTTCGGCCTCGACATGCTCGACTACACCGAGCCGAGCTTCACCGACGCCTGGTTCATCGACATCTCGGGTGAACGCGGCGACCCGCGACGGCGCATCCGCACGCAGCGCGTGAACAACGAGACGTACAACGTGCGGCTGCTGCGCAGCTTCATCGTGGTGCCCCGCGAGCCCGGCGAGCTGGTCATCCCCGAGGTCGTGCTGACCTACGTGCAGCGCGGGTGGGGGCAGACCGGCGCACGCCGAGAGCAGGCGTCGCAGCCCCTGATCCTCGACGTGCGCCCGGTGCCCGATGGCCCGGCGGGCGCCGACGACAATGTCGGTCGCTTTGCGTTCGAGGCCGAGATCGACCGCGTCCGCGCGCGGGTCGGCGACACGGTGACCCTCACCCTCACGGTGACGGGCACGGCCGCTATGCACCGCGTCGATCTGCCCGATGTGCCCGCGATCGACGGGCTGCGTGCCTTCGACCCCGTCGACGACCGCGCCGGTGACCCCGGGCGCCTCGGCTGGCTGCAGGGCCGCGCGTCGCGCCGCATCGCGCTGGTGCCGGAGCGGGAGGGCGACTTCGAGATCCCGGCGCTGACCTTCCACTTCTTCGACCCGTTCACCGGGGAATGGGCGTCGATGACGTCCGAGCCGCTGGCCCTCACCGTGTCGGGCGTCTCGCCCCACGCCGTGGAAGCTGACGAGCGGGACTACACCGCGGCGGGTGCATGGGTGGACGCGCTGCCCGAGCCGCGCCCGATCGGCGCCCGTTCGGCGCGCCGCACGGACGCGCGCCTCGGCCCCGTGACGATCGCCCTCGCCGCTCTGCCCGCGCTGCTCTTCTTCGGGCTGCTCGGCGTGTCGGCCGCGCGCTCGCATCAGGCGCGAACGGCGCCGGGTCGCGAGCGTCAGAACGCCGGGCGCACCGCGCTGCGCGCCCTCGACGCGCTCGACCCGACCGACGGGGCCTCGGCGTCCGAGGTTGGCCGCATCGTGCGGGAGTGGCTCGACCGGGTGGGCGAATCGCCGACCCGCGGGCTGCGCATCGACGCGCTGCGCACGCACGCGACCGCGCTCGTCGGCGAGGACGCCGCGCGGCAGGTCGCAGACGTCGTCGAGCGGGCCGAGATGGCCCGATACTCCGGCGAGGCCGACGACCCGACGGCGCTCGTCGACGCTGCCCGAGACGCGATCCGCGCCGGCGAGGAGGCTCGCTCGTGATTCGACTCTGCCTGCTCGCCCTCGCTCTCGGCGCGCTCGCCGTGCTGCCCGACGCCGGTCACGCCGAAGTGCCCGACGCCGACCGTGCGGCGTGGACCGCGGCGGCCCACGAGGACCCGGACGCAGCGCTGAACCTCGGCGTCGCCGCCGCCCGCGAAGGCGACATCGGCCACGCCGTGCTGTGGCTCGAGCGCGCCCACCGCCTCGCTCCGCTCGACCGAACGATCGGCGACGCCCTGCTCGCCAGCCAGCGCGAAGCACGCCGTCTGCGCGCCGAGGCAATGCCCCGCGCCGTCCTCGTCGAGGGCGAGCCCGCCGGGCTCAGCAGCTGGCGCTTCTTCGGCGCCGTCCCGAGCGCGCTCGTCGTGTTCGGCCTCGTCGCCGCGAGCTGGGTGCTCTTCGGCGCGCTCTTCGTCGCTCGCTCGGCCGAACGCCGCGGGATCCGGGACGCCGCGATCGTGGTCGCCGTGCTGGCCGGCCTCACCGGGCTCGTGTTCGGCGGGCTGCGCATCGGCGCCGTCCACACCAGCCGCAGCCTCACCCCCGGCGTCGTCGTCGACGCGTCGCCGACCGGGCGCGAAGCCCCGGACGAGCTGTCGCCGCCGCGTCGTGAGGCGAACCTCTACCCCGGCGCGCTGACGCTCATCACGGCCGTGCGCGACGACTGGTACGAGGTCGAGCTGGTCGATGGGGCGCGCATCTGGGTGCGACCGGATGTGGTCACCCCCATCGTCGCGCCCGCGCCGGTCACCAGCCCCAGGTGAGGCCGAGCGAGATCATCTGGAACCCGGTCTCGTAGCGACCGTTGTTCACCGGATGCCCCGGACCATCGGTCACGCCTTCACACGCCTCGGCGGTGGCTTCGTCCGGCGGGTCGTTGCAGACCCACAGCGGCACGAGCAGCTCGTACTCGCCGTCGGTCACCGTCCGCGACGGGCTGGCGACGTACGCGTACGCGGCGTCGATCGACATGGCGCCGATGTGGTAGCTCGCGCCGAGCGTGCCGGCGAGGCGGTCGAAGGGCATGAAGTCGAGGTTCGTCCACTCCTCGGGCTGCGCCGAACGCTCGTAGTAGCCGCCGAGGCGCAACACGAGGCCGTTGCCGGTCTCGGCGTTGCGCAGCATCGAGAGATCCGAGCCGAGGTGCACCGAGAAGGTGTCCTGCCAGTTGCGCTCCAGGAAGAGGTCCGGCAGCGCCTGGTTGTTCGTCGCGCCGGCGTCGTCCGACAGCCGCCCGTTGAGCTCGACCTCGAAGCCCTCGGCGACGTGCCAGCCCTCGTAGACGAGGTTCGCCTCGACATCGAAGATCTCACGGTTCGACCCGTCCCGGTGCGTGTACACCGCGCCGAGGCGCACGACGTCGGGCATCCACGTCGTCATGTACGCCGTGTCGTCGTCGATCTGCGGGTTGTTGCTGAGCAGGCTCTGCGGGTACCCGACCTCGATCGTGCCTTCGGTGCGGATGCGGTGCCGCGGGCGGTACGAGGCGCCGATGGCGATGCGGTCCGTCGGCTCCCACAGCACGCCGAGGATGCCGGTCACCGTCATGCCGAAGGTGTCGAGCTTCGTCGTCGAGTAGAGGTCCGCGCGCTCGCGGCTCTCCTGGTTCACGCTGCCGGTACCGAAGAGTCCGTCGACGCCCACGTCGTAGTCGACCCACAACAGCGCGAGCTGTGCGGTGA
>Ga0070727_10004539_pt1 | contig 11806 bp, 7 predicted proteins | sample tdAd472_FD_66722 | JGI IMG/M metagenome (GOLD analysis project Ga0070727, IMG submission 66722) | Marine sediment microbial communities from the Atlantic coast under amendment with organic carbon and nitrate - tdAd47.2 | ecosystem: Environmental > Aquatic > Marine > Coastal > Sediment | place... | reverse complement strand
CCAGCTCCTGGGATGCAGCACTGAGACTGGCGGATATGGACAGTGAAGGGGTGGCCAAACAGGCGCTCTCACCGATGCCGGAATTGCTCTCCTACTGGTTCAACGCCGACGATGGCCTGACCATGTCACGCTATACCAACGAGACCATTGCCGGGATGGTTGCGGTTGATCCCGATCGGTTTTTTGGGCTGGGCATGGTGCCGCTGCAGGATCCAGAACTGGCGGCTAAAGAGATGGCCAGCCTTAAAAAAGAATACGGCCTGCAGGGGATCGAAGTCGGCAGTAACGTGAATGGCACACCGATAGGCGATCCGAAATTTGAACCAATATTTGCCGCAGCGGTCGAGCATGATTTGGCAATTTTTGTTCACGCACTGCACCCCGCGGGGATGGACCGTCTTGTCGGGCCGCCAATCATGGCCGCACTGGTGGCTTTTCCCAACGAAAACGCATTTGCCGTCGCCTCTGTCATCAGCGGCGGGTTGCTGGATAAGTATCCCGATGTCCGTATTGGCTTTAGCCACTGCGGCGGCAGTTTTGGTCTGGTGCTGCCACGGATGATGCACGGTTGGCGCGGTCTGGGCGATAAATTGTTGCCTAAATCGCCGCTTGAATATGCCCGCACACTTTATTACGACACCCTGGTTTATGACCTGCCCACCCTGAATCATTTGCGCGAGCTTTTTGGTGATAGTCAGTTGATGGTGGGTTCCGATTATCCGTTCGTTATTCGAGAACGCAGTCCTGGTCACTGGCTCGATGATCTGAATCTGAGCGATGATCAGCGCCGTCAGCTCAGTCACGGGAATGCCGAGCACTTTCTTGGTGTTGGTTAGAGAATCCCGGTATCCCTGAGCCGGCTAGATGAAACCAGCCTTCACTTTCTTGCTGGGCCTGACGGCCGGATCCCTGGCCGCTTTCTGGCTTGCGCAAAGCTATTTTTTTCAGGCAGGCGAGCTGCGCCTGATTCCTTCTCTGCAACTGGCCGACGGCGGAGTCTACGCCGGTAATACCGACCTTGACGGCCAGTTAAGCGGCCAGGGGCGCATTGATTGGGCCAATGGTGGCTATTATGAAGGCGAATTCCGACACGGTCAGTTTGACGGTCAGGGTACCTACTTTTGGCCGCCCGGGTTTCTGGCGGTTGGCAATTTTAGGCAGGGCTTGCTGTTCGGAAAGGGTCAGGTGGAGTTTGCCGATGGTGCTCGCTATGAAGGTGAGTTTGAGCATGACCTGATGCACGGTCACGGGAAAATCATCTACAGCAATGGCAATTCGTGGGAAGGTGAATTTGATAATGACCAGCTTACCGGTAGCGGTACCTGGCGCGAAGTTAGCGGGACAGTTTACAAAGGCGAAATGGTGGCGGGGGAGTTCCATGGTCTTGGTGAGATCAGCTACGCAGATAATAGTCGCTATGTGGGCCAGTTCAGGCAGGGCAAACGCCGTGGTCAGGGAGTATTTACTGATACCGACGGTACCCGGTACGACGGTGACTTTGTCGACGATGAATTCACCGGAAGCGGTTCCATTACCTGGCAGGAACCGCAGATAGAGTATGTCGGTGATGTGAGCAACTGGGAACCGCACGGAAAGGGCATTACCACCTCTAACGACCGCCAGATGACCGGCAACTTCAAACAGGGCCGCCTCCAGGGAGAGGGGGAATACCGGGGCCCAAACGGTCGGAACTACCAGGGTAACTTCGAGGAGGGGCAATACTCAGGGCAGGGTGTCTGGGAAGATGGCGCAGGCAACCGGTATGAGGGCGAGTTTAAGCATAACCAGTTTCATGGTGCCGGCCGCTACACCCACGCGGAACCGGTAGATGGCGTCACCAGCTTTACCGGTATCTGGAAACGGGGCAGGTTGGTTTCCGGCGATGATCAGGTCGTCATCCAGAATCCGGAGCGGATCAGTGAGTATTTTCTCTATCGACAATCCGACCGGCTGGCGACGTCCCTGGCCGCATTGACTCCCGGAACTCCCGACAAGATTGAGCTCTATGTGTTGGCACTGGGGACCTATGGGGATGAGGAAGTATTTAACAGGGAAATCAATTATTTAGAGCAGAAATATAAAGCGGATTATGATGTTGGGAAACGGGGGTTGTTTTTCAGTAATAGCCGGCGTCACATCGACCATCGGCCCCTGGCAACCATCACCAGTTTACGGCGCGGAATTGATGCTATTGCAGCAGCAATGGACAAGGATCAGGATATTCTGTTTCTTTATCTCACCACCCACGGCTCGGCTAATCACGTTCTCTCCTTTGACCAGTCCGGGATGGACTTGCCCGACCTGAGTGCGGATGAACTCGGGCAGATACTCGACGATAGTGGTATTAAATGGAAGGTGGTCGTACTGTCGGCCTGTTATTCCGGTGGCTTTATTGATCGGCTTAAAAATGACCAAACTCTCATTTTTACGGCCGCCGCAGCGGATAAAACGTCTTTTGGCTGTGATGACAACACCGAATTCACCTATTTTGGCGACGCCTTTTTTCGTCAGGGGATGCCGGACACCGAGTCCTTTAGCGCAGCCTTTGATCACGCCGTTGAGTTGATAGAACAATGGGAACGGGAGGAAGACCTGGAACCATCGCATCCTCAAAGCCACCAACCACAGCCGATATTGACTCAGCTACGTAGGTGGCGCGCAGAGAAAATCGAATAATCGTTGGCTGGCTGGGTTGAAGATGATCCAGCGCTGATCCATCACGGGCCAAAGTTATGAGATAGATACTGGAGCTTGATAGCGCGCGGCCAGTAATGCGGTGACGCAGGGCGATCAACTAAAGATCTCAGTTGAGACGCTCGATTGGTTCCTGGTTAGGCCTGAACCTCTCCATTAGCTGATATATAATTGCGCATAATGGTTATTATGTTAAATAATATTTAATTTAGATAATCTTCTTATATAGCCGGACAGAAAGGTCCTATACCGTCCACCGTTTTACCTAACGTTGATAAGAGACCGTTTTGGGTGAAACACCGCTCTTAAGGCGCCGCTGAGCGACCGACATCAAGCAGCAAGCTTATCTCCCAGAACAGGCCCGAAATTAAGGCGTATACCGGCTAATCGGTTTGCGGGCAAAAAAAAGGGCAGCCACCGGGCTGCCCTTTTTACTATTGTTCAACCGCCGTTAACGCACGCCGCGTCGGCGTAAGCCGGACGGTTTCTGGTATTCCCAGTCAGGTTCAACGTTATAAGTAGGTGGCCCATTGCCGTCTTTAATACCGATATTGTAGAAAGAATTCACACAGGCGTATCGCCCGTTGACCAGATCATGATGGGCATCACCCCAGAACTGAGTGAATTTGTAGTTATAAAAATTCAGGTTGTAGAGCTCGGAAACCCGCCAGATATCATCCTGCGCATCGTACATATCAGCATTGGTCGCAGCCCAGCTATCTTCATCAATGTAGACCAGACGATGGGGACTCAGGTGTCGAAATTGTGGACGGGTCCGGCCTTCGACAACCAGCGTCCGGTGCAGCTCATAGCGCTTGTATTCGGGATTTATATGACCTGGCCAGGCCAGATCCTCCCAGGTCACGCCTGGCTGTGCCATTTTGTAGGCGTTATAAGGAACGTAAAATTCCTGCTTGGTCGGGGGGTCTATCTCGTACCACTCTTCAGATCCGGTTAAGGCCCAGCCCCAACGCTGATCCGCAGTCCGCAATCCGTCAGAACCGGTACCTGGGCTGTCGTAAAAACCTATTTCGGGCGCCTTGCGCACCCGTCGTTGCCCGGGAATATAGAGATACGCATCAAAATCGATGGAAGCCCAGCCACCACAGCCACCAAACATCTGCCCTGCCGTGCGTGGCGGATAAACATCTTCCTGACTACCGCAGATGATCGCACCGCCGGCACGTTTAAAGTAGGCATCGTCTGGTAATTCACTGTCATCCATCGCCCAGGGCAGTATCCAGCGATCGACCTTCATGTGATCGGCGTAACTCCCGTCAGCGAACACGTTCATGCCATACGCGGTAGCAACGTAACTTTTCCCAAAATAAAAGAAACTGTGGCTCCAGAGCGCTTCGCCACCTGTTTTGGGGATCGGGAAAAAAACGCCAGGTTTGAAGGTTTCCTTTTTAACGCAACGTTCCGCCAGCGTCGGTTCGGTATCGCCGCACCATTCGGTATTAGCGGCGTTATGAATCGAGCCTTCGTAATACCAGTCAGGGAAAGACGCGCTACGCCGTGTGGGATAGACATGCATTTTCATGGTTTCAGGGTAGCGTTCGAACAAAGCCTGCGTGCCTACCGTCAGCTTGTCCGCATACTGTTTGTAGTTTTGCGCGGTGATAGTGAAAAGCACTTGATCATCGGCAAACGGATCCACATACCAGCCGCCCGGTGTATACCCGTCCGGATATTCCGTAATCCCACCAGTCCAGGACGGAATGGTGCCTTCGGCATTGCCAGCACGAATCGCGCCCACCGGCGTTAAGGGCGTGCCCTCAAGGCCGAGCTGAGCGGCTTCATCGGGTGAAACTTTTGCGGAGGCGGATGCAACGACCAGGGTGGACGCAGCAAGAAGAAGCGATCGCTTCAACGTAACGTAGCTCATGGGTGTCTCCCCTTCTCAAAATTAAAAAACTGTGTTTCCAGTGCCTCTTAATTCAAGGAGGTCACTGCAGCTCTCAATAGAGGAGTCCGTTCCAGCAAGGCGATCATACCTGTCTATGGCGCTAATGCCAAAACATCCAGTCGTTACCCTGCCACCGGTATAAACCGGTCATAACCTTTTCAATCGTTTGCCGAGACCTCGATGGTGTTATTTAACGTGACTGGCTGACTTGATCAGAATTAAAAAAATGGATCGTTTTTAACGTCCAGACCAAACAGTACTTTTCCGGCTGGTCGGTACATTTTTGGCTGCACCACGATGTGTGCACACACCACCTGTATATCTCTCATCAGTCGGTCGATGGGACTGTTTTGCTGAATCGCGCTGGATGCGGCGACGTCATATAGCTGCACCACCACCTCCTTAGCAACACGGGTCACGTGCACAAGGCAGAGGCGAAACATGGCCCGCTGCTCGCTGGTCAAGGGCTCATGCCGGCACTGGCTATCCCAGATATCGCCAATGACCTCAAACACCCAGGCTCTGGCAGATCTAAGTGATGCTTCGGCTTTGGCTACCACTTCGTGGGCATCGCCGTTTTCTTTCAGTAGTCGACCCGCGGGCTGGGTGCGTTTGGTGTTACCAAGCTCATACACATAATCAAGTGCTGCCCTGGCGATACCCAGCGGCATGGGGGCATGGGAGAACAGAAACAGCGCTGGGAAGGCATAGAGGGGTTCGTCCCGGCGGGCGGTATAGCGGGAGTCAGAGGAGTGTTTGGCAGGCACAAAGTGATCGGTAAGGGAGTAATCGTGACTGCCGGTGCCCCGCATGCCGGAGACATGCCAGCTGTCGAGTTCAATCGCCGCTTCTTCTTTTTTCACGTAAATCATCAATGGCTCTGGCCGGCCATGGTCATCGGTAACCAGTTCACCGTTTTTGGTGACGAAACAGCCACCCGTAATCACCCCGGCATGGCGACAGCCACTACCGAACGACCATTTGCCATTAACAATATAACCACCCTCTACCCGCTCGGCGCGCCCTACCGGCGCATACTGACCGGCAGACACAACGTCGGGGGTTGGAAACAGCTCTTTTGCCGCGGCTGGATCAAGGGTGGCTGCGGTCAGCCCGCTGATTGCTGCGAAGGTGCCGATCCAACCGACGGAACCATCGATTCTAGACAATTCCTCCAACGCCTCAATCTGGGAGATAGGGTCGAGTTCCAGGCCACCGAGTGTCCGTGGCCAGCTAACCCGAAACAGTCCCGTGGCCCGCAGGCTATCGATCAGTTCATCGGGCAGGCACCGGTTTGCTTCTATGGAATCGGCGGCGGCTTTTATTTGTGGTTCGAGCGCCTTTATTCTTTCGAGGAGTGACGCCCCCTCCCCTGCCATATCAGGTCCTGCTGTCGATGACTGAGCTGCCGTATCTGTTTTCATGTTCACTTCCCTATCAACTTAAAACATTTTTAGTCAGGCGAATCGATTTTGCCGATGAGATACCGGTTCCGGTCAATGAGCGCGCAGTTAACGGATAAAGCGGATGATCAACGGATACCGATAGGCAACGCCCTGGTTCGCCTGTAGCGCCGCAATAATGACCAGCGCCAGGGCTCCAAAGCTAAGTGCCAGTAGTAACAGAAACCCCACCAGAATGAGAATCAGCAGAAAGCAGACCGCCGCGTAAACCATCACGGAGAGTTGAAAATTAATGGCCTCCTTGCCCTGATCGTCGATAAAGGCTGATTTGTCCCGCTGGGTCAGCCAAACCACCAGCGGACCAATCAGGTTGCCCATTGGCACCAGCAGCCCAGCCAGTGCAGAAAGGTGACACCACATGGCAATGTTTCGAATCTGATTGTCGGACAGGTTGGCCGCAACCGGTTCGGTTGACGGTGAATTCTCGGCACTATCATCCGACCCTTCCTCTGCTGCTGGCAGCTTTGCCGTGCCCCCGCTCCCAATTGCCTGTATCAGCAACAGAATCACGCCAAAAAGTGCCAGCAGGCTGGCCAGGACTAACAAGCTGCCACCGATAATCATGCCGCGCACATCGTTAGAGACGCGGTCATACACCAGCAGGGAGACGGTCAGCGGCTGGGTGGCTTCACGACTGCCCGGGCCCAGCTCGAAGGTGACATCGATGAGACCTGGGAACGGCACCTGAATGCGTTGCAGTCGATGCTCCACCAGTATCTGCCTGGGTGACTGCGTTCCAGCAGACCGGGTAATTCGTGCGCCCCGGCCAGCACCAATCACCCCCTCCTGTTCGAACAGAGGAGCGCCATCGGGCGTGGTTACCTGGTAGCCAAATAAATACTGGTAATCAGCGGCAGGCGCCAGATCGTCGCTATCCGGTAATTTCAGTTGTACAGCCAGTTGAACTCGACGGGTCGCATCGACCTGGATTTGATTGATCCGGTGCCTTTCACCGGGGAACAGTTCGATAATCTTTATCGGTTCCAGGCTGGCTTCGTCGTAAAGGCTATTTGTTAGGCGCCAACCGCCGTAGCCGCCAACGGCCAGACCAGCCAGTAGCAGTATTAACCCAATCCATAACCCAGCGGATCGTCCAGGACTAGCCGCAGGGTTATCCGGGTTGCTCTCACCTGGCGGTACGTTACTCAGCTGGAATCACTCCATCGGCTCTCAGCTTGTCGATTTCAGCCGCCGTAAACCCCCAGTTGTTAAGCACTTCGACCGAGTCGGCCCCCGGCTTATGGGTGCCATGCTTTACTTTGCCAGGCGTGCGGCTGAAGCGTGGCGCCGGTGCGGGTTGTTTAATCCCATCCACGTCGATAAAGGTCTCTCTGGCCACCATGTGAGGGTGGTACGGTGCTTCGGCCAGCGACAGCACTGGCGCAAAGCAGACATCACTGCCTTCCATGATTTCACACCATTCATCGCGGGTTTTAGTTTTGAAAACTCGCTCGAGTTCGGCAGTACAGGCGTCCCATTTAGATTCATCGTGCTGCGGGGTGAATAACGCCGGGTCGACACCGGTTTTCTCGAGCATTTCGGCGTAAAACTGAGGCTCCATCGACCCCAGCGATATCCATTTGCCATCGCTGGTTTCGTAAGTATCGTAATAGTGAGAGCCGGTATCGAGCATGTTGGTGCCGCGTTCATCGTTCCACATGCCAGTCTGCTGCATGCTGAAAAACATGCCCGCCAGCGTGGCTGTGCCGTCGATCATTGCAGCATCGACAACCTGACCTTTGCCGGATTTTTGAGCTTCCAGCAGGGCACAGACAATACCGTAAGCCAGAAACATACCGCCGCCACCGAAATCACCGACCAGGTTGAGCGGTGGCACAGGTTTTTCGCCTTTGCGGCCGATGGCGTGGAGCGCCCCGCCCAGCGCAATATAATTAATGTCGTGCCCGGCTGCCTGTGCCATCGGTCCTTCCTGTCCCCAGCCGGTCATACGACCAAAAATAATTTTGGGATTACGAGCCAGGCAATCATCGGGTCCCAGCCCAAGCCGTTCCATCACCCCCGGGCGAAACCCTTCAACAATGGCGTCGGCCTGTTCACAGAGTTTAAGCACCGTTTCAACGCCCTGGGGGTCTTTCAGGTTTAATGACAAAGAGGGTCTCCCCCGACCCAGTACGTCTTTGGGTCGACTGACCAGGAAATTGCCGCCTATTTTGTCCACCCGGATCACTTCGGCGCCCATATCCGCCAGCATCATGCTGCAAAACGGGCCGGGGCCCAGGCCCACCATTTCAATTACCTTATATCCCTCTAACGGTCCCATGCTTTCCTCCTGATTATTCACTTTAGTTATTGATCTGTTCGTCCCCTGCGACGCTTCCAGGGTGATTTGCAGAGACAGGCTTTTCTTCCGCCTGACGGCGGCATATAGTGAGTCAAGAACCGAGCCCCTGCAACGGTGTGGCCGGACTAATTAGACTAATAAATTATTTAAACAACGGGTAAACAACAGGAGAGGATGAAATGACGTTACTGGTTACGGGTGGTTGTGGACTGGTCGGATCCTTCGCAGTGCGCCGGGCGCTGGAGATGGGTGAAAAAGTAGTGGCCTTCGATATCGCACTAAAAACCTGGTTGCTGGAAGATATCAAAGATCAGATCACCCTGGTGCGCGGCAACCTGCTGACCCCTCCGGACCTTTATCGAGCGGTGGCAGAAAACGGTGTGGATAGAATTTTGCACACCGCAAGTTTTTTAACGCCGGGGGCCTATGAAGACCCCTACAACTCCGCCGAACTGACCATCATGGGGACTCTTAACGTGCTCGAATGCGCACGGGCCAACAAGATCAAACGGGTCGCTTACGTCAGTACCGGCAAAACCGGCTGGGTCGGCGATGCCTTTGCTAAAGCCAATAATACGGGTGAGCTAGATTTTCCGGCCGATCCTTATGGAAGCGCCAAAGTGGGTGCTGAACTGCTCTGTAACGATTACCGCAAACTTTACGGCATGGACGTGCTGATTCTGCGGCTCATGGGTCAGGTGTTTGGACCAGGCAAGGCGTTTGCCGGTGCGGTTGGACAGGGTCTGCAGGCCCTGGTTGAGGAACCTTTGAAAGGCAACCCGGTGAGCGTTGATACGGAGATTTTGCCTCATTCGGCACCAGTGATGCCAATGCTTTACGCCCGTGATGCGGGTGAGGGCATCGCCCAGGCGGTTCTCAATAACAACCTGCAACACTATGTCTTCGATATTGCCGGTCAGGAACTCTGCACCCTTGAGGAACTGGTCGAGGTGATTAAGGAGGTGATCCCGGGTGCCGACATTACGGTGCCACCTTCACCCTTAAAGGGCGGCCCCATGCCCTATGATGAACGAGCCGCCGCTCAGTTTGATTACACCCCCAAATACAGTGCAAAGAAGGGGCTCGAAGAGTACGTTGAGTATTTGAAAACCGACGTCTACCGACAAATTTAACCGTCCAATAAATAGATTCCCCGACTGGCTGACCGCCAGTCGGGGAATCTATTTATCCAATACCTGAACAGAGCAATCGGTAAGGGAGTACTAGATAACCCCTGCCTCCCGCAGTTCTGCCAGCCCCTGAGCATCGATTCCCAGTCGCTCACCCAGTATGGCGTTGTTGTGCTCACCGAGATCCGGTGCCGGTCCCCGAATGGCCGCTCGCGTGACGGAAAATTTGGGGGCGATGCCGTAGGTTTTTAACGTTCCATAACGGGGATGGTCAATTTCCACCACCGCCTCATGGTCATTGTATTGTTCGAAGTTAGCTACTTCCTGGTGATCGAGCACCGGGCCAACGCTAATGCCTGAAGCCTGCAACTTTCGAGCTGCCTCGTCCCGATCCTGTGTGGCGACCCATGCGGCGGTCACTCCATCGACGAATTCCCGGTTTTCACAGCGGTGCTGGAGGGTGTCACAGCGTTCGTCGGTGATCAGTTCGGGTCGACCGATCACCTCGGCTACCTTTGGCCAGAGCGAATCGAGGATTGCAAACACCACGATGTACCCCCCGTCTTTACAGCGATAGCAGTTCATCGGGGCGCCCAGTTCGGTGGTGTTACCCATGCGTGGCCATTGTTTGCCGAGTTTGTCTGCCGCCATTACGCGCATGTCGCTGGCATAAATAGCGGTGTCGACCAGCGCGACATCAACGTGTTGGCCGAGTCCCGTTTTCTCCCGACTTAACAGCGCCGCCATTACGCCAATACTGCCCTGCCAGCCCGTCAGGTGGTCAACCAGGTTGGCAGTAGAAAGCAATGGGTCGCCGCCCTGCTCGCCGTTCATGTGGAGCATGCCTGACATTGCCTGGGCGACCGTATCCGTGCAGCGCAGGTCCCTCAACGGGCCCCACTGACCAAACCCACTGACTGACACATAGATCACGGCCGGGTGAATCGCTTTAATGGCTGAATAACCGAGCCCTAGCCCTTCCATCCAGCCGGGGGTGAAATTCTCGACTACCACATCAAATTCGCAGGCCAGCTTTTTAAACAGTTGCTGACCTTCAGGCTTGTGCAGATCGATGGTTACCGATTGCTTGCCCCGATTAAGCGATTGATACCAGGCTGCTCCATTGACATCATCATTGTCATTGATTTTGGGGTTAATCCAGCGAGTCATATCGCCAAGCCGTGGCAATTCACAGCGAACCACATCGGCTCCCAGGTCAGCCAGCACGGTCCCGACTACCGGTCCGGCCACCGCCTGCGTCACCTCGAGTACGCTATAACCCTCCAGCGGGCCGTTACTCTCTGCCAGGGCTTCTTTATAAAACTCGTCTTTGGTCATCCTCTCCTCCTCAGTCCAGGAATTTCCTTACGATTAGTCTGGTTTTATTTGCGCGCTCAGGGTATCCGTAGGAGCGACTTCAGTCGCGACAGCAGTGCTCGTCGGAGCCCATGGTCGCGACTGAAGTCGCTCCTACGAGAGCCAAAGCTTCAGCTCATTGCTACCCGATTACTTAATACTCCTATCCCCTCAATTTCCACTTCTACCGTGTCGCCGGCATTTAAATATTTCGGCGGATCAAAACTGATACCGCTGCCCCAGGGGTTGCCGGTAGCGACCACATCACCGGGAAACAGGGTCATCCCCTGGGTAAGAATACTCATGGCGGTAGGTATGTCGTAAAGCAGTTCAGCGGTAGAAGTGTCATGGCGGATCTCGCCGTTCACCCGGCTACGCAGGGTTAAGCCTTCCAGCGGTGATTTCGGCATCGCAGATTTGTGCACGACCACCGGGCCAATGGGGCAGTATCCATCCAGGCTTTTTCCCTTAAACACCTGCATGTGACGCACCTGCAGGTCGCGGGCGCTAACCTCATTGATGATGGTGTAACCGAATAGAAAATCTTCGGCATTTTCAGTCGTCATGTTGGCCCCTTCACGGCCAACGACAAAGGCTAATTCTGCTTCGTAATCGATCTGATTGGTGATGCCCTTATGTAGTGGAATTTCGGTCTGGTGGCCAATGACCGTGTTTGGTCTTTTGGAAAAGATAGTCAGCGGCGGTTTAGGCGTATTCTCTTTGTCCTCCAGGGCATCGGCCACTGGCAGACCCAGTACATCTTCCGCCTCTGATAAATGGCTGGCGTAATTCAACCCGAGGCAGAGTACGTTTTGAGTGGGCCGGGGAAACGGCGCCAGCCATTTAAAACCGCCGGTCGGTATCTGGGCACCGGCAACGTCTGCGCCGCCATTGACCAGATCAAGTAGCTGCTGAACGGCGGCCAGGGCAGCATCACCCCCCTGTATGATCG
>Ga0070727_10004538_pt1 | contig 11808 bp, 9 predicted proteins | sample tdAd472_FD_66722 | JGI IMG/M metagenome (GOLD analysis project Ga0070727, IMG submission 66722) | Marine sediment microbial communities from the Atlantic coast under amendment with organic carbon and nitrate - tdAd47.2 | ecosystem: Environmental > Aquatic > Marine > Coastal > Sediment | place... | reverse complement strand
TTTGGATACCCGCTGCTTGTTAAGGCAGCCGCCGGCGGTGGCGGAATCGGTATGAAGGTTGCGCAAGATGATGCGCAACTGATCAAGGCGTTGGCGGAGTGTCGGCGTAGAAGTCAAAGTGCTTTCGGTCAGGACAAACTTTATATCGAGCGCTACATTACGGACGCTCGCCATGTCGAAGTTCAGGTGATGGGCGATTGTCATGGCAATGTCGTTCATCTTTTTGAGAGAGAATGCAGCATTCAACGCAGGCATCAGAAAGTAATCGAGGAATCACCTTCCGTTTTGATGGGGCGGTTCCCCCGACTTCGGGAACGGATGACCGAAGCCGCAGTCAATCTTGCGAGAGCGGCCAGCTACGTCAATGCGGGAACAGTCGAGTTTCTCGTCGATTCAAAGGGTGAATTCTACTTTATCGAAATGAACACCCGACTGCAGGTCGAACACCCGGTGACTGAAATGATCACGGGATTGGATCTGGTTGAATGGCAAATTCGAATTGCGGCAGGTGAGAAACTGCCGCTCACCCAATCCGAGATTGGATGCCGCGGCAACGCCATCGAATGCCGAATATATGCAGAAAATCCAGAAAAGAAGTTTCTTCCCGCACCGGGCCGGATCACCCGGTATACTGAGCCCGAAATCGAAGGTGTCAGGATTGACTCCGGTGTTCGCGCGGATTGGTCTGTAACGCCGTACTATGATCCCATGCTTGCTAAGGTGATTGCCCATGGGGCGTCACGTGAAGAAGCGACTGCCAGATTGAACGCTGCGTTGCATGCATACCAGATTGAAGGCATCACCCATAATGGAACGCTACATAGGGCTATCCTGGCGTCGACAGAGTTTCGCTCCGGAGAATTCCACACCGGTTGGCTCGAAGACTGGTTTACAAAGGAAAAATTGGATAAGGCCGGATGATCGAATCTAAAACAGTTCCCCCAACTTGGCTTCAGAACACAGGAAAAATCATGGCGAAAGAAATTCTAGCAGCGGTTAGCGGGAATGTTTGGAAAATTGAAGTTTCCGTTGGAGATAAGGTCGAGGATGGTGATGATTTCATCATTCTAGAATCCATGAAAATGGAAATACCCATTTCCGCGGAGGCGGACTGCGTCGTCGTGGAAGTCCGGTGCAAGGAAGGCGATGGGGTAGAAGAGGGTGCGGTCCTTCTTACCGTTGAAGAATAGAAGCATCAGAGCGTGATAGGTAACGTCCTACGGGCCTGATCTGGCAGGAGCGAACAATGACGAGAAGCTGGGACGATGAACTCGCTGAACTGGAAGAACGTCGCAAGCGAGCGCGCGAACTTGGCGGTGCGAAATTTGTAGAGAAAGAGCATACTAAAGGGCGTCTGACGGCACGTGAACGCATCGACAGGTTACTCGACCCCGGTTCATTCCAGGAAGTCGGCATGCTGGCGATGATGGACAATGCCAATGGTTGTTTGCCCTCGGGTTTGATCTGCGGGTTTGGCACTGTCGACGGGCGGAAGATTGCGGTCGCTGCCGAAGACTATACGATTGCCATGGGAACCTGGACCGGTCTTTATCTCAGCCAAAGCAAGGGTATATTTCCCGGGTTTATCGAAGATCTTGCCTATCGCTGGCAAGTGCCTCTTGTTGTGTTTCTGCAGGGAATCGGTGGCGATGTCGATTCACCAGGCGATGATAACGGCAATGTTTTTCCATCGGCTTTGAGCTTGTTTCCTGTGATAGAGTTGCTATCCCGGGTGCCGATGGTGACGGCCGTCATGGGGCCTTGCGCCGGCGGGTCGGCCGCCCGCGCCGTGTGCGCTCACTTTTCGCTTATGACCCGAGACAATGCCGTGCTATTCGCCGCCGGTCCGCCTCTGGTCAAACATGCGCTTGGGCAAACTATCGATAAGAACGAACTCGGCGGCTATCAGGTTCACACCGAGTTGTCGGGCAATATAGACAATGCGGTGGATACGGAGGATGAAGCTGTCAGTTCGATCAAGCGGTTCCTTTCCTATGTTCCCAGTAACGTACATGAGCTTCCGCCACGTCTTGATGTGGATGAGGACGATCCGCCGGACCGGGCATGCAACCGGACGCTCAAGGTCATCACGCCGGACAAGCCAAGACGGATTTTCGACCCACGCGCTTTGATCGCGGATATCTTCGATCGCGAGAGCTTTTTCGAAATCGGCCCCGGTTGGGGGGAAAGTCTTGTAACAGGGCTGGCACGTCTTGGCGGGATGTCCGTTGGCGTTCTGGCGCATCATGGCAAACACCAGGGTGGCGCACTAACCCCGGAAGCTGCCGACAAGCAAGTGCGGTTCGTGGAAATGTGCGACACATTCCATATTCCTATTGTCTATATTATCGACACGCCGGGAGTCATGATTGGCGCCAATGCAGAACGGGCGGGCATTCTCCGTCGCGCTGTGCGCGCCGTATCCGCAATTCAGCGAGCAACAGTTCCGGTTGTTTCCCTTCATGTCCGGCGCAGTTTCGGTCTGGCGACAGTAGCCGCCGGTAACCCGAACCAGTTGAGCATCAAACTGGCCTGGCCAAGCGTTATACAGGGCGCAATGGGGCTTCCAATCGAAGGCGCGGCAGCGCTTCTGTACAAGGATGAAATCGAAAATGCGGAAGATCCGGAAGCATTTCTGGCCGAAGTAGTCGAGCGCCTGCGAGCGAAGGTTTCGGTCTGGGCGGCTGCCGAACAATTCCATCTGGAAGATATCATCGACCCGAGAGAGACCCGAAATGTGCTGTATCGTTGGCTGGACATGGCGACTTCCAGCCTTCGTGCTAGCGAGAAATGCGGTCCTCAGTATCGGCCGTAACCATCGGCTTGCCGGTTCGTGAAACCCAATAGTTTGCGTAGGCACCATTACCCGGAGAAAAATCATGCATCCAACGCTCGCTTCGACACTATGGAAGAACCCGGCATCGCCATATGCCCGCGGGGCGTTACTGGCAGTTGCCGGTAGCGTATTGCTCGCTATCTCGGCGAAAATCCAAGTGCCATTCTACCCGGTACCCGTAACAATGCAGACTTTCGTCGTGTTATCGATCGGTATGCTGTTCGGTTGGCGGCTCGGAGGTGCGACGATTCTGTTGTATCTTGCAGAAGGTTGCGCAGGGCTCCCTGTATTTGCCGGTACACCGGAGAAAGGGATCGGTGTCGCTTACATGATGGGAACCACCGGCGGTTATCTCGTTGGATATCTGTTTTCCGCCGTTATGGTTGGTTTTCTGGCGGAACGCGGGTGGGACCGCGATATCTGGAAGACAGTCGCCGCCATGATCCTCGGAAACATCGTCATTTATTCTTTCGGTCTTTTGTGGCTCGGAATCCTGCTCGGTTGGAACAAGCCGATCTTGGAATGGGGGCTCTATCCATTCGTCCTCGGGGATATCCTTAAAGTGGGTCTTGCAGCCACCGTTTTCCCTGCGGTTTGGCGGTGGATTTCGGGTAAATCAGTATAAGGCTAATGCAGTATCCAAATCGCCGGGCTTCGCTCCAGCAAGCCCGGCGGTTGTTCGCGCTACTTGCGATTACAGATTTATTCCGGCACCAGCACCTTTTCGATTATCTCCCGGACCTGGCCGGGAATGGCTACCGATTTCCCCGTCTCGCGATCAAGAAAAACGCAAATACCGGTATACGCAGCACACATGATTCCCGTTTCAGCATTGGTTAGTTTTGCCATGCAGGTGATGCTTTTGGCGCCTGTTCTAGTGAAAGCTGCATGTACAACGAACTGATCACCTGCCTTTAGTTCGTGATGGAATTCGATTTCTGTTTTGACCTGAACCGCTACACATCCCAATTTTTTCTCGAAGGTGCTTTCGATCAACCCGTTCTGGCTCCAGAACGCCATTATGGCGTCATCGAAAAAATGCGCATACCAACGATTATTTGCATGATCCAGGTGATCGCAATGCAGTGGAAAAACCAGACCGCGGTAACATTCTTGCCAACCATTCATTGACCGGTTCTTCATAATGCAGGCTGTTCTCCACTTTTATCGACGTTGATGTTCGTCAAGTATTGTATGCATCGATAACATATGAAATAAAATTTTATTATTTATGTTTACGGTGGCAAGCCGTCTAAAGTTGGGCGGATTATACCATTCATAAACACTTGAGATAAGAGAAACGGTTTGGTGGGCGATATCGAAGAAATCGAATGCGTGGTGATTGGGGCAGGGGTCGTTGGTTTGGCCTGCGCCCGGACATTGTCGTCACGTGGTTTGGACGTCATCGTCCTGGAAAAGGAAGAGGCAATCGGTACCCAGACCAGCGCACGAAATTCCGAGGTCATTCACGCCGGAATTTACTATGAGCCAGGATCGGAAAAAGCGCGATTATGCCGTCGCGGTCGCGATATGCTGTATGATTATTGCACGGAACGGGGGATCGGACACAAGCGCCTCGGCAAACTGATTGTCGCTACCCGAGACGGACAAACGGAAAACCTCCGCAATATAAGCGAAAACGCACGGGCCAATGGTGTTGACGATCTGGTGCCCCTCTCAGTTGAGGATGCTCGAACCCTGGAGCCGGATGTTGCATGTGTTGCTGCTCTCTGGTCACCTTCTACCGGTATCGTCGATTCCCATAGCCTGATGCTGTCCTATCAGGGTGATGCGGAAGCTTCGGGAGCCGTTATCTCCGTCTTTAGTCCGGTGCTAGGTGGGAACGTCACAGTCGACCGAATTGAGCTACATGTTGGCGGTGAAATGCCGATGACATTGAGGTGCCGATATCTGGTTAATTCGGCCGGGTTTGAGGCTCAAAGTATAGCGGCCGAAATCGGTGGAGTGCCACATGGAACGATCCCTGGCCGCTTTCTGGCAAGAGGCGTTTACTTTACTCTGCAAGGCCGTTCGCCGTTTCAACATTTGATCTATCCTGTTCCCGAAGAAGGCGGGTTGGGTGTTCACGTGACGCTGGACCTTGCAGGGCAGGCGAAGTTCGGCCCCGACGTGGAATGGATCGACGAGGTCGATTACACTGTCGACTCGGGTAGGGCGGGTGCCTTTTACAGCGCAATCCGTACATACTGGCCGGGCTTGCCGGACGGCTCTCTTCAACTGGGTTACGCCGGTATCAGACCGAAAACCAGACTGGGCGGCGACGGTCCCACGGATTTCATGATCCAGGGAAAAGAGACGCATGGTGTCGATGGGTTGGTGAATCTTTATGGAATTGAGTCGCCCGGATTAACGGCTTCTCTCGCAATCGCAGAAGAAGTAGCCGACAGGCTGTTGTAGAAAAAATGGTCAAGTTCAACAGGAAAGGACACTGACGATGCCGCTTCGAATGGATATGGGCAGTCTGCTTGAAAAACAGGCGGAAGAAAGAGGGTTTGCCCCTTTCGTAAAGATGGTCGATGACGAAGTCTGGCATACCTACGCGGAGTTCAACGCGATGGCCAATCGCTTGGCGCATGGGTTGAAGGAGCTGGGTGTAGGTAAAGGCGACTATGTCTGCATCGTTTTAACGAATTCCGTGGAATACCTGCAGTTTTCCTATGCGTTGAAAAAGATCGGCGCGATTGAAGTATCGGTTAATGTGGAGTTTCGAGGTGTTGGCCTGACACGTCTGCTGAATATGACGGGCGCAAAGGTCATTGTGACCGAGAGTTTTTTCTGCGAGCCCATTGCCGACATCTGGTCCGATCTTGAACATATCGACACCTTCATCTTTCTGGATGAAGTAGATCTGTCCAAGACGCCAATGAATGAGTGTAAGTCCCTTACGATAACGGATGTCAAATCGGATTGTGTTGACAATCCTGAAAGGAACATCTCCGATACCGATATCGCCCAGGTTCAGTTCACTTCCGGTACAACGGGTCTTTCGAAGGGACTGCTCAGTCCGCATCGGCACGCAATTCGAAAAGGGGAGGGTGTCGTAGCCGCATGTCAGTTGACGGAGGCGGACTGCTCCTACACACCATGGCCACTATTTCATTCCGGTGCGGCGCATCACGAAGTGTTGGCCGTGCTGATATCGGGCGGTCGCGTTGTTATTAGAAAACGTTTCAGTGCAAGTCGCTTTTGGGACGAGGTGAAGGCGCATCGCGTAACCTGGTTCATGATCGTCGGGTCTGTCGAAGCTATCCTGTGTGCGCCTGAACCGACGCCGGAAGACACTGATAATCCGGTGCGGGTCGTATTCGGATGTCCCTATCCTATTCCCCGGAAAGACTTCGAGGAACGCTTTGGCTTAAAGACGATCGACTGTTACGGACTGGAAGATGCTGGTTTTGTTTCGCATACCGATATCGACGATGGCGATTATTTGACGCAGGGCCGTGTCCGCGACATGTACGAGATTCGGATCGGTGACGAAAACGATGACCCGGTGCCGATCGGCAGCAAAGGCGAGATTCTGATCCGGTGCCACGAGCCGTCAGCCATTCTGAAGGGATATTTTGACCAACCGGAGACGACCCTCGAGGCGTTCAGAAACCTCTGGTTCCATACAGGGGACCTCGGCCACCTCGATGAGGAAGGGCGTCTTTACTATCACACAAGGTTGAAGGAAGTTATTCGCCGCCGGGGTGAAAATGTGATGCCGAGAGAGGTCGAGGAGGTCGTACAGTCGCATCCCGAGGTCGAGGAATGCGTCGCCGTTGGCGTTCCAAGTCCCGTCGGTGAGTATGACGTAAAGGTCTTTGTTGTACTCCGGCAAGGCGGGATCCTGAGCTCGGATGAGCTCAAGGAGTTCTGTCAGACACGCTTGGCGCGCTTCGCTGTTCCCGAGCACGTGCAGTTTATCAGTCACATTCCCAGAACGCCGACACACAAACCGGCCCTGAAGGAACTTGATAGATTAAGTGTGTAGTTTGAAAGACTCCTCTGTTTTGATGAGGCCGAGTGATCTTATGAAATTCCCGCTGCTGTTTTCTCCATTCCGGATATCTGAGTGCACCGTGCCTAACAGGATCGTTTCGACCGGGCACGATACGAACCTTGTCGAAGATAACCTTCCCGGCGATGCGCTCATTGCCTACCACCGTGCAAGAGCGAAAGGTGGAGCCGGATTGATCATACTGCAGGTTACGGGCGTGCATGAAACCGCCCGTACCAGCGGTCATGTTCTGATGGTAAATGAGGATGCTTGCATTGCTCCGTTTCGTCGACTGATCACCGAAATACAGAGTTGTGGCAGCAAGGTTTTCGTTCAACTGTTTCATCCTGGTAGGGAAGCGATCGGACGTTCGGATGGGGTGACTATCCCCGCGTTTGCCCCGTCAGCATGCCCGTCTGAAAGATTTCGAACGGTGCCCAGTCCATTCCGGTTGGAAGTTATTAAGGAAATAGTCGATGGATATGGCGACGCTGCCAGACGCATGGCGGATGCCGGTGCGGACGGTGTCGAAATCGTCGCCAGCCAGGGGTATCTGCCTGCGCAGTTCATTAGCCCGCATACCAATCTCAGGTCCGATGAATATGGTGGCGATTTCGATGCGCGTCTGCAGTTCCCTAGAGAAGTTGTCGAAGCCTGCCGGCAGGGCGTTGATCAATCGGTTGTAGTGGGCATGCGGCTTTCTCTGGAAGAGCGCGATATCGCCGGTATGGGTGAAGATGAAACACTAAAGGTTTGCCGTTCTCTTGCGCAGGAGCTGGATTACATAAGCCTAGTAGCGGGAAGCTCTTCGACGGCGGCTGGCGCGGTGCATATTGTACCACAAATGACATGGGAGAACGCGTATCTGAGTGACGGGGCGAGAACCGTCAAGCAGATGACGGGAAAGCCTATCATGCTTGCCGGCAGGATCAATCAGCCGCACGAAGCGGAAGCTATCCTCGCCGATGGGGCGGCCGACTTGTGCGGCATGGCACGTGCGCTGATTTGCGATCCGGAAATGCCGAACAAATCGTTCGCGGGTAGATCCGATGATGTCCGCGCCTGCATTGGCTGCAATCAGGCCTGTATCGGCCATTATCAGCTCGGGTTGCCGATATCCTGTATTCAACATCCGGAAACAGGACGGGAGCTGACGTATGGCGATATGCAGAGCGCAGTGCGGCCCCGAAATATTTTGGTCGTGGGCGGTGGCGTTGCTGGCATGAAAGCGGCGGTCGTTGCTAACCAGCGCGGACACAAAGTCCAGCTATGGGAAGCGGGAGCAAGGCTCGGCGGACAAGCCCTTCAGGCGCAACTCCTGCCGGGTCGGGCAGAGTTCGGAGGAATTGTGACCAACCTCGAAAGGGAGATTGCCTTATCGACAGTGGAAGTTCGGTTGCGATCGGAAGTGACGCGGGCCGACGTGGCCTCGATGCACCCGGATGCCGTCATACTGGCGAGCGGATCGACGCCTGACAGACCGTCTTTTGACGACGATGGCAGTATCGATGTGGTTCAGGCAGTCGATGTTCTGGTTGGAAATGCAAAAGCCGGTAACAGGGCGGTCGTCTATGACTGGCGATCCGACTGGCTCGGCATCGGGATAGCGGAGCATCTGGCATTGGAGGGAGTGAATGTCTCCTTGCTCGTCAATGGTCCCTGTCCGGGCGAGCAGATCCAGTCCTACCTGCGGGATGAGGGCGCGGCGCGGCTGTTCCGACTCGGCGTCGACGTGAGACCCTATATGCGACTGTATGGCTCGCTGGCCGGTACAGCTTTTTGTGTGCACACTGCGGCACAGGAAGCAGTCGAATTCGACAGCGTTGATACGATCATCCTTGCCTATGCGAACCGGGTAAATGATGGCCTTGCCGACTCGATTAGCGATCTCATCGAGGATGTCATCGTCATTGGCGATGCCCTGAATCCCAGAACGGCCGAAGAAGCGGTCTATGAAGGACTGCGAGCAGGATGGTCTGTATGACGACCGTGAACTGCGGCGTTTGAGTCAAGTGCTGTCACCCATGATTTCACGCAGCACTCGATCCGCCAGATTGATACCGAACTGATCGTCGATTGATTCCGCTTCTTGCCTCAAATCTTTCGTCAAGCGGACCATAGTCGGGGTTTGATCTTCCATCCGAAGGGTCTGTTTTTGGTAGTCGGATTTCGGAGCGCCGAAAATGTCGATTTCCTCCTCCGGGTCGACGGCAAGGTCATACATCAGGTGATCGCCGTGTTCGCTGAGAATCAGTTTTTTATCTTTGGTGCGCAGGGCCCGCTGTCGGTCCCATTCGCGCTTCGCGGAAAAATGGTTGCGGGTGGCCGGAAGGTACGGACCCTGATCGAATATCCTGACCCAGTCACCGATTGTCCTGAAATCCTGAATATTCTGGAAGTAGAGACGGTCTCTCCCGAACGAACCCGTGCCGGACAATAGCGGCCAGAGGCTCTTGCCATGAACATGGGATGGTATATCGATGCCCGCGATATCGAGAATTGTTGGCAGGATGTCGTGGATGCCGGCCAGTTGATCAAACGACTGCCCCTTCTTAACGCCAGCCGGCCAGGTGACGATCAGCGGAATAGCTAGGGATTCATCGTGACCGGTGCTTTTATTGTGCATGGCCCTGTAGTTGAAGTGTTCGCCGTGGTCGCTGGTAAAGATGATGACTGTGTTCTCATAACGCTCCGTGGCTTTGAGCGCGTCTATCAACCGGCCAACGCAATCATCCAACGCCGTGACCGCGGCATAGTAACCGGGCCGGAATATGCCCTTGCCACGATACATATCCAGATACATTTCGGGCGCGGTATAAGGCTCATGTGGGGGATAGTAGCTTTGCACCAGCAGAAAGGGATTATCGTTTTTCAGGTTGTTGATCACCTCGACCATGTCGTCTGTTTGCTGGTCGGGAATATACTTCCCGTCTTGGAACGATTGATAGCCGTCAACCCACTGACCTCCACCTGAGTTAAACGCCTTCCATATATCCATACCTTCCGGTGCGCGGCTTCCGAGATGCCATTTTCCGATATAGCCCTGGAAGTAGCCCGCCTTCTTTATGGGCGCGAATAATGGCGCATCCCGCTGATTTCCTATTTCGAATGCGTCCTCAACACCTGACACGACGTCCAAAACGCTGGTCGCATGAGGGTACATGCCGGACCAAAGTGCGGCCCTAGCCGGGGTACAAAGTGGAAAAAGGGTGAAGGCATTGTTGAACTGCGCACCGTCACCCGCGAGGCTGTCGATATTCGGGGTTTGCGAAAAAGCGTTACCATAGCATCCGAGAGAGTCGGGCCGTTGCTGGTCAGTCATGATGATAAGGAAGTTTGGCGCATCAGGCATCGATTTTCTCCACCGGCTAGGTTCTCTTAATGAAAAAATATTTCATAATAAAAATCTTATATCAACCTGTGTGCTCGTGCCAAAAAATTTAGCGCGTTACTTGTTCTGCAAGGATACTGTTTTGCCCATATCGCTATGTGTCGTCGGATTTGAACTCTTTAGCGATTTTTGCAAGCTGAGGTCCGATGGATTCTTCAATTTCATCAGCAGTAAGTAAAAATCCAGGGCCGCCGCACATCAACAGCAGGACTTCATCTCTGCCGGGAATAAAGAGAGGAACCGCGGCGGCATTTACATCGGGGTGAAGTTCACCAAGGGTTCGGCAGTAACCGAGATCGCCGAACATCTTTTTGGAATCCTTAATGGCTTTTTTGGCCTCAGTAGCTGATATATCGTATTGCCGAATGAGTTCCGTTGCCAGAGTGGTCCCCTCGGATGGATCCAAGGATGCCAAATAGGCCCTACCCATGGCCGAGTAGAGAATGGGAACCGTATACCCAACCCCGATGTCCAGATTTATCCGGTTGGCGCCGCGGATGACATTTATGTACACGATCGACAGGCCGGCTGGTTGGCCGATTGCAACGGTGCATTTTGTTTCCCTTGCCAATCGTTCCATTTCCGGTTTCACGATACTGATAATTCCGCTTCTGGATAGCAACGGTCTGGCGAGTGTCAATAATCCGGCACCAAGTGTGTAGGTTCCGTCCGTTTCATTGTAACTAAGACAACCGAGCACCATTAGCGTATAGGTCAAACGGGACACGGTTGGTTTTGGCAACCCTGTCATTTGCGATAGTTCGAGATTGCTCAACCTCATATCGCTGTCTTCGAAACACCACAGAACCTCAAAACCCCTGGAAAGGCTCTCAGTTATCTGACCATCTGAGCCAACCGGCTTGGATATCAGACCCATGTCAGCGGAAATAGCGGAATTCTTTGTCGATGTGTTGGCCTCGGACGACCGTCGATTCCCCATATGCTTAACCTTTTAGTTACATTTTCCGACAACCCGCGCCAATGGGAATACATCAGGAGTGCGGGTTGATTGAATTTGCGTTCTAGACATAAAATAATATTTCGTTATCATTCGCGCTTGATGCAGTTTAACAGATATCCTGATTAGTATGACTGTTGAATTCGTCCTGTTAAACTTATTATAGCTTACCCGATGCCGGAAGCCCAAGAAAGCTGAATTACCGCCTATGTTAGATAGTAGCCGATATTCTCTACTTTTCGAACCCGTCAAAATCGGTCCGGTGACAACGAAGAATCGTTTCTATGCCGTACCGCAATGCACCGGGATGGGGTTCAGTTACCCGAATTCGTACATCCGGCACCGCGAAGTGAAAGCCGAAGGCGGATGGGGCGTGGTCTGTACCGAGGAGTGCATGATTCACCCAACGTCCGATCATTCCGCGTCAACGCATTTGCGCCTGTGGACTGATGACGATGTCAGGTTTCTGGCCCGTGTCGCCGATGCGGTTCACAAACACGGTGCGCTGCTCGGTGTCGAGCTTGCGCATGCCGGACGCTCCGCCGCCAACCGTTTGACGCGGGAATATCCCATCGCGCCTTCTGATTTGCATTACTTTGGGCCAGGGCCGTTCGCCGCCC
>Ga0070727_10004525_pt1 | contig 11835 bp, 9 predicted proteins | sample tdAd472_FD_66722 | JGI IMG/M metagenome (GOLD analysis project Ga0070727, IMG submission 66722) | Marine sediment microbial communities from the Atlantic coast under amendment with organic carbon and nitrate - tdAd47.2 | ecosystem: Environmental > Aquatic > Marine > Coastal > Sediment | place... | reverse complement strand
CCACAGGACATTAGTGCAAACGTTTTTGATGTCCAGTGATCCGGGGTGGCATTATCGACTAGTCATCACCCCGTTCGGTAACCAGCACATTCGCTGCCACGCGGTCGCTTGGGTGAACAATGACGATGTCGCCTTCTTCGACACCGCTCAGAATTTCCACCGCATCTGGGTTGCGATGACCGGTTTCAACGGGAATAAGGCGCGCGCGGTTACCGCGCACCACAAACACCGCACGGCCTTCGCCATGGCTAAAGATCGCGCTGAGCGGGACTTGCAGCACATCGGTGCCTTGCCACAAGACGACGCGCGCTTCGATCCGGTAGCCGTGTCCCAGCCGTTCCCACGCGGCTGGTGGGTCGGTGAGCGCGATAATGACATTGACCCGTTGTTCCTCGATCCCCAAAGACGACAACTTTGTGAAGCCAAAAGGTTCGATGCGGTCTACGATGCCATTGAGCGTTCCTTCTCCACCCCACCGTTCAACAATAACCTCATCGCCCTTATTGACGCGCACGGCGTCTGTCGAAAGCAGATCGATGACAATTTCAAGTTCATGAGGATCGCCAATTTCTACCAGGGAAGTGCCAGCCGTAACCACCGATTCACTTTCTTGGTAGATCTGAAGAATGCGGCCTGACACCGGTGCCCGCACAGCAACGCAGCAGCCCGAGGTCTCGTCGCCTTCACTGCCGTTGCCGCTGGGCCCAATCAGAGCGGCCTGCGCGGTTTCCAGTTCATGTTGGCGCACATCCAGCGCGGCCAGAGCTTGTTGAAGCGCCGCGTCCTGGGTTCTCAATTCCAGCCGCGCCCGGTCAAGCGCGGCTTCAGAGACGGTGCCCCGGCGGGCAAGTTCCTCTGTGCGGCGAAAATCAGTCCGCGCATAATCCACCGCGGCCTCCGCTCGGCGGACATCGGCCTCCGCAAGCGAATAAACGGCCTCAGCCGCCCGGACAGCGGCCTCCAGTTCGGTTCTTGTGCGTACATCCAGCATTGCGGGATCGGCAGGCAGGATGTTCACAAGCACCGTCTCACCCGCTACCACCTCATCACCCACATCGCCGGAAAAGCGCAGCACGCGCCCGGTCAAGGGGGCAGAGACCATATAGACCTCGCGCACACGGGTGTAACCATCATCGCGAACAGAGACCTCGAAAGAGGCGCGTATCGCTTCCGTCATATCTACGGGAATGGCCCGAGGCATGAATAAGTAAATCAAAACGAGGGCAAGAGCGGCAACCACGCCGCCTCGGACAATCCATGTACGACTAATTCGATTGTTGAGCGCCACGGGGTTACTCCCTTGTTTTCAGAACCGCCACAAGATCAAGCCGATTGACCCGGCGAGCAACGAGCGCTCCTGTGACGATAGCTGATAAAAGTACAACAATGATTGCCCACCCATAGGTGGAAGGATAAATTATGAACGGCAAGCGATAGAGTTCGGTGCTAAATGATTTGATCATGTAAGCGGCGAGCGCATAGCCCATCAAGCACCCAAGGGGCAGCGAAATGATAGTGACGACCGCCAGCTCCCCCAGCAACAAACCAGCCACTTCGCCCTTGGTGAAGCCTAACACACGCATGCTAGCAAGCTCTCGGCCCCGCTCCGACAGGGAAATGCGCGCGCTGTTATAAACCACGCCGACCGTGATCAATGACGCAAAAGCAATATATACGGCAATCATTCTGACCATGGTCTCATCCATAATCTCCTCAAACTCTTCCAGCGCCGCCCCAAGCACGGTTACTCCGTGCACAGCGGGAATTTCTTTCACAGCCTCGAAAAACTCCGCCAGCGCATTTGTATCGAGTGTCAAATATCCCCCGGAAGCCGCGGGCGCTTCTTCCATCAAGCGACTTAAGGCGTACCGGTCCATATAGGCGGCAAGACCGATATATTCCTGGCTCACGGCATTGACCGGCGCGCGCACATGGGGTCTGCGTCCTTCCATGACTTCGATTTCGAGCCAATCGCCGGGCGAAACCGCCAGCATTCGCGCGAGCTGATCGGTGAGCACCAAACCGTCGGAAGGAAGCTCGATCTCGTTGTGATTCATATCCATGAGACGGGAAAGGTCCGCCCCCGCATCAACCCCCGTGATTGCCGCACGCTCGTCTAGGTGACCATTGCGAAAACGCACAGGAACAGCGCGGAATACCTCGGCGCGCATGACGCCGGGAAGATTCAACAAATCCTGTGCAACAATATCAGCCCGCGGACTGGGAAAGATCACAGTGACGTCTTGCTTCTGCGTGGAAAAGAAAAATAGCTCGAACATCTCATCGATGGCGTCGAGGAAGAAAAATGTCGAAACGAGCAAGGCGCCTGAAAATGAAATGCCGATAATGGTCATGCCAGCCCGCAGAGGCCACCGGGCAAGATGCCGGATGATCATGCGCGATGGCGCACCCAGAAACCGCTCAAGGCCCCATTTTTCGGTCATCATCTTGCGGTAGACAGGCGGCGCTGGCGGTTGCATGGCCACAGCGGGGGCAAGACGCACCGCCCGCCGCGCGGCAAACCAGGAGCCCGCAACGGCAACGGCAAACGACAGAATACCCGATTGCAAGAATATCCCCAGGTCCGGTCGGTAGAACAGGAACGGAAACTGGAAATACCCCGCATACATATCCGTCATACCGCGCCCGAGCCACGCGCCGAGGACCCAACCTATGAGGACACCAAAACTGGTGATGGCCAAAACGAACTTCATATAGTGCCAGCCCACGGCGTAGTTGTGATACCCGAAGGCCTTCAGAAGCCCTATTTGTTCGCGCTCGGTATCCACAAGACGATTGATAACAATATTGAGCAGGAAGGCAGCCACCAGAAGGAAGATGGGGGGCATGATCCTTGTCATCATTGATAGTTGATCGAACTCCCCGCGAAGGAAAGCATCAGACTCGTGGTCCTCTCGCGTAAATGCACCCACGCCGCCGAACGGCTCAAGCAGATCGTCTACCCGGTCGATTACGTCCTCTTCAACCGCCGATCGAGTGAGACTCAGGGATACCTCGTTAAAAGCACCGTCCAGGTCAAAAGCGGCCTCTAGCCCTTCACGTCCCATCCACATAACGCCATACCGGCGGTTATCGGGGACGAATTCACCCGGCGCGATGGCATAGATAAACTCCGGCGACAGCGCGGTGCCAACCACCTCCAGTGTCCGGCGGCGACCGTTGATGTTGCCGACGACCCTGTCGCCGGGGTGCAGATCATGCGCCTCGGCAAAATCCACATTGAGGAGCACCTCATCAGAGCGGCCCGGCTCAACCATCCGTCCGCTGCGCAAAAAAAGCCGGTTCAACTCGGGCTGCCGCCCCTCGGGGAGCGAATGAATGCGGCCCCGTGCAGGTTCCATGAGTCCCGGCATATCGAGGACGATGTCTTCCACGATGCGCGTATTCACGCGCTGGACCCCGGGAATATCCGCCATCGCCTCGGCGAGATGTTCCGGCGCGCGCCTGACATAGGCAAAGATATCGGCAAAGCGGTAGCGATCATAATAGGCGTCGCGCGTGTCCCTGAGCGAGGTGAGCGTGCCCATGGAAAGCACCACCACCGCAACCCCCGCCGCGATCACAAAGCCGATGGCGAGCACCTGGCCGCGAATGTGCCAGAGATCCCGCCTTAGTTTGCGATCGAGCATGGACATGGCGCCTACCAGCTCAATTCCCGCGCCGGGCGGCGCGTTTCGTGGACCTCGATATGCGAAATCTGACCATCGGCAAGCGAGATCACCCGGTCCGCCATATCGGCGATACCCGCATTGTGGGTGATGATGATGGTGGTGGTGCCGAGCTCCTGATTGACCTTCTCAAGCGCCTCAAGCACCTGAATGCCGGTGGCGGAATCGAGCGCGCCGGTAGGTTCATCGCACAAGAGAACACCGGGCCGTTTTGCCACCGCGCGCGCCACCGCCACGCGCTGTTGCTCGCCCCCTGAAAGCTGGGCGGGGAAATGGTCCATACGGTCCTTAAGGCCCACCAGCTCAAGCGCTTCTTCGGCGGACATGGGGTCGGTCGCGATCTCTGTCACCAGTGCCACATTTTCCCGTGCCGTGAGGCTGGGCATTAGATTGTAGAACTGGAAAATGAAGCCTACATTTTCCCGGCGGAAGGCCGTCAACGCCTTGTCGTTAAAGGCGGTTAGTTCCTGATCATGGAAAAACACTTTCCCCGAGGTGGGGTGATCAAGGCCACCCAGAATATTCACCAGTGTGGACTTACCGCTGCCCGAGGGGCCCAAGAGAACCACCATCTCACGGTCATAAACTTCTATACTGAGCCCGCGAAGCGCGTGCACCTCAGTTTCACCGGTCTGATAGACCTTTGATAGCTCTTCCACCCGGAAAGCGGATCGCCGTTCTGCATCCATTGAAGCGTCCCTGCTGATCACCATAGAGTTATTTATAGTCATACAGGTTGACCGGCCTCGCGGCAAAAGAGATATGTCAAGCCGCATATGACGAGGACGGTGGGGGCGCGCGGCCCCGAAGGAGCAACTTTTGCCAGTTTTGCCTCGCGCCTTATTGGCTTTCCTTGCCATGGTGTTTCTGGTTTGCGCCGTTGCGCCTGTGCCGAGCTATGCCCACCCGAGCGAAGATGACCTCATCCGGCAGCTCGAGGAGCAATACGGTCGCCCGCGCCCCGGCCAGGACCCGGATCGGCAGCAGCAAGGCGGCGAGTTAGACCAGGAAGTCTTGGCCCCACCGACGCTCAGTCAGACCATCGGCCAATATACGATCATTGGCTATCAGCATATCCTGCCCAAGGGTCTGGACCACATCCTGTTCGTGTGCGGATTGTTTCTCGCGAGTATCAAATTTCGACCCCTTTTGATTCAGGTGACAAGCTTTACTGTCGCGCACACCGTATCGCTCGCGCTTGCTATCCTAGGTTATGTGAGCATTCCCGGTGCCATTGTCGAACCGCTGATCGCGCTTTCCATCGCGGGCGTCGCCATTGAAAATATTGCTTTTAATCGGATGACGCCGTGGCGGCCCATTGTTGTTTTCGGATTTGGATTATTGCATGGGCTGGGTTTTGCCGGCGTGCTTATGGAGATCGGCATGCCCCAGGGGCAATTCATCACCGGTCTTATTTCTTTCAATGTTGGTGTCGAATTTGGGCAGCTGACTGTGCTGGTTTCCGCCTGGGCAATTCTGCACTGGTTCTATCACCGCCCTTGGTACCGCCCGCGCATTCAGATACCGGCCTCGGCTCTTATCGCCGTCGTGGGGCTTTATTGGATGATCGAGCGGACCTTTTTCTAGCCCCGCCCGGCCATGGTTTTCTTTCCGTAGATCAGCAGCAGCGACCAGCTGGGGCCGTGGCTACGGGCTTGGCCTCTTCGGCAAAAAAGGTCTCGCTGTCATCAAGCACGACGTACCATTCCCAGCGTAATCCCTGCGGGTCTTCGCTCCAGATTTTGTTCTGGGTGGCATAACAGCAGGTGGCTTCAACCTCTTCCTTCTCTGCAATTCCGGCCGTGACGAAACGATCTGTTGCCGCCGCGACATCGGCCTGATCAAAGACTTCAACGCCCAAGTGATTGATGCGTTCGTCCGCGTCCGGATTTTCAAACAGGACCAGTTTCAGCGGAGGTTCGTTAATCGCAAAGTTGGCGTAACCGGGTTTGCGTTTGTTCACGTCCGCGCCAAAAAGCTTGGAGTAGTACACCACAGCCTCATCAAGGTTCCTGACATTGAGCGCCAGTTGGATGCGTTGCTTGGTCATGATCATTCTCCTTTATACGTGCATTACTATGCACACGTTTAATCAAAAAAATTTTATGGGCAGCAGAAAGGCTGAATTTGCTTCATTCCCTCTGTAAGCTTTTCCAGTTCCTTGATCACCGTCGCCCCGTTTACCTGATAAAATGTGTGCCGCCCTTCCTTCTCAGAAGTGACAATCCCGACCTTTTCCATGGTCTGCAAATGGCGCGAGATCACCGACCGGTCGATCGGCAGGTCATGGGCAAGAGATGAAATATCCGTTCGCCCTTTGAGCACCAGGGCACGCAGGATGGACGCACGGGAGGGCTCGCACAGAGCTTGAAGGAAGTCGGTTCCAAAAAGCTCAGTACAGCAATCGGCGGCCTTCATACGGTTTGGTTCGATGGTCATGGTGTGTCTTATATGTGCATAGGCATGCACATGTCAAGAGGCTTGCTCGACCGTCAGGTGAACCTCTTGCCCATAGGTGAGTTCCAGCGTGTGTCCATCAGGGTCGCGCAGAAACACCCAATACCCCACTGGTGGGCCCGAATCATGGGGACCTTCGATCTCGACGCCATCCTCACGCGCCTGGGCAATACGGGTGTCCACCGCCTCGCGAGAAGGCAGTCCCACTCCCAAATGAGAGAAGGGCCCCAGGGGATGGGGAATGTCTTTCGTTTCCAGAAACACAATTACAAAAGGGCGGGTTTTGTCCGAAAGCCAGGCCACGCGGGCGCCTCCGCTTTCCCGCTCGTGCACCACCTCCATGTCCGCATATTTGCGATAGAAGGCGATGGTGCGGTTAAGATCGGCGCATGGCAGAGCAACATGCGTGAGACCAATATCCGACATTGAAAACTCCTCCTGATGGATTGAGCTTTCTCGCGAATATAGGGCGTCTTTTGAGTTAGGCCATGGTCCCTATGAGTGCCGCATCATCGCGTATCGAAAATTTTCGGTTTGTCATCGCGCCCAAAGGCAAGCAGCACCAACGCGGGCACAAGTGTCAGTACGATCACCAGGGCGCAGATCACGATGATGCTGATGAACAGCCCCAAGCTTGAATTGATTTCAAAGCCGGAAAACGTCAGCAGCAAGAAACCGCCAGTCAGTGCAAGCGAGGTAATCACCACCGCACGGCCCACGTCCACATAAGCGATCTTCATGGCGGCTTCCGCGCTGTTGCCCCCGCTGCGCGCTTTTTTGAACCTGAGCAGCAAATGGATGGTGTCATCCACAACAATACCGAAGGTCATGGCCGCGACAACGGATGATGCGAGGCCGATCTGCCCCACCGTGTAACCCCAGATACCAAAGCCCACCAGCAGCGGCAGCACATTGGAAACCAGGCTTATAGCGCCTAAGCGTATGTCCTGAAGCGCTATCAGCACGATAAATGAAATCAGCACCAGCGCCAAAACTGTTCCGCCGATCATGGCCTGAATGTTGGTGAGCGATAGCGCTGCAAAGAAATAATTGATGCTGCGCCCGCCGTCTTGAGCCTCCACGGAATTTTGCTCCGCCAGCCAAGCGATGGCCCGTTCGTTCAAGGCGCGGATATCGGCTGACGTCACATGGCGCATCATCACCGTAACGCGTGTCGCGCTGCGATCAGCGTTGATGCGGTCGGCAATGTCGTTGCCAGGCGGCAAACTCAATTCAAACAATAGCAGATACTGCGCCGTCAAAGCGCGGCTACCGGGCAACGCTTCAGCGGGGGCGCCGGGTTCAATGGCACGGTGGATCTGCCGCAATTTGTCGCTAAGGCTGGTCACATGCACCACACCGTGCTGCGTTCTTAGCCAGTTACTGAACGCATCAAGCCGATGGACATAAGCGGGATCGTTGATTTCGTGCGGGCCCTCGGCCTCGAAGGCAAACTCCAGGATATTTAGGCCCGTGAGGCGATCTTCAGCGAAATCGGAGGCAACGCGGTATTCAAACGTGGTGTCGAAATATCGAATGAAGTCGTCATCAAGTTTGATGCGCCCAACGCCAGTGGCAGCAATCAAACTTGCCCCCGTCGTCACCAAGATGATCACGACCTTCCAACGCACCACCCAATTGATGAGTGTCGACAAAATCCGCCGCGAGGGCATTGCGCGCGGTTTGATGCGCATGCGGCTCAGCACAGAAGGCATCGCGCAAAGCGCAAGCCCCAGCGCAATGAGCAGCCCCACCACCACAATATTTCCAAGCTCGCGCAGCGGCGGCGAAGCGGCGGCATTCATGCAGATGAACCCAAATGCTGTCGTGGCGATGGTCACGGTTATTGGGTAACGGTTCTCTTTGAGTGCAAACGCTACGGCGTCGGGAACCGTACGGGATTGGGTCAATGCGGTTTGAACGCCACTGATAAAATGAATGATGCTGGCGAGACCCAGGGTCATGATGATAATCGGGGCCGTTACGGTCGCAGGGTTAAGGACATAACCGACCCAGCCAGCGGCCCCCATGGCGCCCAGGCTGCAAAGAAGAAGATAGACCGCCAGTGCCGCCACCAATCTCACGTCACGCAAAAAGCCAAAGGCGATCGCGACAACAAGCAACAGCGCTAACGGGATGAGCCAAATGATGTCGCGCTTGGCGCTTTCGGCGAAAGCGTTCATCAGCGCAACATTGCCGGTGACATAAATTTGCGCATCAGGAAAGTCACTGCCCACATCGGCCTGCAGCTCTGCCACCGCAGACATAATTTCCGCAATCTCTGCAGTTGCTTCAGGCGGCAGAATGAACAGCGCATTGACCGCCGCTACGGTGCCTTCTTCATTAACTAAAAGGCCCGCGGCCCAAGGTTCAGCCATTACGGCCTGGCGCGCGGCATCAAGTCCGGTCTGGGTCCTCGGCAAACCTTTGTCATGCAGTGAGGCGACACCGAAGCTTTCGTCTTCGGCCTCGATCAGCGGGAAATTTGTGATCGAATCCACACGGCTGGCATAGGGAAGCTGCCAAGCGCGCTGGGTCACAGCATCGACGGCACGCACACCTTCCTCTGAGAAAATGTTTCTGTCACCGAGTGTCAGAACAAAAAGAAGATTGTTGTTTTGGGCGAAACGCTGCTCAAACCGTTCCAGATCCAGGCGCACTGGATTTTCGGGGCCCGCCAGAACACGCGTCTCCGCTGACACGGTCAGGTCCTTAACGCCAATCGACAAGGTTAACGTCGGCACCAGCACCATGCAGAACAACAATGCCTCTACGTGCTTACCCATGTCCCCCCCATCCGGTGGCCCAATCCGAACTCAACAAATTGCGACTCTGCGACGAATTAACTTTTCAAACACAAAATTAGGCTTTCATTAAAGTTAGCCATTCGTAAACAGCCTCAAATTGTGTAAGGCTTCACGTTCTACGCGTGGTCAGGAATTGGGAAAGAACGGGGTCAAAGTGAATTTCGTGCCATACCAAGCATATGAAGAGTTAAAGGGCGCCGAAGACGCCCGGATCAGATACCGGTCCCCTAGATTTCGGGCCGGTGAACTCTTCCCCATGCACAGCCCTGACGTCCAGATGCTTAACCATGAATTTCGGCTCCACGATCTAAGTATGACGGGTATGGCGGTTCTTGGTGCCAATGACAATTCCATAGACGTCGGGATGAGCGCACCTGTTCAATTAAGCTACGGCGGACGGACCCTGTTTGAGGGAAAAGGCCGTATCGTCCGCCACGAACCAGCGAACAGTGGCACGATTCTCGGCATACACCTAGAAGGCGATTACCTGAATATCGCCAACTTACGCGAGCAGCATCGCCGGCATTTGATTTCCTATGCACTTGGCGCGAACCGCGAGAAAAACTGGAGCCTGGTGCCAGCCGATTTTCGCCGCGCCTGCGCTGATGCGCTCGATCTTGTGCGGTCCTGCAAGCCTCTTTTAGAAGGAACACCTCATCTGGATGAGGTCGAAGAGCGCGCCCTGCTCGACATGGTCGAAGGCGAATTGACGCCCCCTTGGATGGCGCTTTGTCACGAGATCGATTTGATGTTGGCAGACATCGCCGATGACGACGAAATTTTCGCCGCCCTCAAACGTTATACCGAACGGGTCGTGACACCGGAATTTCTGACCGGCCCCATCTGGAACCGCGCCTATAACAAGCCATTTGGTTATCCTGGTGATTTCGGCATTCTGGATCACATCTATAGCAACGCCGACGCGGGCGAGACGATTTACGCCAAGCTGCTAAACCGCCTTGGTGTGGATTCGCTGCGCTGTGTTGAAACGCGCATGACCATGATGAGCCGCACATTGAAAGAAACGCTGGCGGTTCCAGGGAGCGGCGATCCTTTACGCATACTCAGCATTGGCTGCGGCGCATCCGAAGAGGTTCGTCAGTCACTGTTCAATCAGGCCCAACGTCCGGCGATCTTTACATTGATTGATCAAGATGATCGGGCATTAAACGCCTCGTTCGAACGGATCTACCCCGAAACCCTGCGGCAGAAAGGCCTTGTATCCGTGAACTGCCTGCAGACCGGTTTCCAACGGCTGGTTAATCCGCGATCAATCAACCCGGCGATTCCACCGCAGGATATTATCTATTCGCTCGGCATCCTTGATTACTTGAAACAGCCCCGCGCCAAACGGTTCTGCCGCACGCTCTTTTCACTGCTCAAGCCGGGCGGACTTTTCGTGGTCGCGAACGTTCAGGATTTGATCGACAATGGGCGCTGGCGCGCGGAATGCATTGCAGACTGGACACTAATCTATCGAAATCGCGAACAGATGATCGATCTTGCGCAGGATTTGGATGGCGAATTTGAAATTCGTGAAGATACGACGCGAAACATCCTGATGCTTAGCGTCCGCAAACCTGGCTGATCCACACCTACCCTGCACCGACCACCAGTGATGGAATTTGTCCATCTTCGGCAACACGCTCAGCGGGGAACGTCACGGTAACTTTGGTACCTTCGTCCACAACGCTCTTGATGCTTAGGGTTCCGCCGTGCGCTTCCATCAGCTTATTGGAAAGCGGCAGACCCAACCCCGTGCCCTCATATCGCCGGTTGAGGGCCGAATCCACTTGAACGAAGGGCTGTAGGATGCGGGGAATCTCTTCCTCTGCGATCCCGATGCCCGTGTCAGTGATGGTAATCGAATAGCCGCCATCGTCTTCGCGCATCGCGGTAACGTCAACCGACCCGTCGTTCTGTGTAAACTTTACTGCGTTTGAAACCAGGTTGATCAGTATCTGCCGAACCATGCGCTCATCGGCTTTCATGATCGGCGTGATTTCCGGAACATGGACGGTCAGATTCACCTCGCCCTTGTCCGCAAGCGGTTTCAGCATGTCACCAACAACGCGCAAGGTTGAGCCAATGTCCACGAGGTTTTCGCGCAGTTCCAGTTTGCCTGCATCGGCCTTGGACAGATCCAGGATATCGGTGATCAGGCGCAACAGGTGGCTGCCGCTTTCGTGAATATGAACGAGGTATTCCTGATACTCTTCGTTTTCCACCGGGCCGTGAATGCCGGTCCGCATCATGTCCGAGAATCCCAGGATGGCGTTAAGCGGCGTGCGAAGTTCGTGGCTCATAATCGCCAGGAATTCACTCTTGGCGCGGTTGGCGGCTTCGGCATCGTGCAGAAGCGCCGAGATCTTGGCCGCTTCATCGCGCAGTTTGCGGGTGTGCGAGAAATCCTGCCGCGCATAAAGCTGATGCCAATAGTTGGTCCACAGGGCCCAAACCGCCATCGCCAAGAAGAAGAACATGTTGTTGAGAAATACAGCCACCGGGATTGGATTTACAAACAACGCCACGATGGAATAGGCGATGATCAGGGCCGTGGTTACAATCGCAGCATGATAAAACCGCAGCAAAGGCATGTTACAGAAGAACGTAACGACCAAAAGGATGCCGGCGTAATAAGTCTCATTCTTGGGGCTCGGCATAATCGCGACCATCGCAATAATACCAAGACCCGCGACCGCCATCGCGATCGCCGGCAGCAGGTGATAACCGACCTTCTTGCCCAGAAGGAACCACGCACCGATAAATGATACCATCGCGATGCAAACAACTGCGCGAATAGAAAATACAGGCTCCCAATGGCCGGGCAGATAAATAATGTCGAGGACCCCGAACGACATATAGGCGCCCAGGCCGAGGAA
>Ga0070727_10004524_pt1 | contig 11838 bp, 6 predicted proteins | sample tdAd472_FD_66722 | JGI IMG/M metagenome (GOLD analysis project Ga0070727, IMG submission 66722) | Marine sediment microbial communities from the Atlantic coast under amendment with organic carbon and nitrate - tdAd47.2 | ecosystem: Environmental > Aquatic > Marine > Coastal > Sediment | place... | reverse complement strand
CGGAGGATGGCCAGTCGTGCTTTCAGTTGCCGCCGCTGAAAGGAAGCTGGGCCGGATGTGCGGAAGGTCTTGAGCATCCCCACACGAAAGAAATCCGCCCCATCACGTTCAACGAGTCGATCAGCAAAGGCCGGGACGATGTGGTGCTGGTTCATCTGAACCACCGGCTGCCTCAGATGTGCCTGCGGTTGCTGCGTGCTGAGGTGTGGGCGGAGAAAGGCCGGTCGAAGCTCCAGCGAGTGACGGCCCGAGTCCTCCCCAACGACATCATCGACACGCCGGCAATCATTGCCCATGCCCGGCTGGTGGTGATCGGGGGCGACAGTCACCGGCTCCATGAAGAGATCATCGCCGCTGGCGGACTCATCAAAGAAGGCAAGTGGGGCGGTCGGTTGAACGTCGGCCAGACTGATGCGGCCCTGGCGGCGGGAATGGATCGAGAACCCTCCACGACCGTGAAGGCAAAGCTGCTGGAGCTTTATGCCGGCCTCGTGCCGTCACTGGCCTCGGCACTCGAAGCACGCATGAAGGATCGTGTCGGCGGTCTGGAGAAACGGCTGAACGAGAGAGCGGAGAAGGAAGCCACAGACATCACGGCGATCCTGACGGAACTTAAGAAGGCCATCGAGTCTGAACTGGACTCACCGTACTACCGGCAATTGAGCCTGCCGGGCATGTCGAGCCCCGAAGAGGAACAGTTCGGACGAAACAAGGACGCCATGCGGGCAAGGGCCAAAGAAATTCCCGGCGAGATCGAGCGAGAGACCGAAGCGATCAAGGCGAGGTTCGCCAATCCGCAGGCGAGGATGTTCCCTGTGGCAGTGACGTTCTTAGTGCCTGAGAAACTGGCGGGAGGTACGTAATGGCTGACGATTTTGGTGCGGAGATTCGTGCTTTGCTCAAGCAGATCACGCCCCAGCGGTCGGATGAACAAAGTCACTGACGGATGGAGTGACGTTTCGCCAAGACGATAACGAGGAGGGTATTGGGTTCTATGCCAGTGCCAACTGGAAACTCGTGCGAGTGACGATGCGATGTCAGGCACGCTTATGGGCACATTGCTACGCCTATTACTGCATGTTCACCGAATTCGCTGCTCGCATCGAGTCGAAGAACTCCGGTACTTCCACTGGACTTTCGGGTGATCGATTGAAAGTCGCAGGAGACTTCTTGGAATGGGCGGTTGCATCGGACATCGAAGTTCGGTTGCAGGGCCGCACTGGATCACCGGTTTCGCTTGCAGACGCTCCAGCGGACACCCCTCTTCCCTTTGAGGGCATCAACAAGGATGTCGTACAAATTGGCTCGGAAATGATCTTTCTTCACGCTCTTGCATTCGTCCTGCATCACGAGCTTGCGCATATTCAGCTTGGACATACTGGTGCTGAGGGCGATCTCTCGATTCAGCAAGAATATGAGGCTGATGCGGCTGCTGCGCAATGGATTCTCGGCGCACCTGTCGAAGACGAGTTTGACTATGTGGTTCGTCATCTCGGCGTGTCGATCGCACTCCTGTGGTTCACGTCATTGGGTTTCCGAGAGAAGTATTTGAAATGTGGCCACCCTCCGTCGTGGAAGCGTCTCGTAGCTGCGCTGGAGCCAACCGTGACAGAGGAAGAGGATGCTATTTGGGGATTTGTCGTCCTAGCTTTGACTCTTCATTTTCACCGGCACGGACTCTCACTTGAGGCTCTCTCAGATCACGGCCCAACGAGAGCGACTGTGCTTGAGATGATAGAGGCTATTGAGCAGTTCAACGCCGGGTTGAACGGGAAAGACGAGTAACCATGTCTATCGCACGTCATCACGCTGAGTGGCTTTCGCTTGTTCCGGTCTCGGGGCCGTTTTTGAGTTTGCCGGTGTTGCTGGAAGCATTTCCTCAAGGGCTGGATGCTCATGATGCGGAACATGCCCGGTTGTTGCGGCTGGCTTATGAGGAATGGGACGACAGCTTTCGCCGGAAGTCTGTCGATCCGGGTGTGCATGATGCGTGGATCAGGTTTGTTCTGACTCAGACGCTGGAGCTTGACGAGAGCCTGCTCGCTGAAGGGCAGGCGATTCCTCAGACGCTTCAGGTGGAAGTGCCTGAGCATGGCGAACTGCTGCGTCCGAGCATCGTGCTGAATGATCCGGCGACCAAGAAGGCTCGGATGTTGATTCAGAAGTATCCACGGTCTCAAGACCTCAGCAGTTATGTGGCCGGGTCTCGGTGGAAGGCTTCGCCGGATACTCGGATGACCGACCTGTTGCATGGGACTGGCGTTCGGCTGGGACTCGTCACCAATGGCGAACATTGGATGCTGGTTGATGCGCCCAAGGGCGAGACGACCGGCTATGCGTCGTGGTACGCATCACTGTGGCGGGAAGAGAAGATCACGCTGCAAGCCTTTCGCTCGCTGCTGTCGATGGCTCGGTTCTTTGGTGTCTCCGATGACCAGACCATCGAAGCACTGCTGACGAAAAGTGCTTCCAACCAGCAGGAAGTCACTGACCAGCTTGGCCTGCAAGTCCGCAAGGCCGTTGAAGTGCTGATTCAGTCGCTCGACAAGGCGGATCAGGACCACGGGCGGGAACTGCTGGAAGGTGTCGCCGAAGCCGTGCTGTATGAGTCGGCTTTGACGGTGATGATGCGGCTGGTGTTTCTGTTCTGTGCCGAGGAACGGGAACTGATCCCGACGAAACCGTTTCCTGTGTATGAGCAGAATTACTCGGTCTCCACGATCTCCAGACAGCTTCGGGAGATCGCCGATCAGCACGGCGAGGAACTGCTCGAACGGCGCTACGATGCGTGGCCCCGGCTGCTGTCAGCTTTCCGGGCGGTCTACGGAGGCTTGTCTCACGATGACATTTATCTGCCTGCCTATGGGGGCCGTCTGTTTGATCCTGACCGGTTCCCGTTTCTGGAAGGTCGCTGGCCGAAGACGAACTGGCGTGACGCCGAGGCGACTCCGCTGCCGGTCAACAATCGCACGGTGCTGCATCTGCTGGAAGCGTTGCAACTGCTGCAAGTGAAGGTGCCGGGAGGTGGTACGGCGGAAGCACGAAGAGTCAGTTTTCGGGCGCTCGACATCGAACAGATCGGCCATGTTTATGAAGGACTGCTCGACCACACTGCCAAACGGGCCACCGAGCCGACGCTGGGGTTGTTCGGCAAGAAGGAACCTGAGATTCGATTGCAGGTGCTGGAACAGGAAAGGGCAAAAGGCGAGCAGCGCTTCTACGACTTCCTGAAGAAACAGTGCGGAAGCTCCCGCAAGTGGGAGAAGTATCTGGATGTCGAACTGGAAGACCGGCAGGAAGTTCGGCTACGCACGGCCTGCGGGAATGACGAATCGTTGTTCGAGCAAGTGCGGCCTTTTGCCGGGCTGCTGCGGGACGACACGTTCGGCTATCCGGTTGTCGTGCCGAAAGGCAGCGTGTTTGTCACGGCGGGAACGGATCGACGCAGCAGCGGCACGCACTACACGCCTCGCAGCCTGACCATTCCCATTGTGCAGCACACGCTGGAACCGCTGGTCTATGTCGGCCCGGCAGAGGGGAAGCCGAAGTCCGAGTGGAAGCTGAAGTCGGCGGCAGAACTGCTCGACGTGAAGATTTGCGACATGGCGTGTGGCTCGGGCGCTTTTCTGGTGCAGGCCGCTCGCTACATGTCCGAGCGTCTGATGGAAGCATGGGACGCTGTGAAGGAAGCCCATCCCGATGTTCCCGGCATCACGCCGGAAGGGAATCCGTCAACTGGCGAGCCGAACGAGTTGCTGATTCCGAACGATCCCGCCGAACGCACGACGTATGCGATGCGGATCGTGGCTCAGCGGTGCCTTTATGGAGTGGACATCAACCCGCTGGCGGCTGAGATGGCGAAGCTGTCGCTGTGGTTGCTGACGCTGGCCAAGGACAAGCCGTTCGAGTTCCTCGACCATGCCATCCGCTGCGGCGATTCCCTGATCGGCCTGCACGACATCGAGCAGCTTCGTCACTTCAGCCTGAAGCCCGATGCCGACGATGCCGTGCTGTTCAAGGGACCGCTCGACAACGCCGTGGACGAGGCGATTGAGCTACGCCTGAAGCTCGAAGACATGCCTGCCAACACGGTCGAGGATGTCGAGGCTCAGGAGAAGCTGCTCAAGGAAGCCGACGACAAGATCGCTCGACTGCGATGTTCGGCGGACCTGTTGGTGGCCGGTGAGTTCTGGGGCGAGAACGCCGCCGACAAGCAGGAGCGAGTTCGGCACGCTGCGGTGGTTTCAGGTCACTACGTCGAGCATGGGACAACTGAGGAATTTGAGGACAAAGCCGAGAAGGAGCGCCGGGGTCAGAAGATGTTCCACTGGCCGCTGGAGTTCCCCGAGGTGATTGTGAAGCGAGGTGGATTCGATGCTTTCGTGGGGAATCCACCTTTCATGGGAAACAAGAAAATCACAGGAGCATTCGGCCTTCAATACAGGGAGTACATGGTGACGTTTCTCGCACACAATCGGCGAGGTATGGCGGACCTGTGTGCGTACTTCTTTCTGAAAGCCGGAGAACTCCTCCGACCGCAGGGCAATCTCGGGCTGGTCGCAACCAACACCATTTCACAGGGTGAAACTCGACTCGTAGGACTGGACCTTCTATTACAAGGCGGATTCACCCTTTACTGGGCACTTCCAGATGTCACTTGGCCGGGTACTGCCAGCGTCATTATTTCACAGGTTGTGGCACACAACGGAGAGTGGTATGGCGCACGCTGGCTCGGAAGCAGGCATGTTAAACACATTGCGTCATCTTTGCAGGATGATTCCGCAAGCAATGGGAAGCCATTTCCACTCTCCACAATGAACGATAAAGGGTTCGTCGGCTCTTACGTCTTGGGTAAAGGTTTTGTGCTTACGCCACAGCAGGCATCACGACTGATCGAAGAGAATCCACATAACAGCCAAGTCGTGTTTCCCTACCTGAACGGCGACGATCTGAATTCCACTGCAAATCAGCAAGCAACACGCTGGGTGATAAACTTCTTCAAGTGGCCGCTCGACCGTGCGAGTGCCCCGGTCGATTACGAGGGGCCAGTCGCAACCGAGTTTCCTGAGTGCCTTCAGATTGTACAACGGCTCGTTAAGCCTGAACGTGATAAAAAGAAACGCAAGACGTATCGGGACAACTGGTGGAGGTTCGGTGAGTTGCAGGCCAGCCTGTACGAGTCGATCAATGGGATGGGCCGTGTACTTGTGAAAGCACGAATCAGCCCAATACATGCAATCGTCTTCGCAACAAATGATCAAGTGTTCAACGAAAAGACCGTGGTATTTACTGGAGGGATGTTTGAATTCGCTGCACTTCAGTCGTCGATTCACGAGGCTTGGGCCATTGAATACTCGCCGACGATGGGGACTTCCACTCTAAGCTATTCGCCAACGGGGTGCTTTGTGACATTCGCATATCCACCAGATAGTCAAGATGTGCGATCCGTAGCTGAGCGATATTACGACGTTCGCCACGCACTTTTGGGAAAATACCAGCGTGGGTTGACAAAGTTGTACAACCTCTTCAACAGCGACGACGAGACTTCCAGCGACATCCAGCAACTCCGTGATCTGCACGCCGAGATGGATCGGGCAGTGGCCGCCGCCTATGGCTGGGATGGCCTTGATCTCGACCACGGTTTCCATGAAACGAAGCAGGGCCTTCGCTTCACGATCAGCGAACCGGCCCGGCGTGAAGTCCTTCAGCGACTCCTCAAGCTGAACCACGAACGCTACGCCGAAGAGGTCGCACAAGGACTCCACGGAAAGAAAAAGAGCGGCAAGAAGTCTGCGGCTAAGAAGAAGGCCGCCAAGAAGAAAGTCCCAGTGAAACAATCGCCCGCTTTGTTCGACATGGGGGAAGATGAAGAGTCATGAGCGATCAACCTGCCAATCCGAAATCGAATTACCCGGACTTCATCGTGGGGGTTGGGCCGGTCTGCTGGGCCTGCGACCATCTCATAAGACTCAACAGGGCAATTCAGGAGTGGCAAGTGGGTGCCGGTGACGACCTCGCAACGAAACGTGGGCAACTCGATGCGAAATACCCGGATGACGAAGGACAGGATTATCTCGCCGATTGGCACGGCGAAGAGGATTTTCGAATCAATGAGACCGCAAGGATTATGTATGCCGGCCTGGCAATCTCGACTGCCTCGCATATCGAATCGTGCTTCGAAGGTTTCGGTAAACGATGCGGAATCACTCTGCCGGACCGGGCCAACTGGGGCATGAAGAAGGAGCGACTTGAAGAGCGAATCGGCGGAAAGGATTGCTTGTCGTCGGTCAGTGGAAACGAGGACGCAAAGAGGGTCCGACTTCTCGGCAACTGCTTCAAACACAACGACGGAAAGACGAACGCAGAGTTCGTTCAGGCATTCGGAGGAACGGTCGGTGACGAGATCGATTACGAGAGGGAGCCTTGGGACGAACTCATCACCAGCGTCGGTAGATTTCTGCACGAAGTCTTCAAAATGGCCCGACACCATTGGCCAGAGCGCTGAGCGAGTTCGGAGCTTTTGCCGCACTCGTCGCTCCCCATTCGCAACGAACTCACATGACGGAAGGTTTCGACATACTGAACGCCGTGCATCTCGGCGAGGACTCATCGTGCGGAAGCTCCCCTCATGAGTCAGTCGATCTGCGGGCGTCTCATCTTCTTGCCGTGTCCCACTGAGTGGGATAGACTGGGCGTTCCATGAAAGCGACATTCGTCGAAACCACCGGGTTTACCGAATGGGTCACAACGCACCTGCCAGACGACGAATATGCGAAGTTGCAGCAGACGTTGATGGATCACCCCGACAAGGGAACTCCCATGCCGGGCTGCGGTGGACTTCGGAAAGTTCGCACGTCCGATCCGAAGCGAGGTAAGGGGACACGGGGAGGTGCTCGTGTGATCCACCTCTACGTTCCCGAGGCCAAGTGGTTTTTCATGCTCGATGTTTATGGCAAAGACGAGAAAGACGACCTGTCGTCGGACGAAAAGAAGGTGCTCTCGAAACTGGCCACGGAGTTGAAGCAGCACGCTCAGGCAGCCGTTCGTCGCCGCACGAGGAAGAAGTCATGACCAGTCCAGCACGCAAGCCATTGTTCGAGCGACTCAAGCAGGGTCTCGAAGAAGGTATCGCCCACTCCAAAGGCGAACTGACACTGAACACCATCGAGGTGCCTGACGATCCGCCGGAGATTGATGCCGAATCACTGGCCGCACTGCGGAAACAAACGGCGATGTCGCAGCGGGTTTTCGCCCGACTGCTGAGTGTGTCGTGTAAGACGTTGCAGAGCTGGGAGCAGGGCGTCCGCAAACCATCCGATGCTTCGCTGCGATTGATTCAGGTCTTCAGCGAGCACCCGGAAATCGTCTGCCAGAGCGTCGGCCTGCCGGTGGTGACGCTGAATGGTGTGACCATTCAGGCGACCAAACAGGGACGCCGCAAAATCGTCGTCAGACAATCACGTCCGAAATCCCGAAAGTCGGCGGCGGCCCAGTGAACCTGTGGGGAATGAGGATTCGATGACAGCCGTACTGACGAACGCACCCACTCAAAGCAGCATTCGGGCCGAACTCGAAGCAATGGTCATCGGCGATCTGCTCGGCCCAGCCGGGGGCGAGAGCGAGGAACTCACGGAACGCAACGTGCGGGATCGCTACATCGTCGGCGTGCTCGCACCGGCGAGAAGTGGCGACGAGCAAGCGGCGAGTGGTGAGCAGGACTCGGCGGCTTCCGCTCAGAACCCGGAACTCGATGACGACGATGAAGACACCCCCTTGATCCCCGATCCGCTGGCTGAGGGCGGCAGTGACACGGCGGATGATGGCACGACCGACAAGGATGTCCCCGTTGCTGCGGGACACCTGCCGCCGTCCATCGGGATGACGTTTTCGGTCGAAGGAGACGCTACAGCGATCAAGGTCTCGGCGGTTTGGGGACAGTACAAGCGGGAAGTCCGGGAAGAGCAGATTGACGACCGAACCGGCAAACCGATCCGAGTCTGGCAGCGGTATGCCCGTGGCGGCGTCCAAGAGATTCCGCTCAAGGATGGCCCGATCAAGGCCGTCGCTCCCGACACTCTGTTCGAGGACATCTATCTCCAAGGCCAGATTCGCAGGCGGGACTCACACTGGGTTATCACGCTTTTCCTGATAAACGCTCAGCAGGAAGGCAAACCCAAGGACGAGTTCCACGTCTTTCAGCCGGTCATCACCGTCGAGGCCGCCGATGGATCGCCGATCTTTCGCAAGCGAATGACGGTCGGCAGCAATGACGATCTCGAAGAGCACCTGATGGCGATGCTGTATCGGCATCAGGTCGAATTCGCCGTCGGTCACGGTGTCAGCGTCCATGCCGAGGTCTCGGAAGAAGCCTCCGACCGGGCCACGCAAATCCGCACGCAGTTCATTCCCCGACACGAAGTTCCCCGCACCAGTCCGCCCACCGAAGACGATGCCGATCAGAACGAGGCATTCGGCAAACTGAAGGGGCTGGTTCTCGACATGAAGGAACTGGCCGAGGCGGATCAGAAGAAACTGCCCAAGCTGCTCGGCCCGCTGGTGGCGTCGTACCGTGACTGGATCGAAGGCGAAGCTCAGCGGATCAACGATCCCGCCGAAGGATTGTCGCAGTTTGGAGCGGCTCCCGAAGTCGCCATCAAGAACTGTCGCCAGACACTGGAACGGATCGAAGACGGATTACAACTTCTGCAACACGAAGACAAAGCGTTTGCCGCCTTCCAGTTCATGAACCGGGCCATGTGGCTGCAACGCACCAAGTCCATCTTCGCCGAAGCGGTCCGTCGTGGAGCGGAAGCTCATTACGACGACTTCGACATCCCGAAGAACCGAAGCTGGCGCACCTTCCAGATCGCCTTCATCCTGTTGAACATCCCCGGTGTCACCAAACTGGATCATCCCGAGCGAAGTGAAGGCGCTGATGCCATTGCCGATCTACTCTTCTTCCCCACAGGCGGGGGTAAGACTGAGGCGTATCTCGGCCTCTCTGCTTACACGATGGGCCTCAGAAGGCTGCAAGGCACCATCGCCGGTCGAGTCGGCGAAGAAGGCATGACCGTCCTGATGCGGTACACACTGCGACTGTTGACCATTCAGCAGTTCCAGCGAGCCACCGCCCTGATCTGTGCCTGTGAGGAGATTCGCCGGAAGTCACTGGAACAGGGCGATAACCGCTGGGGAAAAACACCGTTCCGCATCGGCTTGTGGGTCGGTCGGCGAACCACTCCCAATCGCACGGATGACGCCGCTGAAGCCATCAAGCAACTGCGAGGGAATCAATACGGCGGTGCCGGGCTGGGCTCTCCGTACCAGTTGACCGCCTGCCCGTGGTGCGGCAGTGCCATCGAAGGCGGCAAGCATCTTGATGCCAAACCCTACCCCCACGGCTCGGCACGCACGCTGACCTACTGCGGCGACAAGTTCGGCCAGTGCCTCTTCAGTCGGCGGCAGGCACCGGATGAAGGACTGCCAGTCGTCGTGGTTGACGAAGAGATTTACCGCCGACTGCCGACGCTGCTGATCGCCACCGTGGATAAGTTCGCCCAGATGCCGTGGAAGGGCGAAGTCCAGATGTTGTTCGGTCAGGTCAACGGCTTCTGCGAACGTCACGGCTTCAAGTCACCGGAGATTGAGGATTCAACGTTCCATCCTAAATCCAAAGCGGGATTACCTTCAGCCAGACTGATGGATCATCCGCCGCTCAGGCCGCCTGATCTTGTCATTCAGGACGAACTGCACCTCATCAGCGGCCCGCTGGGAACGCTGGTCGGACTCTACGAAACGGCCATCGACAAGCTCTGCACATGGGAAGTGGACGGCAAGCCCGTGCGTCCCAAGGTCATCGCCTCAACGGCCACGATCAAAAACGCTGACGTGCAGGTTCGCAGCCTGTTTCTCAGAACCGTCAACGTCTTCCCGCCGCCCGGCCTCAATGTGCGAGACAACTTCTTCTCGCTCCAGCGAGAGCCAACCGAGAAAGATTTCGGGCGACTTTACATCGGTGTCTGCTCACCCGGTCGGCGATTGAAGGCCGTACTGATTCAGGTCTACGTCTCGATGCTCTGTGCAGCGCAGGCGTTGTACGGTGAGAAAAACTACGGGAGGGCTGTCGATCCGTGGATGACCGTCGTGGGTTACTTCAACTCCATGCGGGAACTCGGCGGGATGCGGCGTCTTGTGGATGACTCGATCTACACTCGTGCCCGCAAACAGGATCGTCGTGGTTTAGCCAAGCGATACCTCAGCGGTGAGTATCTGGCGGAACTGACCAGCCGAATGAGGTCGGAAGAGATTCCGCAGATTCTCGACAAGCTGGAAGCCATCTTTGATCCCGACAATGAAGAGCTTCGCAGAGAAGCCTTCAAGAAGAAGGACTACAAGAACATCCCCCAAAAGCCACTCGATGTGCTGCTGGCAACCAACATGATCTCGGTCGGTGTGGACGTGAGTCGCTTGGGCCTGATGGTTGTCGGTGGTCAGCCCAAAGCCACCGCCGAATACATTCAGGCCACCAGCCGTGTGGGTCGTGCGTCCCCCGGTCTGGTCTGCACAGTATTTAACTGGGCACGACCTCGGGACATGTCTCACTACGAAACGTTCGAGCATTACCACTCGACGTTCTACAAGCATGTCGAGCCATTGTCGGTGACTCCGTTTTCACCGGGGTCACTGCAACGTGGTTTAGCTGGGCTGCTGGTGTCGATGGTTCGGCTGCGTGGTACGGAATTCAATCTCAACGACGCAGCTAACAAGATCACAACGAGCGACCCTTACGTGCAGGATGCGATTGAGACCATTGCCAAGCGGGCCGAACAGATCGGCGACGGCACAGTAACCGGAGACTTCTGCCGTGCAGAACTGCTGAAGAAAGCGGACCTCTGGCAAGCTGAAGCCCAGAACACAACCGGAGGCCGATCACTGACCTATCGAGAACCATTCGGCGAAGGAGCCAAGAAAGGTACGACCGTCAGCCTGCTTCACAATCCGGGCTTGGAACGGTGGGAGGAATTCACCTGCTTGAACTCTCTGCGTGAAGTCGAACCAACGGTCAAGTTCATTCTTAGTGATGGCGGACTGGATGGACGAGTCGAAGAATCTGAACAGACAGAAGGCACTGAGCAGCCGGAGGAAGAACAATGACAAATTCCTCCCACATGCGACGGTCGGAAGTCGGTGAGGTCCGGCCCAGCCAGACACTAACGACCTATGGCGTCGGATCGCTGGTCGATTTACCCAACATGTCCGTGATCGTCATGGGACTCGACGACTGGCCAAGCTCACACTCAAACGAAATCTCGGAGGAACGACTGCTGCGGTCGGCCCAGTCGATTCTTGGACAGCAGGTTTCTCGATTCCTGACGCCACCTCGTGGACCGGATTCTGTGGGAGCGCAAACCAACTGGTTTGATGAGTCTCGTCAGATCGGTGTTCCCGTAGCACCGTTCCCACGCTGGATGGTTTGTACTCGGGCACGATGTCGATTGCTCGCACCACTCAGTTCAGGACTCTTCGAACCGAAGCAGCCACCCTATCGAGCAGACAAAGCCTGCTACGTACACAACTGCACCACTCAGGGCCGACCGCCAATGGTTGTCCCTGCTCGTTTTCTGGTGACTTGTGATCGTGGGCATCTGGATGACTTTCCGTGGCTGGAATTCGTCCATCGAGGGCCGACCGAATGCAACGGTCCGTTGCGAATGTTCGAGTTTGGCCCGTCCGGCGAGATGGCTGATGTCACGATTGTCTGTGACATGTGTGAGAAACGCCGTCGCATGGCCGAAGCCATCGGGCCAGCCGGATCAAAGAACATGCCCGCCTGTGCTG
>Ga0070727_10004521_pt1 | contig 11841 bp, 13 predicted proteins | sample tdAd472_FD_66722 | JGI IMG/M metagenome (GOLD analysis project Ga0070727, IMG submission 66722) | Marine sediment microbial communities from the Atlantic coast under amendment with organic carbon and nitrate - tdAd47.2 | ecosystem: Environmental > Aquatic > Marine > Coastal > Sediment | place... | reverse complement strand
GCCGGTGAACAACGTTGCCGGGAACTGGGTCTGGATGTGAAACATTTGTGAGGGTATGACCCCACACCAACGCTATCAGGCGGATCTGGACCGCCAGGGCTTTCATCGCGATGTGGCTCAGCAACAGGCTGTGGAGCTGCTGCAGTCGGTCTATGACAGGCTGATCGGTCCGCAGCCCGCGCTTCCTGTCTGGAAACGACTGCTGGGGCAACGTTCGACACCGGTCAAGGGACTTTACTTGTGGGGTGGGCCCGGTCGTGGCAAGACTTACCTCATGGATTGTTTTTACGAGTGTTTACCCTTTAAGGAAAAGCGACGCGTTCATTTTCACCGCTTTATGCTGGAAATTCATGAAGTGCTGGATGCCTTGCCGAAGACACCTGATCCTTTACTCATTGTTGCGGATAAGCTGGCGGGTGGTTGCCGGGTGCTTTGTCTGGATGAGTTTCACGTCACCGATATAGCGGATGCCATGTTGCTGACGGGTTTGCTCGAGGCGCTATTTGCCCGCCAGCTTACCTTGATCGCAACCTCCAATATCGCGCCCGATGCTTTATACGAGGATGGCCTGCAGCGCGATCTTTTTTTGCCGGCCATCGACCTGTTGCAGGACAACACGCGGGGGTATGAGATCAGGGGCAAGCAGGACTTCCGGCTTGAGCTTTTGCAGCATAGTGGAACCTATCAGCTGGCCAGTGGTAAGGCAGCTCGCGAGTGGCTGGAAAAGGCACTGTGTGAGCTGGCACCGGTAGCGTATCAGCGTAAAGTCACAGTCGAGGTGCACGGCCGGGAATTGCATGCGCATGCCCTGGCAGAGGATATAGTCTGGTTCGATTTCGACGAACTATGTCTGCAGCCACGTTCGGCACGGGATTACCTCGAATTGGCGCGCGAATTCCATGCCCTGTTGCTCGAAGGTGTGCCGTGCATGGGTGAGGATCTCGATGAGGCGGCGCGACGCTTTATACATTTAATCGATGCGTTGTATGATCACGGGGTTAAACTGCTTGCGACAGCCGATGCGGCGCCGGATCGGCTCTATGAGGGTACCCGGCTTGCAAAGGCTTTTCAGCGCACCGCAAGTCGTTTGACAGAGATGTCGAGTAAACACTATCTTAGCTGCCCGCATCGCACGGGCTAGAACTATTAAGGAGTGAGTCAAAATGATGCACCGATTACCCTGGTTGCTTATGGCAGTGGCTGGTCTGTCTATGCAGGTGCTGGCCGAAGATGCTGCCTTACCGGATGCGGCATGGCGTGTGATGCGTGCCCAGTTCGCGACGGCAATCGATAATCGTGAACCCGTTGATCAGATTGTGGTGTTGTCGCCGCCACAAGTCGAGGTATTTTTCTTTACCGAACTTGCCAACCTGGAAGGCCGTACGGTGACGCATCGTTGGGAGCACCAGGGGCAAGTGGTTTCGCGGGTGCCATTCGAGGTGAAAGGCCCGCGCTGGCGGGTGTACTCAAAATATATCCTGGAACCGGATCAGTTTGGTGAATGGTCGGTCACTGTCATCGACGAAAGTGACTGGCCGCTATATACCGAGCTGTTTCGTTACGAACCGGCGAGCACGAATAGTTTGCAGACCTCGCCGGATTCCACGTCGTCAGAATGACGCGGAATCCTCTGAAACAGGCAGCGAACTTTCGTCTGAGGTAGTGCTGGTGCTTCGCTCAGTGTCCAGCTCGTCACCGCTTAAGGGGGTGACATCCGGCACGGTGTCCCGTTCAGTTGAACGGGTAAAAGCTGTCGGCGTGTTTACGTCAAGCAAAGGAGCAATATTTGACTCGCTGTCCTGTTCAACAGGAGCGGCGACATCTGCGGCTGTATCCTGCTCAAAGCTGTCTACGAAACCGGTCGATTCCTCAAGTATCCCGCCATGACTGTCAGATCCAACCGCTTGAGCCGGTGTCACAGCCGGTAATATTTCGGGGTCGGCCAGCGGCTTTGTTTCATCCGCCTGAATCATTTCGACAGGCGCTTCCTCGCTTGGAGGGGATTCAGCGCCGGCTACGGCTGCGGGTTCGTTCACCACAGCCTGGTCGAAAGCCGGCTCTGCTGCCGCAGACAGCGTCGCGGCAGCCGCGGGCGTATGCTCGACGGCAGGAGGCGCCTGTAAATCCGCCAGCTCTCGATTGACTTTCATTTTGGTCAGTTGTTCGGTCAGACGTTGCTCGGCTGCCCTGCGCAAGCGGTTTTGCTCTGCTTTGCGTGCCGCCTGCCAGTTGGCGTCATTCCCGCTACGAACCGCTTTAGCCGCTGCCGGTGTTGGAAGCTTGACGGTTTTCGTGCTGCCTGGTGCCGCTTTGCGTTTTAGCGGCTGCCTGTTCTGCTGCTGTTTCGGAATGCGCCGATTCTGGGGCTCGCTTGACACCAGCGGGGCGGGCGCTTTCTGTTTGGCGGTAGGTGAGGACTGATACCAGAACAGGGCGGCGGATACGGTAACACCAGCCACCAGACCGGTAACCAGCGCGGGCAGTAACCAGCCCCAGCCGGGACCCCGCTTGTCGATAATGTCCGGTTCGTTGCGCTCGTACTCCATGGGGTGGTTCGGACGGGCCACCTGCTGAGGTTCCGGCCGTTGCTGTCTGTCGGTCGTCTTTTTTTGAGCCCCCTGGCTGGGCGGGCGGTGAGTTTTTTGTTCGTCTGCGATGCGCTGCGATTTCTGCGGGTCTGGTGACGCTTGTGGTTTTTGTTCATCAGTGATGTGGCACGAATCCTGCCGATTCGGCGAAGGCGGTGTTTTTTGCGCGTTAATCGCACGATGTGGTTTTTGTTGGTTGGACGAACGCTGCATTTTCAAGTGCTTACGTGTTTTTTTGCTTTCCATGCCCAATAATCGGATCAGCTGCTCAGGCGGCAGTTCCATCGAGGGGTGAAGCGGGTTGAAAGCAAGCGCTCCCCGGCCTGCGGTCGGCTTGGTGTTCATGCCGGGCTGCGGTTGCTGGCTGTGCTCGGGGTCAAAGATGGAGGATTCTGTCATTGTTGCATTCCGTGTGCGTTGCGTTGCTGGCCGTGACAGGCTTTCGATTTGTTCGGCCATCCGTTGCTCGATACCTTGGTGACTACGCTTGGCAATTTTTGCTCCAATAGAATTAAACTTAATACTATCAAAATCTTATGTTGGTCTCTCGGCGCGCTATTTTAACCCTGGCAACAGTGACGCATTCAACTTGCGGTTGCCGTTGCTGGGACTCCGAGCGTGAGCAATACTTTTCTTGTCATGAATTCCCATTAACAATACGACTCTGTCCCACTGGTGATAGCGTCAGAACGCATTGATTATTAAGGGGGCTATGGGACTATTTAGTCCGGTTTCAGAACTGTTGGTTAGCCAATCATTGAAAATCTGAACCAATCCACACAATATTCACTGGCTGGAAACGGTAATTTGCACGAACTAGGCGATTTTTTCCGCTGGTAAGGGCTGAATCGCCCAGGAAGCGCTACAATGAATGGCTAATGGATACTGAAAAGCCGGGATGTGATGGGTCGAAGCTTGAATATGCGCAGTTATATACGACATCCGTCGGATATACCCATTGAATATCAGGAAGATAAGCAGGATTCAGGTGTCAGTCAGGAACGCTTGAACGATATCAGCAAAAGTGGCTTGTCGTTTTCCTCGACGAAGAAACTGAATCCCGGTAACGTGATTACCATCAGGATTGCCTACGTACAGCCCATTTTTGAGGCCAGGGCGCAGGTGGCCTGGTGTCGCCGGGAAGGCGAGGGCTTTGTCATTGGCGTCGTTTTCACAGCATCAAGTGATAGTTTTCGAGTGCGAATGATCGAGCAGATCTGTCATATTGAGCATTACAAGGCCAAAGTTCTGGCTACAGAAAGAAGGCAGCTTGATGGAGAACAGGCGGCCCGTGAGTGGATTCACAAATTTGCGGATGATTTTCCGTGCCTTGAAGATGGAACGGCGGCCTGGCTGTAGCTGTGGCTGGCGTAGATATGGACTGGGTAAAACATCATAATAAATAAGGGGATTTGAAAATGAACAACAAAAGCGGATATTTCTCGGTAACTTTCCTGATCGGTTCGGTTCTGGCGCTGTTTTCAGCCAGCGTTTTTTCTTTTTCCGATGAATCTCATTGGCTAGAGGTTCGTGTATTCAACAAGCAGTCAGATCGTGCGGTCAGTGGCGCCGCGGTATGCCTGGGTACGACAGCCAGGCCGGACCAGTTCGGTGCAGGACGGTCTGACGAGGATGGCGTGGTACGTTTCGAGAACTTGAGTCAGAGGCCAATGCCGTTGCTGGCCACGGTTTCAAAGCAGGGATTTCAGGGCAGGACGCAACTGCTGGAATCTCTCTACCAGAGTCGTGTTCTGGTTATGAAGATCGCGTCGGGTGGCGGTGGTCCCGAGTGTGATGCACCGGCTGAACCGCGGGAGAATACTACCGCGTCGGGCTTGACCCTGGACAGGATCGATATCAGCGCAGATTCCGCTACCGGGGAGTCAGGCAAGGTGTTGATTTCTGCCGCCGCTTCCGGACCGGTGAATCAGATTCGTATCAGTGAACAGGCTGATTTTGCGGGTGCATCCTGGCAGGCCTATCAGCCGGCAGTTGCCTACACCCTGAGTCAGGGGAAAGGTTTGAAGCACGTCCATGTTCAGGTGCGGCGTTTTAGCGAGGTTGAGGGGGCCAGTATAGAAGTTGTTTCTCCGCCCAGGAAGGCCAGGCATCTGGTGCAGTGATCAGGCGTCGATATCTGGAATCAGGCGGCTCTCGACCATTTCGATGGTATCCTTGAGTTTGAGTTTGCGTTTTTTCAGCCGTTTGAGTTGCAGTTGGTCCGGGTAGGCCGAGTGGATAAGATGGTGAATAACATCATCCAGATCCCTGTGTTCCAGCCTTAACTCCTCCAGTTGCTGCCGGAGGGCGTGGATTTCTTTTGCTGTCAGTGGATTTTTAATTGCCGGACTCCTGTCCGCAGTCACCCCGGCCAGGTCGGGGTGACTTTTTCGCGGTTATTCACTGCCTGCATGGCATTGCCCAATATACCGTATATTGCCGTCTTGGCGATAACCGGGCCTGATTAAAGCGTATTTTTCGCTGTTGTCACTGTTTTGACCGGCGACGTCGGCGACCTTCGAATTCTGCAATCGATTTAACGAGTTCCTGATAGGGGATTTGTTCCAGTGAGCCGTAAGTTTGTTCGCCAAGGGCGGTTAGCCCGGCAACGTCAATCACCTTGTCGCCGCCCAGCTCAGGGTGCAAGCTACGTTGCAAACCGAGCAAGCCGCCATTCTGTACCTTGATTTCCTTGGCGTGAGGCAATTCGCCATCGAGCGCAGTGATTTTGAGTACGAAGCGGGCATTTTCCCGCAACAGCGTGATGAAATGGCGGCAGCGATCATGCGCCGTAGCCGAGTCACAGGCGATACCTTCCCGGTCAGCAAGGTAAAAACGGGCTGAACATAGGCACGAGCAGCGCCGCGTCAGAATGGCTTTCTCAAAGATACAGCGGCGTTGATTGATGTTCCGGTAAGTTGAACGGTACTCGTCTTCCTCAACCATGGGCAATACTATTTTTCCCACTCGCGTAGAATCGGCTGCTCTCGTTTCTCCATGAGTTTCTCTTCCGCTTCCAGTTCTGAGTCGGCAAACATGACTTTAACGGTATAGTTATCGTTATCGGACATTCCCGCGCGCAGACTGCGAGCAAGCTGCCTGGCCTCCTTGAAGGAGTCGTAGTGCTCAATTTTTTCCAGTGTTTTCACCAGATCGGTCGGGCCTGCAATAATTTTGTAGATGTAGTATGGCATGACGTTATTTAAACAAGTGTCGGGTGGTTAAACGAAGCTGCCAAGTATAGCAAGCCGACGCCGGTTACTCACAAGCCCACTTGTTCAACAAGGTTTCCCAGGGTGATGATGAAACCGGTTCGCCGATCGTCACCCTCTACGCTGTAGGTGAACTGGAACGTCCGTTGCAGCGTCACACGGCCTTGAATCGTACGGCGCAGCGCCAGACGGTGCAGTGTTACCGTGCCGTCAAGCAGCTGCAGCTGCTGGCTCTGGCAGGTGTCACGGGCCGCTCGCAGCGCAAGTTCCCTCGCCTGCAGTGTGTTTTGCCAGAACCAGACGATCAGTCCCAACAGAATGAGTAATAGCAGGCCGCCAGTCCCCATAAGAAATCTGCCAAGTATAATGAGACAGTACACTGGAGCCTAACATGGTCGCAGCCTCATCCCCATAGTTGCTGAGGGATAATCCGGCGCAATGACGGCCTCATGTTACACTTGCCTCGGTGGAATCGGTGTCTCGTATCGGCAGCTTATGGCCACGGATCGATGTTAACGGATCAATGTTATCAGGTAGTGCTGCGTGGCAAGTGAGATTTAACCCTGACAACCACGCTTTGGCGGTTTCAACGCATTTCAGAGGATGGTAATCATGGCCGGTATGAGCGAAGAAGAACGCCTGGAACTTACCCGCGGCATACTGAATATGCTGGATGACTGGGAAATCGAGGCAAAAGACCAACTTGTCTTGCTGGGGCTCAGTGGTGTCCCGAGTCGAGAGGTCAAGCGTATGCGCGAAAGCCGGCCCTTGCCAGATGAGCCGGAGGTCATGCAGCGGGTTGAGCACCTGATCTGTATTGCGGATGCTCTGCGGACAACGTATCCGTTCAGCCAGCGTATGGGCCGACTCTGGATGCATAAGCCCAACAGAAAATTTCGACAGCGTTCGCCAGTTGCGACAATGGTCGAAGACGGAATGGTCGGAATCATTTCGGTTCGTTCCTACCTCGATTGCTCGTTCAGCTGGGATATGTCCGGCTCCAAAGCCTGACTCAGAGAAGCCGGGCCCGTCTACCCACAGAATGATCTGATGCCGTCGCGCTTCTGCATGCAGATGATCCAGTGTGGCAAGCTGCCGATTCGGATTCCCTGGCCGGCGCCTTGCGTCACCTTGGTCTAATCGGGCCATTTACCGCATCTGAACACGTTGCTGAATACCAGGCGGGCGAGCGGTTTCTGCGGCTGGTGATGTTTCTTGGCTGTTCTCCGCAGGTCGTGCTGGCCCCGGAACTTGCCGAACAAGGGCAGGCGGTTTGTCGTATACGGCTGCTGAATTACGGGGAAGTCAACTTTCTTACCGGGAAATCAATGCCGGCTGTTCGTTGTACAAAATGCCGTGCAGCTGTTGACCTGTCGAGTGGGGGTTCGTTTGAGGCGCGTTATAGATGCCAACAGTGCGGCAATGAATCCCGAGTATCAGATCTTGACTGGCGACAGAGCACTAGTCCCTTCGCAACCGATCGGAAACCGCGATAGGTGTCGGATAACGTAAGACGATAAAGTAGGACGACAGGATAAAGCTTATCAGCGTTGCCAGCTGGATGACATGAGATGCCTGCATACCGATGACGTTTGACTGTGTTGCCAGCAACGCGATCAACAGGGAAAACTCGCTGATCTGACCCAGTCTCACTCCGACCTCCTGGGATAGTTCCGGGTTTTCGCCTTCGCGAACCCACAATATTTTAAACACAACGGGTTTGATAAGCAGGCTGACAGCCGCGAGTATTAATGCAGGTAGCACGACATTTTGCATGGAAGAAAGGTCAAATGCTGCGCCGAGGCTGACAAAAAACACCACCAGGAAAAAATCCCGCAACGGTTTGAGGCTTTCTGCAATAAAACGCGAAATAGGTTCGGTTGCCACCGCAACGCCGGCAATAAAGGCCCCGATTTCCGGTGACAGACCCAGGGCTTCAGAGAGTTCCGCCATGCCCAGGCACCAGCCAATGGCGAGCAGGAAGATATATTCCTGAATGGTGTCGAATCTTGCCAGCAGGCGGGTCAGTAGAAAACGTGAGAAGCCGAACGCAAAAAGCAGAAATCCCGGTAGTGCCAGACTCAATACCGCAGCACTTTGCCAGCCATCGACTGTCCCGCTCAGTCCGTGCAGTAACAGGAGAATTACAATGGCGATCAGATCCTGCAACAGCAGTACGCTGATAATGATTTCACCGGTATGCTGGTGATGTAATACCGTGCTGGGTAGCAGTTTAAGGCCCATGATAGTGCTGGAGAACATCATGGCAGCACCAATGACAACGGATTCCACAGCGCTATAACCGAAGCTCCAGGCGGTAGCGGTGCCCAGGGCGGCAAACACGGCTGAACTCACCAGGGTGACTACAGTCGCCTTGCGAAACATGTGCCACAAATCCTGCGGGTGAAGATTAAGGCCCAGCAGAAACAGCAGGAAAACAATGCCGACGTGCGACAGTTCCTGTAATAATTTAACGTCTTCGATCAGGCTCAGCCCCGAAGGGCCAATAAGCATGCCCAGAACAATATAGGCAACCAGTACCGACTGGCGCGCATACAGTGCGGCGGTTGCCAGAATGGCTGCACCGGTAAAAATAAGGAATACCGAAAATACGATGGATTGATCCAACTGAATTACACCTTTGAGTATCAGCGTTTAAGCCTAGGGCCTGTTAACACTATGGAAACACCAGCGTTGCTGCCCCAAATACGGCCAGGCACCAACAGCAGGCGCTTTAGGCGAGGAGCAGTTCTCGGGCAATGGTTGAGTGCCCTTGATCAGTCAGTTCGGTATGTTACCTCTTTTACAGCTGCCCCGGCAGCGTATAACAGCATGGCCCTCAAGCAGGCAGCTACCGGCAGTTTATTCATCTTGCTTTTTCGGCCCTTTTTTCATCGAAGAAAACTCCAGCGGTACCACGACTTCGGATTTCGGTTCGTCGATGAAGCGGGGCCGCGCGCTTGTGTCGCGCCCAAGTTCCCTGGCCAGTTCCTGCTCTCGAGCCGTGATCATCATCAGACATTCACGGATACCCTGGATGGTATGTTCGGATAAGGGGTGTCTGAGCCCGGGTTGTGGAGCCGTGTCTTTGGCAACGCTGGTCAGCACATTTTTCATCATGGCCAGGATGCGCTCTTCCTTTGTCATTTCCTGTTCGCTCATATGTCCCTTCCTTACCCTATTGTGACATAGACGCCGTCTGGATCAGTAATAGTTACGTTATTCAGCCGGGTTTCGCTGTTCGAGTTCCTCCCAGCGACTATAGGCGGTTTGCAGGTCCGCCTCCGCGGTGGAGAGCCGTTCTTTCTTTGTCGCGATTTCATCACTCGGAAGCCGGTAGAAGTCCGGGTCGGACATGCACTTATGTATGGCATCGATATCTGTTTCCAGCTGTTCAATACGTTGCGGCAACTGGCCGAGCTCTCGCTGGTCCTTGTAACTCAACTTGGCTGAGCGGGGTTTAGGCCTGTTTGTGGTAGAGCCCTGTTTGTACGTAGCCTGTAATTTTTCCGGCACGCAGGATTTGCGCTGTTGCAGCCAGTCACTGTAGCCACCGACATATTCATTAACGACAGCCTGATCTTCAAAAACCAGCGTACTGGTGACAACCCGGTCCAGAAACATTCGATCGTGACTGACCAGTAACACAGTGCCGGCATATTCCGCCAGCAGTTCTTCCAGCAAATCCAGCGTGTCGATGTCGAGATCGTTGGTCGGTTCGTCGAGTACGAAAAGGTTGGCAGGCTTACTGAAGAGCTTGGCCAGCAGCAGACGGTTGCGTTCTCCACCGGATAAGGCGGAAACCGGTGTCCGGCAACGGTCCGGTGCAAACAGAAAATCCTGCAGATAGCTGATGACGTGGCGTTGCTGGTTGTTGACCTGAATGAATTGCCTGCCATCGGCAAGGTTATCAATGACCGAGCGCTGCTCATCCAGTTGTGCGCGCCGTTGATCGAAATAGGCAATTTCCAGTTTGGTGCCCAGGCGAATGGTTCCTTGCTGTGGTTGCAGTTCACCCAGCAGGAGTCGCAGCAGCGTGGTCTTGCCCACCCCGTTGGGCCCAATGATGCCGACTTTGTCCCCTCGCAGTATCGTGGTGTTGAGGTTGCGAATCAGCGGGCGATCAGCGAACGAATAAGCGGCGTCGATGGTTTCCACCACCAGCTTTCCAGATGATGCGCTGTTCTGTGAGCGCATTTTAGCCTTGCCTGAAACCAGCCGCCGGTTGCGCCGTTCCTCGCGCATCTTCTGCAAAGCACGCACCCGGCCTTCGTTACGGGTGCGTCGCGCTTTGATGCCTTGCCGGATCCAGCGTTCTTCATCGAGCAGCTTTTTGTCAAAGGCCGCCCGGTGACTGGCTTCGGTCTCCAGCCATTCCTGTTTGCGCTTGAGGTATGTTGTGTAGTCGCCCGGCCAGTCCGTCAGTACCCCGCGGTCCAGATCGATGATGCGGGTTGCCAGACTGGCGAGAAAGCTGCGGTCATGGCTGATGAACAACAGGGTACCGTCAAAATTGACGAGAAACGTCTCCAGCCATTCAATGGCCTGAATGTCGAGGTGGTTGGTTGGCTCGTCGAGCAGCAACAGGTCAGGCGAAGAGACCAGGGCGCGTGCCAGCAGGACGCGGCGCTGTATGCCGCCGGAAAGACTGTCAAAGCGCGCATCGGGATCCAGTGACAGCTTAGATACTACCGTTTCCACCCGTTGCTCCAGTGTCCATCCACCCTGGGCTTCCAGTTCGTGCTGGGTGGCTTCAAGCTGCTCCAGCAGTTTACTGTCCTGGTGCCGGCTGAGTTTTGAACTCAGGTGGTGAAACTGCCGGATCAGCTTGCCCAGTTTCCCCAGCCCTTCGGCCACGTAATCAAATACGCTGGCGGAGAAATTTCCTGGCAGTTGTTGATCGAGAGCCGCGATTTTGAGCCCCTGCCGGCGTTCAATATCCCCTTCATCCGGGCTGATCCGGCCTTCCAACACCTTCAATAATGTGGATTTTCCGCAGCCGTTGCGGCCTACCAGGCAAACGCGCTCGCCAGCCTCGATACTGAGGTCGACACTGTCCAGAAGTGTGGGACCACCAAAGCTCAGGCGCAGATTGCGGGTGCGTAGTAATGGCATGGGGAGCAGAGCATAAGCTGCGTTTGCGGGTGGCTCAACTCATTTTTCCAGCTGCCGATAAAGTGGAGTGTGAACCCGGGTGTACTGTCTCTGTCCGAAACTGTGTGCTGATTCATAAAGTTGTGATGGGGAAACAGGACACTGTCCATTAGAATCCGGTGACAGGAAAGCAAAGCTATGCTCGAACACGAGTTTTACGCAGACCCGACTGTTTTTGACCAGTGGCAGAGCAATACCGGGAACTGGTTTGGTTCAGGCCTGGAAAAACTGTCGCCGTTTTCCTGGGCGTTGGTTTTTTGCAGTCTTGCCGCCGCCTTTCTGCTGGTCGCCATTGGCGTATTTATTGATTCGCTGCAACACAGCGGGCCGGGAGCAACGGCGGAGATGTGGAACCAGACACTGGCACAGGGGGTGACGTTTATTATCGCGCTCACTGCATCGACCGGTCTGTCTGAACAAGCCAGGAAGTCGTGGCCTCGAACTATCGCGATTTCAGACGGCTTTCGTGGTCTAGCCGGATTTGCCGGTTGGCGCAAACCGCAGCAGGCGGCGCTGACCAGCGTTTCCAATGCTTCGCCAAAGACTCCGCTAATACTTGCCGCAGACCGACAGGCTGTTCAGGAATTCTTTGCCGGCGTGCGTGCCGCCGGTGTGAATGTCGCTATTGCCAAAGCCCTGTTTGCGGCGGGCGTGCGCTCAGCTCAACTTTTGAGCGCGACTGAGGACAGCTATCTGTATGGCATCCACGGTGTCGGCCCTGCGACAGTTCGTAAACTCCGTGCACATTTCGCAAAGCGCTAGGGCCTGTTTCCATAGTGTTAACAGGCCCTAATAGCTCGTCAATATCCTATTCCAGCGAACGGTAACACTCAGCTGTATAACGCGGTGAGCAGATCGCGTAGAAAATCAGGTCCTGAATGCCGGCA
>Ga0070727_10004518_pt1 | contig 11847 bp, 7 predicted proteins | sample tdAd472_FD_66722 | JGI IMG/M metagenome (GOLD analysis project Ga0070727, IMG submission 66722) | Marine sediment microbial communities from the Atlantic coast under amendment with organic carbon and nitrate - tdAd47.2 | ecosystem: Environmental > Aquatic > Marine > Coastal > Sediment | place... | reverse complement strand
ACGCGGGCGTGGCGGAACTGGCAGACGCGCGGGATTTAGGTTCCCGTGGGGCAACCCGTGCAGGTTCGAATCCTGTCGCCCGCATTGGCGAATGGGGATCGGGGGGGACACCGAGACCGTTGTCGAAGGGACGATTGATGAAGCGTGCGAGTGTCTGGGCGTTGGCGGTGGCGATGGGTGCGGGCTGGGCGAGCGCTCAGGAGGGCCCGCGCGTGGTGGTGGTGGAGTCCGACGACGTGACGATCACCGAGTCGTGCGTGGTGCGGATCCCGGCGGGGACGGTGCTCGCGGACACGAACGGGAACGGGGTGATCCGGATTTCCGGTGACGGCGTGACGGTGTCGTTCGAGGCCGGGTCGGAGCTGGTCGGGGCGCCGGGGCTGGACGCGTGGGAGCGGACGCGCGAGGGGGCGTACCACCTGCTGTCGGGGACGGGGATCGTGATCGAGGGCACGGGGGTGACGGTGCGTGATGCGCGGGTCCGCGGGTACCGGGTGGGGATCGCGGCGGAGGGGACGGACGGGCTGACGCTGGAGGGGGTGCGGGTGGAGCAGACGTACCACCCGCCGCTTGGCTCGACGCCCTGGGCGGAGGACGCGGGCGACTGGCTGAGCCCGCACGCGAACGACGGCGGGGAGTGGGTGTCGCGTTACGCGGCGGCGGTCTCGATCAAGGACGCGGACGGCGTGACGCTGGATCGCGTGACGGTCCGCAAGAGCCAGAACGGGATCGTGCTGGACCGGGTGAACGGGTCGCGTGTGTTCGACTGCGACGCGTCGTTCCTGAGCGGGTGGGGGCTGGCGATGTGGCGTTCGAGCGGGAACACGGTGAGCCGGAACCGGTTCGATTACAACGTGCGGGGGCACTCGGAGGGTGTGTACAACCGTGGGCAGGACTCGGCGGGGATCCTGATGTTCGAGCAGTGCCGCGAGAACGTGATTGTGGAGAACTCGGCGACGCACTGCGGCGACGGGGTGTTCGCGTTCGCGGGGCAGGAGGCGATCGGGCAGGTGGGCCCGAAGCCGGAGGGGCTGGACTACCGGGACGCGGGGATCAACGACAACGTGTTTCTGCGGAATGATTTGAGTTACGCCTCGGCGCACGGGCTGGAGCTGACGTTCTCGGAGAACAACGTGGTGGCGTGGAACCGGTTCGTGGAGAACGCGATCTGCGGGATCTGGGGCGGGTATTCGAGCGGGATCCGGGTGCACGGGAACGAGTTTGCGCGCAACGGGGGCATGCCGTACGGGGCGGAGGGGGGCGGGATCAACGCGGAGCACGCCTCGGGGTGGCTGATCGACGGGAACACGTTCGTGAACGATCGCGCGGCGGTGCACCTGTGGACGGACCACGACGTGGAGCTGATGCGTCTGCCGGGCGTGGAGCCGGGGTACCGGGGGGTGGACGGGAACGCGATCGTGCGGAACAGCTTCGTGCTGAACGCGGACCACCCGTTCGGGGAGGGGGCCGAGGACCTGAGCGTGGTGCGGGCGCGTCGGGAGTTCTCGACGGAGCGTGCGACACTGCCGTTCGGCATCAACTGGCTGATGGAGAACGAGTGGTCGGTGGACAACGAGGTGGGGCTGGGGATCTGGACGCAGTCGGCGGGGTTCGAGCGTCCGAGCGGGCGCGCGGAGGACGTGGTGTGGTTCACGGACATCCCGGAGCCGGAGGTGTTCGGGGAGACGCGTCCGACGGAGACGCCGGTGCACGAGGGGGTGGAGCCGGGCCGCGGGTCGATCGTGATGGGGCGGTGGCGTGCGTGGGACTTCGAGAGCGTGCTGCTGCGCGAGGCGGCGCCGGGTCCGTCGGGAGGCGAGGACGGGGTGCGTCGGTTCGAGCTGTTCGTGCCGCGTGGCGCGGCGGGCGAGGTGGACATCGAGTACGTGGGCGGGCCGGTGCCCGAGATCGGTCGCGAGGGCGGGGGGCTGCTGGACCCGATCGTAATCGAGGTGCGTCCGGAGGGGGACGCGTCGGCACAGGTGGCGATCTTCCGGGTGCGTGTGGGGGACCGACTGGACCGGACGATGGTGGTGCCGCTGGTGCGGCTGGGGTGGGACGTGCGTGTGTGGTCGTGGACGGCGGACCCGCTGGCGGACCGGGACGCGTGGCTGGCGGAGGGGGAGGGCGTGGCGCCGGTATCGACCGGGTCGCTCGACCTGCCCTTCGGGTACGGGGGGCCGGCGGGCGTGAGCGAGCGGCTGGGCGGGGTGGACGCGACCGAGCGGTTCGGGCTGATTGGCGAGACGTCGGTCGTGCTGCCGGCGGGTGCGTGGTCGGTGCAGACGCTCAGCGACGACGGCGTGCGCGTGTCGGTGAACGGCGAGACGGTGATCGAGCGCTGGAACGTGCACGGCCCGACGCCGGACTCGGCGGTGTTCGAGAGCGACGGCGAGACGCCGACCACGATCCGGGTGGAGTACTTCGAGAACACGGGGTACGCGGTGCTGCGTGTGGGGCTGAGTCCGGCGGGGTGAGGATGCGGGGGTTCCCCGCGTGCTTACGCACGCGGCTGGTATGGGGGGGGTGGCGTGGAGACGGCGCAGCCTTCTCCACGTTGTGTTCGGAGGGAACCCGATGAAGGCTGCGCCGTCATCGGGGCACCCGTCGTGAGGGGTTGAGACTTCCCCGCGTGCTTACGCACGCGCCTGGTATGGGGGATAGACAAGACGGTCCCGTCGCTTGCGCTCCGGGCTCGTTGGTTGGGTCAGTCCTGATCGGGGGGGACGCCGATGTCCTCGTTCCAGAGTTCGGGGCGGGCGGCGATGAAGTCTCGCATGAGCTGCTTGCATCGCTCGTCGTCGGCGACGATGACCTCGATGGGCGGGTCGGTCTCGGCGTGCATCCAGTCCTCGCGCCCGAGGAAGGTCTCGTGCTCGCCGATGACGATGCGCGGGATCCGGTGCAGGACGGCGGTGCCGGTGCACATGGCGCAGGGGGAGAGGGTGCTGGCGAGGGTGAGGGTGTGCCAGTCGCGTCGGCGTCCGGCGTTGCGCATGCAGACGGTCTCGGCGTGGGCGGTGGGGTCGTCGGTCTGGACGCGGAGGTTGTGGCCGCGTGCGACGATGGTGCCGTCGGGGGCCATCAGGGCGGAGCCGATGGGGATGCCGCCCTCGGCGAGGCCGGCCCGGGCCTCTTCGAGCGCGGCGTCGAGGGCGCGTTGGTCGTGTTCGGAGAGGGTCGGCATGCGTGCAGCGTACCTGCGCAGGGGGGTGACGTGGTGCGTGTGGGGGGGCTTGCGTGGGGGGGGCGGGGTAGACTCGCGGCATGAGCGACCCCCACACGCCCAGCCTGACCGTGTTCGACCACCCGCTGATCCGGCACAAGATGACGATCCTGCGGGACGAGGAGACGGGGCACCGCCCGTTCCGCGCGATCATGGCCCAGATCGCGGGGCTGATGGTGTACGAGGTGACGCGGACGTTCGAGACCGATGAATTGGACGTCGAGACGCCGGTGGTGCGGACGCGCGGGCACACGCTCCGCGGGACGATCACGCTGGTGCCGGTGCTGCGGGCCGGGCTGGGGATGGTGTCGGGCGTGCTGGACCTGATGCCCGAGGCCCGGGTGGGGCATCTCGGGCTGGCGCGGGACGAGTCCACGCTGGAGCCGGTGGCGTATCTGAACAAGCTGCCGTCTGATCTGAACGCGGGCCCGGTGATCATGGTGGACCCGATGCTGGCGACGGGGGGGAGCGCGTCGGCGGCGATCACGATGTTGCGCAAAGCGGGGGCCGTGGACGTGCGGGCGCTGTGCCTGGTCGCGGCGCCCGAGGGCGTGGCGCGCCTGCACGCGGACCATCCGGAGGTGCCGATCTACACCGCGGCGCTGGACGAGAAGCTGAACGACAAGGGGTACATCGTGCCGGGGCTGGGGGACGCGGGGGACCGGTTGTACGGGACGGCGTAGGGGCGGGAAGATTGCGCACGTGTCTGTCATTCGGAAGGCCGGTCCCGTCGGTGGCGCTCCGGGCTCGTTCAGGAGGGTGGCGGGGTGTGGGGTCGCGTGGAGACGGGGCGGCCTTTTCCACGTTGTGTGCGGGGGGAACCCGATGAAGGCTGCGCCGTCATCGGGGCACCCGGCTATGAACGGTTGAGACTTCCCCGCGTGCTTACGCACGCGGCTGGTATGGGAGGGGATCGGGCGAGACGGTCCCGTCGCTGGCGCTCCGGGCTCGTTCAGGAGGGTGACGGGGTGTTGGGTGGCGTGGAGACGGGGCGGCCTTTTCCACGTTGTGTGCGGGGGGAACCCGATGAAGGCTGCGCCGTCATCGGGGCACCCGGTCTTTGACCAGCCGGTCGCGTGAGCGGCCGGGGAGGGGCGCGTGGTGTGATCGGTTGAGACTTCCCCGCGTGCTTACGCACGCGGCTGGTATGGGAGGGGATCGGGAGAGGCGGTCCCGTCGCTGGCGCTCCGGGCTCGTTTGGGGCGCGGCGTGGTGTTGTGGGGGGTCAGCAGCCTTCGAGGAAGCGCTGGACGAACTCGGTGATGTCGGCGAGGTCCACGACGGTGTCGCGGTTGATGTCGGCGCCCTGGTGCTGCTGGATGAAGAGGGCGACGAAGGCGGAGATGTCGGCGGTGTCGGAGATGGTGTCGCCCTGGATGTCGGTGCGGCAGGGGCCGAGGGGGGCGGGGTGCTGCAGGGCGAGGTCGAGGCGGTACCCGTTGGAGCACCAGAGGAGGTCGGGCTCGCCGTCGCGGTTGAGGTCGGGCGCGATGACGCCGGCGGGGAAGGCCTGCTCGATGCGTGCGAGGGTGGTGGCGAAGCGCGGGAGCTGCGGGAAGCCCTCGGTGGTGGGGTCGCCGTTGTAGACGACGATGGCGCCGTCGCCGACGACGGCCTGCGCGGTGACGAGGTCGTTGTGGCCGTCGCGGTCGATGTCGGCGGCGAAGGCCTCGAGCGCGGGGAAGGCGGTCGGGACGACCAGCGGGACGATGGAGATGCCGCCCTGCGCCATGGCGTGCCAGATGAGGATGGGGGAGGGGGTGGTGTCCTCCTCGTCCACCGGGCGGGTGGTGACGAGCAGGTCGTCGAGCCCGTCGGAGTTCGCGTCGGTCGTGGCGAGCCAGTAGGGCGCGCCGGGCAGGTAGATGGGCCCGAGCAGCGAGAAGGTGCCGTCCGCGTGCCCGAGCGCGATGAGCAGGCGCTCGTTCTTGGCGTCGCCGATCACGGCGTCGTCGTGGCCGTCGGCGTCGAGGTCGAGCAGCGCGAGCGTGGTGTAGTCGCTGGGGGGCAGGGCGAGGGAGGACTGCGTGACGAGCACGCCGGCGTCGTTGCGGACGGTGACGAGGCGGTCGCCCTCGTCGGCGAGGACGACGAAGTCGGGGTCGTTGTCCGCGTGCAGGTCGGTGGTGGCGAGCCCGGCGATGCGGGTGTCGGGGTCCGGGCTGGGGAAGGCGAGCTCGACGACCTGCGGCTGGGCGAACGAGCGCGAGCCGAGGTTGCGGTAGACGAGCAGTCGCGGGGCGCGGTCGAGCACGACGACGTCGGGGCGTGCGTCGGCGTTGACGTCGGCGATGAGCGCGATGAAGCCGGAGAACTGCGACAGCGGCTGGGCGAGCGTGCCGGGCGGGCCGAGCGGTGTGTCCGCGCCCGCGGGGCCGGTGGAGCGTCCGTAGCGGATCTCGATGTCGTTGAAGCCCACGGCGACGACGTCGGTGTAGCCGTCGGCGTCGAGGTCGGCGGCGGCGGTGTGGCTGAAGACGTCGAGCGTGGGCTCGAGCACGGTGTTGTCGTGCGTGGGGAGGAGTCGGTTGTCGCGCCGGTTGAGGCGCACGTAGCCCGGGCGGACGAGGTCGGGCGTGCCGTCGGCGTCCACGTCGAACAGGAGGTGTGTGGGCCCGAGGCCGGCTTCGAAGTCGGAGGTGTGGTTGTCCTCGGTGAGGGGGACGCGCGTGTCGAGGCGCCGGCCCCCGCCGGGGATGGCGATCGCGCGGAGTACGGCGTCGGTGCCGCGGACGACGTCGAGGGCGCCGTCGGCGTCGAGGTCGAGCAGGCGGGGCATGCCGTCCTCGTCGAGGGTATCGAAGGTGGCGATCGGGGCGGGCTCGATGCCGGCGACGGGGTCGGTCCGGCGGAGGGAGGTCTGTGGCCCGTTGTGCTCCGCGATGGCGACGAGCCAGCGGTCCGGGTCGCCCGGGTCGGGCGCGATGGTGAAGGCGCCCACGCCCGAGGCGAGGTCCTGCGACGGGGCGAACGTGCCGTTCCCCAGCCCGATCCGGAGCACCAGCGTGTCGGGGGCCCGGTGGTAGAGCAGGTCGGGGGTGCCGTCTCGGTTCAGGTCGAGCACGCGCGGGCGTCCGGAGGCGAACAGCTCGCGCGAGCCCGAGACGAGCGTGAACGAGGCGTTGTCGTTGAGGGCGGTGTCGAGCCGGCCCTCGGCGTCGGTGAGGACGAGGTCGGTGTCGCCGTCGGAGTCGGCGTCGAGTGGGGTCAGCGCGAGCCCGTACTCGGACTGCTGGGCGCACGCGATGCCGGAGTCGATCGGCGCGCTCCAGCCGCCCGCGCCCAGGCTGAGGCGGACGATGAGCGTGTCGGAGGCGACGGCGAGGTCGGGGATGCCGTCGGCGTTGAGGTCGGTCGCGACGAGTTCGGAGCCGGGCTGGTCGAGCACGAAGCGTTCGACGAAGCGTCCGTCGCCGAGGCCGTGGGCGATGGTGATGCGCTGGCCCCAGTCGGGCTCGTCGGCGGGGTTGTGCCCGCTGAACCAGGCGAGGTCGGGGATGCCGTCGTCGTTGAAGTCGCCCGCGACGATGGAGGGGACGGGGGTGTGGGGCTCGGTGAGGGTGAAGGCGCCCTCGCCGAATCGGAGGGCGTGGGGGGTGGGGCGGTCGATGGGCTCGTCGGCGAGGGCGCTGCTCGACAGCGTCGGCGCGAGCAGCAGCGCTGCGATCCCGGCGCGGGTGCTGGGCGTGCGAGGGGTCATGCGTCCTATAGCGTACCGGGAACGGGGCGTGGGGCCTAGCGTTTTAGTGCGAATCGTTCCAAGAAAAAAGCGGCCCCGGGGGGCCGCTTGTGGAGTGGTTGTGTGGGGCTTTGGTCAGCAGCCTGCGAGGAAGGCGACGACGAAGGCGCCGATGTCGCCGTTGTCGAGGATGCCGTCGCCGGTGAAGTCTGTGGCGAGGTCGCCTGCGAGGAAGGCGGTGACGAAGGCGCCGATGTCGCCGTTGTCGAGGATGCCGTCGCCGTTGACGTCAACGGGGCAGTCGTCGGGGTTGGGGAGCGACTTGAGCTCGGCGGGTCCGACGTTCTGCTTGGGGGAACCGATCGCGGAGAAGAAGACCGAGAGCCCCGCGTCGCCGGTGTTCTCGAAGTACTCGAGGGTGAAGGAGTGGGGGCCCTCGTGGAGGGGGGCGTCGCCGCTGAGCTCGGTGTAGGCGTGCTGGCCGTCGTGATCGACGACGACGAGGTCGTCACCGATGACGAGGCGTGAGCCGTCGTCGGAGTTGAGGTAGAAGGTGTAGTTGGTCTTCAGCGGGGCGTCGAAGTAGCCGGTGATGCGGACGGCGAACCGGTCGGTCAGCCCGGAGCCTGAGAAGGCGCCCGAGGTGAGCGGGAAGTCGATGGAGGTGAGCTGCTCGGTGTAGTCCGGGATGAGGCCGTTGAGGTCCGGGATCTGTGTCAGGTCCTCGCCGAAGGAGAAGTACTCGGCGGTGACGCCGGAGACGAGTCCTGTGACGTCCTCGGCGGGGCGGAAGCCGGTGACCTCGACGGTGACGGTGGCGGGCTCACCCCAGGCGTTGGTGTAGGTGAAGGTATCGAACCCCGAGAAGTTGGCCGGGGGTGTGTAGAAGAGCCCCTGGGACTGCGACTGCGGGAGCTTGTTCTTGGTGACGATGCCGCCGTTGGCCGAGAGGGTGGAGTGGCTGCCGATGGAGGGGCGGTACCCGCCGCAGGAGCCGCGTGTGTCGTTGTCGAGGACGTCGATGGCGATCTTGATGCCGTCGAAGGTGTGGGCGGTGTCGTCCACGGCGAGCGCGTCGGGCGCCCAGTCGGGGTTGATGATGTCGCAGTCGGGGAGGTTGCCGATGTAGGAGTTGATGACGGCGCGGACGCGTGGGTGGAAGCCGAGGCGGATGTTGGAGATGCCGCCGCCGCAGGTGTGGCAGTAGGACATGATGGTGCCGTCTGCGGAGAGTGAGCAGTCGCCGTTGCCGCAGCCGTCGATGACGGGGACGTAGGAGTCGTGGGTGTGCCCGGTGCCGTGGTTGTGGCCGAGCTCGTGGGCGACGACGACGAGGTCCCAGTTCCCGCTGATGTTGTCCTGCACGGGCATGGGGAACGAGCCGTTGACGCGTGAGACGCCGTAGCCCTGGTTGGGGTCGCACAGCGCGGAGAGGTAGGCGACACCGCCGTAGGGCAGGTTGCTGCGACCGGTGAGGTAATGGACGAGCTCGCGATCGACACCGCCCTGGGAGGACTGCCAGTGGCTGGAGACCTGAGCGAGGGCGTCGCCGGAGTCGGTGTAGGGGTCGTTGTTGGAGCCGAAGACGCGGAGGAAGCCGGTGACGAGGTTGGTGTCAACGTCGTTCTCGTAGATGGTGCTGACGGCCCCGAGCAGGGTCTCGGCGTAGGCGGACGAGGCGTTGGTGTCCCCGCCGAAGCGTCGGCTGGTGTACTCGTAGTCGGTGTCGATGGCGATGTTGACGATGCGGCAGACGTCGGCACGCTCCGCGGGGACCGGGTAGTCGCCCTCCAGCACGATGTTCGCGGCGAGCTCGGGGAAGTTCTCGAAGGCCGGGTCCGACCCGCAGGGGAACGGTGCGTCGTCCCTGAAATCGAGCGTGTTCACGTCCACGATCTCGACGGGGTTGGCGACCGCGCCGGCCCCGACCGAGGCGGGCCCAGACGAGATGGCGTAGACGTTCTTGGCGTCCTGGATGTAGCCGTAGGTGAAGTAGGGGGAGGAGGCGAGGAAGACCATGGAGTCCGGGTCGCCCTGCACCGCGCCTTGGAAGAGGCGGACGCCGTTGTCGCCGATCGGGCGCTCGATGCCCTGTTCGTCCACCGCGACGATCCGGGCGCCCGGGGCCCGCACGTTGAAGCGCTCCACGTTCAGATTGATCGACTCGCCGGTCGGAAGCTCGAGGCCCTCGATGTGCGTGACCACGCCGTACTCGGCGTCCACGAACCGGTCGTGGGACAGCAGCTCCTCGAGCGGCATCAGCGTGGGCTCCTCGCCCGGGACGGGCGTGGCCACGGCGTGAGTCGAGGAGGCGAGTGCCGCGAGCAGCAGCGGACGAGAGACGCGGGTCGGAATCTTCATGGTGCTTCAACTCCCGCTTCCCGTTCGGAAAGCGTTAAGTATAAACGAACGGATCGCGGCATGGTCCCCACCGAGAAAGAGTCCACGACTCGGGCAGGATACCTCCGTGACCGCGCAATTGCGAGTGTTTTTTGATCGAGGCGGGCTCCGGGCCGCTCACGCCTTGTGGCATTCCGTGTTTGTCAGGGGCGTGGGCAGGATCCGCAGGCTCGCGAGCGTGAAGTCGTCGGCGAGGGCCCGCACACCGGCGTGTTTCGAGACCGCCGAGCGGACCGCGGCGACGTCGTGCTCGGGGGAGTCGGAGTCCCGCAGGACGTCCAGGGCGCGTTCCATTCCGAACAGGTCTCGGTCCGGTCCGGGCTGCTCGACCACGCCGTCCGAGAAGAGCAGGAGGCGGTGGTCCTCCGGCAGGACGAGCGACTCGTTCTGGTAGGGGGCGTCGGGGTTGACGCCCAGCGGGTACAGCCCGCGCGAGCGGACCGTCTCCGGGGGGAGTCCGGGCGCCTTGATCACGGCGTACCCGTGCCCGGCGTCGATGTACGTGATGCGTCGCTCGGTCGGGTGGATCACGCCGAGCCAGAGGGTGACGAACCGCCCGTCGTTGAGCTGTGGGTAGATCGCGGCGTTGACCTCTCTGGCGGCGCCGGCGGGGTCGCCCCGGTGGTAGCGCAGCGCCGCGCGCAGGTGGGTCTGGACGGAGGCCATGGTCATCGCCGCGCCCAGCCCCTTGCCCGAGACGTCGCCGAGCAGGCAGGCGACGGGGTCGCCGGGCGCGTGACGGGCCGGATCGGGCGCGAGCGAGAAGAGGTCGAACAGGTCCCCGGCGACGTGACGCCCCGGGATGGTCTCGAGGCAGTATTCGACCGGTCCGACGCGTCCGGACGGGGGCGGCATGATGAGGCGCTGGGCCTGGCGTGCGGCGTCGAGCTCGGCGCGCATCTGCAGGCGGTCGAGCTCGAGTTTCTTGCGCGCCAGGTTCGCGGCGGCGAGGCCGGTGATGCGTGCGACCGCCTGCACGAAGGCCGCGGCGTCGGGCGGGACCGAGGACTCCGAGCCTCGTGCGTCGAGGTAGAGCAGCAGCTCGACGCTGTCACCCACCAAGATGGGGGCCGCGAGTGCGGAGTGGATGCCCAGGTCCGCGATGGACTGCCCGAACGGTGCCTGCGCGGGCTGGTCGCCGGTGAGCCGTACGAGCCGTCCCTCGCCGGCGCGGCTCAGGAGCGAGTGCGACAGGTCGGGCGTGTGCTCGGGCTCCCCGCCCGGGGCGGAATAGCCAAGGATCTCGACGGTGCCGTCCTCGGCGGGCGGGCGGACCAATGCCGCCCGGGCGTACCCGGCACCCTGCACCGCGATGCGGGTCGCGATCGGGGCGAGCGCGTGGAGGTCGGAGGCGGAGTTGAGCTGGGCCGCGGCCTCGATGAGCAGGTCCAGCCGCTGCTGGGCGGGGGGCCCGAGCTCGCGCGCGGGGACGGTCTCGATGCGGTCGTCGGGGTTCTCGGTGGCGGCGATGGAGAACGTTTCCGGGCCGGCCGAGTCCTCACCCAGCACGCGAAAGAGGAAGGGCCCGAATCCGAGCTGGTCGCCCGGGAGGAGCGTGACGGGGGTGTCGGGGGTGATCTCGGAGCCGTTGCGCCGCGTGCCGTGCGTGGAGGCCAGGTCGGTGACGGTCCAGACATCGCCCTGGGTCTGGATGCGTGCGTGCTGGCGTGAGACGGCGGGGTCGGCGAGCTGGAGGTCGGTGTGCACGCCTCGCCCGATGGTGTGGGGCCCGGGCGGGGGCAGGGTGACCTCGTCCAGGTGGGGCAGGGCGGGCCCGGCGACCGGCTGGAGCCGGATCGGCGTCTCGGGACTGATGGCGGTTCGGGGCATGCGAGGTTGGAGAATACGCTCAGAACTGTGGCAAGAGGGACCCCAGGATGGGGTAGACTGGGGCGGAAGGGAGTCCGAATGGACCAGGACGGGCTGGAACGGGCACTGCTGGCCAAGGCTCTGGACGGCGACCAGGCGTCGCTGGTCGAGTTGCTGGAGTCGGTCGGGCCGCGCGTGCGCGGGCGGATCGATCCCAAGATCGGGCGTCACCTGCGGATCACGGTGGACGTGGACGATGTCATGCAGGTGACGTACCTGGAGGCGGTGACGCGGATCGACAGCTTCGAGGGGGACCTGCCGGGGTTCGTGGCGTGGCTGACGCGGATCGCGGAGAACAACGTGATCGACGCGGGTCGGATGGCGGAGGCGGCGAAGCGTCCGAATCCACGAAATCGTGTGACCGGGGGGAGCAACGCCGAGTCGATGGTTGCGCTGGTGGAGGCGATCGGGGCGACGGTGACGACGCCTTCGAAGGTCGCGGCCGCGAACGAGATCGGGGGGGCGCTGGAGCGGTCGCTCGCGAAGCTGCCCGAGGTGTATGCGCGTGTGATCCGGCTGTACGACCTCAAGGGCATGAACGCCGCGTCGGTGGGGCAGGAACTGGGCAAGAGCGAGGGTGCGGTCTACATGCTGCGGGCCCGGGCCCACGACCGACTCAGAGATGTGCTGGGCTCTGAGAGCCAGTTCTTCACAGTACACGGCTGACCCCCCC
>Ga0070727_10004515_pt1 | contig 11853 bp, 11 predicted proteins | sample tdAd472_FD_66722 | JGI IMG/M metagenome (GOLD analysis project Ga0070727, IMG submission 66722) | Marine sediment microbial communities from the Atlantic coast under amendment with organic carbon and nitrate - tdAd47.2 | ecosystem: Environmental > Aquatic > Marine > Coastal > Sediment | place... | reverse complement strand
AGGCGGCGGCGGCGGAGGCGGTTGCTGTTGGTTCTGTGGGGGGGCCTGCGGCGGGGTAGCCGCGCCGCCGCCGGCGCCGGTCGCGGCCGGCGCGGCGCCACCCCCCGAGCTGCCGCTGCTGCAGCCGATGGCGATCAAGCCCTGCGCGGTTACGAGTCCGAGTCCTAGTGCCAGTTGGGTCCACGTGCGTTGCATGTCCTGCTACCCCTTCCCGGTGTCAGGACCTACGAACAGCGCGCAACGCCAACGGTTTCGGAGGGAATCCCCAGAAAGAAAACCCCAGGATTTCGCGAAACGGTTGGTTCGGCGGCGGGGTTCAGGGGAACGCGGGGCTCCGCTACAGATCGATGATTCGATCCGAGACCGGCGGGATCACGGCGCGGCCGTCGTTGGTGAAGCCCGGGCGGAACTCGCACCAGGGGCCTTCGCTCTCGCTGGCGGTGCTGCGCAGCACCGGGCGCGGCTGCACCAGGACCCGCGCGTGCTCGGCTGCGCGGAGCAGCGCCAGGTCACCCGGTGAGTCGCCGAAGGCGGCGCTGAGTCGGGCCTCGGCGCCGGCGTGACGGCGCCACACGTCGACCTTGCCCTGCTCCCAGGTGATCGGCTCGCGGAAGGTCGTGCCCAGGCGCCCGCCCTCGAGCTCGACCTCGACCCCCAGCACCGGCGGCAGCGCCTCGAGCCCGATCGCGCGCAGGGCGGCCTGCACGATCAAGGTCGGCGAGCCGCTGACCACGACCACCTGCAGACCCTTGGCGCGCAGCCCCTCGATCAGGGGCCGGGTCGTGACGTAGGTCCGCCCGGGGAGCGCGTCACCCAGGACCTCCCCCGCGCGATCGAGGAGGTCGTCGGGGCTGTAGCCGGCGTAGCAGGCGGTCATGGCCTTGAGCACGATCCAGTCGTCGGCGCGGTCGGCGAGGTAGAGGTCCCAGAGCTTGGCCGCGTCGGCGTGGGGCTCGCGGTGGGGGCGCTCGCCGCAGGACTCGACTGCGGCGGCGAGGAAGGGCCCGGCCTCGGCGAGCATCCAGCGCTCGCGGATCGCCGCGCTCCACACGATCTCGGCCACGTCGGCCGCCCAGAGGGTGCCGTCGGCGTCGAGGGCGGCCCAGTCGCCGACGGCGGCGGGGAGGGTGTCCAACAACGCGCTCAGATCCGCGACGACCTTCATTCGTCCTGCCAGTGCTTGCGCTTGGGCCACAGCGCCGCGCGCAGGGCCGTGCGCGCCCGGTGCAGCAGGCTCTTGGTCGCGCTCTCGCTGAGCCCCAGGGTCTCGGCGACCTGCCCCAAGCTCAACCCGTCGTCGAGCTGCAGGAGCACGGCCTCCCTCTGGCGACTGGGGAGGCACATGACCTCGCGCCGCACCAGGTCGCGGGTCTCGACACAGGTGGCCTCGTGCACGGGCTCGACCTCGGCCACCCCGTCGGCGTCGGGGCTCGACTGGGGCTTCGTGCGGCGCGCCTCGTTGAGGCAGAGGTTGGTCGTGATCCGCAGCAGGTAGGACTTGAAGCGACCGCGGCGCTCGAAGCGCTCCTTGGCGCGGGTCAGGCGGAGGAAGGTCTCCTGGGCAATGTCTTCGGCGCGGTGGGTGTCGCGCACTCGCCCCTGGGCAAAGCGCACCACCCCGGCCCAGTTGCGCGAGACGAGCTCTTCGAGGGCCGCGTTGTCGCCCCGGCGGGCGGCGAGCATGAGCTTGGTGTCGACCCCGGGCGGGGGCAACGCCGCGATCCGCGCCGCGGTGTCCGCTCCGACCTGCTTCGGCTTGGGCTGCTCTTCGCTCACGACCTACAGCGTAACGCCAAGGACGGGAAGGCTGGAGGGCAAGGACCTCCGCGCGGGGATAAACCCCGCCCCGACAGGTGCCCACGACCTACGGCGTAACGCCAAGGACGGGAAGGCTGGAGGGCAAGGACCTCCGGGCGGGGATAAACCCCGCCCCTACAGGTGTGGGACCCCAGCGGGGGTCCGCCTATTTCCTGTCCTTCCAGTGCTTGATCCTCTTCATGGCGGCCTCGAAGTCGAAGTCCGGGCTGTTGGAGGGGTCGTGGCACTGGACGCAGTGGGCGCGCCAGCTCTCGGGGAAGCCGGCGCGCACCCCGTAGCCGCGCTTCTTGTGCGGGGCGGCGGTGACGTGATTCTCGCCCACGCCGTGGCAGCTCTCGCAGCCGACCTCGCCCAGCTGCCGGGTCAGGCGCATGGACTCGAAGCCCGACTCGAAGCCGTAGCCGGTGACGTGGCAGCGAATGCACTCGCTGACGTCGGCGACCTCGGGGCGAGCCTTGATCACCCGCGCCTGGACGCCGTGGTGCTTGGTCTTCTCGAAGATCGCGTACTGCTCCTGGTGGCAACCGGCGCAGCTCTGGGCGCCGACGAATCCTCCCCCCGCCTTGACCGGTTTGCGGGGCGGCTCCGGCAAGGAGCGCACGGCGTCGTAGTAGCGGTCGACCCGCTCGCGGGCCCAGCTCTCGTCGGGCACGCCCTCGTCGAGCTCGATCCGGGTCAGGGTCGGGTCGCCTTGCTTGGGGAAGGCGAGCCGGGCCAGCGAGCGGGCGTCGCGCACGCTCTCGACCACCCAGGCCTCGCCGTGCTGGGCGAGGTCGCCGGGCTGCTTCTGCTCGTGGCCGCACACGATCACCCCGACCCCGAGGTCGGCGGGGAGCAGCTCGAGCATGCGCGTGCGTGAGCCGTGGAACAGGACCACCCGCAGCGCGCCCTCCGGCGCGTCGGCCAGCTCGCGGCGCAGCGCGGCGGCGGGGTCGGTGAGCTCGAGCTCGCCGGTGGGGTCCTCGAGCTTGGGGTCGAGCACCGCCGCGAGCCACACCCGGCGCCCGCCCTTCTCGACCACGCGCGAGCCGGGGAACGGGCTGTCTTCGGCGTTGGCCAGCAGCAGCGGGACCCCCGCCTCCTTGGCGAAGCGGGCCAGCGCCTTCGCGCCCAGCCGCAGGTCGTGCTCGCCGACGGCCACCGCGTCGACCCCGCCGCGGGCGAGCAGCTCGAGGGCGGCCTGGGTCTTGAGGGTCAGCAGCCGCGGGTGGTGCACGCCCGACGCGGTCAGGTCGCCGGTGTCCACGTGCAGCAGCGGGACCTCGCGCTTTCCCTCGCGCTCGAGGGCCGAGAGCCGGCGGGGGAACCCACCCGACATGCCGCTCACGCACTCGCAGGGCTCGAGGTGCCCCAGGCTCTCCCCCGTCGCCAGCAGCACCAGGCTCGGGGCCTCGGGGGCGGGGTCGCGGCGGGCGTAGGCCAGCCCGCCCCAGCCGAGGAGGAGCAGCACCGGGATCGGAGTCAGTTGCCAGAGCCGTCGCACGGGACCTCGACGCAGAGCGGGGGGCGGGAATTCCAACCACCAGACGTCACCCGCGGTGCTGGTCTGGCGCTTGCTCCAAGTCTAGTGCGAAGCGCGTCTTAGGAAAGGCTAAAGCGAACGCCCGACGGCTGCCGAATGGTTGGGTCTAGCCGGAGGACCGCATGACCACCCCGTTTCGCTTCGTCGCCGAGAGCACGCCCCTGACCTGGGACCCGCAGACGTCCTGGGATCGCGTTCGCGCTCCGCGGGCGATCGAGCGCGAGCGGGAGCACGCGCGCGAGGCCTAGGCGCCGTTCGCCTCGACCAGCTCCAGCAGCGACGACACGCTGTCGCGGATCCGCGCCTGGCTGTCGGGCAGGCGGCTGAGCAGGGCGATCCCGTGGACGCCCACGGTCAGCAGCCGGGCCAGCCGCTGGGGGCATGACGCGCGCCGGAGCTCGCCCAGCTCGCGGGCCCGGGTCAGCGCCTCGACGAAGGAGACCTCGAGCTGCTCGACCAGCCGCGAGGCCAGCTCGCACAACTCGGCGTCGCTGGCGTCGAGCTCGGCGATAACGCGCACCACCAGGCAGCCCCGCCCGCCGCAGCTGCCGGCGTGGTGCGCCCAGCTGCGAACTACCGTGCGCACGTTCTCCAGGGGCGAGCCCTGTGCGGCCAGTAACCGGCGCAGGGGCTCGTCGCGCCGGCTCCCGTAGCGCTCGAGGGCCACGAGGAACAGCGCCCGCTTGTCGCCGAAGGTCTTGTAGAGGCTCTGGCGGCAGATTCCGAGCTCGCGCACCAGGTGGGGGACGCTCGTGCCCCCGTAGCCGTTGCTCCAAAACAGCTCCACCGCTCCGTTCACGACCTCGTCGGGCTCGAAACTGCGGGGACGGCCTGCCATGCCTCACAGCGTAGCCACGGGCGCTGGCTCGCGCCCCGACCCTGTCTCGGATTCATCCCAAAACGCGGAAATCGCATCGGGTTTGCCCCGCTTGGGTTCCAACCGTCGAGGGGCGGACACCCGCAGTAGGCGCTAACCCCCCGCGACTCCGTGCGGACGAATGGTCATCGGTTTGCAAACTGCCGCTCAACTGGAGTTTGCATTGAGTTCCAAACCAACCTCATCCGTGGTCTGCCCCGAATGCCTCAAGTGCTTTCAACCGCAGGCCCGAATCCTCGGCCGCATGGGGCGCTGTCCCCAATGCGCTCACCGGTTTCGCTTCGAACCATCCGACGTCGCGTCCGTCTACGAGCCGACGACCCGCTACGGGCCCATGGCCTGCGCGGTCAGCGGCGTGATCGGGATCGGCGTGGCCACGACGCTGCTCGCCACCGGCGGCGGCTCGGGCGGAGCGCTGACCTACCTCGTGGCCTGCTGGGCCCTCGCCTCCTACGGCGTGCTCTCGCTCGTGCTTCAGCGGCAAGAAGCCGAACTGCACACGAGGTCGCCGCAGGCCTTCGTCAGCGGGGTCGTCAGCGGGGTGCAGGAGCTGTAGCGCTCGCGCGCAACGCCTCCAACGCCTTGCGCACCTTGCGCGCGTCGGGGATCTCGCGGAAGGGCACGATCCGTGCAGCCTTGGCGAGGTTCGCTTTGTCGACCTTGAGCCCCTTCTCCAGCGCCAGCACCAGCGGCGCGTCGTGGGCGGCGATCGCCTCCAGGCGGCGCTTGACCGACCCCCGGCGCCAGTAGCCGAGCACCTCGAGGTACCCGATCCACCCCGACTCGCGGTGCACGAAGCGGAAGTCTGGCACGACGAGGGTCTCGCCCAGGGCCAGCGCCGCGACCTCGGTGTCGAGGCTCCACTCCTCGGCGACCTCGGCGAAGCGCTTGGCGAAGGCGGGCACCGTGTCGGGGACCCAGGCGCCGACGTCGCGCCGGTGGGTCGCCAGGCCGGCGCTGGGGTCGAGCACGAAGCGCTGCTTGCGCCGGCGCTTGCCCAGCTGCACCGTGGCCTCCAGGCTCCACGCCTCGCAGAGCAGGAGCGCGGGGAGGAAGCCGGCCATCCGCACCCCGTAGCGCGGGGTCGACTGGAACAGCGAGAGCGGGCCGTCGAGCTCGAGGCGCAGGGTCTCGCCCTCGCGCTCGCAGAGGGTCAGCAGCCCGTGCCACTTCACGTTGCGCACCAGCTGCCGCAGCCGCTCCGGGGGCGCGCCGGTGACCTCGACCCGCAGCGACTCGGCGCGCAAGAGCGTCGCCTGGGCGAGGGCCAGGTTGTAGCGCTCGACCAGCTGCGCGCCAGCGAGGGGCGGGTGCTCGCTGAGCAGCTCGTTGCGCTTGAGGTCGCCGTAGAGCCCGCCCTCGAGCTCGGCGGGCTCGAGCTCGAGGGCCGCGGCCGCCTGCCGCAGCGCCTCGACGCGCTCGAAGCGCCCCGCGCGCCGCAGCTCGGCGGCCCGGGAGAAGAGCGCCTGCCGGCGCTCGGCGGCGACCGCCGGGGTCAGCCCGGCCCAGGTCGAGCGGTCGTCGAGCAGCTTGCGGAAGCCCTTGCTGACCTTGAAGTCCGGCCGCCCCGCGCAGAGCGCGTCGAGGGCGTCTTCGAGGGCGTGCCGCGGCTGACCGACGTGGGCCACGTAGGCGTCGCAGAGGGTCTGGGCGAGCTCGCGCCAGCCCGGCGCCCGCGGGCCCTCGGTGGGCAGGTAACGGGGCTCGACGACCCCCTTCGTGACGCGCGCGCGCAGCAGATCAGCGGTAAGCATCGTGGGCCCTCCGCCGGTCGCTGGTCGACTCCTCTGCCGTGCTCTCCGCGACGACCTCGTAGAGGATCGCGTGCTTGCCCTCGCCTGGGCGCAGGATTCGGCCCAGACGCTGCACGTGCTCGCGGACCGTGGCCGTGCCCGAGAGCACGACCCCCACGCTGACCTCGGGCACGTCGACGCCCTCGTTCAACACCCGACTGGTCGCGACCACCGGGAGGCTCCCGTCGCGCAGTCCGCCGAGGATCGCGCGCCGCTCGGGGCCGCGGGTCTGGTGCGTGATCACGGGCACGAGGAACCGGCGCGAGACGGCGTAGGCGGTCTCGTTGTCGTTGGTGAACACCACCACCCGCTCGTCGCGGTGCCGCTGGAGGATCCTCTCCAACTGGGCGAACTTGGCCTCGGCGCCCATGGACAGCCGCCGCTGCTCGCGCCAGGCGAGGAACGCCTCGCGGCCTTCTCGACTGCGGCTCGTGGCCTCGAGGAAGTTGCGCCAGCCGAAGCTCCCGCCGAGGCGGATCCCCTTCTCCTCGACGAAGCGGCGGTAGGTGCCGCGGGCGGCGTCGTAGGCCACGCGCTCGGCGGGGCTGAGGGGTACGCGCAGGGTCACCGTCTCGTAGCTCGAGAGGAACTCGCCCGCGAGGTCGCCGATCTCGCGGCGGAACACCACGGGCCCGATCAGCTCGCCGATCCGGGCCGCGTGCTCCAGGTTGGGGGTGGCCGTCAGGCCCAGCCGATAGGGCGCGAGGCTGAGCGCGGCGGCCTGCTGGTAGGTCGGGCCGCTGAGGTGGTGCGCCTCGTCGAAGATCACCAGCCCGAAGCGGTCGCCCAGACGCTCGAGGTGCAGGTAGGCGCTGTCGTAGGTGATCACGGTCAGCGGCTCGACCCGGTGCTCACCGCCGCCGACCGCACCGATCGGCTCGCCGAAGTGCTCCTCGAGCACGCCGTGCCACTGGTGGAGGAGGTCGATGGTCGGCACCACCACCAACGTGGAGCGTCCGGTCTCCTGCATGGCCAGCGCGGCGACCACGGTCTTGCCCGAGCCCGTGGGGAGCACGACCTGCCCGCGGCGTGCGCTGGCGCGCCAGGCGTCGACGGCGGCCTGCTGGTAGGCGCGAGGGGTCAACTCCAGCTGAGGCAGCTCGAGGGTCGCGTAGCCCTTCGCCTGGTCGTCGAAGGCGATTCCCTGGGCGACGAGGCTGCGGACGACGAGGTGGTAGTTCAGCGCGGGGGTCCGGAGCGCGCCCCCAACCCGTTGGTCCACGCGAGCTTGCGGCACGCACACCGGCTGCTCGGGGCTCGCCCCCTCGACCAACACCGTCCCCCGGTCATAGCGCAGCACGACCACAACGCGTGACACTAACGACTGCAGCCGACAGGTGCTGGTCCGTGTCATTTCGGCTTCACCTCCCAAACCTCGTTGGCAGCGAATGTCCTAACCCCAGGGTCAATCAGGGCACTTGGCGATGGCATGAGAGCTGCACAGGACCCGGTGTGCAGAGAGAATCGTCCCGAATCGAGCGCACGGACCGTGCGTTCCTCCGCCTGGCCGTCGAGCGTGGTTACCTCGATCCTGGCGTTGCCAAGTCCCTCCTCAGCGAAGCCGCCAGCAGCGGCCAGAGCGCCGAGCGCCTGGCGGTCGTCCGCGGCCACCTGAGCACCCGACGCCTGCGGCGCCTGCAGACCCACCTCCGCTTCCGCAGCCTGCGGCGCTCCGACAAGGAATACGCGCGGCTGGTGCTCGAGCTGGGCTGGGTCGAGCGCGACGTGCTGCGCGCAGGGCTGCGCAGCCAACGCGAGCGCTTCGCGGAGAACCGCGAGCGCGTGCGCCTGGGCACCCTGCTCGTCGAACAAGGCGCGCTCAGCGCAGCGCAAGACCGCACGCTCTGCGCCCAACGCTGCGAAGAGCACGACTCCCAAATGGGCCGCACCCAGAGCGCCCTCGGCTCGTCGCGCCTGACCCGGACCTTCTCCGCCCACGGCCCCAGCGTGCAGCAGCTCGAAGAGGCCGTGCACAAGGTCGAGTGGCTGCGCAAGCTCAGCGAGCAAATGGGTGTCAGCGATCACCCGGGCGAGGCCGTGCGCGACTGGACCCGTGACAGCGCGGCCGCGGTCGAAGCGATCTGCCTCGCTCGCGCTGAGGCGCGGCGCGCCGGGCACGACCCCGACGCCGCCGACGAGCTGACCCGCGCCGCCGCGGTCGACGACACCGCGCCCCTCGATCCGCAGGAAGAGACCGCCGAGGACCCGGCGCTCTCCGAGGAGCCCGAGCGGATCAGGACCCGGCGCCTGCGCCGCTGGTTCGGCCTCGCCGGTTGAGCCACGCTCTGGCGTGAGCCAACTCCCCCTCTTCGCCGGCGTCGACCCCGAGCCCCAGCGGCTCGGCTTGGCCCCCGAAGCGCGGGCCCACGCCGAGCTCGCCCAGCGCTTGCCGCCGCGGGTGTGGTTGGGGACCTCGTCGTGGTCCTTCCCCGGCTGGGCCGGCGTGGTCTACGACCGCGAGGCCAACCAGCGCCAGCTCGCGCGGGAGGGGCTCGTGGCCTACGGCCAGCACCCGCTGCTGCGCGCGGTCGGGGTCGACCGCACGTTCTACGGGCCGGTCTCGGCGGAGGTCTTCGCCGGCTACGCCCGCCAGGTGCCCGAGGGGTTCCGCTTCCTGGTCAAGGCGCACCAGGACCTGGTGCTGCCCGTCTCCCACCACGGCGAGCCGAACCCGCGCTTCCTCGATCCGGACTACGCCCGCGAGGCGGTCGTCGCGCCGACCCAGGCGGGTCTAGGCACCAAGCTGGGCGTGCTCCTGTTCCAGTTCCCGCCCTTCGACGTGGGGCTCGCCGGCGGCGCGCGGGCGGTGCTCGAGCGGTTGCAGGCGTTCTTCGGCGCGCTCCCCGAGTGCCCCTACGCCGTCGAGGTGCGCAACCGCGGGCTGTTCGGCCCGCGCTACCTGGAGGCGCTGCGCGAGGTCGGCGTGCGTCATTGCCTCACCGCGCACCCGAGCATGCCGCCGGTGTTCGAGCAGTGGCGCAATGCGAACCGCTACGGCGACGGGCACACCGTGGCGCGCTGGATGCTCGCCCGCGGGCTGAGCTACGCCTCGGCGCGGGAGGCGTTTGCGCCCTTCGATCGGCTCGCCCGCCCCGACCCCGAGACCCGGGAGCAGTGGACGACCGTGATCCGCGAGTCCCAGAGCGCGCTGTTGATCGTCAACAACAAGGCCGAGGGCAGCTCGCCTCGCTCGCTGATCGCGCTGGCGGAGGCCCTCGCCGACGGGCCTGGCTAAGGATCAATTTCCCAACGACTTGTGGCGGGTCACCGCCTCCGCTCCGGCGGGCGGGCGAGCAGGCAGGGGTGTTGGCTATGATTCCGCTATGTCCCAGGTCGATACCGAGGAAGCCAAGGCCCACATCGAGGAGATCATCGAGCGTGGTTTCCTCAACGAGGCCCAGGCTCGCGAGGCGCTGCGCAACTACCTCAACGTCGGGCCCAAAGAAGAGCTGCCGATGTTCCTCCACCGGCTGGGGATCCTCGATCGGACCCAGCTCACGGACCTCGGCTTCGCGGCGCCGCGCGGCGCGACGACCATGCTCGTGCCGAGCAAGGTCGGCAAGGTCTACTCCGGCTACAAGGTCAGCCTGCGCCTTGGCCGCGGCGGCATGGGCATGATCTACCTCGCCGACAAGGTCGACGGCGACGACGACGACGAGGTCGTGCTCAAGTTCCTCGCGCCGAATCAGGCGATCAAGGAGACCACCCGCCGCCGGTTCCGGCTCGAGGGCGAGGTGCTCAAGCGGCTCTCCACGCACCCGAACGTGGTGACCGTGATCGACGTGTGCGTCGACCTCGAGGACACGTCGCAGGAACCCTACATCGTGATGGAATACGTGCGCGGGCTGTCCCTCGAGCGCATGCTCGCCGAGCGCTGGAGCCTGCCCCCGGAGGAGGCGACGCGGATCGCCCGCGACGCCGCGCTGGGCCTCGAGGCCGTGCACGAAGAGGGGATCGTCCACCGCGACATCAAGCCCGGGAACCTGCTGGTCACCGAGGACACCAACGAGGTCCGGATCGTGGACTTCGGCCTCGCCAAGGACCTCGAGGCCGACATGGGGCTCACCGCTCCCGGCCAGCTGCTGGGCACGCCGACCTACATGGCCCCCGAGCAGTGGCGCGGGCGGCCCATCGACAAGCGCTGCGACCTCTACGCCCTCGGCGCGACCCTCTACCACCTGCTCGTCGGCGAGCCGCCGTTCCAGGGCAAGACCCGCCGCGACGTGGCGCGCCTGATCCTCGAAGGCAACTTCACGCCTCCGCGCCAGATCGAGCCCGGGACTCCCCCTGATCTGCAGCGCGTGATCATGCAGCTGATGGCCACCGATCGCCGCCACCGCTACCCCGACGCCGGCTCGGCGGCCCGCGACCTGCAGCGCGTGCTCGACGGCGAGCCGGTCGAGGTCCCGCGCCTGATCGATGACGAGAGCCACACCGAATACGAGCTGCTCGGTCGCTCGACCTTCCACCTCGGGCGCGACCCCGAGTGCCAGATCGCGCTGGCGCACCCCACGGTCTCGCGCAAACACGCCGTGCTCGAGCGCGACGGGCCGCGGTTCGTGATCCGCGACCTGGGGAGCACCTACGGCACCTTCGTCGGCGGGCTGCGGGTCACCGCGCGCCAGGTCTACGACGGCGACGTGATCACCGTGGGCAAGGTCGAGCTGCGCTTCGCGGCGGGCGACGCCGTCGCCCCCGAGGGGCCGATCGCCAAGACCCGCGTCGAGGCCGCGACTCCGATCGTGCGGGCGCTGCGCGAGTCCGCCGACCCGCGATCCATCGTGGCCCTGCTCGAGAGCCTGGCCCCCAACCCGCCCGAGCTCGACCGCGTCCGCGACCTCAAGCCGCTCTTGGGTCCCATGCTGCCCCAGGTGCTCGAGGCGGTGCAGGCCGACCTCGAGGAGCAGCGCGAGCGCGCCATGGGTCGGTTGAGTGTCGCCAGCGGAGGTGAGCGCCACGCGGACGTCTCGGAGTGGCTGGCCTGGTTCCTCCGCGAGCGCAGCAACCTCCAGCCGCAGTTCGTCGTCCGGCAGCCCGAGCCCCGCGCCCGGCTGCGGGTGGTCGAGGGCGAGCCCCAGCAGCTGGCCGTGCCGCTGGGCACCGGCGACTCCTTCACCCTCGGGCGCGACGAGGAGTGCTCGCTCCCGCTCTCGAACCGCTCGGTCTCGCGCCTGCACGCGACAGTCTACCGCCTCCACGAGCGCTTCTTCCTCGTGGACGAGGGCAGCAGCTTTGGGACCCAGCTCAACGGGACGAAGGTCTCCCACGCCTTCCTCAGCCCCGGCGATCAGATTCGCCTGGGCAAGGTGTGCCTGTTCTTCGAGGTGGCGGCCCAGGAGTTGCCCCGCGGCGGGCTGAACACCTACCTCGTCGACACCGAGACCTACCTCGCCCTCGAGCGCGCCGATAGCCCCAGCGTGTCCACGGCCCTCGTGTTCTTCCTCCACGAGGCCGAGCGCCTCGAGTGGATCCCGGCCGAGCTCGAGCGGCTGAAGCTGACCGACGTGGCTGGCCTCGCGGAGAAGGTGCGCCAGGCCTACGAGCAGCGCGCCGAGCGCGCGCGGGTGCTCCTGCCCCAGCACCTCGGCTGCGCCACGCCCCTGGAGTGCCGCCAGACCCTGGCCGAGAAGCGCGGCCAGCTCCCGCCCCAGGTGCTCCCTATCGGCTGGCGCGTGCATCGTTGATTGTTCGCGCCGCTGACGCGGCGCTCACGACGCTGCGCTCGCTCCCGGCGTTCGCTCGCGAACAGGGAGGCCGGACGGTGTGAGCTTCCGGTTGCTCGCGAACGACGAACCGCACGCCGCCTACGCGGGAGGTGTGAGAGAGACCTCCTCGACAGGGGG
>Ga0070727_10004514_pt1 | contig 11856 bp, 9 predicted proteins | sample tdAd472_FD_66722 | JGI IMG/M metagenome (GOLD analysis project Ga0070727, IMG submission 66722) | Marine sediment microbial communities from the Atlantic coast under amendment with organic carbon and nitrate - tdAd47.2 | ecosystem: Environmental > Aquatic > Marine > Coastal > Sediment | place... | reverse complement strand
GCGCACTCAAGAGGTCGACTCCATTGACGCTGACGACAGAATCCTTGGTCGCCACGTTCCGCCAGCCTGAAAGAGTTTGTATCACGTCTAAGCATGATCGCCGAGACATAGACCGGGTGGCAACTACCGTCGATCCGATGGCAACCATCGTCGTCGAGGGCGGCAGATCCCTCCAGGGAACCGTGAACGTCCACGGTGCCAAGAACGCGGTCCTCAAAGAGATGGTTTCGACACTCCTCGCACCAGGTCGGCATCGCTTGACCAATGTTCCCTCGATTCTCGACGTGGAACTCATGTGTCAGGTTCTCGAACACACAGGATGCAAAGTGGAACAGGGCGACCACGAATTGTGGATCGTCGTGCCAACGGACCTGAACCCGGTCGCTCCCATTGAGTTGGTTCGTCAGATGCGCGCCTCAATCGTCGTGCTCGGACCTCTCCTTGCGCGGGCCGGCATCGCCAGAGTGGCCCTCCCCGGCGGAGATGACCTCGGCGCTCGGCCGATCGACATGCACATGGACGGTTTGGAGAAGATGGGTGCAACCTTCGAACTGATTCATGGCGAACTGGTAGCGCGTGTCGAGGGCCGGCTCCAGGGCCAGGAAGTCGAGCTTCCGTTTCCCTCGGTAGGTGCCACAGAGAACCTGTTGTTCGCCGGTGTTCTCGCAGAAGGTAACACTGTGATTGTCAATGCCGCCCGCGAGCCTGAGATCGAGGACCTCATCGCCCAACTGGTCGCGATGGGTGCGGACATCACTGGTGGGGGTACATCGTTGGTGGCCATCAAGGGAGTCAAAATGCTCCACCCGATCGAGCACCGAGTTGTACCTGATCGGCTCGAGGCCGGGACTTATGCGGTTGCCAGCGCCATCACGAACGGTGACATCACTGTTACTGGATGCCATCCGGGCCACCTGCGAATGGAGCTTCTCAAGCTCGAAGATGCCGGGTGCCACGTTGAGCGTGGCGACGGTTGGATTCGAGTCGCCGGACCGGAACGACCTTCCCAGATCGACTTTGCCACACTCCCATTCCCCGGATTCCACACCGACATGCACCCTCAAATGGTGGCGCTGCTCTCGGTCGCCTCGGGCACTTCCGTCATTACCGAAAACTTGTATGACGCCCGATTCCGGTACGTCGGCGAACTGGCTCGTATGGGTGCCGACATCTCGATCGAAGCCCAGCATGCAGTCATTCGCGGCGTCGACAATCTTTCTGGTTGCCCGGTGCTGGCTCCCGACATCCGTGCAGGAGCGGCGCTTGTCATCGCCGGGCTCCGCGCCGAAGGCGTCACTGAGGTGGGTGAAGCCATTCATATCGACCGTGGATACGAAGACTTCGTTGGACGCCTTGGGTCGCTCGGCGCGTCAATCGAGAGAACCTGAAACCGGTTCTACACTGCGGAACAATCAAGGCCAACGGAAGGTTGCCTGGAACAGATGTCTGAGACAACACCAGTTTCAATCGCCACGAGCGAGGTCCTCGACGTTCCGATCGACCCCGACCAGCTCGATGAGGCGCTCAACTACATCCGTCCAGCGGTCCAGGCCGACGGTGGGGACATTGTTCTTCTCGGCGCCGACGACGGGGTCGTTGAGCTCGAAATGGTCGGTGCCTGTGGTGGTTGCCCACTCTCGATGATGACTCTGAAGGCGGGAATCGAGCGCATCTTGAAGGATCGGGTACCAGGTGTACGGGAAGTTCGGGCAACAGCCGACGCTCCTGGAACCCTCGAGGAAGCGACGACTCCTGTCGGGATCACCCTCCCAACTCTCTGATCTGGGCGCGGCGCCACTTATCCTCTCATTCGATGGATGCTGATCTGCTCGACGCGGTTTCCTCTGGAGATCGGAAAGCCCTTTCGAGGGCGATAACCCTCGTCGAATCCGGATCACGTCTCGCTGACGTTGAATTCGAACACCCGATAGTCGGAATCACGGGTCCGCCAGGTGTGGGCAAATCGACTCTGATCTCGTCGTTGATCACTCATCTGCGTGCGGGGGGCGAGACCGTCGCCGTCCTTGCGGTTGACCCTTCCAGTCCGATAACCGGGGGTGCCATTCTTGGCGATCGGATCCGCATGCAGGATCACATTGGTGACGATGGGGTCTACGTCCGGTCTATGGCAACACGGGGTCATCTGGGAGGTCTGGCCGAAGCTGCCAAGGATGCCCTCACACTGATGGCCGTTGCCGGGTTTGACCGCTTGATCGTCGAGACCGTCGGAGTCGGTCAGTCAGAGGTGGAAGTCATGAACGTGGCGGATCACGTAGTCCTGGTTGTTGGCCCGTCTTGGGGAGATCAAGTCCAGGCGGACAAGGCAGGCATTGTCGAGATAGCCGACCTGTTCGTCATCAACAAGGCAGATCGGCCAGGGGTCGACGATGTCAAGCGAGCCCTGCGTGAGGCGGCAGGGGCGCGAGGGGCTGAGATACTCGTGACCACCGCCACCACCGGTGAAGGGGTGGCGGCGATCATCGAAGTGGTTGATCGGCTAGCGAGCAGCTAGTTCCGCCTGAGCGGCGGCCAGCCGAGCACCTTCCACTCGAGGCGTGCTGCACGAGACATAGTCCAATCCAATGTCCAGGGCATATGCGATTGAGTCGGGGTCGCCACCGTGTTCACCGCAGAGCCCGAGCGTGAGGTCGGGGTTGGCCTCCAAGCCCTCCTTGCACGCCAACTCGATCAGACGTCCGACACCTTCGATGTCCAATGTCTGGAAGGGATCCGAAGCAAGGACATGCTGTTCGATGTAGTCGCGGAGGAACAGACCTTCTGCATCGTCTCGGCTGAGTCCGTATGTCATCTGGGTCAGGTCGTTGGTCCCGAAGGAGAAGAAAGCGGCCTCTCGGGCAATCTTCCCGGCAGTAAGGGCCGCCCTTGGCAACTCGATCATCGTGCCTATCGGGATATCGAGTTTCCGCCCAGTTTCCTTCGCTGCAAGTTCGATTTCCTCTTCGATAACGGCCTTCGTCCTGATGAGCTCTTCGACGGTCGAAACCAACGGAATCATGATTTCGAGTCTCGGGTCACCGCCGGCATCGAGGCGACGGTTGACCGCTGCCACAGCGGAGGTCGCCTGCATCCGATAGAGCCGCTCGAACATGATTCCCAGACGCACACCACGCAGACCAAGCATTGGGTTGTCTTCCTCCCACCGGGCCACATGCTCAGACATCTCCATCAGGTCGTCGATGGGTCTTCCGGCACGCACACGGCGCAGGGCCTCTTCTTCGAGTTCGAGTCTTGACGGGAGGAACTCGTGGAGCGGTGGATCGAGAAGCCGAACCACAACCGGAAGTCCGTCCATCGCTTCGAGAAGCCCTTCGAAGTCGTTCACCTGGAGGCGGCCGAGCTCTTCGAGGGCCTCGGTCCGCTCGTCGTATGAAGAGGTCAGAATGATGTTCTGAACGATCTCGACCCGTTCGCCCATGAACATGTGCTCCGTCCGAGCAAGCCCGATTCCGACTGCGCCATTCTCTCTCGCCAGTACCGCGTCCGGAGGTAGATCGGCATTCGCCCGAACCCCGAGCGAGCGGATCTCGTCGGCCCATTCCAGGAGGTGTGCAAGGTCAGGGAGCTGCTCCGGAGCGATGAGCTCCACTTCAACGACATAGACGTTGCCGCTTGTGCCGTCGATGGTGATGTGATCGCCGGCTTGGATGTCGATGTCACCGACGTGAGCTACACCGTTGGCCACGTCGACAATCAATCCTGCAGTTCCTGTCACGGCTGGTTTTCCCATGCCTCTGGCTACAACCGCTGCGTGGGAGGTCTTCCCACCTTGGCTGGTCAGGATTCCGACAGCGGCGGCCATTCCATGGATGTCGTCGGGAGTCGTTTCGGGTCGCACAAGGATGCAGGCGTTGCCTTCTCTCTCCGTTGCGACGGCAGTATCCGCATCGAACACCACAATGCCGGCGGCAGCGCCAGGGGAGGCAGCCACTCCGCTCACAACCGCAGGGGTGTTGGTGGTGGGATCAATCCTCGGACGGTGGAGCTGTTCCAGCGAGTCGGGAGAGACACGGGTGATTGCCGTCTCCTTGTCGATCAGGCCCTCCTCGACCATCATGACTGCGAGACGCACAGCAGCCTCAGCGGTCCGCTTTCCCGACCTCACCTGCAGGATGTAGAGGATGCCTTTCTCGATGGTGAACTCGATGTCCAGCATGTCGTGATAGTGATGCTCGAGACCGTCCATGGTTTCGAGGAGCTGCTTGTGGCACTCAGGGTGAAGCCCGGCCATTTCGTCTAGAGACATGGTGTTTCTGATCCCGGAAACCACGTCCTCGCCTTGAGCTCGAGGTAGGTAGTCGCCGTAGGCGACTTGTTCGCCCGTCGCCGGGTCGCGTGTGAAACAGACACCGGTACCGGACTCCTCGTCCAGATCACCAAACACCATCATCTGGACGTTGGCGGCAGTGCCAAGCGTGTTGGGGATTCCGTTGATTCGCCGGTACTCGATCGCTCGCTTGTTGGTCCACGAGTTGAATACGGCGCTGATGGCCCCTTGCAGTTGGAGTCTCGGATCGGTTGGAAGTTCACCCGGTCGATGTTCCTCAACGATTGCCTGGAATCGACGAGTCGCCGTCTCTAGATCCTCGGCTGTGAGTTCGGAGTCGTCGGCTACGCCACGTGCGTCTCTCAGTTCGGTGAGAACCTTCTGAAACAGATGGTCAGGGATGTCGAGCACGACGTCTCCATACATCTGCACGAATCGGCGATATGCATCCCAGGCAAAGTGTGGGTTGTCAGACCATGAAATCAAGTGTTTGACGATGTCGTCGTTGATGCCCAGGTTGAGGACAGTGTCCATCATGCCTGGCATAGAGAACTTCGCACCCGAACGGACGGACAGGAGGATTGGCGTCGGTCCGGCTCCGAAGGTACGGCCGGTTTGGTCTTCGAGGCGTGCAACGGCCTCATCTACCTGCGCCCACAGGTCGTGCGGTACGTCGCCTTGATCCATCGTGTGGCGGCAAACGTCGGTCGTGATCGTGAACCCCGGAGGAACTGGAAGTCCCAGCCGGGTCATCTCAGCTAGGCCTGCGCCCTTGCCGCCGAGGAGGTCCTTGTTGGATCCGTCCGCGGTCGAGAAGTCGTGAAGGTGTGGCAATTTGGAAACTCCATATGTAGGAACTCTCGAAAGTTACCAATTCGCCCGGTCCTATCACTAGGGCCCAAAGTCGCCTGGCAATCGATATTGGCCCCCATCGCTTCCTAGGCTCGTTCCTCGATGTTTGCTTCATTTGCTCACGCCACGGGTTTCTGCGGGTCGGTCTGGTCGCCGGTCATCGATGAGCTCGACAACGTGGACTGTGTTTCCTGGGATTTCGCCGGCCATGGATCGGGGCCTTCGCTAAAGACGCCAATCGAGTGGAAGACGTTCGGGGAACAGGTTCTCGACGAGACCCGCCCAGGCGGAATTGGAGTCGGCCATTCGATGGGAGCGGCGGCCCTGCTTATGGCTCAGTTGGCCGATCCCCGTCGATTCGCCTTCCTCGTGCTGATCGAACCAATCGTTTTCCCCGGGCCACACGCCCGGATCGAGGAACATCCGCTCGCGTATGCCTCCTTGCGGAGACGTCGAACGTTCGAATCACGCGAGGCGGCAAGGGCGAACTTCGCCTCCAAACCTGCCTTCGCTAATTGGTCGACCGATGTGATGGATGGCTACGTGTCTTGTGGGCTCCTCGGTGACGGTCCGGTCGAGCTTGCTTGTGATCCGGAGATCGAGGCCGAGATCTACATCGCTTCAAACGCCCATGACACATTCGAGCGACTCGGTGAGATCGAGATTCCTGTGCTGCTCTTGGCTGGGGAGGACAGCGACACCACTCCGCCGGAGGTGACGCGGATGCAGGCGGCACAATTCGAGAGAGCGGGTGTCGAAATCGTCTCCGGCGCCGGCCATTTCCTGCCCATGGAGAACCCTGGTTTGGTGTCCGAGCGAGTGCAGCGATTGGCCGAGATCCTGGGCTGACGGGTTAGGCGTCAGCCTTGTAGGTCAGACCTTCATCACCTTCATTCCAGGTGGTCATCCTGTCACCTTGGATATCCACGCGGAAACCGCCTTCCAGGGAACTTATGACGTCGTTGTCTTGATCTGCCAAATCGGAACTGCAGTCGCCGTCAGCTCCAAAGTTGGTGAACTGAACGACGACGCCTGTCACCTCATAGGTGCCGGAAATCGTCCGACACCCCGTGGAGCCAATGAATGAGCCATCGGTGAAGAACTCGAGAGTCGCTCGTTCCCCGGAAACCGAGCGGACCGTTTCTTCCTCGATGATTCCGTCCAGTACCCAGACCGTGGCTTGCATCTCGGCAGTTGGAACGGGTTCCAGTCGTTCGAAGGTCATCTCAGTTCGAGATCCAGCCATCACCAGCTCACCATCGATGACTTCGGTCGACTCGACATTGGTCAATGCTGTTAGGTAGCTCGCTTCCGACTCCATCACTGATGGTGGGGCGCAGGCCATCTCAGTCCATGAGAGCTCGAGGATTTGGAAAGTGCCCTCGTTCTCCTGCCACCTTCCGCCGTAGCTATTGCAGGCGGCGGTGCCGCCCAACTGGTCTCCATCGAAGGTGATCGTTATCGGGTGGCTGTCCAGGGTCGGGATCGGATCGCTGTCGTATGAGCCCGTCGTCATCTGCCAGGGGCCTTCGATGCCTGCCTCAGAATCATTTCCAAGGCACGCCGTGAGGAGCAGAGCGGAGGCCATCAGCAGCGCGATCCTTTTCATGAGGCTTTGACGCTTTCTAGATCGGTTTCGGTTTCACAAAGTCAGGGCGGCTCCGGCAGCAAGCACGACGCCGGTCCACAGGTGGAGCTTGGAAGTGAGCTGCAGGGCTCTTATCAGCGCAGCGCCTTCGGTCTTCGCATAAACGATGCGCACGGGAGCCGAACCAAAGGGAGCGAGAAGTGCGGCAAACATCGTCGTCTGCGGTGTCCATCCGGCGAAAGCGAAGAGCACGATGAGTGGGAATCCCCCATAGACCAGGACACTGAAGAGAGTTCTCGTGCGCTCGCGCCCAAGAATGACAGCGAGCGTTCGCTTGCCTGCAGCACGGTCGGTATCGATGTCTCGATAGTTGTTCACTACCAAGATCGCGGTGACAAGCATCCCAACCGGTATCGCCAGTAGCCAAGCGGAGAGAGGTGCCGTCATATCGTGGACGTACCGCGAGCCGACCGTTGCGACGAGTCCAAAGAATATGAAGACGAAGACCTCTCCTAAACCTCGATAGCCGTAGGGGACAGGACCTCCTACGTATCCGAGCATCGCGATTACTGATGCGATGCCGATAACAAGGATCAATGGCCCAGCAATCAGTGTCAGACCCACACCGGCGAGCGAAGCGATCCCAATTGAGATCCATGTCGCGAACCACATCTGTCGTGCCGAGATATACCCAAGTGAGACCATTCGTGGAGGCCCGATTCGGTCCTGGGTGTCCGCGCCTCGTTTGGCGTCGGAGGCGTCGTTCGCGAAGTTGGCAGCGATCTGGATTGCGAGCGCTCCGACCAGCGCCAGCAGAAAGCCATCCCAGCGGAAGACCGCGTCGCCGTATGCCAGACCTGATCCGACGAGAACAGGAACTGTGGCTGCCGGCAGCGTGTGGGTTCGAGCTGCCGTCTTCCAGGCCTGGAGTCGGGTCACCTGCTCAGAAATGCCAGGGGAAGTCACCGAAATCAGCGTCCCTCTTCTCTAAGAAAGAGTCCCTGCCCTCTTGGGCTTCGTCGGTCATGTATCCGAGACGCGTCGCTTCTCCGGCGAAGATCTGTTGCCCCACCAACCCATCGTCGATCATGTTGAAAGCGAATTTCAACATGCGCTGTGCCGTCGGGCTCTTCGATGTGATTTCGGCTGCCCACTCCAATGCAACCTTCTCGAGGTCCTTGTGGGGCACGACAGCATTGACCATTCCCATTTCGTAGGCTTCCAAAGCCGAATAGCTTCTGCCAAGGAAGAAGATCTCTCGGGCTCGCTTCTGGCCCACTTGTCGAGCTAGATAGGCGGAACCATATCCGGCGTCGTAAGAAGCGACGTCGGCATCAGTTTGTTTGAAAATGGCGTGCTCTTCCGACGCCAGTGTCATGTCGCAAACGACATGAAGGCTGTGCCCCCCACCGACAGCCCACCCTGGGACGACAGCGATCACGACTTTCGGCATGAACCGGATGAGTCGCTGCACCTCGAGAATATGGAGCCGCCCAACTCTGGCGGGGTCGATTGACTCGGCATCCTCGTTGTCGGCGTACTTGTATCCGTCTTTGCCACGTATTCGCTGGTCACCTCCCGAGCAGAACGCCCAGCCTCCATCTTTGGGCGATGGACCGTTGCCGGTCAGCAGTACACAACCGACGTCGGTCGACTGACGGGCGTGATCAAGAGCGCGATACAACTCATCAACAGTGTGGGGCCGGAACGCGTTACGTATCTCTGGTCTGTCGAAGGCGATACGCACCGCTGCGGTGTTCCGGGCGCGGTGATAGGTGATGTCGGTGAAGTCGAAGCCCGGGATCTCATCCCATGCTTCCGAATCGAATATGTCAGAAACCACGAAAAGAGAGGATAAGGGCCAGAATCGTTCTGTGATTGATTGGCTGACAAGAGTCGACCCACAGCACCCATTCCTGAGGGAGGCTGACCGGGTATATACGTATGGGGAATCCCTCCGGGAGGTCGATCGCCGCATCCGTCGCGAGCCGACCGTGGTGCGTCCGTCGCTCGACGCCTCTTCGGTGTTCGATTGCCTTGCTGCAATGTGTGGCGGCGGCGGAGTATTCGTAGGTCCAGGTGTCGAGGCCTCTGCTGCTGAAGACTTGCAAGGCGCCGCTGCCGTCCTATTCACGTCGGGATCGTCGGGCGCTCCCAAAGGGGCGAGGCTGACGCTCATGAATCTCGAGACGGCGTCGCGAGCCTCCGCAGAACACCTCGGGCATGGCTCCGATGACGTTTGGCTCCTTGCCATGGGGCTTCACCATGTCGCCGGGCTCTCCATCGTCGTTCGGTCGGCCTACATCGGAGGGTCGATTCGTGTCGTCAGCAGATTCACTCCAGCAACCGCCGTGGAGGCAATAAGGGCCGACGTCACCATGGTCTCGGTCGCTCCGACGATGCTGCAGCAGTTGCTGGACCACGACTCAGGGCCGTATGAAGGTTTGCGGGCGGTTCTGGTTGGGGGTGGTCCGATCCCGAACGGGCTCCTGGAGCGTGCAGTCGACGCCGGTCTTCCAGTCTTGCCCACCTATGGAATGACCGAGACATTTGGGCAGGTAGCGACCTTGAAGCCCGGTGGACCGGTGGCGTACGCCACTCACCCGCTTCCGGGTGTCGAGTTGAGAACCGATGTGGCCGGTCGCATCGCTGTGAGAAGTGGCCAAGTCTCACCGGGCTACATAGGCGAGCCCGACCGCGAGTCGGACTGGTTCACCACGGGGGACCTGGGAGAGATCCGATCAGACGGAACGCTGCGGGTCCTCGGACGTGCAGACACCGTGATCGTGACCGGTGGCGAGAATGTCGACCCCGAGCGAGTCGAAAACGAAATTCGTGCACTTGGGATCCCAGAGGTAGTTGTTGTCGGTCTGCCGGATAAGGTGTGGGGGTCGCTCTTGGTTGCGGTTTACACGAAAGGATCGCCGACCACAGTGGAGCCTTTGCTCAGTGAGCGGCTGCCACGTTTCATGATTCCGTCTCGCTGGGTTCAGGTGTCCGGGATTCCGACCACCGAGCTCGGAAAACCCGATCGATCAGCGGCAGTCCGCCTAGCCGGTGGCGATGACCGCTGAGTCCTGGCGTTCCTTCTTCAAGCCCCAAGCGCCGATGCCCACGGCGACGAACATGACCACAGCGGCGATCATGAATGTCGTGTGCAAACCAGCCACCTGCGCTGCAGCATCTGCTGAAGATGCGCCACCCTCGGGAAGCGTGCCTCCCAAGGTTGCGGCGACGCTCGCCGCCCAAATCGACCCCATAACGGCGATCCCTGAAATCTGGCCGAGTAATCGAGTCAACGTAAGGATGCCACCGCCGATGCCCATGTACTCCCTGGGAACGGCTCCCATGATTGCGCTGTTGTTCGGGGACTGGAAGATGGCGATTCCTGCGCCAAGTGGTATGGCCAAAAGGAGGTAGTGGGGAATCGAAGTGTCGGTGTCAAGCGTCTGGAATCCGAGATAGACGATTGCCATGATCAGCAACCCGCTCAGCGTGAGGGTTCGGATCCCGAGTCGATCCGAGAGCGTGCCCGATATCGGAGAGAGAATGCCAACCATCAATGGACCAGCGCCCAGAAGAAGCCCGACCGTTCCGATCTCCAAGCCGAGGACACCTTCGAGATAGAAGGGCATGAGGAAGAACGTGGCCGACAGACAGAGGAATGCCAGGAATCCGGATACGACGCTGACACTGAGTGTTGGGTTGCGGAACAGTCGAAGCTGGATCATGGGATGGTCTGATTTGAGTTCGAATCTGACGAAGGCAGCTCCTGAGACCAGTGAAACAACGAAGGCAGTCAGGATCGGTGGGGAAGTAAAGCCTTGTTCCTGACCGAGGGTAAGCCCCAGAGACAGTGAAAAGAGGGCGACGCTCATCAAGAACGCTCCCACGAGATCGAATCGTTGACCCTCGGCCGGCGGTGTCTTGGGAACGAAGCGACTGGCCAGGAACGTCCCGACTAGACCCACAGGTAGGTTCACCAGGAATATCGCTCGCCAACTGAAGGCCGAGATCAGAACTCCACCGATCACCGGGCCCGTGATGATTCCGAGTGACACAGCTGTGCCGATCCAGCCGAGTGCCTTCCCCCTTTCGGACGGTGGGAATGCCTCGACGAGAATCGCGCTCCCAAGAGCCAGAATCATCACGGATCCCAACGCCTGTATGACTCGGAAGCCAATCAACCAGCCGACGGTTGGAGCGAGTCCGCAGAGAACCGATGCGGCGGTGAATACCGCGAATCCCGCCACGTATAGATACTTCTTCCCAATGACATCTCCGAGTCGGCCCATCCCGAGAGTGAGGGTGGCGATGGTCAGGAGGTAGCCCAGTGCTACCCATTGGATGGTGTTGAAGGTTGTGTCGAGTTCCGAGGTCAGGGTCGGAAAAGCAACGTTGACGATCGAAGCGTCAATGGTCGCGAGGATGACCCCGGCAGACACCGCGACCATGACAAACCACTTGCGTGAATAGTCGACACCATGCGTCGGAGGGTGCGGTGAACTCAAGAGGAACGAGCGTACCTGCAGGCTGTCGTCCCGATGCCGGGTCGACAATGACGCCGCGCTCTAACCCCTCTTGCGGGCGATCAGCAGACCCGCCCCCACCAGGATGGTCGTCGCTTCGAAATCCCCGTCGGCTGCCACGTATCGATTGAAATCGTCGGTTCCGAATCCCTCGTCAATCCAACCTCGACCGGTGCCGTAGACGTTGTCCGCAACGATCAAGCCATCAGTGGCCATCGCCGGTTTGAGAATGTCGAAGTATTGGGAGTACTCGTCCTTCAGAGCGTCGATGAACGCAACGTCGATCCCCGCGTCGCCAAGACCGGCAACCACGCCGGGCAGCACGTCCAGCGCAGCACCTCGAACAATCTCAACTCGGTCACCGACACCCGCGGCATCGAACTCGCCTTGTGCGAAGTCGGCATGTACATCGGTGGACTCGATGGTGATCAGTCGGCCGTCGGGGGCGAGGCCACGCGCGATCCAAATGCCAGAGAACCCTCCCAGAGTGCCTACTTCTAACGCCAGCCTTCCGGGAGTGAGGGAAGTCAGCAGTTTCAGGAGTTGTCCTGACCCATGGGTTATGGCGATCGAGGGAAGCCCCGCTTCCACGGCTCGGTCCA
>Ga0070727_10004513_pt1 | contig 11857 bp, 9 predicted proteins | sample tdAd472_FD_66722 | JGI IMG/M metagenome (GOLD analysis project Ga0070727, IMG submission 66722) | Marine sediment microbial communities from the Atlantic coast under amendment with organic carbon and nitrate - tdAd47.2 | ecosystem: Environmental > Aquatic > Marine > Coastal > Sediment | place... | reverse complement strand
TTTTTTTTTTTGTACGATAAAACCCAGCATCAGATATTTTCCAAGAAAAGGCTTCAGAAGTTTCGCCAGACAGGACAAGGAAAACTTCTGAAGTCTCAGCCCAGCCACCCCTGTCTTGCTGTTGGCTACAAGCTCCTGCTCGCCGAACGTAATTATAGTACTTACATACTGCAATTCGGCGAGCAGGAGCTCGCCACCCAGATCGACAAACAAGCAAGAGCTTGTCGTCAACCCATAAATAACAAACAGAGATTTGGAAGACCCAAATCTCTGTTTGTTATTGTTTCCCTGTAGGGTGGAGTAAACATTGGCTATTGATCGTTTATCTCCCTTTTCAACACAACACTAATTTATTAGCGGAAGAAACTTCCAAGAAAAGACTTCAGAAATTTCCGATAGACAAAACAAAGAAAACTTCTGAAGTCTTAGCTCCGCCAGCCATTTACATAGCGCCAGCCGCCCTCAAGTATTTAACAATATCCTCATGCTTATGGCGAGCAGCCGCCCCCAGGGCCGAGCCTTGTCCATGCGTTTGCGCATTTACATCCGCTCCTTTTTCCACCAAAAAAATAACGAAATCTGTAAAACCACCCGCTGCCGCTTCTACCATTGGAGCGGAATCCCTGTGGTACTTATTGATATCGGCTCCTGCTGCCACCAATAGCTTGGCAATAGCCAAATTGCCCAATCTAGCTGCAGCAACGATAGGAGTATGAGCGTGATACCTATGGAGGCTCCTCCCGAATTGATCATTTTCGACCGTATCATAATCCGGATTGGGGTCGTAGCAGTTGACATCGGTCGTTTTAATTAAGGCTTTAACCTGAGTCATGTCTTGGGCTCGGATAGCAGCCAAAAGTGATTTGCAATCAGATTTTTCTACTACCGGTTCCATTTCTGGTTCCGTTGCAGAAACGGGCGTGCTCAGGATTTCATTTTTATCCTGTATTTCTGCTTGGACTTCCAGCTCAGGTATGCTCAACTCAAGCAGGCTATTTTGTGCTACAAGCGTGCTAGGCTTATTCAATAACAGAACCAACAAGAGGAGTAAGGGCGCTACAAAGGCATACTTCCAGTAGCTGTAAACATTTGATCTTTTAGTATTCTTTGCTTTATTGAGGATTGATTGTAATTGGTCGTAATGCTGAGGGGTTGCGTGTAGGTGGCCACCTTGAGTAGATTTAGTTGGTATTGTTCTTTTTCTTCTGTTTTCCCCTTTACCGAAATATCATCCGTTTGGTATTCGATATTTTTCTCTATCTCTTTTCGCAGTATCCAAATAAAGGGATTGAACCACAATAAGATTACTGCATATTCAGCTAAGAGTAGATCGAAACTATGACGCTGCCTGACATGGACCTTCTCATGCGCAAGAATCTGCTCATAGGTCTCGTAATCATAATTAGTAGGGTTGATAAAAATGTAGCGAAAAAAGGAATAGGGATCGATTTCGGCATGAATATTAACAATCGTATAATCCTCGTCCTGTATCTGATCGGTATGGGTGTACACCTTCCAGAGCATACTGATAATTTGGGCAAGCAGATGGAGTGAAAAGACGCCAACGCCAAAAATGTATAGCCACATTAGCCAATAGAATGATCACAACCAAGGATGCTTTAAGTAGTACAGCCATTATGCTTTATTAGATTTGATAATCCGAATCAATTCTTCCTTCTCCTCCTCCGACAGCTTCTCTTTCTTCGCAAAATGAGCCATCATCTTGGGAAAGGAATTGTCAAAGAATTTCTCTTTGATATCTTCGATATGTTCCTCTCTGTAAGTGTCAAAATCTTGCGTAGGACTGTACCGATTGGTATTACCCAATTTCTCAGCTTGTAACACCCCCTTTTTTTCCAAAATCTTGACCAGCGTAGCTACCGTATTGTAATGCGGCTGCGGATCTGGAAATTCATTGACAATGTCTCTGATAAAGGCTTTTTTTAAGCGCCAAATTATTTGCATAATCTGGTCTTCTCGTTTGGTTAATGCTTTCATGTTTTTTCGATTACCATTCAATGTACTATTTTTTTAGGAGTATTACTATTTTTTTAGTAAATCTACTGCTCTTTTAGTAGGTGTTGCTAAGGATGAACTCTTAGCACCCACATCAAGGTGTACGGAAGGGAGAAGGGAGAAGAGAGAAGAGAGAAGACAGAGGAGAAGCCGTAAGGAGGAAGTGTGTCGCCACAGCCTTTTTTCCGGCTTTCGAATTCGCACTTCCGATTTTCCCCGCTGAATAAGCTAGAAAACAACACATCAGCATCCGGATGCACTTTAGGTGAGAAACTACTGGTTCAAATCCCCCAACAAGCTAATAAAACCCTATTTTTGTCCCAAAACATGCGAATCCTCCTTCCGATAGCCTTTATTAGTATTGTATTGAGCACAGTATCTTGTGCGCAGCCGATCGCTTTCCAGCACCAGCAATTAGCCAAGAATTATACCACTTACAAAGAAAAAAAGATTACCCACCGGCGGTTCAAACATCGTGACATCGAGCCGATTATCAAAGCCCTACCGCGTGACTTTGCCGTAAAGCAAGAGGGCGCTTCTATCGAGGGGCGACCCATTTATTCCGTGACGATAGGAGAGGGGCAGACGACGGTATTGCTCTGGTCGCAGATGCATGGCGATGAGTCGACGGCCACGATGTCCTTGTTTGATATCTTCCAATTTTTGCAGGCTGATGATGAACTCAATGCGATGCGAGAAAGCCTACTCCGTGAGTTGCAAATCGTATTTATCCCCATGCTCAATCCCGATGGGGCCGAGCGCTTCCAAAGGCGCAATGCATTGGGGGTTGACCTCAATCGCGATGCCCTACGCTTGCAGTCTCCCGAGGCGCAATTGTTGAAAGCTAAGCGAGATGAGTTATCGGCGGATTGGGGTTTTAACCTGCACGATCAGAGTCGTTATTATGCGGCGGGAAATAACCCTCGTACGGCCGCCATCTCAGTCCTGGCGCCGGCTTACAATTATGAGAAGGAGGTGAATGCCGTGCGAGAAAGGTCAATGCGAATGATTGGTCAGATGAATGCGGTATTGCAAGCTTACATTCCCGGGCAAGTAGCGCGCTACAATGATGATTTTGAACCCCGTGCTTTTGGGGATAACATCCAGAAATGGGGCACGAGCACCATCTTAATTGAGTCGGGCGGGTTGAAAGGAGATGTGGAGAAGCAAGAATTACGCAAGCTGAATTTTATCAGTATACTGGCTGCCCTAGATGCCATCGCACAAGACCAGGTAGGTGATTTTCCGGTGAGTGATTACGAAAAAATTCCTTTCAATGAGAGCAATGCCTTTCACGATATTGTTATTCGAGAGGCGCAGGTGCAGAGTAATGGCAACTGGTATACCGTTGATGTAGGGATTCGTCGGCGGGAGCTGGGTGGAGATAGCCCTATGCCCTATTATTTTGATGCCGTCATTCAGGATTTGGGTGATTTATCGACCTTTTTTGCCTACGAATCGGTGGCGGCGAAAGGCATGCGTTTGTTGCCCGGCAAGGTATATACCAAGGTGGTTCCTGATTGGAAAGCGGTCAAGTCCTTGGATGTAAAGCGATTGTGGGAGCAAGGCGTCACGACTTTGCGGATGGAGCAATTGCCTGCGAGAGAAATTGCAGCTCGTATCCCGTTCCGCCTACTACCGGCAAAGGAGACAGAAGAGGACAAGATTTTACCCGGACAGCATCCGGCTTTGGTACTGATGGAAAAAAACACCGTACGTCAAGTCATCATCAATGGCTTGAGGTATGATCTTTCAAAAGGAAATCAAGAACGACTCAACTGGTGGAAAGGGCTGTAGGGGGTGGGGAAGTCCGAAAGTCCACGGCTGCGGGCAAATTTCCGACTTTACCGGACTAAGAAACTCAGGAGTGGAAACCCAAAATCCGAGCATAAGTTCCAAGAAAAAATGACTGTTGCGAGTTGCATAATTCTTGACTCGCAACAGTTCTGCCGAATACAAAATCTTATCAGAGTACCATTTTCCCTTCTCCAATCTCTTTATACAAATCTTGGGTCTGAAGGGAGGGTGGCATATTGAATTCCTCTTGCAGTATTTTCTTGCATTTCAGGTATTGTTTTTTTGCTCGATCTCGGGAGCCAATGTGGAAATAAGATCGCATGAGTAACCGATGAGCGTCTTCTAGGCACTGGTCTTTTTCCAGCATTCTTTTGCAAATACTAATGCAGGCATCGTATTCATCTTGTTTGAAAAAGTGGAGACTCAAGCGATTCAAAATGAATAAGAAAGTTTCTTTTAAATTGTCTCGTTCTGGCTCGCACCAGTCTTCAAACCTCATATTCTCCAAAAAATCTCCTTGGTATAGCGAAAGTGCCTTTTGGTAAATGACTAGGGCCGATTCAAACCCCTGGGAGACTTCAGTGGCTCTACCTTTTTGACAAAGTTGTCGAAATTGCTCTACATCTGTGTAGATATCTAAAGCGGGATTGATGGAGTAGCAATTGTTTTCGAGGATGATAATTTCCTGGTTCAGGGCATATCTTTGAAAATGTTTTCTAATGGCATAGATGGCTACATTTAGGGAATTTCGAGCACTAGAAGGAGAAGAATCTCCCCAAAACTTCTCCATTAAGATTTCTCTATTGATGGGTTTTTGATGGTGATACAGCAAATAGGCGAGCAAGGAACTATTCTTATTGCCTTTCATCTTGGGCACCTTTTTATCCCAGAGCACGATTTTTAATTCACCAAAAAAATTAAGCTGGAGATTACTGATCTTTTTATCCCAACTCATTGATTCTTTGACGAGCCTGGGGAAAGGGGAAATCGCTAGTACATTCGCAGGGGGGTGTAGAGATTGAGTAGGATGGGACATCAATTTCTTTACCGCTATCCAAAGTTTAGCTAATGTGGGTAGCACCTGAATTCCTTTTGGTTCCCTCGATTTTTGAGAAGAGGCGTAGGCCTCTCTGATGGCTTCGGCTAGCTGTCCTTCGCTCAGGGGCAGAATCAGCAAGTTTTTTACATTAAGTCTAATGGCATTTAACAAATCATCTTGTGCTGGATTGTCCGCCAGTACGAGGATGGGAAGTCGAGGATGTCGTTGTCTTAACTCCTCTAGTTTAGATTTAGCTGCAGGATTGTTGCGTAGTATGACTACCGTTTTCGTAGTAGGATATTCATAGTGGTTATAAGCTGTACTTAAGGGTAGAAAAACTAAACGCATACCCTTATCTAGTTGGTCCGCCAGTGACATATAGGCAGATTTCGAACCAAAGAAAAGTATACTAACACCTTTCATTACTTTCGGTTTTTTGGGGGTTTAAAATTGTGAAGTTGATGAAGACTATTAAAAGAGATGCTTAATCAACTTCCCTGTGTAAAGTAACTTGGAGTATTGTTTTCTCATATGATTAATGATTTGTTTTCTACAATTGTTACTGCCTTAGCGCATTAAATATGTGCTAAGGATGATATTTTGATTACCCCAGACGATAGTACAATAACTCTACTATTGGAGAGGAGCCTATACTATTTGCACATCAAACGAAAAATCGCAGATCGTTTATGTGATGCATCCAGTAAAACCCTATAAAAATGGACTAGGAGCTTTCGAGCGCTTTTCTAATTATTCTAATTCAGCAGATAGATTATATACTAATGAGTTAGCGCGTGTTTGGTGAGAAAAGTCAAACACGAAAATATTTCGGGAAGGATTCTCTCAACGCTCATAGTATGCTAGTTTGATAGATGCTGGAAAATAACACCTCCTTGTAACGAATAAATGTAAGGCGTTTCCTTTCGCAAATATTTGTAGCATGAAAAGCGTCTACCCAACAAGTGCTTAATATTTTGAAGGACTAAAACACTTATAAAGATTCATTATTATACTTAATAGCTACTTAAATAACACTTAAAAAGTAATTAAAAATAACTATAATTTATCAAAGATGCTAGGCTTTAACAAAATAATACCATTCATATTAAGCTAGGGTGTGAAGGCTAGTCCGAAATTTATTGACCTCCCAGTTCTTCAGGTGCCTGACCTGTCAGCCAGGTGGGTTTTCCTCCGATGTAAGAGGGCTTTGGGTTGACGACTATGGTGGGAAATCTACCGATGGAAGAGCGGTAGCTTAGATTCGCGCTTGTGTTATATCTGCTCTAAAATTAAATGAATTTTAATCCATTCTTTATTGAGCACTTACCCAATTTTAATCACTTCTTAATTCCGCTCCAATATCTTTGTATCGAATTGAATAACAATTTATTAAAACAAGTTTTTCTCTCAAGAAACCTTATTGGAAACAAACCTATAAAGCAGGAGAGAACAACACAAATTTTAAAACATTATGGCTTCCGGATTAACCTTTGAGCTAACAACAATTCCTGGTACAATTCAAGGTGGTGTTTCTTGGTATGAAGACCAAGGTGGTGGAGATTGGACTCCTGTCATTACTAATGCAGATCCTCCGATTATTCACGACGATCAGCCCTGGAGAGTGGTATTGGAAAAATTAACACAAACGGGCCCAATTTGGGGCGCATGGACCGGTAACGATTGGTTCTTCCGCGTTTATTTCGAACAGATTGGAGCCGGAGAAGGTCCTGCACGTTTGCAAGTCCAGTTTCCTGTTAATGCGGCCACCCCATTCACCTACGCCGATCAGACTATCAATATTCCAGCTGGTACCGTACCCGTGGGCATTTACAAGCTTTACGCGGAGTTGGAATTGTTGGATCAAAACGGTCTTACTCCCGTATCAGGTCTCGCGGAGTTGGGTAATGTAAAAATTATCAACGCCTAGCTTAGAACCCAGAAAGACTTAGTTAAAAAGTAATCCCGAGCCTTGGATAAAACCGAGGTTCGGGATTTTTTTTAAAACAATTTATTTTCTGATCGTATAAAGGCAATTATCCTCTTTTGACGTGACACTTAGATTATCACTCAGTTCAATGCCAACTCCAAGAAACTTTCCTTTTCTACAATTTTCACCAGTTTTTTGCCCACGAGGAGTCGATTTTTTGACGGTGAGTCGGGGTGGATGAAGGTAACATTAACAATACAACGGTGTACGCCAGGTGAAAGAGAATATATGGTCAAAGGAACACGTACATGTTCTATCTTCAGAGAAGAGGGAAACGTTTGTTTTTTTCCAATGAATACCAGCCTACTTCCTCCTTTCATCAACTTGGCATGTACCGCTACCTCTATTTGATAATTGGGATCGCGAAATTCCTTTGGAACAGCTATCTGGAAACTAATGGCCGCGGATTTGTGTACAATGTTTTTGGTTACCACTTGACCTTTTTCTATCATCACCAAATCTAAGTTGTCTGTTTTTGCGATAGCTTTAATACTTCCTTCCTTCATGGACTGTCGCTCTACTGGAATGGGAGGGGCTTTAGCTGATTGTGGCGCTACGGGTTGAACTGGAAGATGAGGCTTTTCTATGGTCTTTTTGTTGACTTTCGCTTTGGGACTTGTCTGTTCTGCTGAGTCTTTGGTCACATGCGCCGTCTTGATCTGAACGGGGAGGTGTTCTAAAATGAAAGCCTCAATTTGCTGCATATCAAATCCCTCAAAGGATACTTTTTCCTTATCGAGTGGGTATTCAATTTTACCGATCAATTTTTCACCCTTTTCTTGCAGATAAAAGGTCAAGTCAAAATTGAAACGACTTTGGCCTTCTGCTGCTTGAGTATTGGTGTGACTCAGTGTGTGGTTTTTTTTACTAACGGCGGCGGCTGCGGTTTTTGATACGTCTGGTTGCTTATCTATTACGGCTCGATGCAATTGATTGATCGCCTTTTCTAGGGCTTCTTTCGAATCAAAACCGATACTTTTGGCCAGCGATTTGTTATTCCCCGCCCGTATGACGAAGTAGTGCAAATCATCTTCTGTAAGCCGCTTGAAGCGAGCCAGATTGGCTGCATTTTGTCGTATCAGTTTTAGGCTACTCTTGCGCTTATCCTCATCGGGGAAAGGGGGGCTGGTCAATAGGAGATCTCCTTCCTCGTTGTAAAAACGGAAGAAGAAGGTTCCATCTTCCTTCTTTCGTAACAAGGAAAAACCTCTTTTTTTCTTACCGACAGCTTGATGACGTGAATCCTTATTTTTGTTGCCCATTTGAATGTGCTTTAAGGGTGATAAATGAATAATCTTTTAGAGCATGTTTGGACAGGCATGATTAGCCGAACCTGTCTACTTGGCGTAAGCCAGGTAGAAGTGAGCAAATTCTATTTTAGACCAGGCAGATTTTGCTGCCCAACATGCTCTTATGTACCAAGAATAAGTTTTCCAAATAAATACTGGCTTAAAAAGGACTTAATCCTCTCTTAAAATCAAAATTGATCCCAAGTTTTAACTAATCTATGGATTTATCCTTTAGTAATGGACAAAGAATAAGTTCCGCATTTTGAGATAGGGATTTTGGTGATAGACAAGGCATTTTTTGAAGTGATAGCAGCGCTATCGCTGAAAAAAATAACGTAGTATAGCGCCAAAAGATCATATGCAAAATCGGGAAGTTATTTTTTGATCATTACTTATCATAAGAAGGATGTATTCAGTTATAAAACAGTTATATTCCCAGCGATATCGATCTCTTTGGGCTCATTATTTTCCAGGACACTTAGTTGTATCGAATACAGATATACTCCCGTATTGATGGCCCTGTTCCGGTATCTACCATCCCATCCTCCTTCTACCGATTCTGTTTCAAATACTAGTCCACCCCAACGATTAAAGATTTGTAGTTTGTAGCTTTCGACACTACAATTTACATAAGGACGGAATAAATCATTATTGCCATCATTATTGGGAGAAAAGGCATTCGGGACGTAAACATTACACCTTTCACAGGCTTCCACATTAATAGATGCCATCACCTCTTCACACTCATTAGTCGCCAGGACAGTATATATGCCGGGCTCCTTAGTCAGAAAAGTCGACTCAGAAGAGCCATTTTGCCAAGTGTATGAGAGGGCATTCTCATCGCTGGCATCCAAGACTAGTGATTGTCCAGGGCATAATACGGTGTCCTGTCCCAGTGCTATATTCATTTGGGCACGATAGCCTACAGTGAGAGAAGCAGATTGGCTTTCACAGGCATTATTGACCGTGGCTGTGTAGCTACCTGGCTGATCAATAAGAATGGTAGAACCAGTGCTACCATCTTGCCACACAATAGTGACATTTGGAAGGACAATTTCTAACGAGAGTTCCTCACCAGGACACAGCGTGGTGTCATTCCCTAGCTTGATTAAGGGTAATGCTTCAGCGATTTGCTCCACTTCTGCTGCTAGTTCAAGCGTTTCGCAGGCATTGGAAATCATAACCGAATAACTGCCTGCGGAATGGGCGGTGTAGATAGCATCAGTCGCCCCATCTTGCCAAAGATAGGTAGCACCTGTATTGCTGACATCCCATACGACACTATCTCCAGCACATAGGGAAGCATCGGCTACATTTGCCATCAGTGGGTCAGAATAGGCTACCTTAATTTCATCTGCTACTTGACCGCATTCATTGCTCGCCATGACTGAATAAGTGCTCGGCTGATCTACCAGAAAAGAACTAGCAGTACTTCCATCCTGCCATTGGATCATCGCTCCTGGCACATCTATTTCCAATAGTAAATCTGCCCCTGGGCATAAAGTCGTATCATTGCCTAAATCGAAAACAGGAATTGCACCGCTTTTCTCGCTGACCTCAGCGGATAATTCAAGTTGCTCACAAGCGGTGCTAATCACAACGCTATAGGTGCCTGGTGTAGAAACAGTAAAGGTAGGATCGGTGGATCCATCTTGCCACAAATAACTGGCACCTAGTGTAGTGATATCATAAGTCAGGGTTTCTCCCTCACAAATGGAGTCGGCTGTGATGGAAGCATCAATCGGACTGGCTAATGAGAGCTTGATCTCATCCTGTACTTCCCCGCATTCATTTATTACGTTTACGCTATAGGTGCCTGCTTCAGTTGCCGTAAAAGTAGGTTCGGTACTCCCATCTTGCCACAAATAACTAGCCGACCCTGGGCTCGTAGCATCCAATATAAGGCTGCTGGCAGGGCAAATTATCGTATCATTTCCCAAAAGATTATCAGCCAATCCAACGGGAGATACCTCAACCACAATGGTATCACTCAACGATCCACATGCCGTATTTATGGTCAGCCAATAGGTGCCTGAACTACTGACGTCAAGAATGGGAAAATTACTGCCATCGCTCCAAAAATAGCTGCCAGAGATATCTCCTTCTAGTGAAATCGTATTGCCGCTACATATCGTTGTGTCAGGCCCTAGGTCCAGTACATCGGTCAGTGTAGGACCACCAAAGTCAAGCCCCCCCGGAGCAGCGGGATTTCCACATAAATCTAAGGCTTCAGTCGCCCCATCTACCAGCAGAGAAAGACTAACGTTAGCACCAAAAGGAATAGGTGGATTGACGGTAAGAAAAAACTCCTTACTGTAATTACCACCCGCGTCACAATTGATAGAAGAAAGCGATACATTATAGGGTTCTCCAGTACCTGTAATTTGAAAATTTTCATGGGTTAGAGTAGCACACTGAATATATTCTGAAAATTGCACGGACAACTCCTGGCCAAAACAACTCTCTGGATAGTCTATTTGAGCAAGGGCAGGAGGCGTTTCATCGAAGATTCCAATGCCTGCTGATAAGCCAAAATCCAAGGTGTATCCCTGCGATAATTCTGCAGAAAAATTCAGAATGACTAAAACGTAGGTATTGCCACTCTCCACATCTACCAACTCATTGAAGGAAGAGAATCCTGCGTTGATAGTAGGCGGGAAGGTGCCACAATTTGGTCCTTGAATAGCAAAATCAGAAGCCCCGGTTGCACCAGTAGGGCCATCACAATCTTCTTTACCTGCAGCATTACAACTGACAACGAGTTCTGCATTAGTAGCAAGGTCTTCGCAAGTAGCATTGGTGATGTCAAATAAGGCCCAATCGTAATCTTGGTTGGGGGCATTGGGAGTCAGTAAAAAACCAAATTTCCCAGTCTGATTTACGGTGAAGGTATACCAGATGGAGTTGTCTTCTCCTGCTAAGCAAATATCACCAGGGAGAAAATCTACTACATTTCCATTCCCAGTCGGGGCTAGGGTTTCTTGGTAAACCTGCTGGCAAACGGGGATCGCTCCCAAACAATCCTGAATAGAAGCGGTTTGTGTGTAACTAATGCTTACTAAGGCTACTCCTAGTAAGCTGAAGGATGAACGTAACATAAGTGTAGGTTATTTAAATAATTTTTAACATTTTATCTAATATGATATCTAACCTGCCTATAGTATGGCAGCTATAACTTTCACTATTATTTATTCCTAGAAACAATTTCGTTATAAGTAGATACTAAAATGGCCTACCCAAAGAGGCGCTGAAGGCCGTTTGACGATGAGGTTTAGCAAAAATATTGGAAGACTTTTTCTAATGCTATTTATTATTCCTTAGGTCGAATACTACTAACTTATCTATCTATTTCATAATAAAGTATAATGTACAAAACTAACTACTTGTAGCTTAAAATATTGTTTAATAGGCCAATATAAAGTTGGTAAGCGCCTTATTTCTAGAGTCATAAGCAAAGCTGCTATAGGAACTGTAGTAAAAAAATTATCATTTTTAAGAAAAAGTGCAACTATAAAAGGCTTTTCACGTTCTGAGACATATATATCATAGAAAAGACCACATTGTAGGCAAAAAAAGAGATATTGTAAAAGTTATTCCTTTAGTAGATAGTAAGTAATGGACAAAGAATAAGTTCCGCATTTTGAGATAGAGATTTTGGTGCTAGAGAAGGCATTTTTTGAAGTGATAGCAGCGCTATCGCTGAAAAAAATAACGCAGTATAGCGCCAAA
>Ga0070727_10004507_pt1 | contig 11868 bp, 13 predicted proteins | sample tdAd472_FD_66722 | JGI IMG/M metagenome (GOLD analysis project Ga0070727, IMG submission 66722) | Marine sediment microbial communities from the Atlantic coast under amendment with organic carbon and nitrate - tdAd47.2 | ecosystem: Environmental > Aquatic > Marine > Coastal > Sediment | place... | reverse complement strand
GTTCCCTGCCCGGAAAGGTTGCCAGCGTGACCACGCGGGGCAGTTCGTTGCCAATCGTTACCTCGGTAAGGTCGATCCTGTTGCATGGCTGCGCTGAATCATCGCTGATCTTGATGCCCATCTTGTTGAGTTTTAGTGGGAACTTCCTGACGCGGACAAAATCATCCGGCTTGCTGAATACGGCCATGACTTGTTCCAGCGCAATTTGCGGTGTCAGTAACGGGCTATTCATTATTTGTTCCTCGGTCTTTCTCAGTTCCAGTCCGGTTTCTTCGATACCCCGCGCAAGTTTGACGCCAGCCTCGGTGCCTTTTTCCACGTCCCTTGCCCTTTGCTTGTAGCGTCTGAGCCTGGCATGCAGCATCTGGTGATTGCTTTGCAGACGGTGGCTTGCAAGCTTGAGTTTCACGATTTGCTCCAGCGCATTGGTCACCAGGCCCTGGAACAGGCAGCACTTGAGCCCTTCCCGTGTTTCGGGTTCATGAGGGGTCGGTGAGTAAATCCTGTGGTCCGAGAAGCTGACTGCAACCTGCAAGACGTCCCTTTTCAGCATATTGTCCGACAGTTCCATTCCCGCGACTGTTTTTTCAGTCCGGCGCATGCATAGCAGGGCGCAGCAACGGGCGCCATCAGCATGGCTGTCCTCCATGTAATCATGTATTTCGGAACTGTGGCGGAAAACAGACTGCAGGTTCGCGACGTTCGTGAAAAAGGCATTCACGTACGGGTCGGAGACAAATGTGCTGCTACTGACCTCGATGGCCTCCGGGATCTGCTTGACGAGCTCATCAGCAAATTCCAGCGATAATTGAATGTTATTCCGCAGTTTCTTTTTGTAGCCGGGTACCAGCCGTATGTTGCTGTCCGTATCATCCACCACCGTTTCCAGGGTATGCAGGACTTCAGCAGCCCTGTCGCGCCTGAGTGCTTTTTCCTGCCAGTTGCGATGGATGCTGTCCCGCAGTCCGGAAAGCCTGTTGCCCAGTAAAGTATTCATGAGAATCGCCCCATTGATTGCAGCCCCTCTATATACATGTACTCGCAATCTTGCCGGCATTGTGCGAATCGTACAGACAAGGCCGACGTTGCTTTGTTAGTAAAGTATAGGAAGCCCCGCTTCATTTGTCATCAGGCGGGCCGTGTTTTGTTGCCCTGGTCAATGTGTCATAATCTTTGTTTATGAGTGGAATCAAAACAAAGGCTGGAAAAATGAAACCCGGGAAGTCACGTAAAAAGAAAACCTTGGCGGAAAAAGCAGACCGGCATGTCCTCTATGAAAAGTCTGTTCAGAATGTCCCCGAAGAATACAAGTTCGTAAGCAAGACCTTCCGCAAGTTGCGTGGCCGCCGGCCAAAGCATGTGCGCGAGGACTTTTGCGGCACGGCAAGCATGTGTTGTGAATGGGTCAGGCGCAGCAAGGAAAATACCGCCATCGGCGTTGATGTCGACCCGGATGTGCTGTCATGGGGGCGCAAGAATAATCTGTCCCGCCTGAAGCCGGAGGCACGCCTGCGGGTCAGCCTGTTGCAGGAAGACGTGTGCAAGGTGAAAACGGAAAAACCGGTTGATGTGGTGCTGGCCATGAATTTCAGCTACCAGTTGTTCATGACGCGCAAGAAGCTGGGCGGCTATTTCCGCAAGGCTCGCAAGGCGCTCGCCAAAGACGGCATTCTGTTCATGGATGCATTCGGTGGTTATGAGGCCTACCGGGAAATCAGGGAAAAGCGCAAGTACAAGGGCTTCAAGTATATCTGGGAGCATGCGCGCTATAACCCGATCGACGGCAACATGCTCTGTCACATCCATTTTGGATTTCCGGACGGCTCAAAATTGAAGAAGGCGTTTACCTATGACTGGCGCCTGTGGAGTTTGCCGGAACTGCGCGAACTTCTTGATGAGGCCGGTTTTTCAAAGGTTACCGTGTACTGGGAGGGGACCGACCCGAAGACCGGGGAGGGTAATAATATTTATGAGCCGGCCACCGTCGGTGACGCAGACCCGGGATGGGTCTGTTTCCTGGTAGCGGAAAAGTAGCCGGGGTATTTTTACGCTGTAAAACTGACGGTCCTATGTTGAAAAAATGGCAAAGTTAATCGTCATCAAGGAGCCTGAAGGTGACCGGACCCCTTTCCTGAGGGGGATCCTTGTGCAGTCCCTGGTCAATGCCGGCCTTGCCTTTGGTGAGGCCTATGACCTGGCCCAGGTGGTGCGAAATGAATTTCAGGATAGAGGGGAGATTGCGAGCACCGAACTGAGGGACAGGGTGGCCGTGCTGCTGGAGGAAGGCTACGGTAGCGATAAATGCAAGCTCTACGAGGCCAGGCCCCGCAGCGAACCCGGCATCATCGTACACACGCCGACACGCAGTGTGCCCTTTTCTGCAGGCGTACTGGCGCATTCACTGGAAACCTGTGCCATCCCGCCGGATATGGCGATGCAGGGTGCGCGCAGGGTCCTTGTAAACCTGAGAAAAACCGGCCACCAGGAAATTGACCACAAGGCCCTGCGGCGGGTTATATACAGGTGCCTGGCTGAACACTGTTCACAGAAAGCGGCCGACCGCTATCTGTCATGGCGCCGGTTTGAAAACAGCGGCATCCCCCTGATTATATTGATTGGAGGTGTCACCGGCAGCGGCAAGAGCACGATTTCATCCGAGCTGGCTTATCGGCTGGATATTGCGGGTCACCAGTCCACGGACATGATGCGTGAGGTTATACGCTCCTACCTGTCTCCACAAATGCTGCCTACCCTGAAGTATTCAAGCTTTGAAGCCTGGCGTGGTCTGCCGGGTGCTGTCGAGGGGAGCGGGCCTGATATTGAAAATCAGGTAATTACCGGTTTCCTTTCCCAGTTTGCCGCAATGAAACTGGCACTGGGAGCAACCATTGGACGGGCCACCGAGGAAAGGCAGCACCTGATCCTGGAAGGCGTCCACGTGGTGCCGACAGAACTGGACATTGAGGTGAAGCAGGGTGAGGCTGTTGTTATTCCCTTTATGCTCGCCAGCATGAAAAAGGAGCTGTTGAACAAACAACTTAAACGGCGTGGCCGTGAACAAAACACGCGCCAGGCTTCGCACTACCTGGAACACCTGGATGAAATCTGGGAACTGCAATCCTGGTTGCTGGATGAGGCGGACAAGGCCGGGATACCCATTATTGAAAACTGGTACATCGAGAATACTGTACGTGCGGCGCTGGATCTTGTTATCGGGGTGTTAATGAAGCATTTCCCGCCACAACCGGATGAGGCTGTGTGGGAATCGTGATCCTGTATTTTCCCTCCGTGGCTGTTTGGATGACTGGCTAATCTATGCCGCGCGAAATTGAAAGGAAGTTTCTGGTCACGGGTGATAAATGGCGTGTGCCGGGCACAGGAACCCGCTATCGGCAGGGTTATCTTTCCACGGTGCCGGAGCGGACTGTGCGTGTAAGGTCGATCCGGGACAAGGCCTGGCTCACTATCAAGGGGATCACGGTAGGCGCCACACGGGCCGAGTATGAATATGAGATCCCGGCCGATGAGGCCGGCGAGATGCTGGAAAATCTTTGTGAGCGCCCCCTGATAGAAAAAACACGTTACCGGATTGATCACCAGGGACTGACCTGGGAAGTCGATGAGTTCGAGGGTGAAAATACAGGGCTGATTATTGCCGAAGTGGAACTTGACGATGAACAGCAGGCCGTTGTGCTGCCGGACTGGGTCGGAAAAGAAGTCACCGGTGAGCGGCGCTATTACAATGCAAACCTGATCGCCGAACCCTTTTCAAAATGGCCTGTAAAATAATAATGTAGCCCGGATGAAACGCAGTGGAATCCGGGGGAGTGTGATGGCAGTTTCCCCGGATTCCACTGCGTTTCATCCGGGCTACGATCTGGGTGTTATCACAACATGACCCTAACTGAACTGCGTTACATCACCGCCGTGGCACGCGAACGTCATTTCGGGCGCGCGGCCGAGGCCTGTTTCGTCAGTCAGCCGACTCTGAGTGTCGCCGTCAGGAAACTGGAAGACGAGTTGGGAGTGCTTCTGTTTGAGCGCAACGCCAGCGAGGTAAGTGTGACGCCGGCGGGTGAAAAGATTGTTGAGCAGGCGCTCAGGGTGCTGGAGGAATCGGAGGTCATTAAACAGATTGCAGCACAGGGCAAGGACCAGCTGGCCGGCCCGTTGCGCCTGGGTGCAATTCATACCATTGGTCCTTACCTGTTTCCCGCCCTGATACCGAACCTGCACGAGCTGGCACCGGAGATGCCACTGTTTGTGGAGGAAGACTACACGGCAGTATTGACTGAAAAACTGAAACAGGGGCGGCTGGATGTCATCCTGATATCACCGCCTTTTGATGAGCCGGGCCTGCTGACACTACCGCTCTATGAAGAACCGTTTGTTGTGTTGTTGCCTGTTTCGCATCCGCTCAGTGCGCACGAAACAATTGATCAACGGCAGCTCGCGGATGAATCCATGCTGCTGCTTGGCAGCGGCAACTGTTTTCGCGAGCAGGTGATTGCATCCTGTCCGGATTGTATAAGCGGTGATGGCAAGGAGAGCATGTTGCAGCATACCGTTGAAGGCAGTTCGCTGGAGACCATTCGTCACATGGTGGCTTCCGGGATGGGTATAACGGTGCTGCCGTGTACGGCGGCAGGCGCTGACCGTTATTCGCAACGCCTGCTGATCATTCGCCGTTTTCCCGAACCAGCCCCGCACCGCCAGGTTGCACTCGCCTGGCGCAAGAGCTTCCCGCGGCCACAGGTCATCGATGTCCTCAAGGACGCGGTGGATGCCTGTGCGCTCAGTTGTACACGGTCCCTTACTCGTCCTGCCAATCGCGCTTGAGCAGCGCTCCTACACTCGAAATCAACACCTGTAGGAGCGCTTTTTAAAGCGCGAACGGTTCGCGGAATAAATTCCGCTCCTACAAATGAGGCGCATTTGTAGGAGCGCTTCTCAAGCGCGAATATGTACATAAGACCCGTAGGACGGCTAAAGCGCAGCGTATCCATCGAGATATCATAGTTAAAAACTATCACTAGATTATATATATTCCATTAGATCTATCATGCTGCCCCCTCTAGTCTTGTTTGCACGGAAGCCACCCCCGTTTTTATTAACCGACGCGAGGATATGAACATGGAAACAATGAGTACAGGACAGCGGCCGAACTTAATGCCGGAACTCAACAAACCGGCGCCGGATTTTGAAGCCGTTACTACACACGGCAACAAAAAATTATCCGACTACCGGGGCAAGTGGCTGGTGCTGTTTTCACACCCCGCAGATTTTACGCCGGTATGTACCACGGAGTTCATCGCGTTTGCGAAACGACATGATGATTTCCAGGCATTGAACACGGAGTTGCTGGGCTTGTCGATTGACAGTCACTACGCACATCTTGCGTGGGTGCGTAACATCAAGGAAAAGTTTGATGTTGATATTCCGTTTCCGATTATTGCTGACCTCTCCATGGATGTTGCGCACAGCTATGGAATGGTGCAACCGGGTGCGAGTGATACATCTGCAGTACGCGCAACATTTATTATTGACGACAAGGGCGTGTTACGTGCAATGGTGTACTACCCGATGACCAACGGTCGATCAATCGATGAGTTCCTGCGGTTGGTCACTGCATTGCAAACATCCGATACGAATGGCATTGCAACGCCGGAAGGTTGGCAGCCCGGTAACAAGGTAATTGTTCCGCCACCGGCAACAGCCGAGGCAGCCGAGGCGAGAATCAACGAAGGTTATGAATGTACAGACTGGTACTTTTGCAAGAAGTCACTTTAAGGGGGGCTCTGATTTAAACGTCATTCCTGCTTGGTCACTCCCGGCATCCATGCCTCCCGCGACACTTGTACATCCGTGTACATCGCGCGGGAATGACGATTGTGAAATTAATCAGAGTTTCCTTCGATGCAAGTGAGGCATCGTTAATAAAATGTAACAGGAGATAAATGATGTACAGGAAAACGAGAATGATTCAATGCAGTGAAGCACGCCGGCTGGTAGAGGCGGGTGCTCAACTAATCGATGTGCGCTCAGCGCAAGAACATGCGCAGGGTGCGTTGCCGGGTTCTGTCAATCGTCCCTTGCAAACATTGCAGGCCGGTGTGCATCAACTTGATGGTGACAAGCCGGTGATTGTTTACTGTGCCAGTGGCATGCGCAGCAGGCAGGCTGCTGACGTATTATCCATGTCTGGTTTCCACTCCGTACATGACCTTGGTGCATGGAGAAACCTGGTCAATTGTTCCTGAGAAATGTGAAGTTAACCACCGAGGCAAGCATTATGATTTTTCGTCAACTGTATGAACCGGAGTCCAGTACCTACAGCTATTTGCTCGGTGACCGTGACTCGGGAGAGGCGCTCCTGATCGATCCGGTCGTGGAAACGGCAGAAAGGGATTTATCAGATATCAATGACTTAGGGTTGACACTTGTCTGCACACTTGAGACACATGTCCACGCTGATCATCTCACCGGCGCACGCAAATTGAAGCAGCTTACGGGGTCGAAGATCGCAGGTCCGGCGATGGACCGGTTGCCCTGTACCGATGTCGGGATCGAGGAAGGCAAGCCGTTCACGTTTGGCAAGCTGGTGTTGCATCCGCTGTTCACGCCGGGACATACCTCGACGCACTTTAGTTATCTGCTTGCACAGGGTGATACGCAACGCGTGTTTACCGGCGACGCTTTATTGATCGACGGTTGCGGACGGACAGATTTTCAAAGCGGGGATGCGGCGAGCCTGTATCGCTCTATTCATGACAAGCTGTTCACACTGCCCGGTGACACGCTGGTCTACCCGGGGCACGATTACCAGAACAGGCATGTGTCGACTATCAGCCAGGAAAGGCAGCGCAACGAACGGCTTGGTGGCGGGAAAACACTGGATGAATTTGTTGCGATTATGGATGGACTGGATCTGTCTTATCCAAAAAAGATTGAACTTGCCGTGCCCGGGAATGAACGCTGCGGTGAATGTCCGCCGAATATTCCGGAGGACATGAAAAAATATTGTGATGTCACCCGGCAAGGTTAGGCCGGACAACAAATTTATAATTAACAGGAGATACAATGTGACGGAATTAAAAAGTCCGGCACTCTGGCAAGTATTCACGAGTGTAACGGCGGCAATGTTTGGTGTGCAAAGTCAGCGCAGGCGCGAATACGAATTTGGACGTGGAACATTCAGTGACTATGCAATCGTTGGCTGTGTGCTTGCCGTGCTGTTTGTCGTTATAGTGATTGCTGTTGTGCAGCTGGTGATGTACGTTGCTGGTTACTAGTATGCCCGGCAGGGCCCGGCAGGGTACATGGAGACGTTGTTATGACATTTGAAGTGAGTGTTGAAAATATAAAGTGCGGTGGTTGTGCAAACAGTATTGTAAAAGGCCTGCAGGAAATTGAAGGTGTTGCTTCGGTTGCGGTTGATGTTGAGCATGGGCGCGTAACGATCGATGCGGATGATTGCTTGCGTGCGCAAGCAACTGAACGCCTGCTCAAACTGGGTTACCCGGAGCAGGGCAGCGCGGCCGGTTTGAAAGCGGCGAAGGCCAGGGCAAAATCATTTGTCAGTTGCGCGGTTGGCCGTATTACGGATTCCTGAAATTACCTTGGCGGGTACGCTGCGCTTTACCCGTCCTACTATTATTATAGGAGCGCTTCTCAAGCGCGATGCCACGCGTGAATTCCCTATCATGCGCGATGTACATGGATGTACGAGTGCCGCGATAGGCATGGATGCCGTGAGCGGCCTTGAGAAGTGCTCCTGCAGCGATAGCCGAGCTGCGAATTAGAAAACCTGGACAATCCCCTCTGAAAGTAAATAAGCCATGGTTTTACATGCTTGACAATAAATAAGAACATGCTAATATAACTAATAACTGTAGTATATCATTAAAACAGGAGGTGTCTCATGTACATCGATAGTTTAACGATCGCTGCGTTAGTTATATTTTTCTTCTTCTTTGGCATGTTTATCAAGTATTGCCTGATCGGTATCTGTGGTATGCCCTACGAATTAAGGGAAGACTACAAGCCGGGGAAAGAGCAGGAGGATCGCTCATGAACCTCGCCACCCAGACCCTCACCCGGGCCTGCAAGGAGGCCCTGTCTTCAGAGCATGTCCGGGATCTGCTGGCCGGTGGTGGCCAGCTGCTTGATATCCGCTCAGCGGCAGAATTCAGCCGGGACTCACTCCCGGGTTCGGTTAATATTCCTGTTGAAACATTGAGTTATGGACACCGCCTGTTGAGCCGGGAACAGCCGGTCATTGTCTATGGGGCGAGCGAATTCCTTAGCAGCCGTGCTGCCCACCTGTTGGCCGGCAAGGGGTTCCTGCGGATATATCACCTGGGTGACAGTTGACCCGCACGCGCGGGGCTGTGGCTGAGTGATTGTTTAAGCGCAGGTTTTTTTTGGCCTTCGATCATGACTTGCGAATCCTCCGGGACATGGGCATTATGCGCAGCCCGTCAGCGGCCGCAGCTGCGCAAAATCTGAAAAACGGCAGCGTTTCCTGCACAAATTTCTAATATTAGAGACACAATATATAGTGTTTCACTGTTATACCTTTCTGGCTGGTTCTGAGTGTCCTGCAGGCCTTGGATAATCACGTAAGCCACTGTTTTATCAGCTATATTATACCCCCATAAAATATTCTTGACAGGCCGCTTGGCGCTGCCTATTCTTCATATCCCGAACACAACATATAGTGTTTTCAGGGAAGGTTGCATCCATACCGTATCCGGCAGGAATGCAGGCAATAAAATCAAGAATTTAGAGAGGGGGAGAACATAGCGTATGACAACTACCGCGCACCTTGAAGCTGTACCCGCCAGTGTTGCTGATATTCCACTGCAACCGGCCTCGCTGGATATCTGGAAGACGAAATACCGGTTGAAGGCAAAAGACGGTTCACCGGTTGATGAAACCATTGATAGTACCTACCAGCGAGTGGCGCGTGCGCTGGCCGATGTCGAGACGACACCGGAATTGCGCGAGACCTGGTACCGGGAGTTTCTCTGGGCATTGCGTCATGGCGCGATCCCGGCCGGCCGGATCACATCCAATGCCGGTGCACAGGAACACAAGCCGGCGACCTCAACCATTAATTGCACGGTGTCCGGCATTGTTCAGGACTCAATGGATAACATCCTCGACAAGGTGCATGAAGCCGGCCTGACCCTGAAGGCGGGTTGTGGTATCGGTTACGAGTTTTCCACCCTGCGGCCGAAGGGCGCCTATGTTACCGGTGCCGGTGCCTATACCTCGGGCCCGCTGTCCTTCATGGATATCTACGACAAGATGTGTTTTACCGTGTCTTCAGCCGGTGGCCGGCGTGGCGCACAAATGGCAACCTTTGATGTGGGTCACCCGGATGTCATGGACTTCATCCGTGCCAAGCGCGAAGACGGCCGCCTGCGGCAGTTCAACCTGTCCTTGCTGGTGACCACGGAATTTATTGACGCGGTCAAGAATGACACGCAGTGGAAGCTGGCATTTCCGATCAGCCGTAAGGAAATCGATGAAGGCCTTGACCTGAATGATGCGGACAAGGTGATCTGGCGCGAGTGGCCCTACAAGGGTGATTACGTGGCCAATAACGCCGGCCTGGTTGCATGCTCTGTATATAAAACGATCAAGGCGCGGCACCTGTGGGACATGATCATGAGTTCAACCTATGATTTTGCCGAGCCGGGGTTCATCCTCATCGACAAGGTCAACGAGATGAACAATAACTGGTTCTGCGAGAATATCCGTGCCACCAACCCCTGTGGTGAGCAACCCCTGCCGCCGTACGGTTCCTGCCTGCTCGGTTCGATTAACCTGACCAAGTTTGTACGCAACCCGTTTACCGGCAAGGCCGCGTTTGACTGGGAGGAATTCCGCAAGGTCGCCGCCGTGTTTACCCGCATGCTGGATAACGTGGTCGAGATCAACGGTTTGCCACTGGACGGCCAGCGCGATGAAATCCTGCGCAAGCGTCGTCATGGCATGGGGTTCCTCGGGCTGGGTTCCACGGCCACCATGTTGCGTATGAAATACGGTGAGCAGGCCTCGGTTGATTTTACCGAGCGTGTCAGCCGTGAACTGGCACTGACCGGGTGGCAGGTGGCACTGGACCTGGCGAAGGAAAAAGGCCCGGCCCCGGTCATGGAAGAAGATTTCGAGGTGACCGAAGAGCTGCTGCGCAAACGTCCCGAAATGCGCCATGACGGTTATCTGCCGGGTGACACGGTAAAGGGCAAGGTGCTGCACACCCGCTACAGCCACTACATGCAGCAGGTCGCGAAAGCCGAGCCGGAGCTGGCCAGTGAGCTGGAGAAGGTCGGGGCGCGTTTTACACACCACACCTCGATTGCGCCGACCGGTACAATTTCGCTGTCACTGGCGAACAACGCCAGCAACGGTATCGAGCCCAGCTTTGCACACCATTACTTCCGTAACGTGATCCGGGAAGGCCGCAAGACCAAGGAAAAAGTGGATGTATTTTCATTTGAACTGCTGGCCTACCGGGAACTGATAAATCCGCAGGCAACTGCCAGCATGGAAGGCGAGGGTGAGGTGTTGCCGGATTATTTTATTGCGGCCGACAATGTCACGCCGAAACAGCACGTGGATATCCAGGCGGCCGCACAGAAGTGGGTGGATTCTTCCATCTCCAAGACCGCCAACGTACCCACCGATTATCCCTTTGAAGAGTTCAAGGACATCTACCTGTATGCCTATGACAAGGGGCTGAAAGGCTGTACGACATTCCGTTTTAACCCGGAGGCCTTCCAGGGCGTGCTGGTGAAAGAGAAGGACCTGGAAAATACGCTCTACGAGTTCACGCTGGACGATGGTTCAAAGGTCAGCCTGAAGGGCAATGAAGAGGTCGAGTACGATGGCGAAACACACAGCGCCGCGAACCTTTATGACGCCTTGAAAGAGGGCTATTACGGCAAGTTCTGAATGCCTCTGTCCCCGGATTTCGCTTCGCTCTATCCGGGCTACGCTGTTTGAGGAACATACTATTTCTGGAGTAAGTTATGGCAGTTCAAATTAAAGGCAAGATCGTTGATTACGCGGTGGGAAGTAACGAGGAGTCGCAGCAAGAGCAGCAGGCACCGGTTGCTGTGGAGAAAGAAGAGGCGTTGCCTTCGGAAGGTAACGTGGTCCGGATGCACGAGAAGCTTGAACGTCCTGAAATGCTGATTGGCTCGACCTACAAGGTGAAGACGCCGCTGTCCGAGCATGCCCTGTATGTGACGATTAATGACATTGTTCTCAACCACGGCACTGAAAACGAAAAGCGCCGGCCGTTCGAGATCTTTATCAACTCCAAGAACATGGACCACTTCCAGTGGATCGTGGCACTGACACGGATTATCTCGGCCGTGTTCAGGAAGGGTGGTGATGTAACCTTCCTGGTCGAAGAGCTGCGTTCGGTATTTGATCCGCGTGGCGGCTACTTCAAGAAGGGCGGTCGATACATGCCGTCGCTGGTGGCTGAAATCGGTGACGCGATCGAATGTCATATGCGCATGATCGGTTTGTTGAAGGATGATGGTCTTGATGAAGACCGCAAGGCGATGCTCGCGGAGAAGCGTGCCCAGTTCGAGGCCGCCACGGCCAGCGCGAAATGCGAGGATGGGGGCGATTTCCCCGAGGGCGCGCAGCTCTGCATCAAATGTCATACCAAGGCAGCAATCCAGATGGACGGTTGCCTGACCTGCCTCAATTGCGGCGAGTCAAAGTGCGGCTAAGTTATTGATTTATGGCGCTTAGTACTTTTGTCCCATTGATTGCTGCCGGTTTTTTGGATATAACACTATATAAGAACTGTGCAGGCAGGCAGTGTCGAGTAAACGAAATAAC
>Ga0070727_10004506_pt1 | contig 11868 bp, 11 predicted proteins | sample tdAd472_FD_66722 | JGI IMG/M metagenome (GOLD analysis project Ga0070727, IMG submission 66722) | Marine sediment microbial communities from the Atlantic coast under amendment with organic carbon and nitrate - tdAd47.2 | ecosystem: Environmental > Aquatic > Marine > Coastal > Sediment | place... | reverse complement strand
TACAACGCGTCGGAAAACGATCTGTTCATGCTGTCTGACGGGGACTTCGCGCTCGGTAATGCGGGCACGCTGGCCGACGGGGTCAATTACTTCGAAGCCGACACAACAACCGTCAACGGTGTGGCACAGAATGTCTCGGGCGGGGTTGCCAACGCCGGTGTGGTGATCATCGGCTCGGCGAACGGCGGCGACGGGGCGCAGGTCTGGTACACGGACAATGCCGCCGCCATGACCGACAGCAATTCCTATCAGATCGCCACCGTGTCGGGTGCCGACCGCTCGACGCTGGATGCCGGCGATTTCAACTTAAAGATATAGTGAGAGCCTCGGGCGGGTCGTTGTCGATACGGTCAATCCGCACGGCGACCTGTTGATAGGCCCAGCAGATATAGCTGACCCCGACCTTGTATGTGCTGACGAATTCGCGGAACGCCCGAAACTCGTTTTGTTGCCAATTCGGGATATTGAAAAATTCGTCGAAGACAATGATCGATCCCGGCTTAAGCCTCGGGGCGATGTGTTCGAGCGCTGTTTTGGTCGAGGCGTAGAGATCGCAGTCGATATGCGCGAAGGCGACGGGGCCGTCATTTTTCTCGAAGAATCCAGGCAGCGTATCGTCGAACCAGCCTTTGTGCAGCGTTACGTTGGCGGGCGTTTCAGGTAATACGCCGCCTGTCGAATAGTGGCCCTTTTCCTCGTGCCGTCCGCCCCAATCTTCCGGCAGGCCTTCGAAGCTGTCGAACCCGTGAATATGTCGCGTCGTGCCTTTCGCCAGGACATTGATCGATGCACCGCCGGCAACGCCGAACTCGAGGATCATGCCGTCTTCGGGCGCACGCGCCAGGGACAACCGCAACACGTCGTGCCCGGTGTTCAGGATCAATGCGCTCGCCATGTGTTCTTCAACAAAGGCAACAGCTTCTTTTTGCGCCTTACGAAGCAACAGTGTCCGGGGGTGAAGAAGCTTATCGCTCATGCGTGCAATCAGAATATCCGCAAGCCGTTCGAACAGGCGTTCGATCAGCGGTGCGAGCGGGTTACGGCGCGCGCTCATACGGGCAATCTGCCGCGGATACGATCGCGGACCCGTCGCAACCTAGCCTTCACATACCGCGCCAGCGGCATATCTTCGAGTATACGGTCGTGCCGGTGCGGCATTTCCATAACCACGGGAATCGCAAAAAGCTGCATGCGGCCGCACGTTTTGCCGGGCAGCGGTTCGATCCGGTCGACGCCGTGCGGTCGTGTTCCGTCAAAGAAGACGACGCTGCCGGGTCGTGTTTCGGCATCGACATCGACGCGGTTCCCGTTCCGGTCGGTCAGATAAAGGCCGCCAGATGCATAATCTTCGCCTTTGAACGTGATCGGCAGGATGAAATGCCAGTGACGCTTGCCGGGGTCGACCTCGTCCTCGTGTTCCGCCATCCAGCCGCTGCCCGCCGGATAATAGCTTGTGGTGATATAAATGCCATAACACGACGGATCCAGGTACTCGCCTTCACGCTCATCCAGTTCGGCAATGCGGTTTCGCATTCGACTCAATGCAATACCGACGTCGCGGGTCGGGGCGTGCAGTGGTGTGTTCCAAAGGAAATCGTATGACCGGTGAAAAGCATGCGTCGGGCTAGCGTCCCAGACGAGCCGGTTTACTTCGCCAAGATACGGCCCCCAAATAACCGGGCGCGTGTCTGAGCTTTCGGCGAATGCATCCAGCCAGTGATCACGGATCGTTGCGACGGTCGCGGCCGGGACGACATCGTGCACCACGGTGTAACCGTGCGCGATGATGTCTTCGCGTATCCGGCTTTCGTCAGTCGGCTGCACTCCACCCAAAGTGGCCAAGGGTCTGTCCTGCTTCCGTTGCGATCCGACAACGATGTGTTGCCTTGTGCGAAAAGATGTACCCCTTTGCCAGCGCCAGTTCAACTGGACTGCAGAACGCACTGGCATGGGCTTACGCACGCTCCGCAGCACCTCCCGTTGGAAAGATGTTTTGACCCGGTTGAATGCGCCGGTAGCTCAGCGCTTCGGCGATATGCATGCGCGAGACGTTCTCTGTGCCATCGAGATCGGCCAGCGTGCGGGCGACGCGCAACACCCGGTGATAACCGCGCGCCGAAAGCCCAAATGCTGCGACGGCATCGCGCATTAACTGTCGTCCCGCATCGTCGGGCGCGGCGATTTCCTCGAGTGCCTGACCGTCGATCGCGGCATTGGTGATCGGCGTGCCGTCACCGCGTGCCTCAGCCCGTATTCGTTGGCGGCACCTGGCGGCGGCGACGCGTGTCGCGACGTCGGCGCTGTTTTCGCGTGGCGCCGGCAGGCTGAGGTCCGCCGGGTTGACGGCCGGCACCTCGATCACGAGGTCCATGCGGTCCATCAGCGGGCCGGAAATTTTCGTCTGATAGTCCGTGCCGCACTTGGGCGCGCGCGAGCACGCGGCGCCCGGATCGGCGAGATACCCGCAGCGGCATGGGTTCATGGCGGCAACAAGCTGAAAGCGTGCCGGGTAAACCACATGGGCGTTGGCCCGTGCGATGCTGACACGGCCGGTCTCCATCGGCTGGCGCAAGGCTTCGAGGGCCTGACGATGGAACTCGGGCAACTCGTCCAGAAACAGAACGCCCAGATGTGCCAGCGAGATTTCACCGGGACGCACCCGATGCCCGCCGCCGACCAATGCGGCGACGCTGGCGGAATGATGCGGGTCGCGGAACGGGCGGCGCTTGGTCAGCCCGCCGTCCGGCAGTTCGCCGGCCAACGAGTGCACCATCGACACTTCAAGGATTTCACGCGACGTCAGCGCCGGCAAAAGCCCGGCCATGCGGTGCGCCAGCATCGATTTGCCGGAGCCGGGCGGCCCCATCATCAGCAGATTGTGCCCACCAGCCGCCGCGACCTCGAGCGCGCGCTTCGCCGTTTCCTGCCCCTTGACGTCGATCAGATCCGGATAATCCGGTAGATCGTCATAAAGCCTTGCTTCGGGCGCGGGCAGCACGTGTGTGCCTTTGACGTGGTTGATCAGCGACAATAGGTCCGGCGCGGCGATGACTTCCAGGTCGCCCGCCCAAACGGCTTCGCTGCCCTGGGATGCGGCGCAGACGAAGCTGCGCGCGTAGGCGGCGGCGTGAATGGCGGCGGGCAGTGCGCCCAGCGACGGCGAGATCGAACCGTCGAGACCCAATTCCCCCATCGCCGTCATGCGGTTGGTTTCGTCCGACGACAACACCCCCATGGCGCCGAGCAGCCCGATGGCGATCGGCAGATCGAAGTGGCTGCCTTCCTTGGCAACGTCGGCGGGTGCGAGATTGACGGTGATCCTTTTCGGCGGCAGGGCGAGGCCCATGGAATTCAGGGCCGCGCGGACCCGCTCACGGCTTTCCGCGACGGCCTTGTCGGGCAGACCGACGATGTGAAAGGCGGGCAGACCGGATGCCATTTCCACCTGCACATCGACGTCCAGAACGTCGATCCCCTGAAACGCCACCGTACCAACGCGCGCAACCATATCCGCCTCCGTGCAATTTCATTCACAGGGGCTATGGCAGGGTCAGCCGGGTTTTTTCCCGGCCTTGGTGAATCTTTTTGGACTACGCCGCTTTCAGGATCAGTTCACTGAGCGCGCCGTCGCTTTTCATCACGTCGGCAAGTCGGTTGAGGCTTTCATCGATGGCTTCGGCGAGCTTTTCCGGGCCGCCGAACTGGGCCACGGTCTCGGGCGGCAGGAACTTGATCATCAGCGCCGCAGTGCCGGGGGGCAGGCCGGCGAAGTGCACCGAGACGATGCCGAAATCGCGCAGCATGATCATGGCGAGACCCGCCGTTGCCTCATACGGCACGCACGGTGCCGTCTCGATGCCCGCGCGCTCCATGGCCATTTCCAGAATATCGTCGGCGGTCAGTTGCACGATCACCGGGGTCTCCATGACCCGGTTGTCGCCCAATAATTTCTTCAGGTGCCCGCCGACGTCCTTGGTCAGCGCGACCCGTTCGCGAACCTTGTCGGCGCTGTAGTTGCGGAGGCTCTCGACCACCGCCGGGTACAGCATCTGCCGCGCCTCGACACCCATTTCGTAGGCGCGTGCACGAATCTTCGCGACCAGATCCTTATTGCCGCCAAGCAACCCGAGCCGGGGACCGGTGGTGCCGTATTTGTCCATCCCCGTCGCGCCGACATCGACACTCAGCTCCAACAGTTTCGGCTGGCCGAAGCACGCCGGGCCGACACGTGCACCGCCGGCATCGTCAACCATGATCATGGCGCCGCGCGCCCGGGCAAGCTTGACGATTTCCCTCAGGTCCGCTTCCGGCAGGATTTCGTAACTGACGGACAATCGAGTAATGAACACCACGTCGACGCAATCGTTGGCATCCAGCGCCTCGCGGAACGCGCCGATGCCGGCGGTGTCGGTAAAGCTGCCGCCGCCATGCGCCACCGCGCGCCGGACGGCGGGATGCGAATAGCGGGGCGAGACGCCGATCACCACATCGCCCGGCTTGATCATCACGTCGGCCGCCGTCAGCAACGCCGCGGTCAGCCGGTTGAAGACGAACACGTCGTGCTTCGCCGGATCGCCGCCAAGGTGTTCCAACCCCAACGCCGTGACGTCATCGGTAAAAAGCGCCGAGGCGATTTCGTCGTCCATGATCGACAGGTCGACCTCGTCCAGTTGCAGGTTCCGCTCCAGCCCGCTCAGCAGATAGACGCTGTCCTCGCCCAGATCGGCGCGGCGGCGGCGAATGTGCGCCCATGCGGTTTTGAGCTTCTCAATATCGTCCGCGGTGCCGGGCAGGATATCGCCCCGCGCATAGCTGAGACCCTCTGCGAAGGGATTGCCGAAGCGGTCGTGCTGGGATGCGGCGGACATGGCGAACCTCTGGAATGTCTGATGGCTAAGGCCAACAGTCTGTGGGCATCGGGCAGGATTTGTCCATCAAATCCATATCGTGGCGATCCATGCAGGGTGGTGTTAGAAAGTTCCATGATCTACATCACGCCCGATATTGTTCTGGACGACGCGGAAATCGAGGAGCGCTTCATGCGCGCCGCCGGTCCCGGCGGCCAGAAGGTCAACAAGACTGAAAGCGCCGTGCAGCTTCGTTATGATGCCAGGCATTCGCCGGCGCTCAGCAATGCACAGTTCCTGCGCCTGAAATCTTTGGCCGGCCGGCGTATGACGGCGGACGGGGTTGTCGTAATTACGGCGCGTCAGTACCGGACGCAGGAGCTGAACCGTAAGGACGCACTGGATCGGTTGATCGCGTTGATCCGTGACGCCGCGACACCGCCGAAACATCGTCGCCCGACGAAAACGCCACGCGCCGAAAAACGCAAACGTCTGGAATCGAAAAAACGCACGGGCGAGGTCAAGAAGGCGCGCGGCCGCGTGCGCGGCGACGAGTGATTTAAATTCATTCGTCACTCAGAGCGTGATTCAGGATGACGAGCGAGGTCACCCGCAACGCCTGATCAGAGCTTGCTTTCGATCGCATCCCAGATATCGGCCTCGAGCGACACATCGTCGAAGCGGTTGATTTCCTGCAGACCGGTCGGTGAGGTGACGTTGATCTCCGTCATGTAGCCGCCGATGACGTCGATGCCGACGAAGATCATGCCGCGTGCCTTCAGTTCCGGCCCGATGGCGGCGCAGATATCGCGCTCGCGATCCGTGATCTCGGTTTTCACGGCCTTGCCGCCGACGTGCATATTGGATCGCGCCTCGCCTTCCATCGGCACCCGGTTGGTGGCGCCGGCGATCTCGCCGTCGATCAGGATGATGCGCTTGTCGCCGGCGCGCACGTCCTTCAGATATGCCTGCGCGATGATCGGCTCGCGGTACAGCATGGTGAACATTTCCAGAAGCGCATTCAGGTTTTCATCGCCGGGCTTGATGTGAAACACCCCGGCGCCGCCGTTGCCGTACAGCGGCTTTATGATGATGTCTTTGTGTTCTTCGCGGAACGCCAGAATCCGTTGGCGGTCGGAAGCGATCAGGGTCGGTGGCATGAATTCCGGAAAGTGCGTAACGAAAAGTTTTTCCGGCGCGTTCCGGACTTCGCGCGGGTCGTTCACGACCAGCGTTTGCGGATGCACATGTTCGAGCAGATGCGTTGCCGTGATATAGGCCATATCGAACGGCGGGTCCTGGCGCATCAGCACGACGTCAACATCGTCGGCAAGATCGATGGTGCGCGTTTCGCCCAGCGTGAAGTGATTGCCGTGTTCGCGACGGACCTCCATGGCTTCGGCTTCGGCAAGGATTCGCCCGTTCGACATCGCGAGCTTGCCGGGGACGTAGTGCAGCAGATTGTAGCCGCGCTTCTGTGCTTCCAGCGCCATGACGAACGTGCTGTCGCCGTTGATGTCGATCGAGCTCACATGATCCATCTGGATCGCGACGTTCAGGGTCATGACGGGTTCCTTGAAAAGTTCCGGTGCCGGTTATGTGAGGCGCGTACGCAGTTCCTGCAAGAGAATCGTTGTGTTGTAACGCGCCTGTTCGCCGGCGCCGAGCCGAAGATATTCCTCGAGCGCTTCGACCGCCGCCTGAATACGGTCGAGCCGGGCATTCAACAGACCGCACTCGCGCCACAACGTCGGTTCCTCGGGTGCGATGCGTAGCGCAAGGTCGAGCACGAACGCCGCATCTTCCAGCCGCTTGGCCCGCAAAAGCACCGATTTACGGCCTGCCAATAACCGCAGCAGGGCCTCGCGGTCGTCCAGCACCTTGAGCCCGTCGGGCGCCAGTTCGGATTCGTTTCCGTCGAAGGCCTTCAGCATGGCGCGGATATCGACCGGCTCCAGCGTCCGGCCGTCGCCAAGCGGATCGGCAACCAGCCGTTCGCCCATGCCTTGCAGGCGGATCAACATGCGGCCCGGAATGTGAATGATCTCGGCGTCCCAGCCGAGCTTGCGCGCGGTCGTGGCATAAAGGATCGCCAATGCCTCGCTCGATCCGGTACGGCTGTCGATGACGCGACTAAGGTCGTAACTGTCCTCGTCGGTACCCTCTGCTTCGCCGCCGCCGTATCCGTAATGACGCGCCAGCACCTGGCGCAGTGCATCGATCATGACGGCGACCGGCACCGGGCCGTCATCGATCCGAGCGTAGTCGCCGACCTTGGCAATCAGTTTTTCGCGGTGTCGGCGGTAGCGGTCCAGCGCCAGCGCCGGGCGGTCGACGGCGCCGACCAGAAGTGCGGCATCGGCGACGTCCATCCCTGCCTCGCGCCCGCGACCGAAGCGGGCCAGTTGTTCAATGATTTCCGCTTGTGTCCTCACGACGCCTTGGGGTCCTTGACCCGGACGTGGCTGACCACGTGTTTGACGTATTTGATGGCGCGCGCGTGATTGATGACGCGCTGCAGTTCGGCGTCATCCTGTGCGATGCCGATCAGATAGATGACGCCGCCGACGGTCTCGATCGAATAGTTGATGGCGAGGATTTCCGAGTCGAGTGTCATCGTGGTTTTGAGCTGCGTCGTGATCCAGGTGTCATTGGCCATGTCGCTGAGCGGGTTGGGGCTGATGACGACCTCGTTGATGACGTCCTTGACGTCGGCGACGCTCCAGGCGATTCGCACCGCCTGTGCACGCATCTCTTCCGTCGGGACGCGACCGGTCAGCAGCACGCGACCTTCGTAGACTTCCAGCCCTACATCGCCAAACAGGTTTTTATCGGCTTCCAGAAGCTTGGCGCGGATTTTCGTCGCCGTTGCAGTGTCGATGGCGACGCCCTTCACGCCGCGCTCCTGATAGGCGGCGACACCGGCGGTTGCCGCGCCGCCGACAACCATCCCAACGCATCCGGTCAGTTGCAGCACGACGGCCACGGTGAGGACCGGGATGAAGAAGCGGGCCATTCGTCGGGTTCGGTGCGATGACGGAGCGTGACGGTTCATGGAGCGATCTGACCTTCCAAGGTTGCGTGTTTGGAATGCTACATCAATTGCCCCGTCGGCGAAAAGATCGCGGGCGGTCTAATTTCCGGGTCGCCGCCGGTTCAGGGCCGCCACGCGCCCGCAATGTGTTGGGGTAGCCGCCGCGGACACACGCTTACAACATCGAAACGCAGATCGCACCCCTGCAGGCCGGCGTGCTGCGCCATAAAATGCTCGCTGGCGCGGACAATGCGCCGGCGCTGCTTGGACCCGACCGCGTCCAGCGCATCCGTCAGCGTTGCGCGTGCCTTGACCTCGACAAAGGCAATCACCCGACCGCGCCGTGCGATAATATCGATTTCACCGGCGGGAACGCGGTAACCGCGCGCGAGAATCCTGTAGCCTTTGAGCCTGAGCAGGATCGCCGCCAGCAACTCCGCGCCGTGGCCGCGCCGGTTCGCCTGCTTGCGCGTGGCCTCGCTCACGGTTCGCGTTCGGCCTTGAGCGCCAGAGCGCGGTTATAAAGATCGCGTTTGGGAAGTCCGGTTTCCGCCGCGATGCGGGCCGATGCTTCGCGTACGCTTTCGCTTTGCAGTGCCGTGCGCAGACGCGCATCGACATCTGCCGCGTCGGGTGGACCGTCATCCAGCGGGCCGCCGACGACAAGCGTGACCTCTCCCTTGGGCGCACCGGCTTCTTCGTAATGGGCGGCAAGTTCGTTCAAGGTGCCGGGCCGCACTTCCTCGAACATCTTGGTCATTTCACGCAACACGCGGGCCGGACGCGGCCCGAAAATATCGGCCATATCCGCGAGGCTGGAAGCCAAGCGTTGCGGCGATTCGAGGAAAACCAGCGTTGCCTCGATGCCGCTAAGCGCGCCCAGCCAGGTGCGCCGCTTGCCCTGTTTCGGCGGTGGAAAGCCGCAATACATGAAGCGGTCGGTCGGCAGGCCGGCCAGCACCAGCGCGTTGGTGACCGAAGACGCGCCGGGAACGGCATGGACCGGGACACCGGCATCCCGGCAATCGGCGGCGAGACGGAAGCCGGGATCGTTGATCATCGGTGTGCCGGCGTCGGAAACCAGCGCCACGATTTCGCCGGAATTCAGGTGTTCCATGATGCGTGGCCCGGCCTTGGCCGCATTGTGTTCGTGATAGGAGACAAGCTTGCCGTGTTCGATACCGTGTATATGCAAAAGCTTGCCGGTGACGCGGGTATCCTCGCAGGCGATGACGTCGGCATGGCGAAGTACGTTGAGCGCCCGCAGGGTAATATCGGCGGCATTGCCGATCGGCGTAGCGACGATATAAAGACCTCGCTCAAGACTTTGTTGCGGTTTACTCGCTTCGGGCAAGCGGCTACCGTCAGCGCTATCGTGTCCGGCACCGGTTGAACGAGAGACAGATGCTTCGAGTCCCCCCTTCGCGGTTTTCGTTTGTGATTTTCGGCCGTGCTTTTTGCCTGCCTGCGACATGCCTTGCCCTTTTGCTTCTTGCCGGGTGCCAGCAAACCGCAAACCAGACCGGCGGGCAAGGAAAGCCGATGATCGCCGGGCCGTCGTCTTCAGGTGCTTCGACCGCAAGCTTGCCGCCCAGCCAGCAACTGCCGCCGGTTTCCGGTCCGCGTGTCCCGCCCGGACCGAAATTGCAACCGGTGCCGCGCACGGCGCCGCAAGCCCGTGCAGGCGAACCGTTGCCGTCATTGGCGGAATTGCTGAACCGCCCGTCGAATCCCGACATACAGCCGCAGATCATGACGTCCACGGTCCCGGCGGCGAATGTGGACGCGGTTCGCGTCGCGCTTCTGGTGCCGCTCAGCGGGCCTGCCGCCAAGCTCGGTCAGGCGATGTTGAATGCGGCGCAACTGGCGTTGTTCCAGTTCGCCGACGATCGTTTCGAACTTTTGCCGCACGACACTGGCGGCACCGTCGACGGTGCGTTGGTCGCGGCGCAGCTTGCTATCGGTGACGGCGCGCAACTGATCGTCGGGCCGTTGCTGTCGGCGTCCGTGCAGGCAGTGGCGCCGATTGCCCGCGCCGCCAACGTGCCGGTGGTGGGATTTTCCAGTGACCGCAATGCGGCCGGTGACGGGGTGTACGTGATGGGTTTTCTGCCCGCCGCGCAGACCGAGCGGGTGCTGGGCTATGCCATCTCGCGCGGGTTGACGCGATTCGGCCTTCTGGCGCCGGACAATGCGTACGGCGCTGCGGTATTACAGGCGATGCAGCAGATCACGATACGCTACGGCGTCGAGATCACCCGGGCGCGGCTCTACGATCCAAACGCCGAGGACTATACCAACGTGGTGCGCGAAATTTCCGACTTCGATGCCCGCAAGCAGGAACTGCAGCGCCAGGTTGCCGAACTGAAGCAGCTCGACGATGAAATTTCGAAAAAGACGCTGGAGCGATTGGAGCAGCTGCAGACGGCGGGCGACCTGCCGTTCGATTCGCTTCTGGTGGCAGACGGCGGCAAACGATTGCAGCAGATCGCGGCGCTGTTGCCGTTCTTCGATGTCGACCCGGCAGTGGTGCAGATTCTCGGCACCGGTCAATGGGACGTGCCTGGTCTCGGCAACGAACCGGCGCTGGTCGGTGGCTGGTACGCCGCCCCCGATCCCGGCGCACGCGCCGAATTCGTCAAGGAATACGCGGCAACGTACGGCGAGCAGCCGCCGCGGCTGGCGACGCTGGCCTACGATGCGACGGCACTGGCGGCGGTGCTGGGTCAGGGCGATAGCGGTGCAAACTTCACCGGGCAGGCACTGGCGTCGCCGAACGGATATTGGGGCCGGGACGGGATTTTCCGTCTGATGCCGAGCGGAATTACCGAACGCGGCCTCGCCGTGCTTGAGATCACGCGGCGCAACAGCAAGGTCATCGACCCAGCGCCGGAAAGCTTTCAGCCGCGCATTAACTGATCAGGTCAAAAGCGCCGACAACACGGCGTTCAGCCGCTGGCGGCCTTCGGCTGTGGCACGCAGTACCGCTGCGTCGTATTCGACAAGCGCACCGTTCGTGAGTCTTTCAAGCGCATCGGCATCGACGATTTGCGCCATGTCGACGCCGGCGATCGCGGCGAACCTTTTCAAATCCACTCCCTCGACCAGCCGCAACCCCATCATCAACAGCTCGCGCGCCCGATCTTCGGCATCGAGCGGGCGCCGCTTGGCGGTGCCGTGACCATTTTCCGACGTCCGTTGCAGCCAGCGCGCCGGGTTGTGGATCTGATGCGTCCCAAAGAACTTATCGCCGATGGTCAGCCGCCCGTGCGCGCCGGGGCCGATCCCCAGATAGTCGCCGCCGCGCCAGCACGTCAGGTTGTGACGGCTTTCTTCCCCGGCGCGCGCATGGTTGGAAATCTCGTACGCCGGCATCCCGGCGGCGGACAGAATCTCCTGCGTTGCCTCGAACATGTCGGCGGTGATGTCTTCATCGGGCGGCGCAACCCCGGCACGGGCAAACGGTGTGCCGCTTTCGATGGTCAGTTGATACAGCGAAAGATGTCCGCCGGCGACCTGCAGGGCCTGTGAAAGTTCGCGCTGCCAGTCCGTTGGCGTCTGACCGGGCCGGGCATAGATAAGATCGAAGGTGACGCGATCGAATGCGGCGTTGGCATCTTCGAGCGTTTGCAGTGCTTCAGCGCCGGAATGGTCGCGGCCCAGAAACGCCAACGCCGCATCGTCGAAAGATTGCACGCCCACTGACAGCCGGTTGACGCCTGCCCGCTTGAAATCCTTGAGCCGGTCGCGTTCCGATGACGTCGGGTTGGTTTCCAGGGTGATCTCGATATCGTCGGCGACCGCCCAATGGGCCTGCACGGCATCGATTAGCGCTCCGGCCGTCGCGGGCGCCATCAGCGACGGGGTGCCGCCGCCGAAATACAGGCTGGTGACGGTGCGCCCCGGAAGTTCCCGGGCATAGTGCGCCAGCTCCGACAGCAATGCGTCGCGCCATGCGGTTTCGTCGATGGCGCTCTCGGGATGGAT
>Ga0070727_10004504_pt1 | contig 11872 bp, 26 predicted proteins | sample tdAd472_FD_66722 | JGI IMG/M metagenome (GOLD analysis project Ga0070727, IMG submission 66722) | Marine sediment microbial communities from the Atlantic coast under amendment with organic carbon and nitrate - tdAd47.2 | ecosystem: Environmental > Aquatic > Marine > Coastal > Sediment | place... | reverse complement strand
GTTGCCTAGCCTAAGCTTTGGAAACTGAAGCCCTTGTGAAAGGTCAACTCTTCCCCCTATGTAAACTTCATCTTCCTTTTCAGGCTTTATTAATTGGTCTGGGTTAACATCATGATCGTTACACCATCTTATAAATTCTCCCAACCATTTAGTAATCTTTCTAGTAACAAAGTTCTCACCTCGTCTTTCACTTTCGTGATTAAAAAGGATACCAGAAGAAGCGTGTACACCGTAAGCTTCTCTATAGATTCTTACAGTATGGTGTGCTGAAAGCTTAGCAACAGCGTAAGGAGACTGAGGCAAAAATTCTGTATTTTCATCCTGAAATCTTCTCAAGTGCTTACCATTAAGAGTTTCTCTAGAATAATTCTTACCAAACATCTCACTAGTGGATGCCTGATAGTAACGAGTTTCAGGAGAATATCTTCGAATGGCTTCTAGGAAGTAACAAGGCCCACTAGCGTTAACTTGGAAGGTATAACTGGGCTGCTCGAATGAAGTTCCAACATGTGATTGTGCCGCAAGATTATAAACCTCATCAGGCTTATATTCTTCTATAATGGAATACACCGAACCTGAATCAGAAACTTCACCCTCTATAAAACTAAGATTTGGGTCTGATATATGGGATAACCTAGACCTGCCATTTTGGCTAGTCCTTCTTTCAAGGCCAATAACCTTATAATCTTTAGAAAGTAGAAGCTCTGCTAGGTATGATCCATCTTGACCGTTGATGCCAGTAATTAGTGCTGTTTTCATTGTTGTAAACCCAATTCTCTTCTAAGTACAGTGTTTTCTTGCTTGTCGTTAAGTAAAATAAATGTTTGAAGAAGAACCCTAAGTGCCATATCTTTACTATAGTACTTACTTATGAATTCTTGTCCGTTTTCATTAATGCTGCGTTGCAGATTTTCGTTAAATATAAGTGCCTGTATGGTATCTCCAACTTCCTCTAGTCCTACCTCTAGGAAATGTTTAGAGGGGTCCAATAAAGGATAAAACCACTCACGCCATTGATTATTAGGATCTCTTAGCTTGATTGGAACACAGTTAGCATTCATTTGCCAAGGGAGCCTAGCCCAAGCACAGGTATGACCATCTATACAAATTTGAAACTTATACTTAAGCTGTTCTTCTAAGGAGACCTTATCTTCAGAATTCCTTATGATATCAGTCCCTTCAAGATTAGGAAAAGCCTTATATACTCGATCCATAGTGTCTGCAAAATCTTCTTCGGTTACCGTTGGTGGTCTAAGTAAAGTAATAGAAAAGAGGGGGTTATCAGCATATCTACTAGCAAAAACCAACCTCGGATTCTCATGGATCTTGTCTTCGGTATTCCCAGTAAGTGATCCAGCAAAGCAGGCTTTGTTCTCTTTATAGTGTAATGGTCTATCTAGGTAGTTTGTTAGTTCTATTTCTTGAGTGAATGCTAGGTTGTTTACTGATGGAATTAAAATATTATTAGAATAAGCGGTTTTACTAAATACTAGGCACGGAATCTTTTGGATCGGATCGTCAGAAGTGTCAGAGAAGCAAGTTGGCATAACAACACTTAGTTCGAGCCCCTGAACCTCGTCAGCAAACTTATTCATAGCCATATTTAGCATTGAAACAAGAAGCTGGGAGCGGCTATTTACGATCTTCTTTTCGTCGTATAGATGTCTATTTTCTAGTATTCTAAGATTGGTTGAGCCATCAAAATAAACCAACATATCGCTAACTCCATACCGATACTCTTTAAGCAAAGAAGTTACCGACTCCCTTTTAAAGCTACTTACCTCTAGCTCTATTAGTTTATATATTTCGTCTGGAACTATTTTTGTAACCATTTGTTTGCTAATCCTCGTCTCTAATAACTGTTTTTGAATTTAAAAGAGGCTGGTCAACCTCTCCGTCTTCGTACTGATGAAGCTCAGACATTCTTTCTCGGGCACGATCTGCTGCAATAGCCTGAACTTCCATATCAAATCCTTCGCGTTCCTTCTCTTCTAGATCATCTAGCTTTCTTAACCATAAACTAAAGTTAGTCTTAGCGTCGTCAGCTTGCCTCTTACGTTGTTCACGAGTACCTTTCAGGTCTTTAAGGTAACGTTCTTTTTTTGTAAGAAGTTTTTCGTGCTCGTTAATGTAGCTAGACTTGCTTCCTATGAGAGAGCCCAATTGTGTTTGCCAAGAAACAAGAGCAGAAGTATCCCTCATATCGGGGCCTTTATCCATCTCTTCGCCTATTAAAACTTCTAAAACTTTAATTTCCTGCATGATCTCATGACGATCTTCCATAGAACGATTGATAAGAACTTCAGTCCTAATAACCTCCATGATTTGCATCTCTTCGGTGTGAGTTACGTCTTCACCAAACTGCTTAAAGAAGTCTATCCACTGATGCTCAAAGAATATAATTTCAGCATCTGTTAATTGTTTCTTAAGCTCTTGATAGTAGTACCTTCCCCTTAAAGTAGAAAGAAGATGTTCATCATCTGTTAGGTCTCTGGCTTTCAGGTTTTCTTTATCAATAAACTTCTTGATCGGTTCTATTGTTCTATTCAGATTATTGGCTATTTCTTCAAGTGATATATCAAAACAGTTTTGTCTGATATAGTCCATCTCTTTGTTTGATAGCTTACCACGTTTGCGACTCAATTCCATGCTCCTTAAATATTTCTTGAATGACCTCTAATATTGCATCCCTTTTGGCTTTTGGCAGCTTTAATCTTTTAGAAAAACGAATCCAGCTTTCCCTCATTTCAACAGGCATGTTTTTGTCTATAATGTCATAGATCTCCTTGCTTGAAAAATCTTCCGGCCTTTCAGATATAGGATCTATATAATCAACGTGCTCTTTTGTTGACATAAGATTTCTTTTAGCCTGATTCCTATTCTCCCATTTCGAATAATGCTCACAATTCATTATATTATCATATGCAGTACACCTATGATCTATATAAGCATTAAGCGGACAGTCATTACAGGGTTTATCCGGCCTAGCATAATTGTTACGCTTATAATTAAAAAGACGGTTTCTAACATGAACCCAAAGAAAGTTCTCAAGAGGTCTTACACCGTCATATTTCTCGATACCTTCCCAAGCATACATAGAAGCTTGCTGCTTCATATCATCAATCTCGTGATAACCGAATTTAAATTTATTAGCAAGTTTTCCCGAAATCCTCTCCATAATATCAAGGACTTCTTGTTCAGTATAACCTTCAGGTATCATCATTTACTTGCCTTCCTCTTTAGGCTTTTGGACGCTCTTTTTAGCCTTAGCCTTCTTTTCTACCATATCAGCTTCAGTTTTTTCTTTCGACACGGCTTTTTTTTGAGCCGCCTCTAGTAGCTCGTCCATATTTCTGTTCTTACTAGAATCCTCTGCTTCAGCAGAGGCAATCTCTTCCTCAACCTCCCTCTTAAGCTCATCACTAGCAACAGCTCTAAGAGTAGAATTTTTAATGACATGCATCGGTACTTTCATAAATTTCTCCATTATTTAAAAATAAAAGTGGTAGTTAGATAATACCATAGTATATACACGTTATAAGTACTTTTTTTTCGGAGATATATAATAAATGAATGTTAAATGGTCAGAAAGTGATAAGAATTTTATTAAAAGGCATGCTGCCTCTATGTCAGACAAGGAAATAGCTGAAAAGCTAACGAAAATTTCCAACAGGAAGGTAACACTTGATGCTGCAAGAAAAATGAGGCAGATTTTAGGCATTAAAAAGGCGAGAGGGAGAGGTATATGCAAGCTTGATCAAGATCAAGATGAATAAAAGTGGTCGTTTGAAAAGTGGTCGTTTGGGTTTTTGGGTCCGGTGGTATGCGAGGACCACCTTCGCTTTTTCATCACTCCCTCACGGCAGCTTTTGAGATTGAAAAAACCCCACCCCCCGTTGACGTAACCCCTTTGATATCAATAGGTTATGAAGATCATCTTCCCCGGATCGACGTAAGTCCTTGTGTATCAATGACTTATGGCTATCTGTATTTATTTTGATTTCTTTTGATAAATAGAGTGGATAGGTGTTGACTTGAGTGCCGATACTATATATAATGGAAGAGTACAAAGCAAACAACACAAAAGGAAACGAAATGAACTACCAAATCAGCTATGTCGAAAACAACGGATACAAGACCATGACCGCTATCGTATCTGAAGACAATCTAGAAAGCTTTTGCAGCGATAAAATTGTTTTGAAAATCGAAAGAATTATCGCATAGGGTATTGACTACTGACGACAAATCCTGTATAATGATGACATACAAAACAAGGCAACCTAAGAAGGAAAAGATTATGACTAACCAAACAGTAAACAAGATCGTACTGCGAAACGAAAAACGATTCCGTTGTGGAACTACCACTTTCGGTTGCAGGGCTGGTGCCGTTGTCCTGATTCGTCAACGCGACGAAGTTTACGGTAAGGTACTGTTAGACTTCGGCAATGGATTGATCGACTGGTTTAACGAATCGATCCTAGAAAAATTTGACGAATTAGTTGACTAATCGGCAGTAGGGGCTTGACCGATCAACCTGTATCTGGTATAATTAGGGAAGTAAGAAACAACCCGTTCAATCAAGGAAAACATTATGTTGAACAACCGTAAGATCGTAACCTCAAGCAGTGACACTACCTTTATGGTTAAGGTAATCGATACCTTGACCGGCAAGGTGATCTTCGCTCGTTCCGTCTCCTTCAGCAACCTGCGTGCCGTTGAGCGGGCTATGGATAAGGCTCACTCCCTTGTCTACTAAATAGCCCTAAGCTATTGGCACCAAAGGACTTACGTCTGCTGGCGGGGCGGCGGCGACCTAACCCCTTGTGTGTCAATGACTTACGACGCTTTTAATTTTATTTGATTTATTTAGTGAAATAGTGGATTCACCCCTTTACTTCTGCCGATAAATACTGTATAATGATGGAATAGAAAACAAGGCAACACCAAAGGGAGAATGAACATGACTTTTCAAATTTTGACGCTGGTTTTGAATTGGGCTGAAACAAGTGCCGCTTCGCAAAAAATCTCTAAAGAGTATCGAGAGGCATTGATTGAATTGTCTACCGCGATTAAACGTGTAGTAAAATTCAACTAAAAGGGTGAGTTTTGATTTTACCTGTTGACAGCCCGGCTGAAATAGTGTAAAATGATCAAGTTGTTTTTATCTGGTTCAATTAAAGGAATGATTATGTTGGTTAACCTGTTTTTCTCTGACTCCGACGCTGCTTCTGCTTTTGTTTTGTTCTCGGACTGGGACGATTCGGTCAAGTCGTCAAGCGATACCCATGTGGTCGTTGCTTTAGATACTGACGCGGATAGCCTTGAGTTTGAGCAGTACAAAAGTGAATGGAAAAATAACTGGTGCGTTATTGGTTGCGATATAATCGACAGCCTATTGTGGGAAGACGATGATTTGGACAATGACGCGATAATGCCAGAAGAGCTAGATATTTATTATGCTATGGAAGAGGATGAAGAGTTTTTTGCCTAGTGTTGTATCGGCTAAACTAGACTCCTAAGCGTGACCCCGTTAATAAGGTAGAAAAGAATGAGTTGTCAAATGTGTTTCCACGAGAGCGAAAACCTAGAGGTAGGGTACGTTGAGGGTGAACCAATGTGGTTGTGCATTGATTGTGCCTCTGACTACCCAAGTGAAAATGACAAGTGCCCATCATGTGGCATTGAGGGTGGTGAGTATTCTGATAGTGTTGGTTGTTGTGCGTTTTGTGAGCCTATTGAGGATGAAGAAAATGAATAAAAAAGAAGAAATTTCGAAGGAAGCCGCTGACCTTTTTAAGGGTTTGCTTCCAAACGTTAAGCCCGTCAAGGTTCGCAAGCGTTATCAGTCGCGTGATAACAGCTATGGTCCCTTAAGGGAATATAACGGCCATTGTCCAAAAGATCGCGATTAGTGGCCTAAACCATTGATATCAAAGGACTTAGAGCGTGAGGCCCGGCCCCGCGAATGTAAGTCATTGGTATCAAAGGAGTTACGACGATTCGAATTTATTTCAATAAAATAATAGAATTATGGTGTTGAGGGGTTGACTACTTGGCCGATATCTATATAATAGGGGCATGTTGGTTAGCTCAGCTAACTGACTGAAAATTTTCCTTTTTTCTCTCTTGAGGATTTTAGCTATGTTTTCGAATGACTTTGTTTGTGATGTTCAGTGTGATGAATTGGCCGCTCGTGACAGCTACCAGCCCACCGACCAAGACTGGCAGGAATTCTTCCTGTGGCAGGACGCTCAGGATCAGGCCGCTGTTGAGCTTTTCATCAGCAACGCAAACGCTTCTTTTATTGAAGCCGCAAAGGAATCGATCACTGAAGAGTGCCCCTTCTAAGGGGCCTTTTCCTTCCCTTTTCTTTTTACCTCATTTTAGGATTTTATCATGTACAAAGTCATCATCAGAACCGTTTATTGTGGACACTCTGGATACGGGGAAGGCGTTTTTACCGGCATGGACAAGTCACCCAAGCGGGCTTGGGCAAAGGCTCAAGGTGCCGCTGCCGGTTACACTTTCAAGGAAAGTTACGAAAATGTTTCATGCGGCACGCCAGTGCTTCAAGGGGTGTTATTTTACCGTAACAGCAAGCTTATCTCAGAAGTTTGGGACTAAACCTAAACTCTTGTGCCCCAATGGGTTAGGGCAGCGGGGCCAAGCCAAACGACCTAAACCCTTATGTTCCAATAGGTTATGACTATTCTGAATATTTTTAATTCTTTTGCTCTTTTAAGTGTTGCGGGTGTTGACATTCTGCCGATAATCTATATAATGGTGACATAGAAGCAAGTTGGTGCTTTTTAAATTTCAATAACTAAGGATAAAAAGAATGGCAAGTTCAAACGAGATGTTCAGTACTATCTACAAGCACGTTCGAGCTACCGGCAAGTGTAAAAACTTGAACCATAGCCGATTCCGATACAACAACTGGACTACTGAAGATGGAATTAGTGCAGGTTTTGATTCAAGGACATTGACCTGTGTGGTGAACACGAACAAACTTTCTATAGAAAAGCAAGTGAATAGCGGAAAAACTTTAATTGTCAAGGGCGGAAGCCCTGAATTACACGAACTTTACAAAAAAGTTATTTTCAAGCCTCTGTAAGGTAGGAAAGAAAGGGGGTTGTACCGTGTAAGGTAGCCCCATACGCCAGCAACGCCATAAGCCTTTGCTATTAAAGGAGTTAGGGCTAAGGCCCCGCCCAGATCGACGTAAGTGCTTGAGCCCCAATGGTTTATGTCATTTATTTTATTTTGCTTTTATTCTTCTATTTAGTTGCTTAATCGCTTGACCTACCCCTATGCCTATGGTATAATTACAGAGTAAAGCAAGTCAGTCACTTAAAGGATTAGTAAAATGAAATACAAGCTAGAGTATGTCGAAAAAAGTGGTTTCAAAGTTCAAACCGCAGTCGTTTCGGAAGATCAATTGACCGAATTCTGCAAAGATAAAATTGTCACCAAAATCGAAAGAATCTCTGAATAAGGGATTGACCTATCGGCAGTGATTCGCTATAATGGTTGTAGTGAAGAAAGCAAACTTAAAAAGGGAAAACAAAATGAAGACTCAAAGCGAAATCCTACTTGACCGCGTTCGCGAAGCCGCTATCGATTGTTTCATGATTCCGAATGAATTGCTGCCTGAATCATATCGCGGGAAGAAAAGCCACCGTAAGCTTCGAAGTGTTGTGAAGCAGTTTGAACGTACCAAAGGCAAGCGTTTGACTGGTCGTGATGCATCGGTTAAATTCGACAGCGACCGCGAAATCACCAGTGCCACGCCTGAGCGTCTGGCAGTGCTGGAAAAATACGCTGCTGATGTTGCAGCAGAACGTGAAATCGATTATGATATAGATGAAAGTAAGTTGTATAACCGGCAGTTGAAATTCTGTGAAACTGCTGTTCGTGCTGGCTGGTTTGAAGTTGAGGAATTCGAAAATGAAGAACCTGAATATATCTACGAAAATGATCTGTGATGGTCACGGCAATCCCGTTGTTTTTATTGTTATGGCAAAAACTATAACTACCAACGTGGAGTATATTGATAGCGTTTGGACTGGTAAAGATAACGCTATTAAAAGGGCACAAAGATGTTATGAGGGATGGGTTTCTGTTATTTCTGTAAGTGACGTTTAAAGGATTTTAAAATGGGTGTTTGGGAAATTGCTTTTGTTGTTGCTGTTGGCATGTTTTTTTATTTTCTTTTTAGTTTTATTATTATTGCTCTTTTCCTACTTTTTGGGCATTTGATTTTTAATCATATATTCAAAGATTTTGATATCAAATGACATAACCCATTGATACCAAAGGAGTTAGGTCGGCGGGGCCAGCTTTGGCGACGTAAACCATTGAGGGACAATGACTTAGAGCAATATGTTTTTCTTTTCTTTTTTTCTGATAATCTAGTCGGTAGTGACCTGATGTGTCCATGCTATAGACGATTATACATATATAGAAAGTTAATTGACAACAACCTACTTTTATGGTAAAATGTAAGCATGAATAAAGCATTTGTATTTGATTTTGATGACACGCTGGCAAACACGGCTTGCCACGTAATTGTTCGCGATTCAATGAACGTTCCCTATCGCTCGTTGACTCCTGCACAATTCAACACCTACGAACTTGGGAATGGGGAAAGTTTTGACTATTCAGAATTCCGAGATGAAATTTTCATTCACGCCGCGAATCCAACTTGGTTGATCGCATTGGCTAAAGAAGTAGCTAATGAGGGCCACGCTGTTTATATTCTGACCGCTCGCGATGCCGTTGTGGCCGATTCGATTCACGCTTGGTTGATGTCACACGGAATAGCCGCCAAAGATATCCATTGCGTTGGTGGAAGTAAAAATTCAATTCCAGTAAATAAAAAGCAAGTTCTACTTGACATTGTAGAAAAGTATGAGAAGGTCTATTTCTATGACGACTCCGTAGAGAACGTGAACGTGTATCAACACGAAAAGCTACGATCATATCTCGTTTAGATAATCAATAGCTTTTTGCATCTTGTTTGTATCATCATTGAATAACCCAATGGCACAGTTGCAGCGATGACATAGAATCCCACGAACTTTATTTGTCTCATGACAGTGATCAATACAAGGTTTATCCATACGCTTGGCGGCACCCCACTCAAGAGGGGCCTCGCAGATATGGCAACAGCCAGTATCTAATTCATTTAATTCTTGTAACGAAATGTTATAACGAAATGCTGAATCTCTCTTGACAACATCGGGCCGTCTCTTATAATGTTTAGCCTTACGTCTCACTGTGTTACGGTTGCGAGTACGGTAGTCTCTCTGCTGCTCTGCTCTGCACTCCTTACAACGTGGATGCAGCCCGTTAGCATAATGTTTAGAGGCGTGAAAATAATCATTTGTTTCTGGTTTGTCTACTTGACAACCAATGCAAATCATGGTATAATCTCCTATATATGATGATCAGTCATCATATTATACACATTTTTGTCTCAATCATCGCTTTCACGCACGAAAAACTAAGGAACTACCTAGTATGAACATGGCAAGCATCACACGTACCGAGTACATGGAAAACTCAAGCGAATTGCATCACGCCTACTATTCGCAGTTTGTCACACCGCAAACGATTGCGTTTGTTAAATCCCGAATTGGTTTGAAAAGATTGCAAGCCAGCACTTGCGAACATCTGAACGATGTGGTAAAATGGGAGCAAGGCGGTCGAACGTGGCTATGGGATCGCTCGCCAATCAATTCAACACTAGCAAAAGAACTGGGCGAAGGCAATAGCCAAACCACGCGAACGTGCGTGGGAAAAGCCGCCGCCAGAATCATCTTGGAAAATGAAAATGCAAAATCCTAAAACTGTCGAATCAATCAAAACCAGCAAAGGTGCATATAGTTTCACCCTTGAAATAAAAGAAGACGGAACCGCTCGCGTGCGACTGTCCGATTGTGGTGGTGAAAAATATGATCATACCGAAATCGGGATGCTTCTTGATGGTGAAGACTTGCGGCGAATTCATTTGCTGCTAGAGGATCACATCGTCTACAATGGTGAAGATGGATCGCTCTAAGTCCTTGCGGCGTAAGGGTTTACGTCGCCGGGGGCAGGCCGCGAGCCCTAAGTCCTTTAGTACCAAGCACTTATGACTTTTTAGTTTTTTTGAATTATTTGTGGTGCTGACCCTTGACAAACGCCGATACTAATATTATAATGAGAGCATGACAAAAGGAGATAAAATGAAGGCACGCCAGTTTCAGTTTTTGATGTTGATGTTGACGCAAAAATCAAACCCAAACGATTCAATCATTGGAGTATACCGCAGAAGTGATGGGGATGGGGCGTTCCCAATTTGGACTGGACCTAGAAAAGATTTGGAATCTTTCTTTGAAAAATTGACCAGCACGGTTGACAATCGCAATAGCTAATGCTATAATGGCGACATAAGAGAAAAGAAGTTTTTTATTAAAGGGAAAAGAATGAAGAGTTTAGTTGCTATGTCGTATGTTCAGCCACTCGAAGGCCGTTCGTTCAAGTGGGGAGTTATTCATTCCAAGCGAGATACCAAAAAGGAGCCGCTATCTCCTGATACGCTGAAAGGTTACTATCGCTTTCATGATGAGGCTTTTGATCGTAGTCAAAACTTGCTTGGTGTCCAAACTCGTGACGGTTTCCGTCAGCTTTATGCAGAGCGTGTGAAGTGGAAGTTTACGATCCCTTTTGTAGGCTCTCTAGTTAGTCGATTTATTTAGTACATTGGTGGATGCGGTCTAGAACGTATCAACCCCCTTTTGCCAACCTTTGGGGTTATAGGCACGAGGGAACAAGGCAAACCCCATTTTTTATCTTATTGCAAAATTGGTAAAGGGAAGCAATGTTTAGCCGAAGCGAATTGATCGATATTTATCTGTTGATTAGAAGCGAGCAAAAGGTCAGTCAAAATTCAAGCCTAGCGATTAAGGTAAAGGATTTAGCCACTCAACAAGTCTATTGCGTAGACATCCAGTCAATCAAGGAAGCTTACGAGAGGGGTGGAAAGCTCGATGCCATTAAGGTGTATAAAGACGCCACAAAGCAAAGCCTAATGCAGTGCAAAAGGCAGGTTGAGCACATGATCGAAACAAATAAGTGGGAGTGGATAGGACCGTAACCCTTTGAGTCGCAAGGACTTAGGGCGAGGGGGCCAGCCCCGTCGTCGTAACCCATTGAAAACAAAGGACTTAGAACTTTTTTAATTTAAACTGGATATCTAGAAAAAAATAGCCGATAAATATAGTAGCAAGAAAGGGTAAATCATGCTGCTATCTATCGGTTTTTTTGTTTGTCTTTTTCTAGTGATTAACGTCTATAGGGATGAAAAGCAGTTGACAGGGTTTAAAAATAAGTTATAATTAAAGGACAAGACACGGGAAACAGGGTAACGAATTAACGGATTGGACGTAACACTTCAAAGAGCACCCCAGCAAGGTGTATCGCCCTAAAGTACCACAATTGACAAAGGATTTTCCAACATGGGAAAAAAAGACACAAAGCCAAGAGTAGCCCAGTTCTGGCAATATGAAGTCATCGACGTAGATGGTCAAGTGTGGCCAATCGCTACCATATACGCAAGAAACGATGCTGAGGCTTATGAGGCTTGGGAAGAGTACGCTGTTGATGGTCCGAACAACGTGGCTATATCGCTAGTAAAAGAAGAAAAAGAAAAACCATTGGTGAAGTGGCATTGACATAGCTAACGCCTGTGGTAAAATGATAGGGTCAACTAAAAAAAGGGTTTTGAAATGGCTAAAAATAAAATTCCAATGGTCAAGAATGTTTTTTCCCATGTAGATTGCTCGCGGCCTGTGCTCTGCTATCGTAACCTGCACAAAGGTTGCTTGAG
>Ga0070727_10004496_pt1 | contig 11885 bp, 8 predicted proteins | sample tdAd472_FD_66722 | JGI IMG/M metagenome (GOLD analysis project Ga0070727, IMG submission 66722) | Marine sediment microbial communities from the Atlantic coast under amendment with organic carbon and nitrate - tdAd47.2 | ecosystem: Environmental > Aquatic > Marine > Coastal > Sediment | place... | reverse complement strand
GTCCTCCATACACTTGCTGCGCCTGTGGTGTATGTATTTGCAAAGCCAATAACTCATTCACTTGCTGTTGCGCCCATTCTAGCTTGGTGTAAATCTGGCCCGTAGCCCATTCTCGTTCCAATCGTAACAATGGGTGTTGCGCTGAATACTGCTGACCATAAGCGACCGTAGTATAGGCATCCTTAACTATTTTCGATAGCAGCGGTTTAGTAGCGCCATCTTGTGACATTCCTTCTAGGGTTTTACTCCCCAAATCTTGCTGTAGCTGGGCTTTGACTAAAAACGCTTCCGCCAATTCCTTGCTTTTACGAAAAGGGTCATTGTACTGCAGCCAAAACCCTGTAGGATATAACCAAGCACTTATTCCAGCAGCTTGTTGTTCAAGCTCTGAAAGTTCACTTTTGCTCGCCAACTCCATCGCCCTTTCTGCCATCGCCTGGCAAAAACCATAATGATGGAAAACCATTCGACTTGAGGCATGTTGCTCATAGAGTTGCCATACATAATCGGCCAGTAAAGGCCACCAATCATTTTGGGGGGTATAATCCAAAGACTGTCCTTCCATAATTTAATGGCTGATATGGGGGGAAGATACGAAATTTTCAGTGCTTGATCTTTGATTCTAATCTAGTCTATCACGGATTAAGAGGGATATCATAAATCTTAATAAAACCACCCGCTTCAATCACGGCAAAGGTTCGCCGGCTCCCCCACGCTGATACGCCGATGATAGGTTTATTACTACTATAACGCTTTAGCACCTGATGGTATTTCAAGTCATACACTTCTCCGCTATTCCTATCTGAAATAAGTACCTTCCTTCCCACTAGAAAAGCAACTCGCTTCACATTTCCCGCCTTATTCCTCAAGATCATCTTGTCCTCATCAATGGCCTTGAATGAAGGCCGCATATAAATAACCCGCTTATTAGCTACATAGATCAACCTTTTAGCTGTCGCAGGAGGTGAGACGAGGAAGGTCGTAATAGGAGCATTGGCGAGGTGTATTTCTAGCGCTCCTTGCAGAGAAATGCGCAATAAATAGCCGCCTAACTTCGCGTAAAGACTCTTATCCCGAAAATACATCGGTTGAAGTTCTCCTTCTGCGTGCAATACCAGTGTTTGATCATTTTGATGACAATCAATGGTAGATTGAATCGCACCATTTAGATCATATTCCTTCAACTGTAAGCCATCATCGTGGGTTAAAACAGCCATTCGATTAGACTTGATCCAACTAACGCCTATAGCGGATGCAGGTAACCAGTCTAGAAAGTTAATTTCAATGGCATGAAAGAAATAGGAATTCTTAGGCAAAACAATAGGACTAATGCTACGGTTTTGTCGGGTAAACACGATTAATTTTTCCTTGTGTTTAATCGGTTCTAGAAAATGGAAAGTGCTATCATCAGACAAGGGAATATCCGAACCATAATAGGATATCTTCCCTCTCCAATTGACTCTAGCTATTACCAGTCGCTTTTCTCTTCGGCCAAATACCAATAACTGATTTCGGTAGTCAATCGAATTTTCCCAGGCTACTCTATCATCCAATTTAAACTCAGTTGTATGTTCGTCGTAGCGTCCAGGTCGCTTTTTATGCTGAAATAAATACTTACTGATGTCTTTACCTAAAAGCGCATCCTCCTCGACAAATTGTTTTAAGTAGGATAAATCTTCTAGTTTACCTTTCAAGGCATTTTCACTAATGATTTCATAGGCTATTTCTCGGCTACAAGCTTGCACCTCAGGTGTTTTTCTTTTCAGTCGAATTAGCACATGCAAAAAGGAAATCTTCTTACTCGCTGGTACAGACTTTTGGTAAATCGCTTGAATGACTTCATTCAAATCGACCTCACTCCTTTCCTGCTTCGCTACAAAATATTTACCCAAACAATCCTCCGCTTGCTTGGAGTTTTGCCACCCCTGCAAGAGTAAAGCTTCTAATGCTACTGGCTCATCTAGCTTTTCTTCATAAATACGGCTAGCTTCTAAATAGTTGTCTAGTTCCAAATACTGACTTACTGCTCGCTCATAAGCAATAGATGCTTGCTCTCCTTGGTCAAGCTGTGCGTATAAATCGCCGACCTTTTCATTGCGCCCTAACTCCTTATACAAGGAAATAGCTTCCAAAAGCAAGCCCCCTTCTTCTAAGCATTTAGCCGCTTTAGGTAATTGCTTGAGATGGTCTTTATACAATATCGCCGCTTCTCTATAGTATTTACCTTGCTCCAAAGCACTAGCAGCAGAATGGAAATCGCCTAATAATTGCGCATAGATATAAGCCGCTTTCCGGTAATCGCCCTGTTCCAAGCGTTCTTTGGCAGCTTTCTGATAGTGTTCTCTTAGACTGGCGTAATATTTATCCAGTTGCCAGAAATCCGCTTTGCGACCGCCACCTAGTTCGCCCAAATTAAAATCTGTATTTCGGCGACCCAGCCGGTCGGTTGGAGGGGCCGCACCTCTACTTTGATAAGGGCCGCCCAGGGGGATGGAATACCTAAGGGCTTGATCGGGGTCTTCGTCAAACAACTTCAGCAAACGTTCAATCTCTCGTTCCCGGCGCTTCTCCAAGTCCGCCAATCGATCCCCAAGCCATTGTTCTGCCTTACCCCACAGTCCGCTCAATAGTCCACCACCTGTCCCGCTATTCGGATAGTGCCCCATTCCATCTGACTTTGATGACTCATCAGTTTGGGGGTTATCTTTACGATCTTTATCTTTTTCTGTCGCCTTTAAAAACTGCTTCAACAGGAAGCGTTTTAACTGATCTATCTGTTCTTGTAAAGAAGATGACTTCTCGCCGGGGGCTTTTGGAATTTCATCTAAAGGAAGTGGCTCTATATCCTTTTTCAACTCATCTATAAAATCTTGTATCGGAGGCCTGTCAACACTTATCGCTAACAAAGAAGGCCGCTTTGGCTTTCCTAGCTGCGCAATATCCCACGGCTGCTGCCTAAGTCCAGGTAACACTAATAAGTCTCCAAAATCAACTTTATCCTGTAGTGAAAAGCCCACTAATCCAATGGTAGGATGAAAAAACTGTCGATCGTGTAATAGTACTTTATCCCATTCTTCTGGTAAGAGGGGCGGGAACACCCTTGCCTCAATAGGAATATACAACCCCTTTCCTTCCATCCGATAGGGATAAACCTTAGCAGAATATTCAAAGGAAACTTCTTCCTTAAAAATAACAAATAGACCTGCAGGTGCTCTAGACTGGATCGATTGAGGTACCCTATAAGCTTCCAATGCTGACAGTCTCACCTCCCATTCTCCTAGGTATTGCAACCAGATAGCAGGGCTGTCGCTTCGTATGAAGGCAGCTTGCATGGAGTGTGACGCGCTCACTTGATATTGAAGTCCTATTTTCACCTTACCTTATCATTTCTATAAAGGGTTGAATATATTTTTCATAAAAAATTGAGGCATCCACTAGCATGCCACCTGTTCCTTTAGTAAAATAAGAAGGTCCGCAGCACATACCATCTGAAGCCCAAGCCGCCATTGGCATATTGAGCACTAAAACTAGCGTGACTTCTGGTCGTTTACTATTGCCTATCTGCAAATGCAGGAACCCTCTGGGATCGACCCATACTCTAGTCCCGTCCGCCCATCGCTTAGTACGAAATAACAGCCCGGGGTTTTCAGCCAATAATTGTTGCCCCTCCGTTATTCTTGGTTCTACTGCTTGGAGTGGGTCTCGCTGGAAAGGCACCAATTTCATCTGCTTGGCCTCCAAACGTATGGCCCATTTGTTAATGGTTAAGTGCCCCTCTTGATTGACATACACCCGCTTGACTTTCGTAAGGGTAGAGTACCCAGGATTAATTATTTTCTTAATCTCATGCATTTCATGAATGTATGGACTCCTCGCTGTTAATTCTTTCCTTCGTTCACTATAAGGTAATTCCACCTTAGTTATTACTTGGCTTATCGTATCCAATTGGAAATAATTACTGTAATTCGAGATTATAAAGTAAGGCTTATCGAAACGGAAATCGTAGTGTCGACTGCCCGTCTTAAAATCTATAGCTACATGATCAGTGGTACGCTGCCGCAGATTGATACTGTACAAATGCAGTAATTCTGTTTGCTGCGCCAATATATAGATCATGTTTTCATCGTCATAACCAAAAGCATATTTACCTTTTTCGATACCTGACCTCAGTTCTAGCGCTCCTGTGGTTTTGGACATCCATAGTAATAAGCGCTGATCGGGGCTAATGGAAACCACCCGATCGGGGTTCACCATATGATAGGTATAAGCCCGCTTAAGGTTCATCATGGTAGTAGGAAGCAAGAGCGGAAAGCGTTCCATTCTAAGTGCCATAGGTAAACGCTCCGGTTTATCTTGATCAAGCAGTGGTTTTTTCGATGGGCTAAATAATAGTTCTTCTAGATTGAAAGTGGATTGACGCAATAATTTACGACTCCCATTGAGGTATTGAAAGAACGATAATTTGCCAGATCGATGAACCAAAATGACAAAGTGTATTTGCCCTTTATGACGCTGGATTATCCGTTGAAATTCAGCTTGAAAAAAAGCTGACTCTGCTGTAATAAGAATCAGTTCTGGGTTTTCTTTTGCTGGATGTTCTTGTACAAATTTTAGCAAAGCATTCCCACAATGTAAATGGACATCCAAAGCCGCTAAAGCCTCGATAACTCCTTCTCTTGTATTTAAACTTAAGGCTTCTACCTCTTGTCCTCCCAAACCGTAGCTTTCCACTTGAACCTTCTCTTTCTTTTGCTCACCTAGTGCAAGGGCTGCTGACATAGCAAATACCCTAGGTAAGCCCCACATCTTAATTGTTTGATCCATCAAAATAATACGCTGCAGTATGCGCTGATCAGGTGGTTCCTCTCGTCTGAAATATAATGCCTCATTGTTGACCAATCGCGCACTCAGCATGTCCTCATCTTGTGCCAATTCGCTCAGTAATAACCGATCGAAATCCCCTCGATTCGTAATATCAGAAACACCTCCAAAGGGCAGATCACTAGCACCAGCCGTTTTCATAGGAATCCGCAGCGCTGCCAGTAAACGCTTCGTCAAACGGGCCAAGCCTTGTGTTTTGGGATCATTGGCTAGTTGGGTTAGAATATCTACAGCTGGTAATTCTTCTTCAATATCAACGGGACTAGGCAATTGCTGTAGGCCCGTACGCAACTGTAGCTCTAATTCCTCTTTGGTCGTAAAGAACCCAAACAAATTCCTTAAATTTTCTAGATCTACCTTAAGTGTCTTCCAATCAATTTTTCCACTCCGCTTAACGAAAAGACCATCCCATTCCCCTGAATCTAAGGTAAGTGACATCTCTTTGGCTTTAGCCGCAGGAATTTTATTGGGTATTTTGGCGATCAGGCTATTCAGCAAATGAATCCGGTTATTCCCTGACCTCAATGCGGCAGGTAAGGACTGGATAATTTCCATAAACTCGATGGCCTGGGAAGCAAAACCTTCCATTGTTTCGCGCCATGAGGTGGGTTGTGGAAGTTGTTGAATAGTTTCTACCAACAGTTTTTCATAAACGGACAAGGGTTTATCTTGACAGGCTACTAGTAATAGCAGAATGGTTCCAATCGGAGGCAATCCACTTTCGGCTGTAGCAGCCAGTATATTCGCCAAATCTTCTCGATAACAAATAGTATCTCCATTTCGCCATTCCACTACCTCTCCCTCCTCTGCCCATTGCCAGAAGTATTGTTGAGAAAATTTGAAGTAACTCCGTATAGAATATAATGGCGTTCCCATGGTCAACTTATTCGATCTCCTTACATGAAGGATTGATTTATTTTCGCCCTTCTCTGACAATTCTTGTTTGGTGTATGGCTTTGCGGCTAGCTCCCACAAAATGAGCCCAATTGATTTTTTCCCATTGTCCTGTTTCCCGGAAGAGGAGAAAGGTACTTTTGTCCTTACCATAAGTTTCAGCCAATATTTCAGCTACTATTTCCTGTTCAAAGGCCCAGCCAGCAGGTAAAAAAACCTGGTGTTCTTGCCAGAATACCGTTCCTGGGAGCGGAGGCAATGGCTCACCCCATATTAGCGTTTCTCCCTCTGTATTAGTAGCAAACCGCAAGGGAGCCAACCGGATATTAGGCGCCTTGCGACCATAATGCGCCCAGTCTTTCCAGTGCACCAGCAATAGCTCACTTTTTCGTTCAATGTCTGAGCGAACCAATCGCACTGCTATAGCGCTCTCGCCCTCGCCTGCTAAGGCAGCAACGGGCATTTCCACGGGCAGAAAATCTTGCAGTGTACACCATTTCAATGGAGGGAGTACGCCAGTAGGGGTTAACTTTCCGATGGGGAATAAACGATTATTTATATCCATGCGGAATCGTGCAGTACAAGGCAATTGTTCAATAGCCGATGGTACTTCTTGGTCGACCTCTCCTTTTAGCCAAATCCCCGTTTCATTTTCAGCCACCAGCCAATCCGTCAAAATCCTGACACGATACAAAGCGCTTTTATCATTATTGGCTATCGTATAAATCCAATCTGTCATATCAATTCAATTCAATTCACCTCTTTCCAAAATTCGATTCCATAAATTCTCAATAGGTTCTTTTACATATTGACGCTGTTCTTCATTAGAAATCCATTCGCATCGGCCATTCAAATAACGTAAGCGATCCTTAATTTGGCTACGTTCTAGGCCCGTAACATCGGTAGCCTCCCATTGGCTAGTCAATTTATTTACCTCTTTGTACATTTCATCCGGATCGGGCAAGTTAGTTCGTGAAGCGCGAGGGTGTTGGCGGTCACTGTTATCTGTTTCTACCAGGTTGTTGACGATTCCAGCGATAACCTCTTCTTGTTCTTCCGTATCCCAGATATAGCGGATGACCCAAGTATCTGAAAGGATGGCCTGCTGACGTTGGCAAAGTAAAGCACTGGCAGCCATCAGTCTTTGCAGCTTTACGGCTCGCCGATCGGATACGGCTACTCCCGCATTTCGTAACTGCTGAATGAGTTCTATATAAGGTTTTCGAACCACCGATAGGTCTACCGTGCTGATTAGTTCTTGCAATTGCTGAATTTCTTCCGCCGTAATAGCCGGGGCCTCCACTTGCTCCTTTTCCTCTAGTTTCCAGCCCGCATCTAAGACTTGGTTTAATAAATCGGGGGCTACATTATCACATCGTACCCGAACCAAGAAGCGGTCAAAAAGGGCTTGTAAGGCATCCTCTTCGGGCAGGTGATTGCTCGCCCCAACTATCATTAAGGCCGGAAGATCTTTCGTTTCCCGCCCTCTCCGAAAAATACGTTCATTCAATACCATCAATAAACTATTCAGGATAGCACTATTCGCGTTGAGGAGTTCATCCAAAAAAATCAGATTGGCTTCTGGGAGCATGCCTTCTGTGTTGGTCAGCAACTCTCCTTCTCTCAGTTTACGGATATCAAACGGTCCAAATAACTCATTGGGTTCTGTGAATCGAGTCAAGAGGTATTCAAAGGTCTTACCGGTCAATAATTTCGCAAGCGATCGAACCATGGCACTTTTTGCCGTACCTGGAGGCCCTAGCATGAAAAGATTCTCCCTCGCCACCAGGGCTATTCCCATCAAATCGATGATCTCATCTTTCCCCACAAAGGTATTTTTCAGGTGATTAAGCACCTGGTTCAATTGGTTAATTTGAGGTAGTAGCTCCTTCATTTATCATTTCGTTGAATACTTTTGGTAATAGTTGTTCAGGGTATAATCCGGCCATAGCTTCCAGCCAAGGTAGCAACTGAAAATGCTTAACGGCTATCGTATCTTCTTTTTCAATGACTCGTTCTAAGTAAACCTGACGAAGGCCTTTATCAGATAAAATGGTCGTGACCTCACTTCCTCCATCCATTAACCCCATACCTACTGCCGAATAAGGCCATTGGGCAGCCGTCCGCCGAATATAGATTAGGAGTATGTCGTCGGGAGCGAGACCTCGAACTAATTTGAATAAATCCGGCAGATACCGCATACATAGATCAACAGCTATGACGGCAGAGGGCGTCAACGGGCTTGGGAAGGGCTGTAATTCTTGTTGAATAGACTGATCATCTAATTCTCGAAGTAGGGCAAATTGAACAGCCCGGTACAAAAACTGAGCACTCCATATAGCTGCTGCTTGATCAAAGCGGGGAGGTTCGAATGGTAAGTCTACACATTCTTCCTCATAAATGCGCTTTAATAGCCGCCCAGCGGTGGCTACATCTGCCTCAAGGAAAGGCTTTAATTGTCCTTCTACCACAACCTCCCCAGCATGGAAGAGGTCGGTCAAAAATACTGTTAATGCTTGCTTCCCATTAGCCATAATAGTTTTCTTAACACAGAGAATGTACGCAGGGTTCCCTATTCTTTATCTCTAAACTTCATATATGCTTTCAATAAGCGATCTGGAGCCTCTGTTTGGGGATAATGGCCTATTTCCTCAAAGGTTATTACATCTGGCATCGGGATTAATTCCTGGTACCGTGCGGCCATATGCTTACCAGAGATCGGATCAGCCCCACCATTGATCAAACGGATTGGCGGTTCTGCTTGCTGTAATGCACCTACCCAACGGCTTCGATACTGCCTCCGTTCGTTCATATAACGTATTAGTTTATGGAAAATATACTTCCCCCGATCAAAAGATACTAAGGTGTAAAATTCGGCTATCTCTTGATCAGTAGGTGGAGTCGTTTTCCCAAAAATCTCATGAAAGTTTTTCTTTAATTTTTGTTGGTTCAGAAAGGGTGTGAGTAGCAGGCCCAAGGGGCTAATCAATGCTTTTTGAATAGGTCGAGGACGGTGGGTTTCCGGAAAAAGGCCGCCATTTAGCAACACTACACTTTCAATCTCCAATCCTGATGCCTCGCTCTTCTTTCGATCTTGTGTGCGAGCCAGCAACTCTTGCAGAACAGTATCGCCATAATCATGCGCCAGTATATGTACTTTGTCTATCTGTAGATGTTGCAATAGTGCCTCTATCAAATCGGCTTGATCCAAGATAGAATAATCATAAGTGAATGGCTTGGCAGAATAGCCAAACCCGATAAAGTCGGCGGCAATCACACGGTACCGATCACATAAGGGAGCCCAAATCTTGTGCCAGTCCCAAGATGCAGTAGGGAATCCATGTAACAATAGCAGTATCTCTCCTTTTCCTTCCTCCTGGAAAAAAATGGGATATTTTTTTTTGTGAGTAAAATATTGGCCAGTCTTTTTCCAGGTTTTGAAGTCCATATGATTTAGCCTTTTTTAAGATGACGAGTTGATACTATTATTTTGATGTTTTTTGCAACTGAAGCGCCAACTTGACTAGCCCTTGCTTGGCGACTGTCGATAGCTCTCCCTGACTCACCCAAGTGTGGGTATAACCGCCATAATGCATGCCCAAATAATCTGCTGATAGCTCAAAGGGCTTGGCAAAACTGGGGTAGTCCTCCGCATCGCCATTACAACTAACTACACACATTGTTTTTCCTCTGAGCTGCCTTCCCTTTTCCTTATGAATTTTTAGTAAATCAGATAGCCTATCAAAAAAGGTTTTCATCAATGCGCTCATCGTATACCAATAAATGGGTGAGGCAAAGATGAGCGTATCATGTTGCAAAACGCGCTCAATAATGCGGATGAAATCATCTTCTCGATTACGATGTTGATAATCATAATAGGAAAAATTCCAATCATTCAAATCTAGGAGTTCACAATCATGAAGTGTTTTCAAGTACTCGACTGCCTGGCGGGTATTTCCATCACTTCGAGCACTTCCTAGAATGATTAGTGGTTGCATATGTTTATCCATGATTAGTAAACTTTATTCTAGTAGGAAGAAGTTGTTTTGGAATTGATTGGGAAAGAAATTACTTTGGCTATCTACAGCAAGCCAGTAGTTTCAAAATAAACAAAGAGCAGCTGGTATTACATTGCGGAGAAGCTACCTTATTCTTTGTGCCACAAAAAAGACAAGTAATGGTTGAATTCAAGTTGATAAAGGTTCCACTTTTTAGCAGGATACCCTTATCAACTTGACATCTCGCAAGAGATTCTTTACTGACTCATTACGGCTTCCAATAAAATTTTCCCATCCATCTTTTCTTTCGGTTGTAAACCGATTAAGCGAGCCACAGTAGGAGCAAGGTCAACTGTCGCCACTTTTCGATCAATTTTTTGAGCAGGAATTTTTCCACCAAAAAATAGAATCGGTACATGTTGGTCATAAGCGTATGGAGAACCATGTGTTGTTCCACTGCTACTATGCCCTGTTAAGTAATTCTCTTTATAACGCATTTTGATATGATGTCCCCTTTCTGCATAGGAAGACCTGCGGAACAATTCTTGCATTTCTTGTCCATTGGGGTTCGCTAAGGTTTCTAGTGTAAAAACCTCTTCCACCAAATCCAACTCGGCTAAGGCTTCGGCAATCACTTGCCTTACTTCTGCATCTTTGAGGCCTTTTCTACGGGTCAACGAATAGTCGGGTGTAATGCCCGCACTACCCGCCGATTGAAACAAGGAATCGGCGACACCCAGTCGGTTCGCTGCGTCCTTCTCTGCCTTAGTGATCATTGCCAGGAAATCCTTACCTGAAATGCGTTTTGCATCAACATTCCTTTTGCTCAGCTCTTCTGGCATGGGTAGTACTCCATGATCGGCGCTAAGCGCAATCACGTAGTTGGCACGACCGACGGTCTTGTCTAAATAAGCAATAAAGGTCTCCAAATATTCATCCAGCCAGAGGTAGTAGTCTTGAACCTCCTGACTCATCGGACCAAAATGATGTCCAATAGCATCCGCATTTGAGCAACCCACGAATAGAATATCCGTTTTATCATCCACTCCCAGCTTTTCTTCCTGAATGATTTTTTGAGCCATATCAAGGGTATATTTATCGCCAAGTGGTGTCAAACGCATTATAATTGCGTTTTTCATTTCAGGGCGAATAAAGCCCGCCGTTCTTTTTTTGGTATGTGGGAATTCCGGCAGAAATTGGCCATTTTCAAAAATAAAATTGTCTTCTCGCGAAAGTTTATACGCTTCTTCTGGAAGTTTCTTGTGCCAGCCTTTTTCAATTTCATCTGCATATAAATCCAGGGCTTTCATCTCATCTACATAAGCAGGCAGGCTCCTACCATAGTAAGAAGAAGAGATGAATTTCAGGCTACCATTATCAAACCAAAAGGCGTGATTTGGCTTCTTACCTCCAAGGAGAATACTGGTTCGATCTTTAATAGCTACCGAGAATACCTTGCTTTTGGAAGAGGCCTTTTTGAGATGATCTCCGAGTGCGTTCCGTTTTAAGTTTTTAGGAGAGACACCAGGTGCAGCTTGTAACCCGCCAATCAACGAGACCGAAGGGTCAGTAACTGCATAATCACTACGCTTGGTCTTTTGGTTGTAAAAATTATTTCCGATAATTCCGTGGTTCATTGGATAACAGCCTGTGGATAGGGTGGCATGTCCCGGCGCAGTGGCCGTCTTGGCATGTTCGTGATAAGCCTGCGTAAAGACAGTACCCTTCTCAGATAATTCCTTCAACCCGCCCTGGAAAAGGCTCCCAAAGCGTTCTAGGTAATCATAGCGCATTTGATCAACAGAGATCACAACCGCTAACTTGATAGGCTTTTCTGTATTATAATTATCCGGACTTGTGGAGGTGGTATCCTTGGTGATCGGGCCAGTAGTTTTGGGTGTGCAGGACCAGATTACTGTTCCTACCAACAATAAGGCGATGATATTGATTTTCATTAAATGTACTTTTTAGGGATAAGTTAAAAATAAATTCAACATTTATCCTTGCTCTTTTGATCCATAATTTCGTTAAAAATGCTCGCCGTAGCTCTGCTATGTCTGTGCTTTCTGACTCATTCTGAATCAAAATAGCTACGCCTAATTTGTTGACTTT
>Ga0070727_10004494_pt1 | contig 11890 bp, 7 predicted proteins | sample tdAd472_FD_66722 | JGI IMG/M metagenome (GOLD analysis project Ga0070727, IMG submission 66722) | Marine sediment microbial communities from the Atlantic coast under amendment with organic carbon and nitrate - tdAd47.2 | ecosystem: Environmental > Aquatic > Marine > Coastal > Sediment | place... | reverse complement strand
GCCGAAGCACGCTGCCAAGGGTGAAACGCACGTCTTTGTTCCGCGGAGATTCAGTGCGCAGCTTCTCCAGAACCGCTCGGGATTCTTTGTAATCACCGTTCTGGTAAAGCAAATCAGCCAGTTGAAGTCTGGCGTTGAAGTTGTCTTCAGCGATGCCGATCAGTTTTCGGGACGCTGAAATCGCTTCACGGGTCCTTCCGGCTTCTTCCAGCCACCTGATCCAGCCCCTCAGAACATCTTCTGAGTTACCAGACGATTTCAGCAGTCTCTCGTACTCGCGTTTCGCTGCGTCCAGTTGCCGGAGCTTCACAAGAGTCTCAGCGTAGACTACGCGGATATCATCACGCCTGGGATTGATGATCAGTGCTTTCTCGTAGCTCTCGGTGGCGAGTGTGAGTCGGTTGCTTGCTGCATCGATCTGTCCACGGAAGAACCAGGCCTGTTCATCATTTGGGTAATCCGCGAGCCAGCCATCGAGTAGCCCGCTCGCCTCGGCGAACCGGTGCAGCACGACGTATCCGGCGACGTAAGCCTCACAGATTGCCGGACCGTCGTCGCCTGGAGACAGAAGCAGCTCGCCAAGATGCGGACCCGCCTGAGCCATTTGACCCGTCTGGGCAAGGCAAAGCCAGGCTTCGCGTTGCACTCGGTCTTGCGGTGCTCCCAGACGTGTGGCCTGATCGAGACGCATTCTTGCCTCCTTCATTCGCCCAAGAAGGCGTTGGGCTCTTGCCGCCAGCACACTTGAGTCGGCAGATGGGCCCGTCAGTGTTTCGAGTCGGTTCAGTATGGACATGGCCTCTGCTGGTGACCGTTCATTCAAATACCGTTTCGCCTCGTGAAGCAGATAGACGGGATAGATGAAGTACGAGGCGACTGCTGCGGTCGCAGCCATGACGCCAAGTCGGGTTCTTCGTCGTCGGAGGAGAGGCAAACGGGCCGGACGGTTGGCTGTTGTGGGCATTGGGTAACTCCGGAGCCCTTTTCTGGCTTATCGCGTAGCTGCGTCGTGCTGTGCGGATTCTGACGATCAGCACGAACGGACTCTTATTGCTGGTGCAGGATACCAGACGGAGTTGAGGAACGGCGATGAAGGTTCGTAAGATGGCTTGTGTGCTGCCGATGATGCCGTAGGCGGTGACATCAGAGTTGACGAATTGGTGGAAGCAGCTTAAAAGTTACCCTCGACTCTTCGTGTTCTGCTTACAGTCGCGTGTCATTTGGCACTTCATCGTTTTCACCTCTGTGATCGTCGTTTCCTCTTCTCAGGAGTAAGGTTATGAATACTTATTCACGCAGGCGGGCATTCACTTTGATTGAATTGCTCGTCGTCATCGCAATCATTGCGATCTTGGTTGCGCTTCTGCTGCCTGCAGTTCAATCCGCAAGGGAAGCAGCTCGGCGGAGCCAGTGCAAGAATAACCTGAAGCAGATTGGGCTGGCGTGTCACAACTATGAAGACACGCACGGGCAGCTCCCCCCCACCGTAACGAACATGAACGGGGGCCTGAATAACGGTCTGACGTGGAGCAACGCGAGCCGGGGTAGCCATCTGGTACGGCTGCTCCCGTTTATTGACCAGGAAGCCCTCTACTCGAACATTAACTTCGACACGTCCGGTGCGGCCTGGGGAGCGACGAACATGGAAGCTTCGGCGTTGCCGGATGGCACGCTGGTGCGGCATGTGTCCGTCCCAACGTATATGTGTCCTTCTGATCCAGCCAGAGAGCGCCTTGGGCACAGCAACAAGACCAACTACGTACTGAGTATGGGTAACCAGTGGATGAGTTCAAATAGTAACTGGTGTACTCAATGGCATAATGTAAATGGTACTGCCGCTGGGACAGCCGGGCATGGGAATACGGAGAACCCCGATTCTGTGTCTGGTGTGATCTCACGCTATAACTGGGCAGCAAAGTTTGCTGAGATCACAGATGGGCTGTCGAATACGATTCTCGCTGGTGAGATTCGTCCCACCTGCAGTGACCATGCGTGGAACGGCTGGCTTCACTGGAATGCAACATGGGTGGCGACAACTGCTCCAATCAACTTCCCGATTATCTGCAGGACCGAAGACCAGGGCTGGCCAGCGTCTCCGCCGAACGGCTTGATGCCCGATGGGACGCCTTTCACGAACTGTAACCGGTGGGACAACTGGACGACGAGCCAGGGTTTCAAGTCGCGTCACGTTGGCGGTGCCCATTTCGTGCTCGGAGATGGTCGGGTACAGTTCATCAACGAGAACATTGACTACGCGACGTACCAGAATCTCGGTGATCGCAATGATGGGCGAGACTTGACCGATTTCTGATCCGGAACGAGTTCAACCAGATCGTCTGTTTGAGGGACCAGCGTTCTTTGCGTTGGTCCTTCTTTGATTCTGATATTTGCCCTGTCGTCATACTTGAGGATGTTCGTCTCGATGGTTTGTTCAAAAGTGTGTTCTTGCTTACTGGCGCTGTCGCTTTTCGGCATTTCGGCAATTGGTTGCGGTGGAGGAGTGGAAAGACCTCCGACCTATCCTGTCAGCGGCACGGTCATGTACAACGGTAGTCCCGTTGCCGGTGCTACGGTCAGCTTTCTATGCGACGGAGCGTCACGGGCGGCGACGGGTGTGACGAACGCCGAAGGGGAGTTTGTACTGTCGACGTACGCCGCGAATGATGGGGCGGTGGCTGGTGTCCATAAAATTACAGTGACGAAGGCGGACCCGGATGCGCCTGCGCCAGCGTTTGACGAATCCGCAGCCGGTGATCCACTGGCGATGGCGAAGGTGATGGAGCAGGAAGAAGCGGCAGCAGACGAGGAGAAGAAGCCCTTGATCCCCGTGAAGTACGCCGACTCGAATACTTCTGGTCTGATGGAAACTGTTTCAGATGCTGATGAGAACGTATTTGTACTTCAGCTGGCAGATTGACCGACAGCAGATTAAGGCTGGCAACCAACGTGAATGCGGTAGAGCAGCAGCTTATGCTGACTCTGCCGCTTTTTTTCTGGTATAAGGGATTTCGCAGACTTGGGCGCCGAGACCACATTTTGCTGCTGCGAAATACGGGCCGGGGCATTTGTTATGTCTTCTAGATCGAAGCATCGCATCCTGCTGTTGCTTCTATTGTCGCTGGCAGGCTGCGAAGAAACGACCAGTGAGCTGTTCGAACGTGGCTATGCGGCGTTTGATCGCGGGGACAATCGAGAACTGCATGACTGCCTGAAACGCTTCGAGGTTGATGCGCCGGATTCGGACCATGGGCTGCTGCTGAGGGCTCTCGTAAGCAGTCGTGGTGGTGATGATCTCACTGCACTGAAGCTCATTGCACAGATCGATGAGCATGGGCCGTTGCGTCGTCTGGTGTTGCTTCATGGTGGCAGGATTTATCACGAAGCTGGAAGGCTGCATGACGCAGCCAGAACGGTGAGCTTACTGACGCGTGAGTTTCCTGATGATGTGACAGGGCATCGATACGCAGGGGCGATCTACTATGACCTCGGGGCCTACGATTACGCGATCAATCATCTGAATCGCGTGACCGAGTTGGCGCCAGGCGATTTCCGGCCGTGGTGGCTTCTGGGCACGATGTATCTGGACTTCGATCGCTATCGAGACGCGTCCGACGCTCTTTCTAAAGCGATGGAACTCGGGCCATCCAACACAGCGCGATTCGACATCGCGAATCAGCTCGTGCAGTCGCTGATTCATGAGCGGAGATATACGGATGCGCTGAATGCGATGTCAGGCGTGCCGATGACCTCGACCCTTCTGGCACGTAAGGCAGAATGCTACGCGGGACTTGGTGATCACGAGGCGGCATCGCAGGCGGTCGATCAGTCGTTGCGGTTAGACGGTAATAATCGGACTGCTCTGTTGTGTCAGGCGAGGCTGCACGGCGACAAGGGGGACAAGAGGAGTGCATTGGCGATTTATGCTCGCCTTGTCGGCGCCGATCGATTCGACCGTGAGGCGCGGTACCAGTATTCGCTAATGCTGAAAGCGACTGGTGAGGACGCCTTGTCGTCTGAGAATATGCGTGAGTGGGAAAGGCAGATGGAAGTCGCCGCAGAACTTGCGAAGAAGAACAGGCAGGCGTTGGATCGCCCATTTGATACTCGGCTGAAACGTGAACTCGCGGAACTCTGCGAAGAATTGGGAAAGACTGAACTGGCGGAAATGTGGCGACGTGCTGCGACGGTATCCAGTCTGCAAAGGAAGTCGCCACGCCAGCTGTTCAACAGCAAGCGAGGAAGTGAGCCCTGTTTGGGTTACTGACCGCCACTGTTCCAGTGGATCTCAAGCCATGCTGCGCTGGTACCAGTGGCTGAAGAGAAGTCGCCGGCAATGATGTCGGGGGCTCCATCCTGATTGAGGTCCGTGACAGACAAGGCGAGGAAGCCATCCCTTTGGGCCGATTTTAAGGGATGGCATTCGAACGTCCCTGGTGCTGTGTGCTCGTACCAGACGAGAGTTGTGTACGTGTTGTCGGGTCTCGGTGCCGGCGGTTGAGCATTTGGGGGAATCCAGGCCGATGCTATCACATCGAGATCTCCATCCGAGTCGAGATCCGATGCGACGGCTCGGGATGCCCCAGGTAATGCGCCGATCTCGTGGCGGGGGAATGGAAAATCGCCTGTGTTCTCGAGCCATTGCACCGAGTGATATGGCTTGAGAAGAGAAGAATCGAGGGTGTCTCCATTCGTGTAGAGGATGTCTGTATCACCGTCCCGGTCCAGATCTGCGAGTTCAATCCCACTCGACCCATAGGACGGGCTGCCGGTGAGGTAGACGATCTGGCGCTCGAATGTTGCATCACCACGATTGAGAAATGCTTCAATTGTTTCATGTTCCTGGCTGAAAAGGGCGACAAAGTCGAGATCTCCATCGGCGTCGAGGTCAATCACCGGGATGTGAATTGCCCCGTGGCGGTCATCAAGCTGTTTGGTGCGAAACCGGGGAATGCCGTTCGATTTGCCGGTCTGTTCAAGGAAGAGTAGCTGGCCTGTCGTCCTCCATCCGAATACGGCGACGATTACATCGAGATCGCCGTCCTCGTCAAAGTCTCCGGCTCGCGCGTCTGCGACACGGCCGACGGAGTCGAGAAGAACGTGAGTGACCGGGGTCTTCCCGGACGAGACTTTCAGCCAGACAAGACGTCCACGATGATGATCCTCGGGTAAAAATGATCCGAGTTCACACAGCAGGTAGTCAGGAGTGCCATCGGCGTCGAGGTCGGTCTGCTCGACGTGCGCTGGCTGACGAGCCGATGTGGTCTCGCTGATCGTCAGGTGGCGGGCTGGGGCGCTGAGGGTGAACAAGCCATTTCGCGACATGTCACAGAACATCACAGAGAGGGGAGTTCCATCCGCACGTGGTGGGGGCACATGGATGTGTGACACACCAGGCGTACTCGAGTGATGCGCGAGTGGCCTGTGGCCGTCCAGTCGGACTTCCTGATGTTGAAACTGCACCGGTGACGGTGACTCCTGGGCCGCCTCAAGCCTCAGTGCGGTCGGTGCCTGGGTTTGGTACCAGTTGACAACATCCGACATAGGTGGCGGGGTGAGATCACGACGATGTGATTCGGCAAAAAGTCTATATGCGAGTTCGATTTCTGCTCGCCATGCATTGCGTGGAAAGGAATCCGGTCGTGGCGGATCGTGACAGCCGCCGCAGAAGGTCATCACTTGCGCGTGCAATCGAGCCACTTCGGCAGGATCGGATTTTGCAGGATCTGCGATGTGTGATGCATCGTCGTCTGAGTCGCAGCCAGCCAGTAGGCCGATACAGGCAAGGCCTAGAAGAACGGCGATAAAGTTTCTTCTCACTGAATCACCTCGTATTCACTGAGTCGGATGCGTGTTCGATGATGGGGTGCACAATCCCGCTTGACGGCTTGTGGAGCGAAGTCACGATTCCAGATGGCCATTGAACGGACACATTGGAGACGTCATCCGTAATTCCCAGACCAATAATTTGAGTGAGGTCATGGGAAGATGCATAGCTGCTTCCACTCTTGACCTGAACGACAAGTTCGGGGTGCTTTGTGAGTGTTGCGCGGACAATTGTGCCGTGTGCATCTCTCGCTGACGTAGTGCCGATCAGTCTGAATCCAATCCACTTACCCTGACTGATGGAGCGGTTTTCAAGGACAGCGGCAGGTTCGTTGGTGTGTGACACAATTAAGTCAGGATCCCCGTCATGGTCGAGGTCTGAAATGGCCAAGCCTCGACCCATGTGTGGTGTGGATGTGTAATGTCCTGCCTGTTCGGAGACGTTCCCGAAGCGCTCGCCATCTCTGCTTTCCAGAGTGAGAGGAAGCTGCCTGAGAGGCGCAGTTAATGGGTGACGAATGACATGGCCGTTGGAGACGAAGATGTCCAGATCCCCGTCGAGATCGGCGTCAAGAAATGCTGTTCCCCAGCCAACATAGAGGCCTGAAATTGCATTGATGCCAAGTGTTGTGCTCACCGGCTGGAAAAAGCAGTCACCCTCGTTGCGGTACATCGCGAATCCTTCGGACTCATAGTTCGCAACCCAGAGATCCGGGAGTCCGTCCAGATTGAAGTCACCGAGGTCGACACCCATGCTGCCGTCGGCAGTTCCGCGATCACTGACACTCGCACCACTCATGAGCCCCGCGTCTTCAAAGCGGTTGCCCTGATTGCGGTAAAGAAAATTAGGCACCGTATCGTTGCCGACGTAAATATCGAGGTCCGTGTCGAGGTCGATATCTCCGACAACGACACCGAGTCCCTTGCCATCGGGACGCAGCCCCCATTGGTCTGTCGCGTCGCGGAACGTGCCGTCGTTCCGATTGAGATAGAGCTTGTCCGGCAGCGGATGGAAGTCGCGGGGCGGACAGACCTCGCGCTGTTCCGGGCGTGGTCCCGGACAGGACGGATGGTTTTCGAACGACCAATTGACATAATGTGCGACATACAGATCTGCGGCACCGTCGCCGTTGAAATCCCCAAACGCTGCGCTGCTGCTCCATTGAGAATCGCTCAGGTCCGTCTCCTCGGCAGGACGCTCAGTGAAGGTACCGTCGCCGAGATTCGCGAAGAGCTGAAGACCGCCGTAACCTGTCAGTAGGAAGTCGGAGAATCCGTCATTGTTGAAATCGCAGACTGCGATACCGTGCGTATAGAAACGCGAACCGTCGACGGCAGCCGGCATGGAAACCTCTGAGAATGCCAATGCATCCTGGTTGCGGTACAGGCCAGCCGGCAGGCCGGTGACGGCCTGTCTGCTGTCGCCGGTAAACCTGCCTCCGCCGGGGAAGAGGATGTCAGCCAGTCCGTCGGCGTCAAAGTCCAGTACGCCAACGCCTCCGCCGAGAGATTCGAGAATGGCGTAATGGCCTGCTTCTTCTCCGTTTCTGTAAGTCCAGTCGACTCCGGATTCTGCTGCAACGTCCTTAAACCTCAGGCGTGTTCTAGTTGAGATACTCTGTGACGCCTGATTGTGGTCGGGGAGCTGCTGAGAGTGGATATTGACGGTCTTCTCTTCAGTCAAAGTGGAATTCTTCCGGCTGTCGCAGCCTGGGAAGAAGAGCAGAAATATCCAGGCCAGCAGCGCGGGGGCCGCAAGCATGTCAGGAATGTGTGACCGGTGAGTTGTCACTGCGGCATGCCTCAGGGAGGGGCGACTTGCATTGGATCGGGGGCAAACGTCACATGCAGACGATGGGGAAAGTGTGCGTTGTCGAGAACGTGAATGACAATGCTCTTAGTATAGTCGTTGCAGGTATTCGCGGACCGAGTTTGACCAGGGGAAGCGTTCCTCGAAGGCGGCGCGCTGGAGTCTGGTGAACTCGGCGGGGGAATCGCGTTTTGTGCTGACTGCTCGGAGGGTGCAGGCAACGAAGGCGTCGGCCAGTGATGCCGGGGTGTCGCCGCTGAAGGCGAAGCCGGTCTTGTTGTCGTGCACGGTGTCTTTCAGACCGCCGATCGAATGCACGACGCAGGGCTGGCCGTCGCGCATCGCCAGCATCTGGGAGATGCCGCAGGGTTCGAAGGCGCTGGGCATCAGGAACACGTCGCCGGCACGATACAGGGCGTCGGCTCCGGCTTGGCTGTAGCCGTTCAGGAAGATCAGGTTGCTGTGACGGCGAGCGACTTCGTCAAGATACTTCTCGTAGCCCGAATCGCCGCTGCCGGCCAGCAGGTAGACCGCGTCGCCGGCTGTCTCGGCAAGAATGCGGTCAAGTGGTGTCGAGGCAACCGGTTCTCGCATCAGGCGAACCTTCTGGTCGACAACTCGTGTGACGCTGGTCAGGACGACGGTCGGACGCTGGCGGGATTGCTGCAGTTTTCGGAGTCGCTGCAGGGCCAGCCACTGACGGGGTGACTGCTTCTTTGCGTACCACGCAGCGACCTCGGTTTCGAGAATGTCGAGCAGGTCGCGCCAGGTGGCTTCGCTGCGTTGGGGATGTTCAGGCTGCTCGTCGTATTCGCAACCGTTGAGGATGCCGTGCAGCCGGCCTTCCTCGCGAGCGTGCTGCAGGTCAGCTTCAAGACCCTCACCGCCGAAGAAGACGCAGTTGGGGGAATTGCGGTGTGGGCGGCTGGGCTGGCAGACCTCGTCCGCATATCCAGGCGAAACAACGTGGACGGCGTCGGCGAGGCGGATGCCGATCGCCATCGGGTTCACACAGTCGGTGTATTCTGGGTCGCGGACGACAGAGAGGTCGTAGTCCACTCCGGGAAACCAGGCCGCCAGGTTGGATGCGTTGTTCAGCGCGGTGGACGCGCCGTCTCCCGGATCTCCCAGCGGTCGGATTCCCTGCAGCGCGAGATTGTGAATCGTAAATGCGGTGCGGTACTGCTGGAGGTCGGCGAAGCCGGGAACGAAATCGCGGACGAACAGAAACAGGCCGGCGTGCCAGTCGTGCAGGTGGACGCGGTCGATGTCGCCGAACAGGCCGGCTTTAAGAGCGGCAGCGGCGGCAGCGCTGAAGCACGCGAATCGGCTGGCGTCGCTGGCGAACGGCTGGCCCGGCGGATCGTCGACATAGATGCGCGGCTTGCCGGTGTTCGGGTCGGTCGCTTCGAGACACGGATGGTGAATGACGAGCTGTCGGATCTGAGGATGAGGACGCTTGCCGGGAACCTCGAACAGTTCGCCGGTTTGCTCCGCACCGCGGAAGGGAAACGCGAACGTGCCGATTGACGCCGTGGCGTCCTTATGCAGAAAGCCGGCCGAGGGCACGACGACCGTGACGCGGCCTTCAAACTCAGGCAGCGATACAAGAGCCGTTGGAACGTCACGCACAACATCGCCGACGCCTCCAACCTTGCCGCCCGCAAGGGCATCGTTTTCGGCGGACAGCATCAGAATGTGACGGGGTGACGACACGGTGGAGCCTCACTGCGCAAACGAAAACGCAGTCCGGCACACGGTGGCCGGACTGCGGGGATCATCGACTTGAGGTTCAGGCTGTCAATCTTCTTCGCGAAGTTTTGCCAGCACGGTGTAGTCTTCGAGCGTCGTGGTGTCGCCTGCCGACTCGCGACCAGCGGCGATGTCACGCAGCAGGCGCCGCATGATTTTCCCGCTGCGGGTTTTGGGAACAGCAGCGGCAAAGCGGATCTGATCCGGCGTCGCGATCGCGCCGATCTGTTTCCGGACGTGCTGAGTCAGTTCGGCTTTCTGTTCGTCGTTGCCGTCACCATGTTTCAGCGTGACGAAACAGCAGATGCCTTCGCCCTTCAGATCGTGCGGGAAGCCGACGACGGCGGCTTCGGCGACTGCCGGATGCGATACCAGGGCACTTTCGACCTCCATCGTGCTGAGTCGGTGTCCGGACACATTGAGCACGTCGTCGACACGGCCCATCACCCAGTAGTAGCCGTCTTCGTCACGACGCGCGCCGTCTCCGGCAAAGTAGCGGCCTTCGATCTTGCTGAAGTAGACGTCCAGAAAGCGCTCATGATCGCCGTACAGCGTCCGCAGCATGTGCGGCCAGGGTTGGGTCATGACCAGCAGGCCACCCTGGTTGTCGCCGAGGCTTTCGCCGGCTTCGGTCTGGATGTCCGGCACGACGCCAGGCAGCGGCTTCGTGCAGCTTCCGGGCTTCGTCGCCGTGACGCCCGGCAGCGGGCTGAGCATGATTCCGCCGGTTTCAGTCTGCCACCAGGTATCGACGATGGGGCAACGTTCGCCGCCGATCACTTTGTGATACCACATCCAGGCTTCCGGATTGATGGGCTCGCCGACCGTTCCCAGCAGACGCAGGCTCGACAGGTCGTGCTTGTTCGGCCATTCGTCGCCCCATTTTACGAAGGCGCGGATCGCGGTCGGAGCGGTGTAGAAGATGTTGACCTTGTACTTCTCGACAAGCTCCCAGAAGCGGCCTTCGTCCGGCCAGTTCGGGGCGCCTTCGTACATGACGGTTGTGGCCCCGTTCGACAGCGGTCCATAAACGATATAGCTGTGCCCGGTGATCCAGCCGATGTCGGCGGTGCACCAGTAGGTGTCTTCGTCTTTGAGGTCGAAAACCCAGCGGGTCGTCATCGTTGTGCCGAGCAGGTAGCCGGCGGTCGTGTGCAGTACGCCCTTGGGTTTTCCGGTTGAGCCCGACGTGTAGAGAATGAACAGCGGGTGCTCGGAATCGAGTTCCTCGGCCGGACAGTCGCTCGATGCGTCGGCCATGAGGTCATCCCACCAGTAGTCGCGGTCGGGAACCATCGTGACATCGTTGCCGGTTCGCTTAACGACAACGACCTTCTCGACGGACGGCGACTTTTCGAGGCTTTCGTCGACGGCGGCCTTCAGCGGCACGACTTTGCCACGACGCCAGCCGCCATCGGCTGTGACGACCAGTTTGGCTGCGGCATCGTTGTTGCGGTCGGCGACGGCGTCTGAGCTGAAGCCGCCGAAGATAATCGAGTGCGTGGCTCCAATGCGGGCGCAGGCGAGCATCGCAATGGCGAGTTCCGGGATCATGGGCATGTAGAGCGTGACGCGATCGCCGGTCTCGACGCCCAGATTCTTCAGGACGTTGGCAAACTTGCTCACTTCGCGATGCAGGTCCTGGTAGGTCAGAACGCGTGTGTCGCCGGGCTCGCCTTCCCAGATGATCGCGGCTTTGTTCTTTCGCCAGGTCGTGAGGTGGCGGTCAATGCAGTTGTACGCGACGTTGGTCTTCCCGCCGACAAACCACTTGGTTTCCGGCATGTCGCCTTCGCAGGTTGCTTCGAAGTCCTGGAACCAGTCGAGATTTTCACGAGCGAGATCGCCCCAGAAGCCCGCCGGGTCGTCCTTCGCCCGGTTCCACATTTCCTGATACTGCTCCTCGGAACTGATGTGGGCCGAGGCGGAGAATTCCGGAGACGGTGGGAACTTGCGGTCTTCGTGCAGGACGCTTTCGATGGCATCGCTCATGAGGTCACTCCTGGTGGGGCACGGGTCTCGGACAGGCCACGGATCCAGCCGCAGCGTCAGCGACTGTCGGCCCGCATGGGCGGATCGGTCGCGAAAAATCGATCAATGCGCGGCGATGTTAGGGCGGTCGGAACAGCGATTCAACGACCAGCGGCGGCGGGAACCGTTTCGCGTGAGGCCTGCTGCACCGGCCCTTCCCGCAGCAGCAGACGCGGAGCAAACGTCTCGCCCGCCAGCGATAGAAACCGGGCATAGTCCCGCCATTGAGCTGCCGGGAACTCGCCCGTGCGGCGGGTCAGGCGGCTGAGTATCTGAAATTCGTGGTCGGTGACAGTGACGCGGCTGGCGAGGCCTCCGAAGGGTGAGGCCTGCGAAACGTCCTCGGGTGAGCCGTCGACCGAGTAACCCGTCGGGAACGTCACCCGGATGCGAGCGATCACGTCGCTGGGGTATGAAAGTCGGAACGGCGTCTGGCGGTCCTCAATCTCCTCGTACTCGACCATGCCGGATTCC
>Ga0070727_10004491_pt1 | contig 11896 bp, 11 predicted proteins | sample tdAd472_FD_66722 | JGI IMG/M metagenome (GOLD analysis project Ga0070727, IMG submission 66722) | Marine sediment microbial communities from the Atlantic coast under amendment with organic carbon and nitrate - tdAd47.2 | ecosystem: Environmental > Aquatic > Marine > Coastal > Sediment | place... | reverse complement strand
GTCCGACGTGAAAATCAGCCTTGGCAGTCATGGAACCTCTTGAGCGTTTTTATTGTTTCCTTATGATCCCTTCTAATATTGCCTCTAAACCCTTTCTCGTCCAGAAGGAACCTTTGAATGTCCGATCCCATCCTGGTTAGCCATGACGGTGACATCGCCACAGTGACCCTCAATAACCCGACCAAACGCAATGCGCTTAACAAAGCCATGTGGGTGGGGCTCTGCGATGCATTTAAAGAACTTTCGGAAAATGACGGGCTGCGCTGCATCGTTCTGCGCGGGGCAGGGGATGACGCCTTTGCAGCGGGGGCTGATATTACTGAATTTGAAGCAGAGCGTTCCAATCCAGATCAGGCACGGGCCTACGATCAGTTGCTCCGCGATGCGTTAGAAGCCATCTATCATTGTCCGGTGCCGACCATCGCCCTGATTAAAGGGGCTTGCATGGGCGGTGGGCTGCAAATCGCCACCCAGTGCGATATTCGGGTCGCTGCAGAGAATGCCCGTTTCGGTGCGCCGATTAAGTTTTTGGGACTCGCCATGCCAGGGCAGGAAATCGAAAGCATCATGCGGATTTGCGGTCCTGCGACCATGACCGAGATTCTTCTCGAAGGCAGAGTCTATAAGGCAGAAGAAGCCTACGTGAAGGGGCTGGTCGGGCGAGTGGTGTCAACTGATGATGTGGAAGCCGAAGCATACGCCACAGCACGCCGCATTGCCGAAGGAGCCCCCCTAACTGCCCGCTGGCACAAAGCATTTATTCGCCAGCAGACAACACCTGCCGAATTGCCAGCAGCAGAGGCAGAGAAGGGCTACTTTTACTTCGATACGGAAGACTTCAAAGAAGGGGTGGATGCCTTCTTAAACAAGCGCAAGCCTGGGTTTAGGGGGAAATAGACGCCTTAACGTCAGCAGGTACTATTCTTTTCCGGCAAGCAGTAGCGCGTGTTTCGTAGCTCATGGGCCCAGATGTTTAGAGTTTGAGTTTGAGCTTTTGAAAATCTGTCCAGGTTTTGCTGGGGGAAGACCTTATAGACTTTTGCAAAAAGGGCGCTTCGATCTCCAACAATGAAGTGTACGGTTTCTGCCCGGCTGTTGCCATTAGGGTCTTTAGGGCAAATGAACGATGTTGTTATCGCGGGAATTCCGTAGCTTTTTCCGCTCCAGAGCTGTTTGGTAATGGCACCAGGGCAACCCTTTTCATATGAAAAGATCAGGTCGTTAACTATGCCGTTTACGGCCTGATTTTTTATAAAATGAACGCGCGCCTCATACCCCCATCCGGTTTTCTTGCCCGAGATGTTCGTTTCAAAACTCGTTGCTCTTGGGTATGGCTTTTTGGTTTTTAAGAGTTTGCTGAAGCCCTTGATATTGCCAACAAACAGCTGGCTTTCTTTCCCTGCTCCCATTGATTGGGTGGGAGAAAGCAGAAAGACGGCAATGAGGGTGATCACCCAAGAATTTAGGAAAAATCTTTTTGGTTTCATTTTAGTCTCATCGTTTCTCAATTTCGGGCGTTCGCTCAGAGCGGTTGAAGGTAGTTTGAGAACGTTGCACACTCAATGAGAAATTTAGCTGGAGGCTTTGATGAATATCGGCAGCATCATGACGCGGCAAGCGCTCTACCGGCCCAAGCATACGGCTGTGGTGTTTGGTGATCAGCGGCTCGACTATCTGGCCTTTAATGCTCAGGTCAACAAGCTTGCCAACGCCTTAATTGCGGAAGGGATTGGTAAGGACAATAAGGTGGCTACCGTGCTGCCCAACTGCCTGGAGCTTTTGATTCTTTATTGGGCCGTAGCGAAAATGGGAGCGGTTGTGGTGCCCATGAGCCCGCTGCTGCAGCCCAAAGGACTCTCTAATCTTTTGCGCAATGCCGATACAGCAATGGTACTAACGGCTGAGGCTTATGCTCCATTGGTTGAGGCGGTGCAGGACAATTTGGAGATTGCGCCGGAGCGCTACATAATTGTTGATGGCACGGGTCGCGCCAACTTTAGGCTCTATAGCGACTTGGTTGCTAAGGCCGCCGAGAGTGAGCCGCCAGATGCGGGCTTAAGCGACCAAGATGTTTACAACATCATCTATTCCAGTGGCACGACGGGTGATCCCAAGGGAATCGTCCATACCCACTATGTGAGGGCAATGTATTGCTCGCTGTTCAGCCAGACTTTCCGATTTACGCCAGAAAGCGTGGTGTTGCACACCGGAGCCGTGATCTTTAATGGCGCCTTTGTGACCTTGATGCCCAGCTTCTTTAATGGCGCAACATATATTCTCCACAAAACGTTCAATGTGAGCGAGGTGATCGAGACCATCGCACGCGAGAAGGTCACCCACATCATGATGGTGCCAGCTCAGATCATCGCGCTGTTAAACCATCCTGAGGCGACAAAAGAAAACCTAGGTAGCCTGGAAATGGTCCTATCGCTCGGAGCCCCTTTGCACCTTGAGCAAAAGCAACAACTGGAAGAGCTGCTACCGAGTGTCTTCTATGAGCTCTATGGTCTGACAGAAGGCTTCCTCACTATTCTCGACAAGCTTGATGCCAAGCGCAAACAGGGGTCGGTCGGGGCCTGTACGCCGTTTTATGAAATGCGCATCTGCGACGATGATGGAAATAATCTCCCCACAGGTGAAGTGGGCGAAATCGTTGGCAAGGGTCCGACCATGATGCCCGGCTACTACAACCGCCCCGATCTGACCGAGAAGGCCGTTAAAGATGGCTGGTTGTTTACTGGCGACATGGGCTACCTGGACGACGAAGGCTTTCTCTATCTGGTTGATCGTAAGAAAGACATGATCATTTCGGGCGGGGTTAACGTTTACCCACGCGATATCGAAGAAATAGCGTCCCAGCATCTCGCCATTCTTGAGGTCGCCGTCTTCGGCCTACCATCGGACAAATGGGGAGAAACTCCCGTCGCCGCAGTGATCCTCAAGGATGGCTGCGAAGACTCCTCGGCGGAAGCGCTTCAGGACTGGATCAACATTAACGTCGAGGCCAAGTTCCAGCGGGTCAGCCAGGTTTTAATCATGGATGACTTCCCAAGAAGTGCGGCAGGAAAAACGCTTAAAAGGATCATGCGCGATGAGTTGGCTAAGGACTAGGTCGCGGATTTAGAAATAGCCAGAACTGTATTGTTAAAAAAAGGGCCGCTCGGTAAAGAGCGGCCCTTTTGAGCAAAACATCTAGTTCTCTAGACTTTTTACGACGGCTTGTACCCCTTCATCTGATCGATGAGTTCTGGCAGGAACAGGCTGATCTGCGGAATGTAGGTGATGAACACCAAGAAGATCAGCAGCAGCGACAACCAAGGCAGAGCGGCTTTGATAGCCCAACCTATGGATTCGCCGGTGATACCCGCCGTCACGAACAGGTTAAGCCCCACTGGCGGCGTAATCATGCCAATTTCCATGTTCACCACCATGATGATGCCGAGGTGAATGGGATCGATGCCCAGTTTTACAGCAATGGGGAACAGGATCGGTGCCATGATCAAGATAATCGCCGAAGGCTCCATAAAGTTACCAGCCGCTAAGAGCAGCAAGTTCATCACGATGAGGAAGCCCCAAGCGGGCAGACCCCAGCCGACAATGAACTCTGCGATAGTATGCGGAATGCGTTCGGTGGTCAGGACGTGGGCAAACAGCATCGCGTTGGCGATGATGAAGAGCAGCATAATGCTGACCTTAGCTGCGTCCATAACGACCTTACGGACCTCAGGATCATTAACCATTTTAGGCAGAGAAATAACCGTTTGGGTCAGGTTCCGAATAGTTGCGGAACCAATGTTTTCTCCATCTTTGAGCCAAGGAACGTGGCTCAAGGGGCCCATGTCTCGGTAGCCAAGTGTTGCGATCATAAAGGCATAGACTGCTGAAACTGCGGCGGCTTCAGTCGGCGAAGCGACGCCGCCGTAGATCGAGCCCAGCACGATAACAATGAGCATAATACCGCCCAAAGCTGATCCAGCCGACTGCGCGATTTCCTTGAGGCCAGCCCAGGGCTGAGCCGGTAGGTCCTTGATGCGTGCCATAATGTAGATGGCGACCATCAGGATCAGGCCCATGGAAATACCGGGAATAAAACCAGCCATGAACATTCTGGCCGCAGATTCTTCAGTTGCAGCCGAGTACACCAGCATGACGATGCTTGGCGGGATCAGGATGCCCAAGGTACCTGCATTGGCGATAACACCAGCGCCAAAGGCCTTGGGGTAGCCAGCCTTGACCATACCAGCGATCACGATGGAACCAATGGCTGCCACAGTCGCCGGAGAAGAACCAGAAACGGCAGCAAACAGCATACAAGCCAAGACCGATGCCATTGCCAAGCCACCTTTGATGTGACCGACAATGGAGATGGCAAAGCGAATGAGCCGCTTTGCAACGCCGCCGGTCGACAGGAAGGCGGATGATAGGATGAAGAACGGAATAGCCAAGAGAGTGTAATGCTCGGTGACGTTGGCAAACATCTTGAGCGAAATAGAGGCTAGGCTGTCTTCAGAGAAAATCAGGATGGTGCCGATGCTGGACAAGCCCAGTGCAATAGCGATGGGCATGCCAAGGAACATACAGGCGAACAAAAGGGCAAAGAGGAAAGCGATGGTCATTTGGCTTCTCCTTTGCGCGCTTCTTCAGCGGCTTTTTCTGCCGCATGTAGCTCGGCCTCATCATGGATGGCAAGCTCTTCTAGAGCTTCCTCAGCTTCATCAGCAAAGTGGAAACCTGTGGCCTTACCGGTCACAAAAGACCAGCCCAACTGTAGGAAGCGAAAACCTAAGAGTGTATAGCCGATTAGCATGATTGAATCGGTTGCCCACTGGGGAGCTAAGGGATCTTCGATGTCGATCTTTAAAACGTCCCAGAGAATACTCTCAGGAACCATTTTTGCGATGACCATCGGAATGCGAATGTCTTCGGTGGTGGTGGAAATTTGCCAAACCTTGGCGACGTATTCCCAACTGCCGAAAATGAACAGACCGCAGTAGATCAAGCAGCCAGATACTGCAATCAAGCTGACGATCCGGCGTGGGCCTGGTGACAAGAGGCGAACAACGGCGTCGACACCGATGTGAGCGCCAACCTTAACGCCATAAGAGGCACCAAAAAGAACAAACCAGCCGGCGATCAGGAGGGTCATTTCCTCCGCCCAATGAATGCTGGTATTGAAGCCGAACCGCAGCACGACTTCGATAAAAACCAAAAGTGTCATTCCAACGAGGAGAAGGGCAATAATGCCTTCTTCAACGCGGGTTACGACCTTATCAACCATGATAGATATCCCCCAAAAAGGATGGCTGGCTTGGATCGTTAAAAAAAGCAAGGAGCCGAATGCCCCTAACCCTTAAGAAAAAATGAAGGCGACCGCCCCAGGCCAGAGCCTGGAAGCGGTCGCAGACTTCTAATTACATGTTCGACTTAACAGCAGCGTCGATCAGGTCTTTACCAATCTGGCCTTCAAACTTGGCCCAAACTGGCTTCATAGCATCAACCCATTTGCCACGCTCACCGTCGGTCAGCTGAAGCACTTTGGAACGGCCGCTGTCGATGATTTTCTGGCGGTCGCCAACAGCTTTCTGAGCAGCAACTTTGTTGCCGTGTGCAATAGCTTCTTTCAGTGCTTTCTCTAGCTCGCCACGGAGACCAGCTTCAAGACCACCCCAGAACTCCTGGGAGGTAACGACCATGTAGTCGATCACGCCGTGGTTGGATTCGGTGATGAAACCCTGAACTTCGAAGAACTTCTTGGAGTAAATGTTAGACCAAGTGTTTTCCTGGCCGTCGATGGCTTTCGTTTGCAGCAGGGTGAAGACCTCAGAGAAAGGCTTCTTCAGTGGGTTAGCTTTTACAGCTTCGAACTGAGCTTGCAGAACGTCGGAGCTCATGATCCGGAATTTGAGGCCATTGGCATCAGCCGGAACTTTAAGCATTTTAGAAGCGGAAAGCTGCTTCAAGCCGTTGTGCAGGTAACCCAGACCAAGAAGGCCTTTTTTTGCGGTGGCTTGCAGAAGTTTCTGACCAGCAGGACCGGACTGGAACTTCTCAACAGCGTTCATGTCTTTAAACAGGAACGGAAGATCATAAATCTGAAGTTTTTTGGTGTATTTCTTGAACTTGGAGAGGGACGGAGCAGCAAGCTGCACATCGCCTAGCAGCATGGCTTCCAGAACCTTCTTATCGGTGAAGAGCTGCGAGTTCGGGTAGACCTCGACTTTAGCTTTACCGGCAAGGCGCTCAGCGACGATGTCGCGGAATTTATTGGCCATTTGGCCTTTGGGGGTGTTCTCGGCAACAACGTGAGAGAACTTGATTACGACTTCTTTAGCCTGGGCAACGGGTGCCACGGCAATCATCAAAGCAGCCAGAGCAACACCGGCTTTCAAAACACGCATATTTTCTACTCCCTAGAAAAACTCAACCGCGCCGCCTCCCTGACGGCGCTTGCTTGGATAGCGCGATGAGGATTCCATGGGGAAGGCGTGAGTCTAAGAAGTTTCGATGAAAAAGTGTCCCATTTTACAAGGATTTATGCGGGTTTTAACTCTTTTGTGCGGTTTTCCGCACAAGCTGAGTTTTTGTATGTGTGGCTTTCCGCACAAGCCGGGCTGAGAGATCGAAAAATACTATTCAATTTTGTCAAAATCCTCGGCTTCTTTAAGGAGATCGGCTGCGATTTCTGGGTTCAGTTTGGCAATCTCGCGTAAATGCCGAGCTAACCCTTGGCGGATTTTGGCCGGGCTGGGGATTCGCTTTGGGTGTTCAGCCTTAAACCGGTTCCAGGCTTCAAGGATCGCCAAATGTTGAGGGCTTAATGTCGTGGTTCTGCTTGGTCTAATGTCTTTTGGAGTCATTTCTCATCCCATTTGTTTGAGTTGAGTTACTCCCTCCTACAAGAATAATCTGGTGACCTTTCCCGTATTCTACATCACCCATATGGGTGATTTTCATGCAGATAACTCAATTGAGACGAGATTCTGATCTGTTCATGAATTTTGGACCTGGGAATATCTCCGTCAAGAACAACCTGTGTTGCACAACGAAGCAACAGTCGGCCTTGCTTTTAGCTCTGCCAGAGACTATTTGATCCGCGTAAATTCTTACGATCATTTTATCGAGGCAGGACTGGCCGTGGATGCGATAGAGAAAATGGGGCGTTTTGCAGAGAGCGCCCCGATACAGCGCGTTATTTCAGCTCTAATTGTTCTGAATGCTGTGACTTTGGGCATGCAAACAGTTCCTGAGTGGATCGCAGCTTATGGGCCCATATTTGATGTATTTGATCAATTGGTTCTCTTGGTTTTTGTGGTCGAGGTTTCTGCCAAGCTTCTGTGGCGTCGCCTAGATTTCTTTAAAAACGGCTGGAACGTTTTTGATTTTCTGATTGTTGGCATCGCCTTGGTCCCCGCATCAGGCCAGTTAAGCGTTCTACGTGCTTTGAGGATTTTACGAACGCTTCGGCTTATGAGTGTTGTTCCTCAAATGCGTCGGGTTATAGGCGCGTTGTTCACTGCCATTCCCGGCATCATGTCGGTTGGCGCTATCATTCTTCTGCTGTTCTATGTGAGCTCGGTTTTGACCACCAATTATTTTGGAGCCGTCTTCCCTCAGTGGTTCGGCTCAATTGGCGAGAGTATGTATACCCTGTTTCAGGTGATGACCTTAGAAAGCTGGTCCATGGGCATTGTGCGCCCAGTCATGGAAGAGTTTCCGCTTGCTTGGATCTTTTTTGTTCCGTTTATCCTGATTACCAGTTTTGCCATCCTCAACCTATTCATCGGGATTATTGTCGATGCAATGCATGTTCAAAGCGTGGCTGAAGAAGACGCCCTTCACCAAGAAGGCGACCGTATTGAGGGCGATATTGATGCGTTGAGAGAAGAGCTTCGCGAGGTGAAAGCGTTGCTAAAAGCCAGCATGAAACAGTCGGCTAACTAAAATCTTTCCGGTCGAGGCCATATTTTGCCATTTTGTCGTAGAATGTCTTACGCGGAAGGCCAAGTGCTTCGATGGTTTCTTTGACGTTACCTTGGTTGAGGCGCAATTGCTCCGCTATTAGAGTTTTCTCAAAATTCCGAACCTGATCAGAGAGAGAAACGCCTTTTGTAGTGCCATTGCCGTTGCTCTCTTTGCTCTCTTCCAAAATATCGGCTGCTGGATCAAGAACGTAGCGTTCCGCCGTATTACGCAATTCTCTGACATTCCCTGGCCAGCCATGGGCGATGAGTGACTGCATGCGGTCTTGCTCCAATGGAGGGACAGTGCGGTCGTAGGATTGACTTGCCAGTTGTACGAAGTGAGCAAAGAGCAGCGGAATGTCTTCGCGGCGTTCTTTAAGGAGTGGAAGCGATAAGGGAGATACATCCAACCGATAGAAAAGGTCTTCGCGGAAGGTGCCATCGGCGACGGCGTGTTTCAGGTCTGCCTTGGTTGCTGCGACAATCCGAATATTGATCGGAATAGCCTTATTGCCACCAACCCTGAAGATTTCGCGTTCCTGAATGAACCGCAAAAGCTTGGCTTGAAGGGCTAAGGGCATACTCTCAATTTCATCAAGGAAGAGAGTGCCGCCGTTGCCGTGTTCGATTTTGCCGAGGCGGGCCTGTTCTGCTCCTTCAATGCCGGCTTCTTGCCCGAAGAGTTCGCTTTCAAATAGGTGTTCTGGCATTGCTGCGCAGTTGATCGGCACAAAGGGGCAGCGGTGGCGCAGACTGGTCTCATGAAGGCAGCGGGCGACCAATTCTTTGCCGGTTCCCGTTTCGCCGACAATCAATACATTGGAATCTGTGTCAGCCAGGTTGGATATGTTTTCGCGCAGCTTAACCATAGGCGGGGCTTTGCCAATTATGGTAGGGCCGCGGCTTGTCTTTTGGGCCGCCAGTTCATCGCGTAGGGAACGGTTCTCTAAAATTAGCGTTCGCCGCTCAACGCCACGTTTCACCAACTCGACCAACCGATCTGCAGGAAATGGTTTTTCCAAAAAATCGTAAGCCCCGTCACGCATAGCTTCCACCGCCATGGGAATATCACCGTGGCCGGTGATCAGAATAACCGGTAGTTTTGGATCGACCTCAAGAGCAGCTTTTAGGAACGTCAAGCCATCCATTTTGGGCATTTTTATATCGGTTACGATAACACCGTGCCATTCACGTGACAGTTTTTGCAGGGCCAGTGATGCATCTTCAAAACACTGAACATCAAACCCAGCTAGATCCAGGGTTTGCCTCCCCGAATTTCGAATATGCTCTTCATCGTCGATGAAGAATATTTGCCCCGCTTGGTCCATTCCCCAGCCTTTCTACTCGCCCGCTTCCGCCAGCGGTTCTTGTTTAGCCCGTTTCAGTTCAACCTGGAAGACCGCGCCGCCCTCGGGGTGGTTGGCAGCTCTGAGCTTGCCGCCAAAATCTTCAATTATTCGATAGGAGATGGAGAGGCCAAGCCCAAGCCCCCGACCGACTTCCTTGGTGGTATAGAAGGGGTCGAAAATCTTTTCGACCTGACCTTCTGAAAAGCCTGATCCCGTATCGCGGACCTGAATGCGGACAAATATGTCATCGGTTTCAGCGTCGATCTCCAGGCGCTTGGTTAAACTGTCTTGCATGGCGTCTCTGGCATTGCCAAAGAGGTTGAGGAAAACCTGCTCTAGGCGCACCAAATTGGCTTGGGCAGTTAAGTGGCTCCCCTCAACGCGGTTTTCCACTTCAATGTTTTCCAGCTCTCCCCCTGTGCCGACTAAAGTAAGGGCTTCGCGGACAACCTCGGCCAAATCAATGGGAGCCAACCCGTCATCGGCTTTGCGTGAGAACACCTTCAACTGTTTGGCAATTTCTGAAATTCTCGCTGTCAGTTCGGAAATCTGCTCCAGGTTGCCGCGTACTTCGTCAGTGCGGTTTCTCTCGAGCAGAACGCGCGCATTGTCGGAATAGCTGCGAATGGCGGTCAGTGGCTGGTTCATTTCGTGATTGATGCCTGCCGCCAGTTGTCCAAGGGCGGCCAGCTTGCTTGCTTGGACCAGTTCATCCTGAGCTTGGCGAAGGTCGGCCTCTGCTTTGCGTCGTTCAGAGATTTCTTCCTTTAGCCGTTTGTTGCTGGCGTTGAGGTCGGATGTTCGGTCCTGAACTCTGAGTTCCAACTGATCGTTTGCCTGCCTTAATGCCTTTTGGGCCTGGCGTTGCAGCAACAGTCTTGCACGCAATGCCAAGCGACGCTGAACCCAGTTCAGCACAACCATCATTGCAATCACGATGGCAAGCATCGTAAAGAGCACTGTAAAGGCAACTGTTTTGCGAACAGAACTCATGCCGGAGAGTAGGTGGAGTTTCCAGTTTGAGTTGGGAACTCCCACAGTCTGGAAAAAGTATGTTTTGGCTGCTGCTGCCGATTCTCGTGTATCTAACGGTCCTTCGCCCAGTGTTAGAATTTCTGCATTTTCTTCGTAAGGTTCTCGGGAAATATGGGGCAGGGCTGTTAGAGGTTGATTGCTATACTTGCGAGACTGCCGAATGGCTTCACGCCGTTCCATGTTTAAGGGGGAGAGGGTTCTATATTTCCAGGCAGCATTGCTGGAAATGAAAACAACTCCATCTTGATCACTAACCATGACCTTATCTTGAGAGGAAGCCCAATCAGCTTCCAGGCGCTGAACTCCGACTTTCACCACAATGACGCCAAGGGTTTCTCCAGCGGCTTGCACTGGGTGAGAGAGGTAATAGCCAGGTTTATTAGAGGTCGTGCCAAGGGCAAAATAGCGACCGTTTCGCCCCTTCATTGCTTCGGTGAAATATGGCCTAAAACTAAAGTTTTTGCCGACAAAAGACTTGTCCGACTGCCAGTTGCTGGCCGCCACAGTGAGGCCATCGCGATCCATTAGATAGGTCGCCGAGGTCTTTGCGATGGCGTTAAATTCATTGAGTCGACGATTGACCCATTCTTGCTGATGCTTGTCATTTGGCTTGATAAGGAGTCTGACAAAATCATCCACCCGAGCCAGTAATACCGGTTGGAACTCATATTTTTCAAATTCGCTTTGTAAGGCTGAGCGATAAATTGCCAGACGTTGCGTACCTTCGTTTTTAAGTGCAACAACCGCCGCGTGATGAGCCCAAACACCTGCTTGCCAAAGAATGACGGGGATGAGCAGCAGGCATAGCGCGCCCACGGCTAGTCTGCTTCGCCGCGTCTCCATGAGTGAAGCAATTAACCCCGGCGGCGAAGGCCAGACGGTTTCTTCCTCGCTCTGCGCGGCAGAATCGGTTCTTTCTTTTGGTGTTGGCGGTGCTGGTTCAGTCATCTGTTCCGTTTGGCTTAGGCTCAACTTATGGCAATTATAGGCGGGAAGTGGGCTTCCTGCGACGGTTTATCTCAAGGGTGGTTGACGCTGCCAGTCAGACCCTCTAACTGAAACGGGAAGGGAGCGCTAAATGACACCGACACCGACCGTTTGGGTTCTAGCTGACGACAGACCGGGAAATGTCACCCAATGCAGGGGAGTGGCGGATGCCTTGGGTGTCCCATATGAGGTGAAGGAAATCACCTATACGGCAGCGGCTGCCTTGCCCAATTTCGTTTTGATGAAGTCGTTTGCCGGGTTGACCAACGATGCGAAAATCAACCTGACACCGCCCTGGCCCGACCTGGTGATTGCGGCTGGGAGACGCACTGCTCCTGTTGCTCGCCACCTTAAAAGCTTAAGCGGGGGCAGCGCTTTTTTGTGCCAAGTCATGTACCCAGGGGATGCGGGAGCTGACGAGTTCGATTTGATTGTCGTCCCCAAGCACGATCGAATGCCAGAGGCCGCTAACCGTTTGCAAATTATTGGTGCTCCCCATGGGGTGACGGCCGAAAAGCTGACGAATGCGGCTGTGGCCTTTCAGGACCAATTGAACGACCTTCC
>Ga0070727_10004490_pt1 | contig 11898 bp, 13 predicted proteins | sample tdAd472_FD_66722 | JGI IMG/M metagenome (GOLD analysis project Ga0070727, IMG submission 66722) | Marine sediment microbial communities from the Atlantic coast under amendment with organic carbon and nitrate - tdAd47.2 | ecosystem: Environmental > Aquatic > Marine > Coastal > Sediment | place... | reverse complement strand
ATTGGGGCAAAGTCAAAAATTCCCTCATACCTCAGTTGATGGCATGACCTCCGCTGCAGCGATTATGAATCAGATGGATACCAAGCTAGAAGTTGAATTGATGGAATCTATGAAAGAGGTGGATGAGGAGCTTAGTATAAAGATCAATGACTTGATGTTTGTATTTGATAATTTGATCGATGTTGACGATCGTGGCATGCAACGAGTGATCCGTGAAATCTCTGTAGATAGCCTTGTTATTGCGTTGAAAGGCGTTGATGAACGGGTTAAGGATCGCTTCTTTACAAATATGTCTTCCCGTGCTGCTGAAATGTTAAAAGAAGATTTGGAAGCCAAGGGGCCAGTAAAATTATCTGAGGTAGAAGAGGCACAAAAAGAAATTCTTAACATAGTAACCAAGCTGGCCGAAGAGGGTGAAATAACATTAGGCGGTGGCGGTAGTGACTATGTTTAGTGGCAAGGTAGTTGGCGCTAATGTGATTAATTCTGGTGTGCTTGATACTTATGTTCTTGGTGTTGAGGTGTTGAAAGGAAGATCGGATGTCTGATCAAGCTCAAACTATTGAACGCTGGGAGGCTCCATTTTTTGAGCAACCAGGGGGGACTCGTTCTACTAGTGCAGCAGAAATAGAGGCGTTGGCAGAATCCAGAGGGTTTCAGGCTGGTAAATGGGAAGGATTAGAATCCGGGCGTGCAGAGGCAGAACAAATAGTTGGCCGTATGACTGAATTACTGGAAGAAATGTCTAAGCCTTACCGAAGCCTCGATCATTTGGTCACTCAAGAATTAGCAAAGTTGTCGATGCAGATAGCCAAACAAATTATTCGTCGAGAATTATTGATTAATTCTGATTTAGTTGTAGATATGGCAAGGGAAGCATTATCTACGATGTCATCTTTGGAAGGTGAAATCGAAATTTTGTTACACCCATCAGATGTAGAAATGGTACATCAATTGGCGGAAGCTAATTTAAAGGGAAAATCATGGAAGCTAGTGCCAGATCCAGACTTCATGCCGGGCGGCTGCCGAGTTAAAACACCTGTTTCGTTTGTAGATGCGACCATAGAAAAGCAACTGGAAATGGTGTTGGGTGGGTTAATGGATGCCTGTGAACATGATCTTGGAGGTTAACTGGGTCATCATGTTTTTAAATAAAAGACTAAGGTTACCATTTCCGTTTGATGTAATGATTCGTGTTACTAACAAACCTCTTTCATTGGAGCGTCAATGCGTCAAATAGCTGAGCTTAAAGCAGAGCGCAATGGTCGTATTACCAACCACCTGAACAAATTATCAGAAGGGCTTTCCCGATCTAGTCTCCAGCAAGAAGGATCTCTTGTCCGAATGGTTGGAATAAAACTGGAAGCGGTGGGTTGTCAGGCCCCTCTTGGGGGCCGATGTCAGATTGAAACTGAAGAAGGCCATTTTATTGAGGCAGAAGTCGTTGGATTTTCTGACGGCAGTATTTTTTTAATGCCAGAAGGAAATTTGCAAGGAATAAAATTGGGCGCAAGGGTTATGCCCATGAATACTTCTGGTGTTGTTGCGGTAGGTGACCAACTATTGGGTCGCGTCATTAATGGCGCTGGTCACCCAATTGATGGGAAAGGCAGTATAAAGTGCCTTCATCACAATCCGCTTCGAGGAAGCCCGATTAACCCTCTGCATCGGAGACCGATTAAAGAACCTCTTGATGTTGGTGTTCGCGCAATTAATGCACTTATGACTATGGGGAAGGGTCAGCGCTTGGGGCTATTTGCCGGCAGTGGTGTCGGTAAAAGTACTCTGTTAGGCATGATGACAAGGCATACAGAGGCTGATGTTATCGTGGTTGCTTTGGTCGGAGAGCGTGGGCGTGAAGTTCGAGAGTTTGTTGAGGAAATTCTTGGGCAGCAAGGTTTAGGTAAAGCGATTGTTGTGGCAACACCGGCGGATGATCCTCCTTTAATGCGGGTTCATGGAGCCTGGAGGGCGACCTCAATTGCCGAATATTTTCGCAGTCAAGGCAAAGACGTCTTATTGCTGATGGATTCACTGACTCGGTTTGCCCAGGCTCAACGGGAAATCGGCCTAGCTGTAGGTGAGCCCCCGGTATCTAAAGGTTACCCCCCTTCAGTTTTTTCTTTGTTACCCACATTAGTTGAGCGTGCTGGTAATGGTCAACAAGGGTCAATTACCGCTGTTTATACAGTTCTAGTGGAGGGCGATGATTACAATGATCCTGTGGCAGATGCAGCAAGAGCTATTTTAGATGGTCATATTATCTTATCCCGGGATGTGGCTGATTCAGGGTTATTCCCAGCTATTGATATAGACGCATCCATTAGTCGGTCGATGGCGAGTATCGTGGATCAAAATCAATTGTTGGTGGCGAGAGAATTAAAAAGCTTGTACGCCACTTATCAGCAAAACCGTGATTTTATTAATATTGGTGCTTACCAGCAGGGTACGGATGAGAACATTGATCGTGCTATTTATGCTGCACCGTATATACGCAACTTTATAAAGCAGACCGAAACAGAGAAGGTTACTATGGGTAACAGTTTGGGCTCTTTAGCTGAGATTTCAGGGGTATTTAATACGGTGACTATTAATGAATAGGGTCGGTGTTGAAGAATAAAGTTCATATTGCTGAATAAGTAAATAAATAGCGGTGATGTATAACGATTAAAACAATCGTAGGTCACAGGTTAAAAGATATAAATAGCAAGTTATAAAGAGTGGGTTATAACTGATGGATGTTGGAAAAATAGGTAAAGTTGCTGCTGTGGCCAAGACCACAGAGCAAAAGTCGGCCAAGGCGTTACAGCAAAGCCAACAGAGCTTTCAGCAAAAGCAGGATCAGCTTGACCAGTTGAAAAATTTTAAACAGGAATATGAAGATAAGCTGGGTGTTATGGGTCAAGAAGGTATAGGGGCCAGGCAATTACAAGATTACCGATTGTTCCTAAGTAAGTTAAATTTTGCCATTGATCAACAAGCTGAAGAAGTTCAGGCTTCTGAGAAGAGCCTTGAGGGTATGCGTAGTCAATGGGTATCAGAATCACGTAGAAAGACTGCTTTGGACCATTTGGTTGATGAACAGTATAAAAAAGATATACAAGCTCAAGAAAGTGCAGAACAAAAAGAGTCTGATGAATCCTCATTGACTCGCATGACCACTAAAAGTCCGTAATAAATATTAGTTTAAAGAGTACCTAAGGCCGTAACTGAAATTACTGGCATATATCTTGCTCATTTCCTTTTAATCGAGAAAAGGATGAGTGACCGTGATACCAAACTTGAAAACACTACCCGTCGCATCTGGGCAAGAAAATAATATGCCTAATTCGTCTCAATCCCATGACAGCTCTGGGGTGGGGGAGGATAAAAAAGCATTTGGTGAGATACTCAATAGCCAGGAATCCCATACCAAGTCAGCTGAGAATACCAATAAGAGTAGCAAAGCAGAGAAGGTTCAAGCAGAGGAGGGCGGCAATAACGGGCATAACAACGGCAAAGAATTGCCAGCTAGCCCTGAAGGTGGCAGTTCATCAGGCTCTGCTTCAACAGAGACTAGTTCAAATACAGAATCCGCTTCAAAACCTTTAACAGATCAAGCCCCCAAAGAGGCTGCTCTCTCTTCACAATCATCCTCGGTGGTAGCAAATCTTGAAAATGTGATTGAGCAAGAGGTGGCATTGTCGCCAAAAATTCTGTCACCAGAAATCTCTCCTCAAAAGACATCATCTTCAGATATTCCATCACCCACCTCCCCCGTTTTGACTAACCCTGGGCAGGCTCCAGATAGGCAGCAGTCGATTGATAAACGGGACACTCCAATACTTCCCAGTGTGTCTAATCCAACAGCTCAGCAGGCAGTGGAGGCGGCTCATAGTCGAGAGGTTGGTTCGCCGGTCTTCGCAGGTAGTCCAACGAGGGTACCAGGTACAGTTCCTACTGCTGGACAGTTGTTGAATGAACCTGCGAAAAAGCCTGAAAATAATATCTCTTTACAGAAAGGTGTGCTTCCAGTCACGGCGAGTTCAGAATCGGAGAGTTTAGTACCTGTAAGTACAGCCTTGGCCGATGATGGAGATGCGTTGGTCAAACAAACGGATTTGTTACCTTCGTCTAATTTACCGGTTTTTGCTAATGGTAAACCAAGTAATGTGAGTAATATGAGTAGAGCTGCCAATCATATTGTTTCTCTAGATGTACTAAAACATGATGCCAATACATTACAGTCAAACCCGTTAACTCCCGATGATTTTGCAGAGATTCAACAGGCACTAGGGGGTGGTGGTTCTAAAGAAAAAGCTTTATTTGAATCCATGGAACAGTTGTCTAAATTAGATAGCTCTTCATTAAAGTCTAACGTGCCTTCTCAGGTAGGAGTATCAGCACAATCTACATTGGTTTCGCAAATGTCTAATGGTATTTCCCTATCATTAGAATCTGGATTGGATTCGGTAACAAAGAGTGGAAGTATGACGATGGCTTCCTCCCTTGGTGATCCTAATTGGGATGGCGAACTATTGGGCAGAGTTAATATTATGGTTAAGGGGGGCATTCAGGAGGCCAAGATTCAGCTCAGTCCTCCTGATATGGGCAGACTTGAAATTAAGGTGTCAACGGACGGGGATTCTACCAAGGTGATGTTTGCTGTTGAGAATGTTGCTGCCAGAGATGCCATTGAACAAGCGATGCCTAGACTTCGTGAATTGTTAGAGCAAGGCGGTTTGCAGTTGTCCCATAGTGAAGTGGCTGATCACTCACAGTCACAAAAGGAGCAGGGGGAAATTGATGAAACCCTGTTAGGCGATAATTCCTCTTCCGAGTCAGAAGAGGAGGGTGAAAATGTTAGTACTTGGCAATTGGGTGTTTCTTCGTCTAGTTCAACGGTAGATTACTATATCTAACCTAGGGGCCCTGTTAACTTAGGGACTGTTAATATTATTTGTGATATTGCTTTTGTTTGAGTAAATATTTGTAGGGGGGCTATTCTGCCCCTCTCTTTTTTGTGGTTTTTTCTCGCTATTTCTTGATCATTCCCCCCTAGTCTGTGTATAACCCACATGGACGTCAAAAATCTGACCTTGGTAAAAGCTGTTTGTTGTTAACTTATTGATAAGTAACAATAAATAATAGTGGTACATTTCTTGCTACCTCCTTGTTACATAGGTTTTTAGTTAGGTTCTAACTTTTGGCGGTTGGCTGAAAGACTGGAAATTATATTTATGGAGTCAATATGGCAAAGGCAGAGAACGAGTTAAACCTTGGAAAGGACAGTGAGGTAGAAGGAGCGAGAGAGGGCGCTGAGGGAGAAGAGGGCGTAGAAAAACCAAAAGGTGGGATGAAAAAAATTATCATCATTGCTATAGCGCTTTTGGTCGTAGGTGGTGGTGTGGCTGGATTTTTTCTGATGGGCGGGGAGGAGAGTACAGATCCCTTAGCTGAGGAAGTTGCTGCCGATGCCGATGCTGATGCCAAGGCGAAAGAGGCGAAGGAAGCCAAAAAGGCGAAAAAGGCGAAAAAGGCTAAGAAAACTGAAGAAGAAGAGGATAGAGACCCAATCTATCACCAATTGGTAAAAGATTTTGTGGTGACATTTGAAGATGGAGAAAGCATACGCTATTTGCAGTTAAGCCTTCAGGTCATGTCCTTCCAACAGGAGGCGATTGATCGAGTCGAGGCCAACTTACCTGCAGTGCAGAATAGTTTAATTATGCTGATTGGCAATCAAAATTACGATGATCTTAAAACGGATAAAGGCAAAAAAAGTTTGCGTAAAAAAGTGTTGAGTGCTGTTAAAAAAGCATCACGCCTTAAGCCTGATCAAGAATTAGAAGGTGTGTTCTTTACCGGTTTTGTTTTGCAATAGTGATGGTCAATGTCAACTAAAGAAGTTTTATCAGAAGGTGAGCTGGATGCGTTGATGGATAGCGTTTCAAGTGGGGATGTTCCGCTTGAAGATGCTAATGCAAGTCAAGGTTATCAGCCCTTCGATTTCAGTACCAGAGAGCAGGCTTTGTTAGCGCAAATGCCTGCCCTTAAAACGATTAATGAAAAGCATGCTTTGGCTTTAATTCAAAGCATTCAGTCACTTTTTAAAATACCTGTAGAAGTAGAACCTGCTGCGACCACATTGGTTAAGTTAGAAGAGTTTGTGATGTCTCTTTCTGAGCCAACCGGCATTAATACCGTAGAGGTCAAGCCATTGAATGCCTCATCGTTTGTAGTGCTTTCAGCAGAGTTCTTATCATTTTTCGTCAATCAGTATTTTGGGGGGGCTCCTGGAGGCGCTACATTTAATTCTTCTCGTACGAAATTGACTCCTACGGAGAAAAGAATTAATGATTTGATAACAACAAGCTTTTTATCAGATCTTGAGTCATCTTGGGCGGAGAAAATTGCATTAAATACGAATCAAGTCTCGTTCGAAAGTAATCCTGATTTTTTACAGGTTGACTCCCCTGCTGAGTTGGCGTTGAAGCTCTCTTTTGTGGTTAAGGTGTCTGAATGGGAAGGTTCTATTGATTGGGTTGTCCCTTACTCATCAATTGAACTATTAAAAAATCGTTTGGGTAGTCCTGCTGAAGTTGTTAAGCAAGGAAAGCCTGGCACAAATTGGGAGGGATATTTCCGTAAGGAATTACTTTCAGTTGATTTAGATGTCAGTGGATTGTATTCCTCCAAAAGTGTCAGTATTTCTGAAGTCTTAAATTTAAAGATGGGCTCAATTGTTCCTTTAAAAGTTCCTACAGATGTCATGCTTTGTATCGAAGGGCAGCCTTTTTGTTATGGAGAGCATGGCGTTTTAAATGATAAAAAATCGATAAAAATTAAAGAAATATTAAATTATGAAGATGACTCTTCATAATAGTTCGGGAGATGTTTGATGAATGAAACAGTAGATCCAGCCCAAGCCCAAGCCCAAGCTCAAGCTCAAGCCCAAGCCCAAGCCCAAGCCCAAGCCCAAGCCCAAGCCCAAGCCCAAGCCCAAGCTCAAGCTCAAGCTCAAGCTCAAGCTCAAGCCCAAGCCCAAGCCCAAGCTCAGCAGGCCCAGGCTCAACCTAAGGTTGAAAGTGCAGAACCGCTACCAAACCTACAACCGGATACAGCGCCTGCCGGCAATGGCACTGGTGGGGAAATAAACCTAGATGCACTAATGGATGTCTCAGTGACATTGTCGGTAGAAATTGGCCGTAGCAAATTACCCATTAAGCAGTTGATTAGCTTAAATCAAGGCTCGGTAGTAGAGCTTGAGAGGGGCGTTAATGAGCCATTAGATTTGATGGTTAATGGTGTCCTTATTGCTCGGGGTGAGGTTGTCGTTGTGGATGGTCAGTTTGGTTTACGTTTAATTGATATTGTCAGCCCATCAGAACGTCTGAAGAAGCTTAAATAATGCATAAAATTTCATCGTTGTATTGTGAGAAATTATGGCTATTACTGTTTTGTTTCTTTCAATCTGCATGGGTGTGGTCAGCAGAAAACCAAGAAAATAAAGATGTGGCAGCTCCTACTGTAGATATCTTTAATACAGCTTATTTATTTCAGGTTTTTGGCTCTTTACTTTTGGTCTTTGGATGTATTTTTGGTCTCATTTTTTTACTAAAAAAAATGAATGGAGTGCAGAGTAATCAAAACACACCTGTGCGAGTTTTAGGCGTTACTCGTATTGGAACCAGAGAAAAAATTCTCTTAATTGAAGCAGGTAAACAGCAGCTATTAGTGGGTGTTGCGACAGGAAATATTCGCACACTCCATACTTTTGACGAACCTGTCGTAGACAGTAGTGAAATCACTGGTAAAAGTGTTGATTTTGCTTCTTTGATGGGTTCTTCGTTCAGCTTGGGCAAATCAAAGTGAATGGTATCGATTTGTTGCAGGGGATAATTTATTTAAAGAGGAATATTTTGTCGAAGTCTGTAAAGCTGTTTTTGATTCTGGTAGTAATTAGCCTGCCTATGATGGCTGCTGCTGAAGCGACGATTCCATTGTTATCCGTAGAACCAAATAGTACTGGGGGAACAGAATACTCTGTCACTATTCAGATCTTGATGTTAATGACATTGCTGACGTTGTTGCCTGCAGCATTGATAACAATGACATCATTTACCCGAATCTTAGTAGTTTTAGCCATTTTGAGGCAGGCTTTGGGTACTGCACAAACGCCTTCAAACCAAATCTTATTAGGTTTGTCCCTTTTTTTGACCCTCTTCATTATGTCCCCTGTTTTGGAGCAAGCCTACGATACGGGGCTTAAACCTTACATGGAAGAAACCATGGAGTTTGACGAGGCTTTGGCTAATGTAAAAATTCCTTTTCGGGAATTTATGTTGAACCAAACCAGAGAAGCAGACCTTGTGATGTTTTCTGAATTAGGGGGCTATGATGGTTTTGAAACAGACGATGAGATTCCGTTAAAAGTATTGCTGCCTTCATTTTTAACCAGTGAGTTAAAGACGGCTTTTCAAATAGGTTTTCTAATTTTTATTCCATTTTTGGTCATTGATTTAGTAGTAGCCAGTGTATTGATGTCCATGGGTATGATGATGTTGTCTCCCATGTTGATATCACTGCCATTCAAAATAATGTTGTTTGTCTTAATTGATGGCTGGTCCTTAATTGTTGGTACTTTAGCGGCTAGTTTCGTGACCTGACTTTCTTTTTTGTTAGTTGGTTTTATAAGTAGATTTTATAAATCAGATTGATAGGTCAGTTTAATAGAGAGACGTGGGGATAAAAGATGACGCCAGAATCGGTATTAGATATAGGCAGAGAAGCGCTGTACCTAACGATGATGATTTCTGCTCCATTATTATTGTCTGCGTTGGCCGTGGGTCTACTCATTGGTATCTTTCAGGCCGCAACTCAAATTCAGGAAATGACGTTAAGTTTTATTCCTAAACTGATTGTATTGGTTTTTGCATTGCTGATTGCAGGGCCCTGGATGTTGCGACTTATTACCGAGTTTACTCTGCGTTTGTTTGCCGAAATTCCCGGATTATTAGGTTAGGTATAGCATGTTTTCTGCCGAGCAGATGATGGTTTGGAGCCAAGGTTATTATTGGCCTTTCTTGCGTTTTTCGGCACTTTTTTTGGCAGCGCCTATTTTTAGTGCTTCATCATTCCCTGTTCGTGGTCGAGTGTTGCTGGCGGTATTAATTACGGCATTAATTATGCCTTCTCTACCAGATATGCCCGTTGTAGAACCTATGAGTGCTACCGGCTTGTTATTTGCGGGACAGCAGGTTGTTATTGGCTTTGCTATGGGCTTTATTTTACAAATGGTTTTTGGTGCTGTTGTTATTGCTGGTCAGTCATTGGCAATGACTATGGGGTTGGGTTTTGCAATGGCAGTTGATCCTCAAAACGGGGTGCAAGTACCAGTTCTTAGCCAATTGTATGTGATTTTTGCCACATTACTTTTCTTGACTATCGATGGCCATTTAATACTCATCCAGGTGCTTGCAGATAGTTTTATTTTACTTCCTGTTGGCCTGACGGGTTGGAGCGCTGATTTTGGTATCAATGTTGTTTTATGGGGCAGCCAAATGTTTTTGGGTGCTTTGTTATTAGTTTTACCCGCTCTTACGGCTATTTTGTTAATTAATGTGGCCTTTGGTGTGATCACTCGTGCTGCACCCCAGCTTAATATCTTTGCTGTAGGTTTCCCTGTCACCATCATGGCTGGTTTTGTTTTTATTACATTGTCCATGCCGTCTGTTTTTGAGCGACTTATAAATATGTTTGATGTGGCTCTTTCTCAAGCTTTAATAGTGCTTCAATAGGGGGAGCTGATGGCAGAAAATCAGAGCTCAAACGAACGCACAGAACAGCCGACGGAACGGCGAAAACAGGAATCGAAAAAAAAGGGACAGGTTCCCAGATCCCGAGAATTAAATACGATGCTCTCACTGCTTTCTGGTGCGGTAGGCCTTATTATTTTAGGTGGCTCAATTTCATCAGAGTTAGCAGCATTAGTAGAGTCCAGCTTTAGTTTCGATCGATCTGTTGCCTATGATAAGGAGATGGTGCCTGAACAACTTATGGGCACTATGATTTCTGCAATAATGATTTTGATACCTTTTTTCCTGGTGATGGTAGTTGGTTCTTTTATTGGCCCCTTGATGATGGGTGGTTGGTCGTTCAGCCCCTCTGCAATGGCCTTTAAATTAGAAAAATTGAGTCCTCTAAAAGGTATTAAGAGAGTGTTCTCTGCGAAAGGGCTACTTGAACTTTTCAAAGCACTTTTCAAGTTCATTTTGCTGACGATTGCCGCGATCATTTTATTTGATTTGTACCTCGATAAAATATTGCACCTGGGAGTGGAAGCTCCAAGGCAAGCTTTTAGTGATGCAACGAGCTTGTTGGCATGGAGCCTGCTCGCTTTGAGTTTTACCATGATTTTTATTGTGGTTTTTGATGTGCCTTTTGAGCTGTGGAACCATACTCGACAGTTAAAAATGACTAAGCAAGAAGTTAAAGACGAGCTCAAGGAAAGTGAAGGTCGCCCTGAAGTGAAAGGTCGTATTAGGACGTTGCAACGAGAGGCGTCTCAACGTCGTATGATGGACGATGTTCCCACTGCTGATGTGGTAATTACCAACCCTACGCACTTTTCTGTTGCCTTGAAATATGAGGACACTCCCGGTGCGGCACCTATCGTTGTCGCGAAAGGAAAGGATTTGATCGCATTCAAAATACGTAGTGTGGCCATTGAAAATGATGTCGCTATTTTTGAAGCACCACCCTTGGCGAGAGCACTTTATGCCACGACGGAAATTGGTGATGAAATCCCCCATAACCTTTATTTAGCGGTGGCTAAAGTATTGGCATATATCTATCAGTTGCGTATGTCTGTAGCGGGAGATGTTGTTACTCCTCCTAAGGACTTTGTCATCCCTGATGAATATAAGGATTACGTCGATGATTCGGAAACAGATAACTCAGAAAAAAGTGATTCATAAACGAGAGATCAAGAAACAAGAGATCAAGAAACAAGAGATTCAGGAATAAATGGTAATGAATAACACTACTAACAATGCTGCTGAAACGAATGGCGCTAGCTTTTCTATGGTAGCGGGTCTGGGGACACCAATATTATTATTTATGATGTTGGTGATGATGGTTTTGCCATTACCTCCTATTCTTCTGGATTTGTTTTTTACCTTTAATATTGCATTGGCCATGATTGTATTATTGGCGGCAGTGTATGCCGCTAGGCCCCTTGATTTTGCTGTTTTTCCAACGGTTTTATTAATCGCGACATTACTTCGATTGGCGTTGAATGTGGCCTCTACGCGGGTGGTCCTATTGGAAGGCCATGCTGGCACAGATGCCGCAGGCCGTGTTATTCAGGCATTTGGTGAATTTGTTGTCGGTGGTAGCTATACCGTTGGTTTAGTTGTATTTGCCATTCTAGTGATCATCAATTTTGTTGTTGTGACTAAAGGTGCGGGAAGGATTTCTGAAGTAACCGCTCGATTTACTTTGGATGCCATGCCAGGAAAGCAGATGGCCATTGATGCTGATTTAAATGCGGGTTTAATTAGCCAAGATGAAGCACTGCAACGGCGTGATGACGTATCCAGGGAAGCAGACTTTTATGGCGCGATGGATGGTGCTAGTAAGTTTGTTCGCGGTGATGCTGTAGCAGGCATTCTTATTCTCTTTATTAACATTATCGGTGGATTCTCTGTTGGTGTTTTACAGCATGATTTGAGTGCTGCTGATGCAGGCCATAATTATGTACTGTTGACCATTGGTGATGGCCTTGTAGCGCAAATACCGTCATTACTGCTTTCTACTGCAGCGGCTATTATTGTGACACGGGTTTCTGGCACCCAGGACATGGGTAATGAGGTCGTTACCCAGCTATTTAGTAATCCTAAGGTATTGTTTGTCACT
>Ga0070727_10004489_pt1 | contig 11899 bp, 10 predicted proteins | sample tdAd472_FD_66722 | JGI IMG/M metagenome (GOLD analysis project Ga0070727, IMG submission 66722) | Marine sediment microbial communities from the Atlantic coast under amendment with organic carbon and nitrate - tdAd47.2 | ecosystem: Environmental > Aquatic > Marine > Coastal > Sediment | place... | reverse complement strand
CGAATTCCGCCCGTTCAGGCATGGGGCGGTCACCGCGCAACCTGTCCCAATAGGTGAAGACGGCCTTTATCATCGGCGACGTCGTCGTAAGGAAATTGCGGTCGGTGTGGTTTGTCACGATGGTTATCCAGGGTGTTGTCGTAACGGCGACAAGCTAGGGTCGTTTGATGGTACTATAGTACGGCCGGGACGGGATCGGGGAAAATTATCAATATCAGTGTTCCCTGAACTGCAATTTCGCGAGCCGGGCGTAGAGCGGATTGTTCTCGGTCAATTCCCGGTGCGTGCCGATGGCCGAGATCCGGCCTTCCTCCATGACGACGATCCGGTCCGCATTCACCACCGTGGCCAAGCGGTGCGCGATGATGATCGTCGTGCGGCCGGCCATCAATCTGTTCAGGGCGTCTTGAACCAGGCGTTCGTTTTCCGCGTCCAACGCGCTGGTGGCTTCGTCGAGCAGCAGGATCGCGGGATCGCGCAGGATGGCGCGGGCGATGGAAATGCGCTGGCGCTGCCCGCCGGAAAGTCGCGCGCCTTTCTCACCCAGGAAGGTGTCGTAGCCGTCCGGCAACCGGATCAGAAACTCGTCCGCCCGGGCATCCATGGCCGCTTGCCGGATCCGCTCGAAAGAGGCGTCCGGGTCGCCATAGGCGATGTTCTCGCGCCCGCTCGCCCCGAAAATGATGGGGTCTTGCGGCACAAGGGCCAGGCGTTGGCGAACCGTCGTCGGATCGGCCTTGCTGACATCCACGCCGTCGATCGTCACGGTTCCCGATTCCGGATCGTAGAAGCGCAGCAATAGCTGGAACACGGTGGTCTTGCCGGCGCCGGACGGGCCGACCAGCGCCACGGTCTCGCCCGGTTCGACCGTCAGGCTGAAATCGTTCAGCGCCGCCATGTCGGGGCGGGAGGGATAGTGGAAGGTGACATTTTCAAGCGCGATGCGGCCCTGCGCCGGGATGGGCATCGGCACGGGATCCGCGGGCGGCAGGATGTCCGGCTCCGCCTCCAGCAGTTCCACGAGCCTCTCGGTCGCCCCGGCGGCGCGCTGCAGCTCGCCATAGACTTCCGAGATGATCGCGACCGAGAAGGCGACGACCGTCGCATAGAAGACGAAGGCGGCCAGATCGCCGCCGGTGATGACGCCTTCCATCACGTCATTGCCGCCGACCCAGAGGATGACGGAGATCGCCGCGAAGACCAGCAGGATGACCGTCGCCGAGAGGATGCCGCGCAGGCGCGTCCGCTCGATGGCGACGGAAAAGGCGTTCCCGACCTCGGACGCGAAGGCGCGGCGGTCTGCCTCTTCATGGGTATAGGACTGGACCGTGTGGATCGCGTTGAAGCTTTCCTCCGCGAAGGCACCGACATCGGCGACGCGGTCCTGGCTGGCGCGGGACAGGACCCGGACCTTCCGCCCGATGAACAGGATCGGCACGACCACGACGGGCACCACAAGCAGGACCAGAAGGGTCAGTTTGGCATTGGTGACGAACATCATCGCCAAGCCGCCGATCATCATCAGCGTGTTGCGCAAGGCCATGGAGACGCTGGACCCGATCACCGATTGCAGCAGGGTCGTGTCGGTCGTCAGCCGCGACAGGATCTCACCCGTCTTGGTCACTTCGAAAAAGGCGGGATCCATGCGGATCACGCGGTCGAACACCGCGTCGCGCAGATCGGCGACGACCCGTTCGCCGAGCCAGGTGACCAGATAGAACCGGCAATAGGTACCGGCCGCCATGACGATGCTGAGGCCCACCAGCAGGAAAAGCGCGTTTTCCAGCGCGTTCGGATCGCCGCCGGAGAAGCCGCCGTCGATCAGGGCGCGCAATCCCTGGCCGAGGCCGAGGACCGAGGACGCCGTCACGGTCAAGGCGATCATCGCGCCCGCGACGCGCCGCCAATACGGGCGCAGGAAACCCGCGGCGCGGCGCAGGGTGCGCAGGTCACGGCCTTTTGGCCGCTCGGGCAGCATTTGTCTCGCCACGTTTCGTGCTCCGTGTTTGCGGCAGGAAATCGAAAGGTCAGGTCCGCTTGGACAGCGCCAGCCACTTGCCGGGCGTCACCCCGAAAGCCTTCTTGAAATGCCGCGTCATATGGGCCTGATCGGCAAAGCCCGCATCCACGGCGGCATCGGCGAGGCTGCCGCCGTCGAGGATGGCGTCACGCACCGCGTCCAGGCGGCGCATGACCAAGTAGCGGTAAGGACTGGTTCCCACAAGCCGGCGAAATTGCCGCGCCAGTTCGTAGCGGTCGAGCCCCGTTTCCGCCTCCAATTCCTCGGAGGTCACGGTCCGGTCGCGGTTGCCGCGCAGGAAGTCGCGCGCCCGGTCCACGGCCTTCTGGTGCGGCGGGGATGGGGGCGGCTGGCGGTTGCCGGAAACCGCGTTCAGCGCGTCCGCCAGTTCCTGAATGATCCGGTCGGCCTCCAGCGGATCGATTTCCGCCTCCATGTCGGCAAGGGCGGGCATCAGGGCGCGGATCAGGCGCTCGTCGCGGCTGACGGCCCCCTTTACGAAGGGAAGCGGCGCGGGCCGTCCGCCCGGGCCGGCTTGCGCCAGCGCGTCGCGGATCAGGTCCGGGCGCAGATAGAGCATGCGGAACCGGAAGCCGTCCGCCGTCCCGGCATGGCCGTCATGCAGTTCGTCGGGATGCAGGACCAGCACATGGCCCGGCAGGCTGTGTTCCTCGGCTCCCCGATAACCGAAACTCTGCACCCCTTCGACCGTGTACCCGATGGCATAGGTATCGTGGCGGTGGGGTTCATAGGCAAAGCCGGCGAAATAGGCCTCGTGCCGTTCCATGCCGGGCGGGCAGGCGCCGTGGCGGACCCAGTCCCGCCGCGCGGAACCGCCGTCCACGCACGAACGTTCAAGACCGACGTCGAATGTGCCTGCTAGAGAATGCGCCATTGCAACAATGTGATGCCGGAGGGAAACCCATGCAAGACGGGCCCATGCAATACGATACCAAGATCGCCATCGCGGTGTGGAACGGTCTGGAAACCTGGCGCAAGCTGAACGCGGTGAGTTTCCTGGCGGGCGGTCTTGTCGGGCAAAGCCCGGAATTGATCGGGCAGGGCTATGCCGATGCATCGGGAACGCAATACGGCGCCATGATCCGGCAACCGATATTGGTCTATGAGGTCGAGAAGGCCGACCTGACCAAGGCCAACAGCCGGGCGCTGTCGCGCGGCAAAGTGCCGATCATCTTCACCGCGGACCTGTTCGGAACGGGCAACGACCGGGACAACCGCGCCGCCGTCGCCGCCGTTCCGCTGGAAGACCTGGACCTTGTCGCCATCGCCCTCCATGCGGACAGGAAGGTGATCGACAAGGTCATGAAGGGGATGAAGCTGCATCCCTGAAATCGGTGCGGCGGGGATGACCGCCCGGTTGGCGCGGGTTCCGGACTCGCCTAAAAGCGGTCTGGCAAACAAGCGGGAAGGGTAGGCCGGGCGTGTCTGCTGTTGACTGGATAACGGGGGCGGGCCGCGTGCCGCGCTGGGCGGCGGCGGCCATCCTGCTGCTCTCCGTCGTCTTCGCCGGTCTGTCTCTGGCGACGCCGAAATACGCCTTCGATGCGATCTTCTATCTGGGATGCGCCTTCAAATCGGTGCCCGGCGGCGACTGGCCGGATGTTCATCGCATGACATACGAGCATCTGAAGAAGAGCTTTCCCGAGAGAGTGTACCGGGAAGTGACCGAAAGCCCGCCCGGGATCAATCCCTACCGCGCGACGGTGGCGAGTGATCCGGAAGCGTTTCGGCAGCAATTGAGTGTCGCCTGTTACAAGCTGGGCTTCGTTCAGCCGATGATCGCGCTGACCCGTGCGGGGCTCGACCCTTATCTGGCGGCGCGGATCCTGGCGGCTGTCCCGGCGGCGATCGCCTTTGCGCTTGTGGCCCTATGGCTGGCCAGGAAGGTGGCTGCGCCGGTGGCCCTGCCGCTTGCCGTCGCCGGCCTGTTCGCCGGCCTGTTCCAGACGGCGCGCTACGAATACCCGGACGGGATGACCGCGCTGGCCATCGCCGGAGCCCTGATCTGCTTCGCGGAGGGGCGCCTGCGCCCGGCCTGTGCCTGTTTCCTGGCGGCCATGGTGGTCCGGATGGACGCCATCCTGTATTTCGGCGCCTTCCTGGGGGTCGCGACCTTCCTGGCGACGGGGGAGCGCCGGATGCGGTTCCTGGAGGCTTTTGCCTGGGGGCTCGGCGCCCTGGCGCTCTATGCGGCGATCGCGCTGCCGTTGGGCGCGCCCGGCTATCAGGCGGTGTTTTGGCACAGTTTCATCAGTCAGCAGCCCTACCTGTTGGACCTGGACGCCACCATCACGGTGGCCGACTATATGGAGGTACTGGTGCGGCAGGTGCACATGGTCGCGGCGAAGAGCGGCAAATACCCGCTGCTGATTGCCCTGGCGCTTCTCGCCTATGGCCTGGCGTTCCGGGACAAGGTGCTCCGGGCCTATGGAGAGACGGCTTTGCTGTCGCTGCTCATGGTCTGTCTCCACTTCCTCTTCATTCCCTGGTTCGACACGCGCTACTACGCGGCGCCCTATATGATGATCGTCGTCTGTTTCGGCGTCGTCGCATGGCGCATCGCGGGGGAGCGGTTCGTCAAGGCGCGGGGCTGATCCGGGCCGGAAGGGGCGGCAAAGGCGGATCATCCGCAGGGGCGGCGGGGATTAGAAGAAAAAATCCGATTCCCCTTGACCTTCCAGCGGCTGGAAACCCCACGTTGGATAACAGAACAATCCTAAACCATTTGGGGTGAGCCATGACCGATGCTGCGTCAGCAGGTGGGTCGGAGGTCAGAGACCCGGTATGCGCGATGACGGTCGATCTTTCGGCCGGCAAACCGTCTTTGAACCATGACGGGCGGGATTTCCATTTTTGCTCAGGCCGTTGCCGGGACAAATTCGCCGCCGCGCCGGAGGCTTTCGTCACCGGCATGGACCCGGTTTGCGGCATGAAGGTGGACCGCGCCTCCGCGCGCCATGTCGCGCGCCACGAAGGTGCCACTTTCTATTTCTGCTCGGACCGGTGCCGGACGAAATTCGAAGCGGCGCCGGCCGATTTCCTGGGCGACCGCCCCGCGCCGGAGCCGATGCCGGAGGGCACGATCTATACCTGTCCGATGCATCCCGAGATCGAACAGATCGGCCCGGGGACCTGCCCGAAATGCGGCATGGCGCTGGAACCGAAGGGCGTGCCGGCGGCCGATGAGGGCCCCAACCCGGAACTGGTCGACTTCAAGCGGCGTTTCCGGGTCGGCCTTGTCCTGACCGTGCCGCTTTTCGTCATCGCGATGGGGCCGCATATCGGCATTCCCACCCATTCCTGGATCGGCGCGCGCGTGGCACTGTGGGCGGAAATGGCATTGGGCGTGCCGGTGATCCTTTGGTCCGGCTGGCCGTTCATGGTCCGCGGTTGGATGTCCTTCCGGACCATGAACCTGAACATGTTCAGCCTGATCGGAATGGGCGTCCTGGCGGCGCTTCTCTTCAGTTTGGCGGGCGTTCTCGCGCCCGGCCTGTTCCCGGAAGGATTCCGCGACGCGCAGGGCAATGTCGGCGTTTATTTCGAATCCGGCGCCGTAATCGTCGTCCTCGTGCTGTTGGGACAGATCCTGGAATTGAACGCGCGGGAACGGACCGGGGCGGCGATCCGCGCCCTGATGGACCTGGCGGCGAAGACCGCCCGGATCGTCCGCGCCGACGGAAGGGAAGAGGAGATTCCGTTGGAAGACGTGCAGGTCGGGGACCGGTTGCGGGTCCGGCCGGGCGACAAGGTGCCGGTGGATGGGGAGGTGCTGGAAGGGCGCTCTTCCATCGACGAAAGCATGATTTCCGGGGAAGCGGTGCCGGTTGAGAAGGCCAAGGGCGATGCGGTCACCGGGGCGACGGTGAACGGGACCGGAACGCTGATCGTCGAGGCGACGAAGGTCGGAAAAGACACGGTACTCTCCCAGATCGTCGAAATGGTCGCCGCGGCGCAACGGTCCCGCGCGCCGATCCAGAAGCTGGCGGACAGTGTTGCCGGTTATTTCGTTCCTGCCGTGGTTGCCGTGGCGCTTGCCTCTTTCGCCGGTTGGGCGTTTTGGGGGCCGCCGCCGGCCTTGTCCTACGCTTTGGTGTCGGCGATCGCGGTTTTGATTATCGCGTGTCCCTGCGCCTTGGGGCTGGCCACGCCCGTTTCCATCATGACGGCCACCGGCCGGGGCGCGCAGGCCGGGGTGTTGATCAAGAATGCGGAAGCGCTGGAACGGTTCGCCAAGGTGGATACGCTGATCGTCGACAAGACCGGCACCTTGACGGAAGGACGCCCGAAGCTGGTCGCCGTCGAACCCGTCGAGGGGTTCGGGGAGGAGGATGTTCTTCGCCTGGCGGCCAGTTTGGAGCGGGGGTCCGAGCACCCTTTGGCGGAGGCCATCGTCTCCGGCGCGGAGGAACGCGGCGTATCCCTGGACCGGGTTTCGGATTTCGAGGCTGTCACCGGCAAAGGCGTGAAAGGGACGGTAGACGGTCGCGATGTCGCACTTGGGAACGATAAGATGGTCGCGCAGCTGGGCCTTGATGGCGGGGCGCTTTCCGCCAAGGCCGATGCCCGCCGGGATCGCGGCGAAACGGTTATGTTCGTCATGGTCGGCGGCACGGTCGCCGGCCTCGTCAGCGTGGCCGACCCGGTGAAGCAGACGACGCCGGACGCGCTGAAGGAACTTCACGACCTTGGGTTCAGGGTCGTCATGGCGACCGGCGACAACGAACGGACGGCGCGCGCGGTGGCCGCCGATCTCGGGATCGACGAAGTGCGGGCCGACGTGCTGCCGGCGGACAAGGCGGCGCTTGTGAAGGAACTGCAGGCGCGTGGCGCCAAGGTCGCGATGGCGGGGGACGGGGTCAACGACGCGCCGGCGCTGGCCCAGGCCGATGTCGGGATCGCCATGGGGACGGGGGCGGATGTCGCCATCGAAAGCGCCGGTTTCACACTGGTGAAGGGGGATCTGCGCGGCATTGCCCGCGCCCGGCGTCTGTCCCGGGCGACCATGCGGAACATCGCGCAGAACCTGTTCTTTGCAATGGTGTATAATGCGGCAGGCGTGCCCATCGCGGCCGGAATTCTCTACCCGTTCACGGGAATTCTTATCTCGCCGATGGTCGCCGCGGCGGCGATGAGCCTGTCTTCCGTCTCGGTTATCAGCAACGCCCTGCGATTGCGCACGGTGCGTATCTAAAACGACCACAGAATTGGAGGAAAACTGATGAGAACGCTCAATTCATTCAAGGCGGCGGTTCTGGCCGCGGCCGTGTTTTTGATCCCGGTGCAGGGGGCCAATGCCCAGCAAGGCGGCGGCATGATGCAGGGGAAAGGTCCCGGCATGATGGAAGGCCAGGGAGCGGGCCAAGGCATGCAGCAAGGACAGGGTCCCGGGCCCGGGATGATGGGTAACGGCATGATGGGCCCCGGTATGATGGGACACGGTATGATGGGACACGGTATGATGGGACAGGGCTATGGCTACGGCTATGGGCCCGGTGCGATGTCGCCGATGCACATGATGGCCATGAGGCATCACATGATGATGATGGGCCATGGCATGTGTCCGCATATGATGGGCCACGGATACGGGATGGGTCCCGGCATGATGGGGCCCGGTATGATGGGTCCCGGCATGATGAGCCCCGGCATGATGGGAAACACCATGATGATGCCCGGTTACGGCATGGGCCAGGGCATGATGATGGAGCCCGGCATGATGCACCAAGGTATGGGACCCGGAATGGGCCAAGGCATGGGCCAAGGCATGGGCCAGGGCATGGGGCCCGGGATGATGGGCGGTCAGGCGGACCATGAGATTTCCGAAGACGATGTCCGCGAGTTCCTCGGCCGTCAGTTGGCGATGCGGGGGCTCAGCCGCCTCAAGGTCGGGACCGTGGATACATCGGACGATGCGGTCTTCAAGGCGGATATCGTGACCGAAGAGGGCTCGCTTGCCTGGCGCGTGGTGATCGACCGTCGGACCGGACGGCGCATCGCCCTCGAATAGGAACTTCCGGGCGGGGAAGAGGGCGGCCGCGGATCAGGCGGCCGCTTTCACCACGGCGCGGGTTTCGATTTCGACCTTGGCCCGGCTTTCCATCAGGGCCTTCACCTCGACCATCGCCATGGCCGGGTAGTGGTCGCCCATGGTGGCGCGATAGGCCGCGCCCAGTTCCTTTTGCCGGTCCAGGCATTCCTGACGGTCTGTGATGTACCAGGTCATCGACATCACGTCGCTGGGCTTGGCGCCGGCCTTGTCCAGGACGGCGACGATGTTTTCCAGCGTCTGGCGACATTGGTCGATGAAATCGTCGCTTTCGAATTCCTCCTGGCCGTTCCAGCCGATCAAGCCGCCCAGCATGACCAGCCTGTCGCCCGGTTCGATGACCTCCGCCATTCCATGGGCATAGCCTTTTCCCTTCTTCCAGCCTTCCGGCAGCAGAACATCCATCATTCTTCCCCCTCGGCAATCTGTATGAAGTCCTTCGGATCGACTTCCAGGAATTTTTCCATATTGGCGCGGATATCGTCCGGCAGCGGCGCGGATTTCATTGCCGCCTCGCCCATGAAGCTGTTGCCCGATTGAACCCAAACCAGGGTGGATTTTACCTCCATGACCTTCTTTTCCCCATGCATTGCAATGATGCGGGTGGAGAAGGCGCTGTTCCGAATTTCCCGGACCGTGAGGTTGAATTCCAAAACGTCGCCCAGGGTGGCGGGGGCGAGGTATTCGACCTCAAGCCGCACGGTCGGAATGCCGCCGTGGCGTTCCATATGCATCTGATGGAAAGAACAGCCCAACCCCTCGTCGAACCAGCGTTCCATGACGTCGTTCACCATTTCGATGAAACGCGGATAGAAAACGATGCCCGCGACGTCGCAATGACGGAACAGGATGGTGATGGGGGTCTTGTATGCCGGCATCGGTCAGGGGCCTTCCCGCAGTTTGAATCGTTGGATCTTTCCCGTTTCCGTCTTCGGCAGAACATCGACGAATTCGATCTCGCGCGGATACTTATAGGGGGCGATCCTGCTTTTCACGAAGTTTTGCATTTCTTCCGCCAGGGCCGGGCCGCGTTCATAGCCGGGGCGGGGCACGATATAGGCTTTGACCACCGTGCCGCGGTCATCGGAGGGCACGCCGACGACGGCGCATTCGGCGACGCCCGCATGTTCCAGCAGGCAGTCCTCGACCTCCGGCCCGGCGATGTTGTAGCCGGCCGAAATGATCATGTCGTCGGCCCGGGCGGCGAAGAGGAAATATCCGTCCTCGTCCATCGAATAGGCGTCGCCCGTCAGGTTCCAGCCGTCGCGGACATAGACTTTCTGCCGGTCGTCGGCCAGATAACGGCAGCCCGTCGGCCCGCGCACGGCAAGACGGCCGACTTCGCCGACGGGCAATTCGTTCATGTCGTCATCGACGATCTTCGCTTCATAACCCGGCATCGGGTAGCCGGTCGCGCCGCCGCGCATTTTCTCTGGCGGGGCGGCGATGAAGATGTGCAGCATCTCGGTCGATCCCAGACCGTCGATGCAGGCAATGCCGGTCATCTGCTTCCAGGCCTCGAAGGTCGCCTTCGGCAAGGTCTCCCCGGCCGAGACGCAGTTGCGCAGGGATTTCAAGGCGTCGCCCTTGTGCGGCGCCGCTTCCTCGACCGCCGTCATCAGGGCGCGGTAGGCCGTGGGCGCGGTGAAGAGCGTGGTGGCGCCGAATTCCGGTATGGCGTCCAGCAAGGCGGGCGGCGACGCTTTCTCAAGCAGCACCGTGCTGGCGCCGAAGCGCATCGGGAACAGGACCAGCCCGCCCAACCCGAAGGTGAAGGCCAGCGGCGGGGACCCGATGAAGACGTCCTTGGCCTGAACCCGCAGGCAGTGCGGCGGGGCGGCATCGCAGATCGCCATGACGTCGCGGTGGAAATGCATCGTGCCCTTCGGCTTGCCCGTGGTGCCCGAGGTGAAGGCGATCAGGACCACGTCGTCGGCCGCCGTTTCCACCGGGTCGAAGTCGGTCGGCTTGCCGCGCATCAGGCTTTCCAATTCGGCCGCGGCGCCGGGCTCACCGGATCCGTTGAAGGCGCAGATGCGGTCCAGATGGGGGGAAGCGGCTTTCGCGCCTTCCATTTCCTCGATCAGGCGTTCGTCGCACAGCGCGAGCGAGATTTCCGCCTTCTCGATGATGACGCCGAGTTCCTTCGCACGCAGCAGCGGCATGGTGGCGACGACGACACCGCCGGCCTTCGCGACGGCGAACCAGCAGGCGACCATCATCGGGTTGTTGGCCGACCGCAGCAGAACGCGGTTGCCGGGCTTCAGGCCAAGATCGTCGACCAGGACATGGGCGATCCGGTCGGTCTGCGCCTTCAGATGCGCGTAGCTCCATGTTTCCCGCGGCGTGCGCAGGCAGGGCCGGTTGCCCCAGCCCTTGTCGATCGCCTTGTCCAGCAACTCGACCGCGCAGTTCAGGCGTTCCGGATACTGGAATTCCGGCCGATCCAGAAGGAAGGTCGGCCACTGGTCCTGCGGCGGCAGATTGTCCCGCGCGAAAGTGTCCGTATGCGCCGTGTAGTGTCCCAACAGAGTACCCATCGCTTCAAACCCCCCGGTTCAAGCCCGCGCGGCGGCGTAATCGGCCAAGGCCTGCCGCGCGATCACCACTTTCTGCACTTCCGATGCGCCTTCGTAGATTCTGAGCGCGCGGATTTCGCGGTAGAGCGTTTCCACTGGATTCCCTGAGACGACGCCGTGCCCGCCGAAAATCTGCACCGCGTCATCGATGACATGCTGGGCTTCGTCCGTCGCGTAGAGTTTCGCCATGCTCGCCTCCCGCGTCACGCGCGGTGCGCCGCTGTCCTTGGTCCAGGCTGCGCGGTAGACCAGCAGGGCCGCCGCGTCGACGCGCAGCGCCATGTCGGCAAGCATGCCCTGGACCAGCTGCAGATCGCCCATCGGCGCGCCGAACAACTGACGCGTGCCGGCCCGCTGCAAGGAAAGGTCTAGCGCCTTGCGGGCGAAACCGAGCGCGGCCGCGCCGACCGTGGAGCGGAAGACATCCAGGTTCATCATCGACAGTTTGAAGCCCTGGCCCGGTCCGCCGATCATCGCGGATTTGGGAATTCGGCAATTGTCGAAGGAAAGGGTGCCCAATGGATGCGGCGCGATCACGTCGATCCGCTCCGTCACCGAGAAGCCGGGCGCGTCCGCCGGCACGACGAAGGCGCTGAGGCCTTTCGCGCCGGGCGCTTCGCCGGTCCGGGCGACGACGGTGTAGATGTCGGCGATTCCGCCGTTGGAGATCCAGGTCTTGCTGCCGTTCAGGACATAATGATCGCCGTCCTCTTCCGCCGTCGTGGCGAGCGCCGCGACGTCGGATCCGGCTTCCGGCTCCGACAAGGCGAAGGCGGAAACGGCACGGCCGGCGCGCACCTTGGGCAGCCAGGCATTCTTCTGTTCATCGGTTCCGGCAAGGGTGATCGGGCCGCTGCCCAGCCCCTGCATGACGAAGGCGAAATCGGCAAGGCCCGCATGGCGCGCCAGGGTTTCGCGGATCAGGCAGAGGGAACGCACGTCGAGCCGCTCGAACCTGCCGCCGTGGCTGGCGGGCACGACATAGTCGAGCCAGCCGCCGGCAGAGAGCCCTTCGACCAGTTTGCGGCAGGTGCCGTCCAGGTCGTGATGTTCTTCCGCCAGCAGGGCGGGCAGTTCGGCCGCCGCCCAGGCGTTGACATCCGCGGCGAGACGGCGGTGATGATCCTCGAAGAAGGGCCAGTCCAGGAATGATTTGTCAGGCATGCTACCGGTCCTAATTTCCCTCGAAGGCGGGGCGTTCCTTGTTGGCGAAGGCATGGAAGGCGCGGTGAT
>Ga0070727_10004485_pt1 | contig 11906 bp, 19 predicted proteins | sample tdAd472_FD_66722 | JGI IMG/M metagenome (GOLD analysis project Ga0070727, IMG submission 66722) | Marine sediment microbial communities from the Atlantic coast under amendment with organic carbon and nitrate - tdAd47.2 | ecosystem: Environmental > Aquatic > Marine > Coastal > Sediment | place... | reverse complement strand
TCTAAAGTCCAATCAACAGTAAACCATTGTTGCGCTCCCTCGCCCGTATAGCTTAATGTTTCTGATTGAAAATCGTTAATACTTCCCGATTCTTTGACCCTTATTGTTATGTCCTGATTTGTGTCAAATTGTAAGGCAATTGAATTGATTTTAACTTGCAAAGACTTTGAACGCTTAGGTATTATTTCAAAGCCAACAATTTTCCCTTTGTTCGCTTGTAGTTCGTTGAGCATATTACCCGATGAATAAAATAATGTATCACGCTCTAATAAGTTCCCTGCCGTTTTCAAATTTGCCTTTGTTGTGATCCAATCTTGAACACTTTCAACTATTGCCGATTCTGTGAAATCTCTTAACCATTCTGTAAAAAAATTGGTTTCCCTCCAATACGTTGTGTTGGTTGGAAGTTCTGTAATTATTTCGCTTACACATCTATAAATATTCCCGCTGTAACTCACAAAAGCACCCTGTTCGTAAGTTGTTGAAATATCCCAAGCTGCTACCGTATAACGTGAAAACTCTTTTGATATGGATTCTAAATTTTCAATAGTAACTAATGGATGAACATCATTGTAATATAAGCCGCTGTCAGTTGTCGTCATTGACATCAATTGTGTGCCGCTTGAATCCCAATTTTGCCGCCATCCGATAAGCCCTAATAAATTGTTTTTGATTGTTGTTGCGTTATACATTGAAATAAGTATTAATAAGGTCAGGCGCACACCCTTACGCCTGACCTCTATAACCAATGAATGAATTTTTATGCTGTTGCAATATCAAATTTCACAATACCTGAAGGAATTGTCGTTAAATCGCTATTGTATGCTGTAACAAAAGCAATATCAAAAGCAAAATCAAATACTTCAGCTTTTGTTCTTGTCATGTCAGCAGATGCAGCACCCGCAACAGTTGAACCATCTACTACTTCCTCGTAGTAGTAAGTTCCGATTTCAAGTCCTAAACCTGGCATTACAATAGTATCCCATTCGTGTCCAGTTCTTGAAGTTGTACCGTATAAGCTATCACGTTCAACGCGTGTTAATACGCCTAATTGACCGTCAGAAATTGCGTACCCAGTAGCGTCCTTCAATGCTGCATTTGTGATGTTTCGAGAAAAGGCAAAAGATTTGTTTTCAAAGGAAAGTGTTTTATCCTCTTGATTGAATTCTCCAAATCCTTCCATTCGATTTAAGATTCCGTGTAATTGGTGATTTCCAACAACATCCATACCCATAGAAAGATAGTCGTTACCTTCCATGATTGGTTCTAAATCGTGTAAAATGTAAGAAGAATTTAAATCTCCCGTACCTGTTTCACTTAGTACATCAGATGCAAAAGTGTGACCTCCTGAAATTTGGTTGATTACTTGCGTTTTAGCAGCATCCAAAGCTGTAACGCCTTGACCTTCCAAAGTTGCAATCATTTTCACTAACATTGCCTCAAATTTCTTATTGAAATCCTTTTGATACCCTATATCATTGTTATGATACAAAGAAGGATACATTTTGAAACCGTAAGCCAATGTTGAGAAAGAAACCGTGTAAAAATCAGACGTATTTTCATCAGCTGCAATAGTCACAGGTCGTGTTGTTCTGATTGTTACGTCCTTGTAATCAATTACAGGAATTTTTAATGTATGCCCGATTGAATTAAACGCTCTTTGAGCTAATTCAGGGGTAATAAAAGACGCATTTGAATTAGTTTGTCTTAAAAAAGTATCCAAAACACCCGCTCGGCGGATTCTAAATTCAAATTTGTCAAAATTCGGTGACGCAACTCTAAATTCTTGCGCCAATGTGTTTACTAATGACATTTTTTCGTGTTAAAAAAATAAAAAAATCTTCAAACTTCATCCTAAAGTTTCCCTATTTTTTTTTCCTACCGTAAAGGCAAAGATTCAATTTCAGGCGTTTTATACGCTTCGTCGAACTTTGCCTGGTATTCTGGATGACTTGTCGAGATTCCTTGACTCATTAAGCTTTCTTTAATAAGCGAAGAAGCCTCTGATTTTGTTTTTGCTCCTGTTATGTTTACAGAATTATTCTGTGCGCTTTTTCCCGCTTGCGTTCCTGCACCGTTCTGTACTCGCCCTTCTTCTACTATCCCAAAACTTTGCAACTCTTTTGTTAAAAGTTCAGGAAGTGTGAAAGGGTTTTGAAGGTTTTCAGGGTTATTAATCACCATGCCTTGAGCGTCACGAAAACGGACGTTTTTAAAGCCCGTAGCGTCCTCGAAAAATTCAGGCGTACCCTTTTCTAATACGTTTTGCTTTGCAGCCTTTAAACTTGCTTTAATTGCTGCCTCTGGAATGTTTTTAGCAAACTTAACACCCGTTATAGCCTTTTCAAATTGATAATCAAGTCCTAACCTTAAATTATCCTCTTGTGCTTTTGTTAATTTACCCTCATATTCTTTTGCAACGTTTTGGACTTGACCCTGTAAATCGAGAATAGTTTTTTCTTTGTCGTTCACCGCCTGTTCCAATTTTGTCAATTGACGTTTTAACCCTTCATCGCCCGCACTGTTTTTCAACCTACTTTCAAGGTCTTGTTTTTGTGTCCGTAGCGTTTCAATTTCACCTTTTAACGTACTAGAATCACCGCCTGTTTTTTGTGCCTCACTTATTGCACGTGCAGTGAAATCAGAAGTTTTTTCACTAATACCCTTGTTCAATCCTGAAAGCTCCGAAACCTTCTTATCTATATTATCGTAAGTCTCCCGAACCTTTCTAGCGATTACCGCATTTTCATCGTTTGCACTTAATTTTTCAATTGCCTGAAGAACATTATCATCCAGGCTTTTTAAAATTTCATTCTGTTTTAACAAATCAACTGTTAACATACATTCATTTTTTTGGTTATAGAAAAATATAATTATTTATTTTGATGGCTTATTTGCTCCTTTGGGCAAATTTAATACTTCTATAACTTCAAGCCCTTGTGATTCCATGTGAGGTAAAAAGTTTTGATTCCAGAACCTTACATCTGTCTTATACACATAAGGCTTTCCAATTGGCTCACCTGTTTCGGGATTAAAACCCTTTACACGAAGTTTAACAATTACTGTATTTTCCTCGCCTTTTGCGGGCTTATACCCTCGCTTCATTGGTTTCGTCGCTCTGGTTGTTGGCTTCGTTTCCTTCGCCGTTGTTTCTATTTCCATCATTATTCATTTATATTTGTTGAGTAGGCAGTTGGATATAAGATAACAAAGTGTTTTTAATCCTGTTTATTTTTTCATTAAAATTTATCCCGCTACCAAAATCAGTTATTAAAGTATTTTCACGCTCAAACCTTTGAATTAGGCTTGAAAAATTAGCTTTTAAAATTAATTCTTTATCATCAAAAACGCCTAAACTTTGCGCCTCTTTTGTAGTTAAATGTCGATAGGGTTCTAAGTTTAACAAAATATTTACTCTATTCAATTCCTCTTTGTTGTTTCTGTATTTTGTTTTAAAGTATTGATCCTGTAAATAATCTAAAATAATATGCGAAAACCCTTTATTTTTTGCGAATTCGTAAAGCTCTAACAATTGAGTTTCTGAAAACAGAAAGTATTCAGTACCCATGTTTATATAACAATTCAAAAATAATTCTGACCCATATCTTAAAAGGCATTGAGTTTTATCACTCCAGCTTCGCGCCCGTTCTAGGTTTTCTTGAATGTCTTGAAGTATTGCTTTTCGCCCTTCAAATAACGACATTACTTGTTTTTCATTAACAGCCTTATTATTAATTGATTCAATAGATCCACCCGTGGTTCCTGAAATTATTTCTCCTTCAATTCTTTTTAGTTCCTCAACATTATAGTCTAATATAGACCTATCTATTTGGTGAAAACTAACGGGGTTTCTTAAATCGGCGTTATCATTTTCAGGGCTTGGAGGGTCTATTATTATTTTTGAACCTGCACCCGTTAATGATGTCTTTGCGCAAACGGGACATTCTTTAACCTGTGCCGTCCCATGCGTTCGGTCAGATAGTAGGATGTAGTTACCGTCTGAATTCTGAAGGAATCCACCTCTACACTCTTCATTTGTTTTTTCGTTTACGTAGTCGCAATCAGTTCTAAACACCGAAACAATAGGGTATGATCCGTATGTATCGAGTTGTTTTTTTGAAATAGAATAAAACAAAAGCCAATCTAACTTACCTAAGTAGTTAGAAATAGGACTTTTTTTAATTTCTTTTTGATAATTACTTTTTGGTGTTGACCAGAAAAAACGCGCGGGGCAATAGGTTAATTCATGTTCACTTTCCGATAGTACTTCCTGTATGTCGTTTGAATCATTTACCCGAAATAACCAATATTTTTCACTATCAAAAAAGGCAATTTCTTTATCCTCTCTATTGTTCCAGAAAGCTATACTTTGTATTTCACCTTCTTTCGTGTCACAAAATATAATTTCAGAAAGATTCAAGAAATAAGTATAAGGATTAGGACGGTTACCCTCTTGCATTGTTTGGACGTCAACAATCATAACACTATTAATTTGTGTCTTCATTGCGTCCCATGCCTCATACCTCCAAAAATCATCCTGTTCAGTTTCTTCCCTGTATTCCGTCCAATCCTCTAATAGTTCATCAGAGACAAAACCATAGTCATAAACAGGGTTTTGCCCCTGATAAACTTTTTCTAATGCTTTGTATATTTCCTCCGTCACTGTTACTGTGTCAAGAGGATAGCGGAAAAGATGTAAAAACATTGAAAATTTATCAGACCTTTTTAACACATTCTGCACATAACGGAAATACTCGTTAATTGCATTGGAGGTGTCCATCCGTCCAATCGTCGTTTCGCTGTGAAATCTTACACGGTTTTCGTGTTCAATTGCTAGGCTTTTGGTCTTGCTTTTCGGAGGATGTTTTATTATTTCCTGAATCTGATTCCTTTCCAATGCCATCTTTTTGTGCTTTTTTCGCTGGTTTAACAAGCCCTAATAATTCAGAATCTTTTCTTGTTTTTGGTTCCCATCCGCCCCCGTTTTTCGGTCGGTTTAATATTTTCTTTGCGTGTTCAACCGAACAGGAAAAGTCTGAATTAATAGGATGTTTTAATGTTACCTTAGGCATATTTTTACGAATTAATCAAATCAGAATTAGCATCAAAATCAGAAGGTGTAACCATATACAACTTATCTGACCAATTTTGAGGCAAGTAAAATTTGACTGCGTTTTTGTCGTTATCTTCAATGTTGCCAGTTGTCTTGTCTCCTACGAAAAGAGAATAAACGCGAATCGGTTGAAAAGTAGTTGCCGTTTCAACGTCGTCAGCAATTCCAAAGATTTTCCCGTTTGTGTTGACAAAATAAACGCCTAAAGCACCTGCACCGCCTACGTTAGCTTCTTTCGCATATGCTTTTAAGTCCTCAATAAGATCCTGACGCGCATTTGGAATATGTGAATCATATACTGAAGGTTGCGCACCTACTACCGAAGGAATATTAAGGGGGCTTCCTCCTACTTCAATTGCTTCACCCGCTTCGATTTGTGCAGCGTTTAGAGTTGGTGTAATTACCGCCTTTGTACCGTCCGATGCTGTCAATAATGTCGTCCAAGTAGCTAAAAGGTTAGGGTCTGTTGATGCAATTGTTAGGCTGTTTTTTGTTGTGCCTGTTGAATAGATTCGTTGAAAGATTATTTTTTGAATTTGACCTAATCTTTCACAATTTAGAGCCGCCAAGTCTGGCAGCTCGGATGGTATTGTACCGCAAAGGTATGACATATTTTTTATGGTTTATGTCCTTGCTTCCCTTGCTTGGACTGTTTAAAATTATTAAAATAAAAACAAAAATAAGATTTTATTATTAAATTCGCAAACAGTCTATTGTTATGTTGTTAATTTTGTAAAGAAATTACAATTTGAAGCAAAAAAAAAATGACTCAAAATTGGCGTTTTGAATCATTTTATTGAAATACGATCTTATAAATCATATTTTTGCATATTTAAAATAGATAGTACAAAGATATAAAATTTTAGGTTTATTCCAAACTTTTTACAAAAAAAAATAAAAAAAAATCCGAACTTAATTTAATAAGCTCGGATATGCTTGTCCTGTAAGCGGTAGCGGTGCCCAGTTTAAGCCTTTTCTTACGCCTCTCCTATATCGTAACGCCAGGGAAAAATCCCGTCTGTCATCTCGTTTATTTCACCTGTTTCGATTGATTCACCTAAAACGCTAATTGTCGCGCCTTCAATCTTTCTTAGTGCTTCCTCATAGGATTTCGCTTTGATCGTTATTCCGTAGGGGGTGCCATCTATCATTATTTCTATTGCGTACATATTATAAGTGTATTAAACTATCGTGTTCAAACCTTAGAGTTAAGTCTAAACAATTAGAGATCATGAATTTTTTATATGTTGAAGATTTATGTATTTTTTTAGGTTCAATTGATTGCATGAACGACAAATTAGAAACTAACAAGAAACAAAATATTAGAATAAATTTTTTATACATCACATTTAAACATTGAATAGTTCCTCATTTGTTGTTGTTACGTTATAGAGAAGTTCAAAGGTCTGGTGTTTAAGCTCTATTATTTTCTCAAGATAAACCGCAGCGTCTAACACTTCCTCTTGTAAGTGTATAAGCCAATCAATTTCTGAAAGGTCGTCACGTTCCATCGTTGTACCGTATTTGTTTAGTCCCGTTTCTGCTCTTTCCATTATCTTTTTGATTACGTTTTCTTCTATCCTTGACATTTTATTTATTTTTAAAAAAAAACGCCGCCTTAGTTGCTCCATCAAAATTAATCTAAGACGGCGAAACTAAATACGACTAGTATGAATTTTCTCTAACAAATGTTACTACATCAAAGGGGTATTTGATTGATAATTCTCTTTTTTCTTTTGCTGTTATATACTCCCCGTCATTGTGTGCTTTCAACCTGTAACCTGAATTTCTGTATTTTTCTGGTATCAAAAAATTAGTCAGAAAATCAACTAATTCATTCAACCTTACAAGCTTATCGCTTGACTCAATGATTATTGAATCCGTGTAATTGTTTGAATTTAATTTTTCCTCAAATGTAAGAGGAACAACTATTTTCTCACCCTCTAGGTTTTCAATAGTCTTTTCAAACTTTCCAATTGTGAACGCGAAAATAAAACTGTATAATTTCTTTTTCTTTTCCATGTTGTTTTTTTTTGTTTGATTAACCAGCTTTTACGCCTTTTCCTTTCCGTAAAGTTAACTTTTTATAAGCATAACGCAAAGCGTCTAATAGGTGGTTGTTATCATCAACAGGAATTGAGGATTTTTTATCATTCCAAACGTAATTATTCAATTCCTTTTTAAGATTATAGGATGTAGGATCAACAATTATAGTAAAGTCCTGAATATTTCTAATACCTTCAACAATTGACCCTTTACCTTTTATTGCTTTAATTGCATTTAGCCCCTCTTTTCTAAGGCTCAACAATGTTCTGCTTTCGTTAGTATCACAAACGATTAAATCATTTTTCTTTTTAATCCTTGCTTTAATCATTTTTACCAGGTTCTCGGTTGATATTTCCTGTTTATATATTTCTTCTTTTACATAGACCTTTTTACCTTTTATGTCAACCGCTACTTTTATCATTGCCAAAGGATCGGGATAAAACCCAAAATCTAGCCCGTAGCAATACGATAAAGCTTCGTTAAATTCCCCTTCCTCCCAGTTCTCATATATAACACCTTCAGCCTTGTCCATCCATGCCCCTAATATTTTAAGAATATATTTTTTAACGTTGTTAGCCTTTAACGTTAATATATTTTTTAAATATTGTCTTGGAATGTGTTTCAGGTTGTCTAAGTAGGTAGTATGAATGTGTAATATTTCAGGATGTGAGGAAACTGGTATTTTGTGTCCATCAACATTAACATAATGCAAATTGTTTTCAAACCATCTTTTCCAGATCCAGTGATCTTGCGTTGTGGGGTTCATTATAATAATAATTTTACCCCCGTCTTTTCCAGCTCTCACAGATAGGTCAATTGTATCAAAAGTATTTTCATCTTGTAACTCTTCGCCCTCCTCAAGTATCCAGTAGGTTATTCCGTGTATTGATTTAAGATTTGCCGTCTGTGCTTTTGATCCGCTTTTAATGCCCCTAAAAATTATATCCGACCCCGTCGTTAGATTCTCAACTGATGTTTGAAGGGTTTTAAAATGATGAGGAACCTCTAATAATTCTATCTTTTCCTCAAATTCTGGAATAATACTAATTTTTGCGCTCGTCATAGTGTAACGAGTGAAAAGTATTCGGTGACCTTTCTCGTATGTCAAAAGGCAGGCGAGGGTGTTGACTGAAAAAGATTTAGAAGAGTTACGCCCCCCCGTTATCAGGATGTATCTTTTATCAGTCTTTAAAATCTCCTTATATTTCGCGTTTAATTTAATCGCCATCTTCCGCCCACTTGAACGCAGGAATATCCGTTTTTAGGTTGGTTTCTGTTTTTATAGGAGCCTCATTTCCAACTATCTTATCTATTGCTTGCTGAACGTTTCGGGCTTCTTTTAGATCACTTTCTTTTAAATTCCTCTTAAACAACATTGAATATCTTTCTAATGCTAAGTTCTTTTGCTGTTCGCGTTCCCAGTCGGTATAAAGCCCTTTAAGCTTATCTTTTGCCGTTCTTATATCTTTTGTTGCCTGATCGCTTTTAACGTCGTACGTATTAGTAATATACTTTAATAAAGCCCTTGTTGAAATCAAACCGTTGACCATTTGATCCATTACGTCATTTATCCTTTTTTCATACTCTAAGTCACTGCTTTTTCTTCCTGCCATTTCATTTTTTTTTTAATCATTCATTTTTACAAATTTAAGTATTTATATTGTTTAAAGCAAACACATAAAAAAAGCCCCTGCGATTGAAACAGGAGCTTTAAATATGTAATCTCAATGAAAATTTATTTTCCCTTTCTAATCTTCAGGAGTTTTTCAAGTATAACGATCCTTTTTTTCATCTGCTCATTTTCCTCTCTTAATATTTCGTTTTCTTGTCTTTGTTGTCCTAATTCGATACTTTCAAATTCAAGGTTTTCAATTCTTTGAATTAGAACCTCAATATTTTTTTTATAGACTTGATTGGTTTTAATTTCGTCTATATATTTCTGATAATTTTCTTCATTCATTTTATTGAGGATTAAGACTTTTTTGGCATTCATCGCAAATATATTTTTCTTTTTGTCCTGGTTTTTGAGGTGGGAGATAATGTACAAATTTTGTTTCTGTTCTGTTCCAGCTTCTTTTACAAAAGGCACATTTTGACCGACAGGCTAGACCTTTTGAATATTGTTTGAATACTGAAACAGGTTTAAAGTTCTTCCAGATTTTCACGTTTCTTTATTTTAGTGCACATTAATTTCAATTCATCTGTCTTAACTCATATATCTCAATCAATCTCAATTAATATAGTTTCAAATTCATCTAAGTTCATTTCCCATTCATATTTTTCGAGCCCCAAATAAGTATTTGTTTTATCAAAATCAAAAGATTCAATTTGTTCTTTTGCTGCGTCTAATAAATCATTTAAGAAAAAAAATTCAGAATAATCCATTGTTATTTTAACTTCTTTTAGTTTTCTTTTTACATCCATAATTTATGTTTTAAATTTGATAAGATAAAAACTAACAAAGTCTAACCGCCATTAAAACAGGCGTTTAGACGGGTGTTGTGTGCCATTAGAACAAATGATTTTGCACACATTCATAGACAAAGTCACTATCTTCATTTAATTCATCTAATTGTTCTTCAGTCATTTCTTTACCATCATAATCAGCTCTTGCTATAAATGCGTCACAAAAATCAGGATAGTCTTTAGCATCTATTCCATCTACTTCAATGTTTTCAATTAATTTGTAATTCATAATTAAGTTTTTTAAAAGCGCATAACAATGTATAAAATTAATACGCTTGGTTATTTTAGTGCTTAATTCAAAGTTTGTCGTTTAGCGCACTAATCTTATACTAAACGTTAGCCTAAAACGGCAAAACATCCCACCTCTCAAAATTACGTTTAACTTCTTCAGTGAATTCTTTGAAATTTTCTGAGTGCAATAAAATCATATCTTCATCATATGATGCAAAAGGGATATTATCCTTTAGAATGAATTTATATTTTGATTTAAAAAGCATATTTCAGTAAAAATTTCTTTCAGCTTGCACTAGATTAAGGAACAAGCTGAAAGCCAGATTTCTTCTTGAATACTGGTAAGTCAAATCTATTAGTTAAAAGTTAAATAATGCTAATTTCACGGCGTCCCTAATGTCTTGATTATTCAACCGTGAGTCAAAGATAAGGTTTTCCGCTTTTATAACCAATAAAAATTGATCTTTTGTCCATTTTTTCCCCTTTTTTTTTGGGGAAATACCTAAAACGTTTTCTTTTCCATATTTCAATTCACATATCCAGACGGTTAATTGGCTGACTGCCTGGTTTGCTCCTACGTTTCGGGACTTTCTAGCGACTTCAAATTTGTTACCTCTTGTGTCAAAGGTTGAGTTTTGGATGTTTGAGTTTTCAATTACTACTTTTGCTTTTTCGGGGGCTTCGTTGGAGAACAGCCACAATACAAAATCATTATAATTTTCAAACATTTTGATTTTTATTGTTTTGTCTTCAATCATTGCCGCTGCAAATCCTGACTTCCTGAAACTTGGATCTATTCCTATTCGTATCATAATAGGTTTAGGTATTCAAGATAACACCATGCTACCCATATTAAAAAAAGAGAAATTAATACTATTTCTTTATTTCTTCGTTTCATTGCGTTTATTTTTTATTGCGTTTATACAGATGTTGTAAAACATTAAAACGATTTTACAACACTGCATAAACGTAATGCTTAGTGCAGTGCTTAAAATCAAGTTTAGTGTTTCAAATGCCATAATTAAAGAAGATTAGAGCAAGCTAAGTCAATATGTACATCTTCCATATCTTCAAATTCAGATATAAACTCATAGTATCTAACTAAAAATTGTCTAAAATCTTCACTTGCCGTTTGCTCAAGTATTGGTGTTTCAAAATCATCATTGTATATAGTCCATAATCCACTATCTTTATAAAGTGGTCTATTTTCAGGCAAACTATCTACTAAAACTGCTGTTGGTAATTCGTTATAATTCATCTTCTTTAATTATTAGTTTATTGTTTAATTCAAAATTCGTTTTTCAAAGTCGCACTACGCTTATGCCTGTACGTTAGCACCCATTTGAAGCCCGAAACGGCACACGAATAAATTTTAACCCTTTGTAATCGAAAGGATATTTTAAACGCTTCAAATAATTGTAACTAAATCCTTTTACTTTGCATAACTCAACAAGAGAACCCCATGCCTCGTAGGATTCCCCGTTGGTTAGTATTATTATATTCTCGTTCACAATCCAGTTACTTTATAATTAAATAGTTCTTTACCTATCTTTATGTCCCATTCCTTGTTATAATAATTTAAAGCCTCTATTAAGTTGTTGAACTTACAGGACGTTACGTGAAACCAACCGTAACGTCCTTTTTTATATAAATTATAATACTCCATCAGTTAATGCTTTTTGTAATTCTACTATTTTGTTAGTGTATAATACTATTTTATCGTGCTTTCTTAAATCTACTGAGAAAGACATTTCTTTTTTGATTAATCTGTCAAATTCATTAATTGAGTTTTCAATTTCTTTTCTAATTTCTGTTGTTACTTGAATTGTCATGTCTTTTTGTTTTAATTTGATAGTGTAAAGATACAATAAATAATTACACCTGCAAACATTTTGAGTAAAAAAGTGTAAATATTTTCAAAATAATTCTACTAAAACAAAAAAACGTGTGCTAACAATGGCTAAAACGGCATTAAAACGACCGTTTAGCCTAAGCGTTAGCAGCCATTAAGCCACTTAACATAGTCATCAGCCATATTTTCATCGCTAAA
>Ga0070727_10004483_pt1 | contig 11908 bp, 13 predicted proteins | sample tdAd472_FD_66722 | JGI IMG/M metagenome (GOLD analysis project Ga0070727, IMG submission 66722) | Marine sediment microbial communities from the Atlantic coast under amendment with organic carbon and nitrate - tdAd47.2 | ecosystem: Environmental > Aquatic > Marine > Coastal > Sediment | place... | reverse complement strand
TCACCGCTGCGTCGGGGAAGACGACCGTGCCGATATCTCGTCCCTCGACAACGGCCTGGCGATTGTGATGCTCTACCCACCGCCGTTGGATGGCGACAATCTCGGCGCGAACCCTCGGATGTGCAGAAACCATGCTCACGGCAGCCGTCACCTCCTCGCTTCGGACAGCGAAAGCAACCGATTCGCCGTCGAGAAGAATGCCGCGCTCGTCGTAGTCGATTGAATGCTCTCGAAGTTCTTCGAGCACTGCGTCCTGATCTGAGGGATCGATCCCAGTCCTGAGGATCGCGAGCGTTGCTGCTCGATAGGTGGCACCGGTGTCGAGGTAGGCCAATCCGAGTTGGTCGGCGACGCGACGGCTCACTGTTGACTTTCCGACGCCGCTTGGTCCATCAATCGCTACGACCACAGGCCAGCCAACGTTTCGTAGAAGTCGGGCCACGATATGGCGGCGACATTTGAATCAACGATTTCAACCTCACCCGATGAACGTGTTGCTGCGACGGCGGCGGCCATCGCGATTCGATGGTCGTGGAACGTCTCAACCACTCCCCCATTGAGAACACCAGTACCAACAACATCGAATCCATCGTCCTGAGTCTGAACGCCGCCGTCGAGTGCGATCAGCATGGACTCGATTGCATCAATCCGATCCGTCTCTTTCACGCGGAGCTCGGATGCGCCGCGAACAGTCGTCACGCCTTCGGCGTATGCGCCAACAACGGCAACAAGTGGCAGCTCGTCGAGTGAGGCGGCGACGAGGTCGTCGGCAACTTCGACGCCCCGGAGTTCACCACCCGTGATCCTGACGTCCCCGACCGGATCGCCACCGATGCTTGCGGTGACGATTGCCTCGACACCGACTCCCATTGCCTCGAGTATTTGGAGAAAGCCGATGCGGCCGGGATTGAGGGAAATCGCGGGCGTGACGACCTGGGATCCGGGAGAAATCGCCGCTGCAGCCCAAAGGAACGCTGCCGACGACGGGTCCCCTGGAACATCGAACTTGGCCGCAGGGAGCGGCCCAGGATCGACCCGAAAGCGAGTGCTCGTTTCCCACTCGCCTCGGCCGACAGCCGACAGCCAACGCTCGGTGTGATCCCGAAAGCCGCCCGGACTATCGATGGAAGAGGAGGCGCTTGCGGCGAGCGCGGCGATCTCGAAGGCCGATCGCACCTGTGCTGACGCGTGCGGAACGGTGACGTCGGCGCTCTTGGGGCTTGTAACACCGCCGACGGTGATAGGTGGGTGGCCCTCTGTGGTCTCGATGAAGCCTCCAAGGGCTCGTAACGGCTCTTCAAGCCTCGTCATGGTGCGAGCGGATAGAGACGGATCCCCGATCAACGTGGTGCGAACTGCGGAGGTGGACAATGCCCCCGCGAGAAGTCGCATGGTCGTGCCGGAGTTCCCGCAGTCAATTGGAGTAGACGGGGCACTCCACCCGCCAATGCCAGGTGAACGCACCTGTGTGCCAACTACCGAGACGCCAAGAGAGCGCATTGCCGTCGCCGTGGAAGCGATGTCAAGTCCAGTCCCGATATTCGTGACCAGGCTGTCTCCCTCGGCGATCGAAGCAAACAACAGAGCGCGGTGTGAAAGTGATTTGTCGCCCGGCACAGAAACTGAGGCGGCGAATGTATCGGTAGTTCCGGAGATGTGTCGGTTCATCAAGGAGCGTCTCCGGCCTGCTCATAGATTGCCCGAATTTCATCAAGGGTGACGGCTCGATAGTCGCCAGGGGCAAGCGTCCGGTCTGAGATTCCGGCGATCGTGGTCCGTACAAGTCGATCCACCTCGATGCCGACGGCCTCAAAGAGTCTCCGCACTTCCCGTTTACGGCCTTCCGTCATCACGACTTCAACGATGGACCGGCCACCATGGGATGACACGATGCGAGCGCGTTTCGCCCTTGCGGGTCCATCGTCGAGGTTGACACCGTCGAGCAACGCAGCGACATGCCTTTGGGTCACCTTCATCGGGCTCATGACGTGGTAGACCTTCTCAACGCCGTACCGGGGGTGGGTGACACGCAACGCGAGGTCTCCGTCATTCGTGAGCAAGATGAGGCCCTCCGAATGAAGGTCGAGCCTTCCAACAGGCTTGGTGACGGGATCAGAGGGCACAAGATCTGTGACGAGTGGCCTTCCCTGTGGATCGTCCATCGTCGAAACAACCCCGGCAGGCTTGTACACCAGCCAGGTTCGATCATCCGGGTTGAGAGGCAAACGAACGCCGTCGATGGCCACGACGGACGCCAGCGGGTCGATCCGATCGCCGATCCGAGCCTTCTCCCCGTCGACCGTCACCCGTCCGCGCTCAATGAGCACGTCGGCCTTGCGACGAGACGCGACACCCGACCGTGCGATCAGCTTGTTGAGTCGTTCGATGATGACTCCGGTCTCATCGGCATTTCGAGTGTCTCGACGATCTGCGCCGGAGGGACATGGTCTGCCAACGGAGGTAGATCCGCCAAGGCAGCCACGCCCATCTTCTCAAGGAACAGCGCCGTGGTGCCATACAGAATGGCCTGCCCAGGACCGGGTGCTGTTCCTACCTCGCGGATGAGACCTCGCCGTTCGAGGTTCTTGAGCGACCGATCAGAGTCGACGCCGCGGATCTCGGTGACTTGACCGCGAGAAACCGGTTGTTTGTAGGCGACAACTGAGAGGACTTCCATCGCCGCGCCAGACAGCTTGCGCGCTCGGTCCGATGTTGCGTACTTCTCAAGGAACGGGAGAGCGTCGATGTCCGTGTAGAGCCGCCATCCTCCGGCGACATTGCGGAGCACAAGTCCATGGTTGGCATCGAGTTCGTCTCCCAATTCACCGAGCGCATCCGTTACGGCGGCGAGCGGTTCCTCCGCGACCTCGGCGAGTTCTTCAGCCGACACCGGTTCCTCCGCAACGAACAGGATCGCTTCAAGAATCCTCGCTAGGTCAGTCATGCTGCGCCTTCCTGCCCCAACACCGCTCGGAACCGTTGATCAGCCGCACCCTCGTCATAGTGGATGTCAATGCGGCTCGCCGAATCTTGTTGACTGACTCGTACGATGCCCCACCTCGCGAGTTCAAGGAGTGCGAGGAAATACGCGACCACCTCTGCGTCAGATTCACAATGCGCAACGACTTCCTCGAAGTCCGCTGTTACGACCGACGCCATGCGCCCCTGAAGATCGATCATGGCGTCTTGCACTGAGGGAAGACTGAGGTCGAGGTGATCCACTCCTGGCTCGACAAGGGGCATCGTGAAGACCCGTTCCGCGATCGCTGCAAGTCCCGCAGCATCGACGGGCATGACGACCTCGGGCTTCAGGTCCGCCCCGATGCCTTCGAGCCCAACGAGCCTCGGGAGATGGCGGTCGGCGGCCTCGTAGCGGTGTCGAAGAACGGCGGCAACATCCTTGAAAGTCAGGCATGCAAGGAGCCTGGCTAGCAAGCGATCTCGTTCTTCTGCCAGTTCGAGTTCCTCGTCAAGATCGACAGGTTCGTCCTCAGGGAGCAGGTGTCTGGCCTTGATCTGGATCAGAGTTGCTGCGATGAGGAGGAACTCGCTGGCAACCTCGAGATCGAGGTCGTCCATATCGTCGAGGAACCTGAGGTACTCGTTGACAATCCCAACGAGGCTCAGTTCTGTGATCGCCAATTGGTGCGAGGTTATGAGCTGGAGGAGAAGATCGAGGGGACCCTCGAACACCCGTGTTTTCACTTCAAAAGACATCGGAAGCCATGGTATTGCCTTGGTGACCTCTGACTGCGTGTTTCAGGCTCAAAGCGACTCGAATGGTCAAACATTGTCTGCATCAAGCAGCAGTGCCCAGTCTCGAGCATCGAATCCCTCCGGGGGGCCGCCTGGGTGATACTCGGCGAAAGCGACTGCCAACGCGTCCGCACCGATTCGTCTGAGAACCTCGGCGCCAAGCGGTCCATGGTCACGGTAAGCCGCCCATCGCCCACCGAGTGGGATGCGTAGCCAGATGGCGACTGTGGCGAGTGATCGCGCAACAGCACTCTGCAATCCGTTCCGCTTGCCAATGTCGTGCAGCAGGGCACTCTGCGCGAGATCCGCGCGGTGACCTGTTCGTTCAAATACATCGACAGCATGCCGCTGATCAGCCGAGGACATCGAGAGGAATAGCTCGTACGCTGATTGGGGAAGGACTGCTCGGACCGTCCGTAGCTCTGCTTCATTCAGCGGCCTGGCAGAGAGATGGCCGAAGAACCGACGGATCAGGTGCAGCACTGAATCAGTGGACCAATGCCTTGCATGAGACGCATCTGATGGAGTTCGGTCGGAACTCCAGCCGTTCGACGCCGATGTCCTTGCCACAGTCGACGCACGAGCCATAGGAGCCATCGTTGACTTTTGACAGCGCAGCATCGACCTCAGACAGCTGGGTCTTGAGGGCTTCGATAAGACCGAGCACCTCAGTGCGTTCGGCCGTGGCTGCGCCGGCGTCGGCGAAGGCGTCACCGAAATCCATCTCGCCTGTCAGTTCACCGGATTCATCCGCACCGAGCTCGCTGAGCTGGTGGACGAGTGTGTGGCGCTCGTCAGTGAGCGTCTTTCTCGCCTGGTCGAGATCGACAGAAGTCATGGGTTCCTCGCCTATCCCACCCGTCGAGGGCGATCGGAGCGTGTTGGTCTCAACCGATGGTACAGGTCGCTCGGACGAACGTTGCTAGCTCCCTCTGGGGTGACTCGTGATCAGAATCTCCCTGAGATGCTCTGGAGACACCTTTGTGTAGATCTGTGTGGTGGAGAGGCTGGCGTGGCCAAGCATCTCTTGCACTGTCCGAAGATCTGCTCCACCTTCGACCATGTGGGTAGCCGCAGAATGGCGAAAGACGTGCGGAGAAAGTCTGTCCTCCGCAATCCCTGCCGCTGTTCCGTGACGGCGCACGATGCGCCACACAGACTGGCGAGATATCCGGTTGCCGCGGACCGTGAGAAAGAGAGCACCGGTATCCCTACCAGGCCGTCGTAGGACCAGCCTGGCGGGAAGCCAGGCCTCCAAAGCCACGACCGCGAACGATCCAAGGGGTACGAGGCGCTGTTTGTTGCCCTTGCCAGTGACGAGCACAGATCGCGTCTCCATATCGACATCGTGCAGGTCAGTCGCGGTGAGCTCCGACACCCTGCACCCGGTCGCATACAGGACTTCGAGGATCGCTCGATCTCTGGCGCCGAGTTCCGTCGAGGCGTCAGGGTGCTCGAGAATCGAAACGACCTCGTCGACTTCAAGTGCCTTCGGTAGCGAGACACTTCGACCTTGGTTCTCGATGGCTGCAGAAGGGTCATCGTCTCTGAGCCCCTCAACCACAAGAAACCGGTGATACGTTCGAATGGAGGCAAGCTTTCGAGCTATCGAACTCGGGACGAGTCCTTCATCCCGGAGGATTTCAAGGTGCGCCTGAATCGCAGCAGAGTCAGCACTCCCGCCACGTTGGTCGATCGTCGCGCGGTATTGAACAAGATCCCTGCGATACGCAGACGTGGTATTCGCGGAAAGCCCACGTTCGGCACCGAGTGATGCGAGAAAGTCGTGGGCGTGTTCAGGTAGCGCGTCGGTGTGCATCGGCAATCATGATGCCCGCAATGGTCTTGGAGTCCGTGATTTCACCGGCGACGACCGATGCCACGGCGACAGCCAGAGGAACGCGCTTGACCCTTGCCGAGCGTTCCTCGGCTCCAGCGGGAGCAGCGTCGCCCGGTTCAAGGCCTTCAGCCAGCAGGATCGAGATGCGTTCGTCGGAGAACCCGACTGCGGTCAAGATGGTGGTCAGATGTGTAAAACTGCCTGCCGAATACCCCGTCTCTTCCTCAAGTTCCCTGGCTGCGGCTGCCTCGACCGTGACGTCGCCTGGATCGAGCTTGCCCGCGGGTATCTCGACCACGTAGGCATCGACAGCCACCCGATACTGCTCGATGAGCACGACATCGTCACCGATGACCGGGACGACCGCGACCGCACCTGGATGCCTGATCACGATCCGGTCAACGACAGGGCCATCCGGCGTCACGAGCCTGCAACGGTCCACTGACAAGAATGCATAGTTGCCGACGGTCGTCTGCGACATGATCCGAAAGTCGCCCCCGGGATTCACCGCGATTCGGAAGCCACTTTGTCATCGACCGCTGCAGCTTCATCGTTCGCGAGATTCGCTGCTGCCTGGACGAAACCGACAAAGAGAGGGTGGGGCCGGTCGGGACGCGAGACGAGCTCTGGGTGCGCTTGCGTCGCCACGAAGTACGGGTGGGATGGGAGCTCAATGAATTCGACGAGTCTGTCGTCTGGTGAGACGCCGGACATCGCAAGCCCGGCTGCTTCCAACTGGGAACGGTATGCGTTGTTCACTTCCCATCGATGACGATGACGTTCATAGACGACCTCAGATCCGTAAAGGCGTCGAACCATCGAGCCCTCCGCAAGTTTCGCTGGATAGAGACCGAGGCGCATGGTGCCGCCCTTGTCCTCGACGTCCTTCTGCGTCTCCATGAGATCGATGACTGGATCCGGCGTCATCGGTTCGAATTCCGTCGAGTTTGCGTTCGGGAGATTGAGCGCATGCCGTGCGAACTCGATGACAGCAGATTGCAGGCCAAGACACAGTCCAAGGAAGGGGATCCCATGTTCCCGTGCGTAGCGAATTGCTTGAATCTTGCCTTCGACACCGCGGGAACCGAAACCACCAGGGACGAGAATGCCATCGAGGTCGGCGAGATATGAGTCTGCGAGGAGTCCATCGACGGAGTCCGCCGAGATCCATTTAATAACGGGACGCACGCCTGCTCCAGGAGCGGCATGCCGGATTGACTCGACTACCGATAGGTAAGCGTCAGGCAGGTCGGTGTATTTGCCGACGATGCCGATCGTGACCTCTTTGGTGCTCGCCGACATGGCTTCGACCATCTGGCGCCAACCATCGAGGTCAGGCTCGGGGCCGTCGAGGCCAAGCTCGCGGCAGACTACGTCATCGATTCCAGCTTCGTGCAGTGCGAGGGGAACGGCATAGATGTTGGGTACGTCAATGGCGTTGATCACTGCATCAGGTGCCACGTCGCAAAACAGGCTGATCTTTCGACGTACCGCGTCGTCAACGGGCCGATCCGACCGAAGGACGATGACCTCCGGCAAGATGCCACGTGAACGCAGTTCCGCGACAGAGTGTTGCGTGGGTTTCGTTTTGAGTTCTTCCGAGGTGTGGAGGTACGGCACGAGCGTGACGTGGATGTAGCAGGTGTTGTCGAACCCCACGTCTTTGCGCATCTGCCTGATGGCTTCGAGGAATGGCAGCGATTCGATATCGCCTACGGTGCCGCCCACTTCCGTGATGATGACATCGACATCATCCCTCTGACCGAGCTTGCGGATGCGCGCCTTGATCTCGTTTGTGATGTGTGGGATGACCTGGACGGTCGCACCGAGGTAGTCGCCCCGACGTTCCTTGCTGATCACCGACTTGTAGATCGAGCCAGTGGTGACATTCGAATCCCGAGAGAGTGACTCCCCGACGAACCGTTCATAGTGTCCGAGGTCGAGATCAGTTTCACCGCCGTCATCGGTGACATACACCTCGCCATGCTCGAACGGGTTCATCGTGCCAGGGTCAACATTGATGTAGGGGTCGAGCTTCTGGAGGACTACTCGGTAGCCCCTGGCTTTGAGGAGTCGACCGAGCGACGCCGAGGTGATGCCTTTGCCAAGGCTTGATGTCACCCCGCCGGTTACGAACACGTGTTTCGTCACACAGTTCCTCCGCCTCGGAAGATGGGATGATACCAGCAAAGCGACCGACACCGAAGTTCCTGTATTTGGATTCGATCTGGTGTCGACTCAGGTTGCGTTGGAAGACCGCTCGAGGAGTTCAGCGGCGTGAACCTGTGCTGCGTCAAGCTCGCCGAGGCCGGCAAGCATTCGTGCGATTTCACCGACTCGCGCGTCACCCGCCACGACGTCCACCCGAGCTGTGTTCGCCTCACGGCGAACGACTAGGTGAGTTGTGCCGTGAGCGGCAACTTGTGGGAGATGCGTCACGCAGATGACCTGTCGATCTTTCGCAAGAGCCGCAAGCTTGGCCCCCATCGCCAAGGCCGTTGTTCCTCCGATACCCGCATCGATCTCATCGAAGGCCACGACCGAGGCTTCGGCTCCGCCTGCAGCCAACGTCAGCGCCAGAACCAACCTGCTCAGTTCGCCGCCGGAAGCGACCGAAGACACGGGCCCGGCGTTCAACGATGCATCCGACGCGAAGAGAAGAGAGATGTCGTCGGCTCCATTTGCTGTCGGCTCCGAGTCCTGTACTCCGACAACAACCACCGGATCGGTGAACCCAAGGTCTTTCAAATGTGCAACTGCGTCCACGGCAATACGCTCAGCGCACTTCCTTCTGCTTGAGGCGAGCTGCTTTCCACTCGAGACCAGAGCGTCTCTGGCTACCGCAATCCTCTCTTCGATGTCAGCTGCGGAGGCCAACATCTCTGACAGATCACCTCGCCTCTTTTCTGCGTCCTTGTGAAACGTGACGATGTCCTCGATCGAGTCGCCATACTTTCGTTTCATCGTTGCAAGAAGAGCCAGGCGCTCTTCGGTTGTGGCGAGTGTGGCGGAATCCGATTGGAGCTCGGTGGTATACCGCACGAGATCACCAATGACCGTCCCGATCTCTCCGATGACTTCGTCGACTCTCGTCGCGATGCTGTCCAGATCGGCGTCCACATTGCTTGCTCTGCGCAACAGCTTGGCCGCCTCGTCGATCTGACCCTGTGCGCCTTCATCTCCGAGGGCATTGAGGGTGTTGGCGACATCTTCTGTCAGAGACTCGGCACTCCGCAGTTTCGTGACCGCAGTCCGCAACGTCGATTCCTCCCCGACGACAAAGCCGGCCTCCGCAATCTCTTCGATGTGGAATGCCAGCATTTCGGCCTCACGCTCGAGAGCTCTCAAGTCGCCACCCAGCTCTTTGCTCTCATCAAGGAGTGCGGCATATGCGTTCCATGAGGCGCCATAGGCCTTCAGGTGGCGCCTGCCCGAGGCGGAGAGACGTCGGTCGAGAAGGGCACGAACGCCGCCAGAGCTTGTGATGGTGTGCTGGTCGTGCTGCCCGACAATCGCGATGTCCCCAGCGACGGATGTCGCAAGGGTGCCGGCGGTCACGATCGCTCCATCGAGGTACGCTCTCGACCGACTCTCTGAGACCGTACGTCGAACCACAGTCTCAGTTCCGTCGCTAGACAGCACAGCAGATACGTCCAGGCTGTCTGCGTGGGGACCGATCATGCCCTTGGGCGCTGGCGCTCCCATGAGGAGCCTTAGCGCTCCGAGCATGAGCGTCTTGCCCGTGCCCGTCTCGCCGGTCACAACCGTCAATCCCGCGTCAAACCCCACGTGTGCTGACTCGATCAAGCCGAGGTTGGTCGCCGCGAGCTCTTCAAGCATGGTCGAGGCCGAATTGCTCCCGCACCGCGTGAGGGAAGGGATGATCCCCGAGGCTCAGGAACCGGACATCCTTCTCCCCCTTTGAGATGACGATCGGCGGATCATCGGCGGTGACCGTCGTCAATTGGTGGCCGTCGATATTGATGGCTGCAGATCTCTCACCAACGAGCGCGATTTCGATAGTCGCGGTCGGCGCAAGGACGATGGCTCGAGAGAGCAAACTGTGTGGCGCCACAGGTGTGAGAATCAGCGCACCCACCTCGGGTGAGACGATGGGTCCTCCCGCCGACAAGGAGTACGCGGTTGAGCCGAGGGGTGTTGCTGCGATCATGCCATCAGTTCGGTATGTCGCAAGAGGCTCGCCGTCGACCGTCACTGCAACCTCGATGATGCGCTCTGACATCACCTTCTCCACTACGACGTCGTTGACCCCGAAACCTGAGACATCGCCGACCGCGACGCCGACGGTTCCCCGACGCAAGACGTGGAACCGATCGTCCACGATTGCGTCGATAAGCGCACCGATGTCCGTTGGTTCGAACTCTGCGAGGTATCCGACCCGTCCGACATTGATCCCGGCCACAGGAACATCCATGGCTATCGCCTGAGCGGCTGCGCCGAGTACCGTGCCGTCGCCACCGATGGCAACGACCACGTCCGGAGATGTGACTGATTCCGACACCGTCAGACCAGCAGACGCACACGACACCGCGAACGCTGCGGCGACCTTCGCAGCCTCCGGCTTCTCCGGATTAACGACCATGAGGATGTGGTTCATCCGGTTGAATCCTTGATCGACATGAGCAATTGCTTTGTAGACACCTCGCCCGGCGTCCGTCGAAACCATGCTACGTATTCAACGTTCCCAGTGGCGCCGGTAATCGGCGAACGAATGAGTCCCCGTAGGAACATGCCGTTGGTCTCGTAGGCTTCAGCAACCTCGGCGACAGTCCTCGATCTGACCTCTTGGTCCCTCACGATTCCACCCTTACCCACATCACGCCTGCCAGCCTCGAACTGAGGCTTCACTAGGAGAACCCAAGAGGCAGCCTCGGAGCCCAAGAGCGAAAGGGCGCCGACCACGGAACGGAGCGAGATGAAGGAGAGATCCGCGACGACGAGGCCGAACGGCTCCCCTAACGCGCTGACGTCTGTCGTGCGAATGTTCGTCCGCTCGAGCACTTCTACCCGAGGGTCCTGTCGAATGGACCAATGGAGCTGACCGTATCCGACATCGAGAGCCAGAACCGATGCCGCGCCTCGTTGCAGAAGGCAGTCGGTAAACCCTCCCGTCGATGCCCCGACATCGATCGCACGTGCGCCACGCACAGAGATGTCGAACGCATCAAGTGCGCCCGCAAGCTTGAGTCCTCCGCGACTGACGTATGGATCGGCCGGTTGCGTGAGATGGAGCGGTTCATCGGGTGAAACAAGCGTTGAGGCCTTCGGCGACGGATTCGAACCAACGCGCACGACACCGCTGTCGATCGCCCGCTGAGCCGCGGATCTTGATTCGACAAGTTTGCGGCGCACAAGTTCGACGTCAAGCCTTCGACGTGTCAGGAGGCCGACTCCTCTTCCTGGGCGTTGCCAGGACGTTCGCTCATCGGCTGTGTGGCGTCGAGTTGATCACCGAGTGTTGCTGCGAGCTGTTCGGCGATTTGCGGGGCGTCCGCAGGATCGGCATCCATAAGGGCCGTTTCAAGCGTTTCGAGATCGTCATCTTGGTGGTCAGTCATGTCGCTCATGTACCCATTATCCCCCACCTTCGCGCCAGAACACAGGTTCAAAGGATTATGTCAGGCACATGGACGATCGAATCGACCACCACTTCTGGTATGTCTGGGCCTGTGAGTTCGGCCGCCGAACCGATGACCCCTGTGAGCGGGAGGATCGACCGCCAGCCGGCACGCTGCGCCATTGCGATGTCGGTCTCCGGCCTGTCACCTACGACCCATACCGCCTCACCTTCGATCCGTTCAGCGAGAAGGTCGATCATGGGCTGTTCCGGCTTCCCGACAACGATCGGTGCTTGCCCAGAGGCAGTCCGGACGGCGGCGACGATTGAACCAGCGCCCGGTGCAAGCCCCCTTGGGGTGGGATACGTCGCATCGGTGTTGGTCGCGATGAACGTCGCGCCTGACCGAATCGCTGCCGTCGCGTCCTTCATGCGGTCATACGTGAAGGAAAAGTCAATGCCGACAACCACAGCCTCAGCGTCTTCCGGCTCCTCTGTGACGGAGAGCCCACCATCGGCGAGCGTGGACCGGAGGGCAGGTTCGCCGACGACGAAGACCGGTGCCGTCGACCCGCGGAGGTAGGAAGCAGCAGCCATTGCGCAGGTGACAACCGCTGATTCGCTCGGTGTGAAGCCGGTGAGGCGTGTGATCTTTTCGGCCACTGAAACGGCAGTCGCGGATGCGTTGTTCGTTGCGAACAGTAGATGCCAACCCGAATCTCTGAGGGTGTGTA
>Ga0070727_10004482_pt1 | contig 11908 bp, 16 predicted proteins | sample tdAd472_FD_66722 | JGI IMG/M metagenome (GOLD analysis project Ga0070727, IMG submission 66722) | Marine sediment microbial communities from the Atlantic coast under amendment with organic carbon and nitrate - tdAd47.2 | ecosystem: Environmental > Aquatic > Marine > Coastal > Sediment | place... | reverse complement strand
GTTAGTGACTACTTGACTTCCATTAGTATCAAAAGTTTCCTGCAAAATTGCAACAATTTGCTGACCAGTGCCTACTGGATCCAACACCGCACCCTCAACATTTACCGTAACAGCAGTCTGCTTTTCTTGCTCTTCGATTTCAGGAGGCACTAAAGTTTGCGGAGCAGCAGCGGCCTCGCCACCACTTGCAGGAGTTGGCACACCAAGCCCACCACCGCCAAGAGCCTTAAGAGCACCACCAAGAGTAATTAACGCAAGACCAGCAATGATAGCAAAGCCACCAAAGAATGTAGTTAATGACGCCTTAAGCGCCTCTATAGCTTTACCAGTTGCAAGGATAGAAGTACCAATAGTAATTAAAACATCACCTATAATTCCAAGGATAACTTTGCCAAATTCTCGAAAATTTGTTTTGGCCCCAGCAAGAGCGGCACCAAGAGCCTCAAAGGAAGTAGCTGTCACTTTTAGTATTCCACCTAAAACGTTTTGCTCTAGGTTTTTTCTAAACGCAATGGCTTCCTTGTTTTGCTCCTCAAAAAGTTTGTTTAAAATTTCTTGTCTTCTTGTGTTGTAATCTAAAAGAGCTTGATTTTTTAGAAAGAAAAAATCCTTTTCATTTAAAAGTTCTTGTTCCCTTGATCTCGTTAATAAATCAAGTCTTTCATCTAGCTGCTCTTTAAGTAATGTTAAGTCAGACTTACCAATGTCCTGCAAAGACTCTCTTAACCTTTGAAGGTCTTCTGGCCTAACCTCTCTTATGAATGTATTTATATCATCCTTAGAGGCTAGTGCTCTTTTTCCAAGCTCTGAAAAGCTAAATCCAGAAGCAATTAATCTGCTATTAAAGCTGTCAATTCTTGCGTTCAACGACTTAAAGCTATCAACTGTTTCTTTTGAAAACGCGCCAAATGGATTTTTTTCTACTAATGCACCAACAAGCCTCAATAGCCCATTTAGCGAAACGACCATAAGCCCTATACTTTTATCCACAACAGTTTTAACTATAACCCCAAACTCTCCAAAAAGAGTTTTTAATGGCTCAAAAACAGATGCTGTCTCTGTGGCAGCCTTTTTTAATATCGCAAAAGCTTCTGAGAAAAACCCAGTCTGTCTTTCTGCCTCCTGAAAAGCTGTCACGACAAGCTTTATTATTCCTGCAATTAAAGTAAATTTAAGCAAAAATGGAGCTGCAGCAATTGTTAGGCGCGACAAGAGAGGGATGGCTATTTTTAAACCCTTTGCTAGGTTTTTAAACAAACCAGTAAATATACTTCTCAAAGTAAGCCCGTTTATTCCAATCCCAAATAAAAGTTTGGAAATTTTATTTCCTTCTTTTAATACAATTAATTTAAAGGCCTGAAATGCTCCAGCGGCAGAAGTGAGCTGCACCTCTGCACCTGCAAGCTTTCTTATAAGACCAGTTATAGATGTCCCAAGAATTGGGATTGACTTACCAAAGGCTGTTTTAGTTAGATCGCTAGACAAAAGAAGGTCAAGAACTTTAAACGCCTTTATCACTGCGAATATTTTAAAAGACCATTCAAGAAAAAATCCGCCTACCTGTAAAACTCTAGCGCCAAGTGCGCCGAAAAATCCAGCAGCCTTAGTAACTGTAGAGTTAACATTGTTTAAAACTGTATTAAGCGCTGCTGCCACTAAATTATTGTTTTCAATAATCGCAGCCCCAGCGCCAAGTTCTGAATTTAATTTTTCTACATTATTTCTAAACTTCTCATTCTGATCCGCAAGAGTGCCAGCAGTTGCAGCGCCAAGACCTGCAACTTTTGCGTATTGCTCAACAAGACTGTTGAACCTTACCTGAACTTTTTCACCATCACCAAGCGCTTGAAAGTTGCTTGCTAACCCGCGTTTAAGAGCAAATGAAGATGTAGCCGCCTCGTTTAACTTAATACCCAAAGCCGTTACAGCCTGTGCGTTACCATTCAAAGCACCAACTAGCTTAACAGAGGTATCAAACACATCCTTTCCGTTAATCTTTGCGTACTCTGCTGATATTGTTAAAAGGGACTTCATTTGTCTTTCATTTAAATGAAGAGCAGAACCAACGTTTACAATCTCTGCAGCAGCCTTTTGCAAGCTTGATTGACTGAGATTAAAAACTTCACCAAGCTCTGAAACCTCAGCGGCCCAGCTCTCTGTTGTTCCAACTGCACCCCTTGTTACTCTGTCAAAGTTTTCTATAGTCTTAGTAAATAAAACTATTCCCTCATTTGCTTTTATAAATTTATCTGTTGCGCTTTGAAATGTTCTAACTAATGATGAGCCTATTTCCTGGGCAAGCTGACCAACTTTTACAATTGCAAATGCTAGCGCAGCAGCAAAGCCACCAATAATAATACCAGCTGTTGTCGCAATAATCCCAGAAAACCTTATAAACTCATTATTTGATCTTTTAACAGTCTCTCCAAAAAGCAAGAGCCCTGCAGATACAGAAGCTAATGCAGTAGTTAAACCAAAAAGATTTCTAATATTACCAAGAAATATATTCGCAAGACCACCAGAAACTCTTACTATTTCCTTTACATTCTTAACACCAATACCAATAATGGCAAAAGCGCCACCAGCAGCAAATTTTAGCTTGTCAAAAACAGAAGACAAAAGCTCAGATGATTTTATGATTTTAAGTATCGTTGGCCCAAGTACATCAAGCCTTGCAAGAAAAAGCAATGTTGTATTGTTTAAGAGACCAAGCTTACTTAAAAGACCTAATATTTCATTTCTTAATTTTTTAAAATTCTGCAGAGAAGGGTCTTTTATTATTGCAAGTATAATGTTTCTGAACTTAACAAAGGCCTCAATTACAGGCTCAATGTTTATTCCTATTTTTTTGAATAGCTTAACAATGTCCAAACCAAAAGCTTTCAAGGCTATTGATCCTATGGCAACAACGCTAACAAGCTTATTAACAGTGTTAATTATGCTGTCTATTCTATCGCCAATGGTAGTAGAGAAAGATTTCTCAACAGTTTCTGCTGTTCCCTGTGCAGATACCTCTATTTGTTTAAATTGATTTTCAACATCTGAAGCGTCAAGATCAATTTTAATAACTATCTTTTCGTCAGCCATTTCCTTGCGCCTCTATTATTCTTTGAATATTAGATGTTTTATTTTTCTCACTATCTGGCCGCTCTTGGTATTTTACGATGTCTTTTCTTGCCTCTGTCCAAACTCTTTTTTGTGCATCTTTTTTGAAATTTACATACATTGATGCAGTATAATCATGAAGAGCATCCTCAGCTTTTATTATTTTTGCAGCCTTATAATAATCTAAAAACAATTTATATCTCATCCTTGAAACTTCATTGTCAGACCATCCGTAAAAATGAGCGACAAATGCCTTCATATAGGCAAAGCCATCTACTTTTTTTCAAGACCACCCAACAAACCGTCAGCCAGTGTTTTTACTTTAGTGATTCCCATGGCGTTTATAACTTCAATTGGCATACCTAGTGTGCAAATAAAAGTTTTTAAATCATCAAAAGACTCCTCGTCTTCTTTTGATTTTTGTGATTTTTGATATTTCTCAACATCGTCAAGTGAAGGCTCTCTTAATTTATATTCTTTTCCGTTATAACTAACTTCAAATTCTAAATCAGAACCTAAATCTATCTTCGCCATAAAAAAACAACTCCCTATTAAAAAGGAGAGGGATCATCCCTCTCCAATAAATTTAATTAAATTCCAGTTTGAGTAGGATCGCCAATAAGAACAGAATCCACTCTTGAATCTTTTGAAAGATCAGGAAACCCACTCCATAAAACGCTCAATGTTCTAGGATTCTCCCCAGAAAAAGTAAGAGATTCAGGAACAGGGAGAGCTAGCATAATTGTATAATTATAACTTAGATCTCCGCTCAAAGAGTTAACAGGCTGCATTTCAAGTCTTGCAGCTTCAATTAGCATGTTTTGGCCAATTACAGCTGTTCCAACTCCGAAAACCTCTGTCCCTGCACCAGGAGTGAAAGCTCCGCCCCAAATTTTGTAAAATTCCTTTAGCTTAGAGCTGCCAGTTTCTTGCAAAACAGTTGTAACCTCATTTGTCTCAATACCTTGATTTAACAATCCTAAAGTTGTTAAACCAGTCTGATGAGCGCTAATTTGAAAATTCGCAGGAGCAAGACTTGGCTCAACATCTCCCTCTAAAAGTCCAAGATCAACATCTTTTCCTCGCCTACAAACAGTAACAACAATTCCACTATCAACATCTGCAGGATCCGTTACTTCCCCAACTGCAGCAGCAGTATAAGTAACAACTTTACCAGATACAGACGCTCCAAAGTCACCCTCTGCATCAATAGCAGCCTGGGCAGCAGCAGCAAGTGTTGTGTCAGAGTCTGAATCTCCAACTACAGTAAAAGGTATTGCAGTTTTTCCTGCAGGAGCTGGATCCGCCTCAACACTATCATCTCCCCACAGATAATAATCTGTTGTAGGCGAGCTTAGCGTTATATATTTACCTTTTACATCTGCGCCAGTTAGACCTGTAAAGTCTAAAGCTGCCTCAGATTCAATTCTCCAATAAATGTTCATTGGGGAAATTACTATGTTATTTGCTGAACTACTCATTCTTGAGCCTCCTTTTATTTGTAATTAAAAAACACACATTATTATACTTATAAATTCCATCTGTAAAATTAAGTCATTATCATTACTAGCATCAAATTGCAGAACATCTACAGTCCCTGGTATTACGTCTTTAATATCTAAGCCAACTCTAGATGCCGTATCTAATATAGATGCTAATATACTTTCACTCTGTAGTATAGCATCATCTATGGCCCCAGATGGGTCAACATATCCCTTGAGAAAAATTTTAACAGTTAACGGATAGGAAAATGTATAGGTTAAATGACTAGATGTGGCCGATGTTATCGTACCGATCTCCAAATGATAAGACTTATCAAGGAGGCTCTGTGGTATATTCTCAGAATTAAAACCATCTGACCACTCGGAGTAACCAAGCGCATCAAGTTTGCCTCTAAAATATGTACGAACATCTGTTAATGCCATTATCTCCTCACCATGAATATAGTCTGGATGTTAAGGCCTTCACCATCCTCAAGCGTACCATCTGCATCAAAATCAAAACGCAGGACAGACTTATCTTGAGCAGTCTGGACTTTTGCACTGTATTTCAAAGCTTTTCTATCAAAAACATCATCCACTGCATTAGATAGGTCCTCAAAAATTAGCTGTAAGACTAGGTGCTTTGACCATTTCTTTACTTCTAAATCATCCAGGATCTCAGCCTTGGTTATTCTAGAGCCGTCCTCTAGCCTATGGCCATTATCGTTAAGCCAATCAAGAATCTGAAACTGTGCCTCTCTGTGGACGTTTAAAAAGCTATTCCTACCAGGCTTAACCCATTTTAAAATGTCCTGCTCTACCTGCTCAATCTCTGCATCAGAACTAAAAAGCATATCATCTGCAGGTACTATAACCTCTATGTCTGCAGTTTGAGTGACTGGGGCACCATCCGTGGTTATCCGTATGCTAGCAGTTACAGTTCTACTCGTCCCTGAGTATTCCCAATCCAAATACCAATCTTTAGCAGTAGAACCTGTTACATCTATAAAGCCATCACCTGACTCTGGCTCTATTTCTACTAAAGTAATATCGGCCTCATCAACTGTCTTAAAGCTTTTTGTGCCGTCTAAACGAGTTTTATCATTAGTCTGAATTATTTTTTCTAATTCTAAGCTTGGAAAAATAGCCATTATTTTTTCTCCCTATACAATGGCCAAAAAAGGTGGCCAAAAACAAAGCCCATTGCAAAAGTGAAAGCAGGATAATCATGCGCCCACTCCTCTATAATAATATAACTTATAGTGGCCTTTTGACCACCATTTAAGTATGCATATAAATCATAGAGCGCTATTAAGAAGATCGCTAATGGTATAAAATAATAAGTTATTTTTTTCATATCATCCCCAAAATATACATTGTACTACAGATGTCCCGCCAATAGCCGTAGCGTTTGCACTAACCTTGCTGTTTACTTTAATTGCAACAGGCAGCGTTTCACCAGGAGCTAACTCCCAATAATTCGTATTCCCATCATTATCAAAATTAAACCTAACAGGGACATCTCCCTCATTTTTACATATAAACTCGGTAACTCTTTCTGGTAAAGTAAAAGAGCCAATCGAAGGAGCCTTTGGTATATTAAATCTTCTTGCTGCAATATTTCTTTTCTGACTGGAATCAACTGTTTCTAAAGCCATTAAACCTTAACCTTTGCGAAAGCATTAAAATAGTAATCAGATGTGCATCCGTTATCACAGACAACAGCCAACTTTTTGACACCATCACCAATAACTTTTGTAGAAAACTCCCTATTAGGCATTATCCCTTGCCTCTGAAGCACCCAAAGGTCCTCCTCACCAACGCCGCCAAAATCCCAAACCAAGCGAACAACAGTCAACGGACTATCAGGAGCTGATCCCTCAAAGTAATAAATTAAAGCATTATCACCACTAGGAACAACATAAGAGTCTGCAGTCTTCTCACCTGCTAATACTTTTTGGCTAACTTTTAATTCTATATCTGCCATTAGTCCCTCAAAAATCCTTCTACTTTAACAAATAAATCCGTTACTTGAGTTACATCATCCTGAACTGTAACCCTAACCTCATCTGTAGTGCCTTCTGATAATACGACCTGTAAGTTCTTCTCAACTAACGAGAAAATTGCCTGGATGTAATCACCACCAGACTGATTAATAATTTTATTATCACTAGGACCAGAGGACATTCTTGCCAACACATCATTAGTAGACTTTAAAACCCTGAATGTACCCAACACACCATCTATTAATGTTTCTATAAGAATCCCATTTGTTAGAGGGGAGTTGTTGCCCAAAAAGTTAAATTCACCAACTTTAATGTTTGTATCTGTGCCATACATAGTAATTGAATCTAAAACCTTGTCACCACCACCTGCAGAGTTAGCATAAACACTAAATACAACTGGTGTAACAGAGCCATCCACTGTTAAATCAGTAATTGGACCAGTAGCAGTTGCAAACTCCTCAATTAGGTTATCAACCTCCTGAGCACTCACTACAATGTTACCAGATATACCTAAAATACCAGCTCTATGTGGATTGTTAGGATCTCTTGATAAAGTTGTCTGCTTAGCCCTTGCAATTAAAGTATCAAAAGCTAAAGTAGTTAGCGTAGTACCAGTTGGCGTTACTTGGACATCCAAAGCATTAGAGCGCTCTAAAAACTCACCCTCTAAAGAAAAGCCAGTAGATGATATATGTACTATTGCCCTTGTATCATTAACATGAGCAGATTCTAATAACGCTAGGCCAAAATTAACATCTGCATTTAATCCTAAAACTATATTTTGAGCTAATTTAATCTCATCGCCAACATCTTCTGCCACCAGTGTATAGGTATAATCTACCGCTGGGACATCCCTGTCAGGAGACGTACTATCATTTGATGTGCCCGCAATTTGTATTCTAACTGTATCTCCGATAGCGCCAGCAGCATCTAAAGTAAAGTAAGTGTCTGGGATAGGATCTCTCCCTAAGCCCACACCTACGCTTACTGTAGACAGTGTGTGTAGTTTTCTTTTGCCATCATCCAGAGTGACATCAGCAGTATATATCTCATCACCACCTGTGATCTTTACATACTGTGACGCTTCCTCATCAGTTAAATCAGCCATTCTTAAGATTCAACTCCTACAATAGTTGAGTACAAGTCTTGAGCTTGGTTATCCAAGTTAGTCTTGATAAGTCTTACAGTAGTAGAGTTAGCAGTACCAACTACTACTACAGGATCAGTAAAAACAATCGGAGCATTTGGGTTAGCAGTAGAGTTAAAAACAACTGCTATAGTAGAGAAAACCTCACTTACTGCACCATCACCAATTTGTAACTCAAACTTAGCCTTACCAGATGCAGAGGCTAATACCTCTCTCAAAAGTAAAGTCTGCCCACTTGCTACTGAATAATCATGATTGCTAGTGGCGTCTTTTGCAATAGCCACAGCCTGGTCAAAATCATGGATCTCAGTCCCCTCACTCTGCTCAAAAGTAACAGGCATGGGATTGGTGCCACTATAAGGAGCACCTGCCTCATCATGTAATGAAACATCAACTGTATGAGTAGAGCCATTACTTACACCTGTAACTCTATGATTCTGATGTGTCTCATCAGGAGTTGCATTTCTATCATGAGCTATTAGGCCACTAGATGCTGGTTTTGTGTTATTAGTGGCATCATAGTCACCATCACCATTAGGAGCACCAAGCTCCGATAAGCGCATAACAATATCAGTAGTTCCATCGGGCTCATTGCCATGCATCTCTATATGAGCATTACCATCTGCATCTACTTCTAACTGCTTACCCGCACCATCTGGATCCGCATAATCTACTATCTTACTGTGAACGCGTTCATCATCACCATCTGCCTCTGATCTTATTGGTAAACCTGAATCATAATCTGCCATTTTTCACTCCCTTGAAAAAAATTAAATATACATTGCTAATAAAGCTATCAACATCCTGTGTTTCATTTTCTTAGTTTTTTTAGTTTTCTTTTCTTTCTTATCCTTATCTTTATCAGCCATTGTCTATCTCCTGTGAAAGCTCTAATTCTCTGGCCTCTACAATTTCAATCTCTTTTTTAATGCGATCAATATCTTTTAAACGCTCTTCAATCTTAACTTCATAACCATACTTAGCAGCTTGTATCTTCATTAATTCAAGTTTCTTTTTCATTTTATCTAAATCAGACATCCTCTAGCACTCCTAATATTCTAGCATCAAAATCGCCAGACATCGGCCTTTCATGCTCTACTTTAATTTCTATTTTTTCACCTGCAGTAAAAACTAGACCTGCTGAATTAGTTTGTATAAATTGTAACACAATATCAAGCCCTGCACCCCAATAGGTACGTCTTTTGGCCTCTAGTGTCGTATCTCTATAAATCTCATAAGTTGCAATATTCTCTCCACTGGCCTCAACTAATTGCAATTTAAACTGCTTAGATGCTGGTACTGTATAGCTTAAAATTGTTGTTTGTGTAGATGTCGCAACTGCAGTAACCTGGTCAAAAATATTAGTAGTTACACCAACTGTTAAATCAAGCGTTACAGGTATAGGCTCAGAGCCATCATTGATAACCTTAGTTTTTACATAACTATTATTATGGTCTATGTCCTCTATGCAATCCTGAAAGCCATCATCTACGCTCTTATTAGTGCTCATCTACTGCACCTTCTTATAGTTTGTTACATCAGCTAAAAACCAGACATACCATTTGCCATCTACATTAACAGGATCTCCATAGCCATACATCCTATCATTTACTAAGTTGTTTTTTACTTGAAGCTCAATTAGATCAGACTCTGTATCTGCAACTAGATACATCTTAACCTTAAAATGGTTTTTTCTATTGCTCATTGAACACCTAGCAAAAAATAGGAGAGAGACCTATGCCCCTCTCCTAAATTTATGATGATTAGATTATACGTTCGCTCCAACACTAGAAGCAGTAGTTCCAAGATAAAGAGCATCTTGATCTACAATACCATACTCAAAAACACCATAATGGCCAAGGTTCACAAAACGTCCAAGCTTATCAAAAGGCCCAGAGGCTACAATTGAAGTAGGCTTAGATTCTGCTTTTCCAAGAGCATTAAAACCCATGCAGATAGAATGATAAGTATCAACCAAAGCATCACCCGCATCAGCGTTTACTGTGATATTGTTATCTCTAACAATCTTAAACCCAGCAATCTGTCCAACTTCATTCATAAGAATTTCAGAAGGATCAGTGTACTTGTTAATATCTTGCCAGCTACCAGCGCCAGAAGAGTTTCTTAAATCATGAATAACATCATCATGCATAACTGCTACATACATTCCTTGACTTAAAGGCTGAATAGAAGCTCTTGCAAGTTTGTTATAAAGCTCATTCAAGAAAGTAACACTCATGATGTCAGATGCTGTCAAGGCACCCTCTGCAACTCCACCAGGAGTTAACTCATTTGTGCTCTGCTCTGCCTCTAAAATTGCAAGCTTATCAGACGTACGTCCAGCGTTCATTCCAACAAGTCTAGCAGCTGCAAGGTCTGCAGTTCCACCAGTTTGAAGGTTAGCAAGTTTAGTAGTAGTAACAACATTACCATACTCTTGAGGTTGAATGAGAATTTTCTCATCAACAAGAGCCTCTGAAACAACATCATCAGTTTCCACTAGAGGAGTTGTAGCAAGTGCAAGTTGTGCATACTTTGGAAACTCAATTGATTTTGCATCAATCATTCTTTTGTAAGAAACGAACTGATCCATAACGTGTTCTTGAGCTGCTGCGATAATAAATTGTGAGTCAAACTCTAAGACAATTGAATCATCTACTTGAGCTGTCCCTGTTAAATTTGTAGTAAAAGCCATCCTGGGCCTCCTTTATTTAATTAAATTCTACCATGTTTTTTCATTACTGCTTCTAATTCCTTTTGGGTTTTACAAGCTCGTAAATCTTCTTCATAGGTAGAGGGCGCATCTGGTTTTTTCAAAACACCGTCCTTAATGTTAGGCGCTTCTCGACTAAAGAAGTGTGGGCGGCCTTTCTTAAACTCATCAACTAATGCCTCTACCTGTTTACCATCTACATTAAAAGAATCATCACAATCTATTGATGATAAATCTACTAGATTTATCAAGCCATCAACGTCAATACATCCAGAGCGTGCAGAGACTTCTCTCACCTTGCCAGAAATGGCATTGTAAGCAAAGTTTCCTACTGTACCTTTGTATTTACCCTCAAGCTCCTTTAGATCGGTTTGATACTTTTGGATCAACTCATCCTTTTTGCCCTCTGACATTAACTTTTCTTCTCTTAAAGTATTAAGCTCAGTTTGAGCAGCATCAAGTTTTGCTTGAGCAGCTTTCTTTTCGCCTAACAACTTTCTATGAGTAGAAAGCTTTATCAGTTCATCATTCCCACTGGGAACTTGGTCTGTCTGAGTTTCGGTCTCGACGCCGCCACTGGCTTGCACATCGGATGCCCCACTGGGGTCTTGTGTTTGTTCCATATTATATGCCTCCTGACATTATTTTGTAAACCCTAACGCTCTACGTAAAAAGCTTCGGACTTTATTTGTTATTACTTTTCTTTGAATAGGACCAAGACCTAGTATTGCAAAATCTTTGTCTATATCAATTAATAATTTATAAAGTTCTGCATTATCTGTGTTGATTTTTGTAGGCTTTTGTCTTTTGTTTCTCCCTGTCATATATGGTTTTCTTTTCCCATCCACAAAAAACTCTATAAAAAGTCCTTTCTTTGTTTTTGAAAACTCATACTTAATAGCGTCAATCAATTGACCTGTAATAGTCAAGTTTGGAGTTGATCTGCCATACGCAGGATGTGTTCTGTTATATTTTGCAAGACGCTCTCTCTGCTCTTGTGTTTTTGGTCTTGGGTAGCCAGAAGGAAAGCTGCCAACATTCCTACCTTGCAGCGGAGTAGCCTTTCTTGCGTAAAGCTTCATTTGTCCAACAGCATATGTGCCAACCTCTGATTGAAGGCTACTGTTTGACAAAGTACCTTCAAAAGCCTTTTTTACGCTGAACTTGACTTTATCAACACCCTTAACACTAGCCAATGACATCACCTTTTTTTGTTTTATCAATAAGATCCAAAACAAAACTCTCAAAGGCCTTCTCGCCTTCTTTCTTTTTTATTTTCAAAGCTTCTTTTATGTCCTTTGAAAACTCACTCTTAATTGATTTCAGCTCTGCCTTGTTTACGCCAAAAAAAGGACGCTTAGGAACAGTATCACCAACAGAATGATTATAAGACTTTGCGTTTTCGGTCTCATCATCCCAGCCTATCTCTATTGTGTTTCCCTTAACATTTACAATA
>Ga0070727_10004481_pt1 | contig 11916 bp, 11 predicted proteins | sample tdAd472_FD_66722 | JGI IMG/M metagenome (GOLD analysis project Ga0070727, IMG submission 66722) | Marine sediment microbial communities from the Atlantic coast under amendment with organic carbon and nitrate - tdAd47.2 | ecosystem: Environmental > Aquatic > Marine > Coastal > Sediment | place... | reverse complement strand
ATGCCAGGGCTCGGTAACATGATGGTTCGGCGCCCAGGTGGCCGATTCAATCGCATCGCGCACGAGTTCATCAGGAACTGGCGTCTGCAAGAAAAGCTCGATCGTACGTCGACCACGGATGACTTCGACAAGCTCGCGCAAAGCCGCCGTTTCGAAGCTCGGTGTCTTCTTTTTACTCACGCCCGCTCGATGATCATCGCAATGCCCTGACCGACGCCGATGCACATCGTGCACAGCGCATATCGTCCGTTGCCGCGACGCAGCTGGTACGCCGCCGCGGTTACGAGGCGTGCGCCGGACATGCCGAGCGGATGGCCGAGCGCGATGGCACCACCGTTCGGGTTGACGTGCTCCGCATCATCGTCGACGCCGAGCTGGCGCAGTGATGCAAGGCCCTGCGCAGCAAACGCCTCATTGAGTTCTATGACGTCCATTTGCCCAATGCCGAGCCCCGCCAGTGCGAGCACTTTTTCTGCGGCAGGCACGGGACCGATGCCCATGATGCGAGGCTCGACGCCAGCCGCCGCCCACGCAACGATACGCGCCAGAGGCTCGAGCCCCTGCTCACTGGCTGCTTTCGTGGAAGCGACAAGCAATGCGCACGCGCCGTCGTTGATCCCGGAGGCATTACCTGCCGTGACTGTGCCCTCTTTGCGGACGATCGGTCGGAGTTTCGTGAGGCCCTCGATGGTGGAGCCGCGGCGCGGATGCTCGTCGGTATCGACGACGACAGGATCACCGCGCTTCTGCACCACGGTGACCGTTACTAATTCGTCGCCGAATACGCCATTCGCGATTGCGGCTTCGGCCCTTTGCTGACTGCGCAATGCAAACCGGTCCTGGTCTTCCCGCGAAATGTCGAAATCATCGGCGACGTTGTCGGCCGTCTCGGCCATCGAGTCGATGCCATACTGCTCTTCGAGCTTGCGGTTGACGAAGCGCCAGCCGAGCGTCGTGTCGTACATCCCTGTATCGCGCCCAAAGGCTGCCGTCTGCTTACCCAACACGAACGGCGCACGGGACATCGATTCGACGCCGCCGGCAATTGCGAGGCCGATACCACCAACTCGGATCGCGTCCGCAACGTTGCCAATTGCGTTCATGCCCGAGCCACACAGTCGATTGACGGTCGCGGCAGGCACCGTCACGGGCAATCCCGCAAGCAGCCCTGACATGCGTGCAACATTACGATTGTCCTCACCCGCCTGGTTCGCACAGCCGTAGGCAAGGTCCTCGATCGCTGCGGGATCGAGGCTCGTATTGCGCTTAGTCAGTGCCGCGATCGGGATCGCGCCGAGGTCGTCGGTGCGCACGGGCGATAACGCACCGCCGTAGCGACCGATCGGCGTCCTGACGGCATCGCAAATGAAGGCGTCAACCATCGTCGCGCTATTTGCCCTTTACACCGGCCGTCATGCGCCGTAGCACATCATTCTTCGCGACGAAGTGGTTATACAAAGCGGCCAGAACGTGGACGACCAGCAGCGCGGCTATAATCTTCCAGTTGAATTCGTGCACCCCCTCCCAGAATTCGTGCTTGTCGTGGTTCTCGGCGATCGGCAAGGGAATGGAAAACAGACCGAAGAAAGGCAGCGCCTTGCCGCCCGTGCCGACGATCAGCGCACCCGCGGAGATCTGTGCGAAGACTGCGACATAGATACCCAGATGAACGAGCGACGCAATAACGCGTTGCCAGCCGGGCATTCCGTCCGGATGCGCGGGCACGTCGTTCATAAATCTCCAGACGACGCGCACCGTCATCAGCACCAGCACGAGCAGCGCGATGGACCCATGCAAAGCGCGGATCGCGTCGCGTTCAGTGCCGCGCTCCATATCGGCCTGCTCAAGACCCAGATAGATCAGCACGAATATCCCGATGGCGACAAGCCAGTGCAGCCATTTCGCGAGCGATCCGTATTCTGCCGACGAATTACGCATTGTCATTCTGTGTTACCTCCATTCCTTGTGATTTTTCGGCGGCGGCGAGCGACTCTCGCTCGAATCGGCCACCGAGATAAGCGCCCACGACCGCCCAGAGGGTCGCGAAGAATGCCCCAACGATCGCTAGCCCGGCAAGCCCGAGCCCGAACACGCTAACAATCGTCGTATAGAACCACGCGGTCGCAACATCTCCACCGCGATACACAACCGTGTCAATGACCGGTTTCGCCTTGAAACGGGTTTCGTTATCGACGAGCGTGAACAGCATCTCGCGTCCGGGTCGGGTGATAGAGTAATTTCCGGCCCTGCGAATGACCTGAACTATGACCACAGTAATTGCGGCCGGACTGATAGCGACAGCCGCCCAGCCAACGGCCATCACCAGCGGGACCAGCGCCAGCGTCTTTGCCATGCCAAACCTCGTTGTCAGACGACCAGTGGCAAACAACGCCGTTACCGCGGCGAGAAGATTCACGGCCAGGTCGATCGATGCCCATATTTGCGCGCGTTGCCCGCGATCCAGGTCAGCAACGGCTTTACGAATCTCGTAGTAAAGAAACGTATTCATCATTACGTAGAGCAAAATGAACAGGCCAATCCAAAGCAGATACGGGTTGCTCAGGAATCGGGTGAAGCCGGAAAACGGGTTCACGCTGAGCTTGCCGTCGCGCAACAGGTCCGCTTGCGCATCCGGGTTGCCGAGATCGGAAGTTCGCAGCTGATCCAGACTGCTGATGATGGGAATCGGCACCAACAGTAAGGCGGCGCTGACAAGCAACATGTTAAGCGAGCCGATCTGGTTAGCAAACAGCGTTACGAAGGCCGGGCCGACAATGGCGCCCGCCGTGGCGCCCAAACCAATTACGCTGAACAATCGCTTACTCTGGTCCCTGTTGTACAGACCGGACATGAAAGTCCAGAACACGGACAAATGAAACAATCCGAACACGCTTGCCCAAACATAGTAGACGCGATTTACGAGGTCGTTTTCACCGAGCGTTACGCCTGCAACATAGAAGCCGACGAAACTCAGCGAGAAGAATATGTAGACGCCAGGCACGATGACCTTGAAGCGCAGGTGCGAAATTACTGCACCATAGATACTCACTGCGATCGCGCTGAAGAAGAACGTAGACGTCCAGAGCCAACTCAGTTCTTCGTCGGTCCAATCGGACGACAGGGCATCACGAACCGGGCGCAGAATGAAGTACGCGACCATGATCGAGAATACGAACAGAAACGACAGGAGCGTAGCCTTGAGTTCGTTCTGCTCGATCTTCGTTGCGACCTTAACGAATCGCGTGATCGGATTCTGTCGCCCTTCGCTATTCATGTTCTTGGTTCCAGCGGCGATGTGCGAGCGTAACACCGCCGGCCGGGGGCGACTAGCGGGCCGTCATTCCAGCAGCAACCTCCTGCAACTCGTCAGCGGGCAGACGGACCTTGTAGTCGGCATTGGAATAGGCGAAACGAATTTGACCGTCGGTGTCGATCGCGAATATGGAAGGCACCGGTAGCACGCCGTGCAGCGCCATCGATGACGCTTCGATGTCCTGGCCCTTCTCATGCCGGCGCTGCACGGTCTTCTCGGAAGCGCGGAACGCGATGCCGAATGCGTTCGCTGCGGTGGCTTTCGCGTCCGAAAGAATCGTATAGCCCAGGCCCGCGATGTCGTCGCGCGTATCGTCATCGAGGCTGTCGTACAGTAGCTCCGGCCTGTCCCCGCTCAGAAACAGCACGTCCACGCCCATCGCGTCGATCTCCGGAACGACGTGACGCAACTCCGACAGGTGCATGTTGCAGTAGGGACACCAGCCACCACGGAAAGCGATGATCAAAACCGGCCTCTCGAGATTCTGCGGGTCGAAATTGAAAGCCTGGCCCTCGATGGTCTCGACCGTAAAGCGTGGCGCTTCGTCCCCGGCGCGCAGTGGCCGGATCTCACCGGCCGTCGCTGCGACGGGCACATCGGCATGCCCCGCACGGATCGACATGCTGCAGAACAGGCTGAGCGCCAGCAGGCCCGCGAAGACGCCGACCAGGGCCTCGTCGGGATGGAGCCGTAACTGGATGTAAGCGGACATTGGTACCTGCTTGCAGAGTAAATTCACGTACACAGACCGCCGGGCGCAGGCGATTATTACAGTCCGGCCTACTCGTGCCGTAGCGCATCAATCGGGTCGAGCTGCGCGGCCCGGCGCGCGGGCCAGATTCCGAAGACGATGCCGACCGTGGCACTGAAACCGAAGGCCATAAAGGCCGACTCCATCGTCACGAAAGTCTGCCAGCCCGCCAGGCGATTCAGCAGCGTCGCCGCACCGGCACCGACCGCGAGACCGAGGAACCCGCCAAACAGGCACAGGATCGTCGACTCGACAAGAAACTGCAGCAGGATGTTGGCGCGCGTTGCGCCCAGCGCCTTGCGGATACCGATCTCGCGTGTACGCTCGGTGACAGTTACGAGCATGATATTCATTATGCCGATGCCGCCCACAACGAGGCTGACACCCGCGATGCCCGCCAGCAGATAGGTGAAAACTGCGGTCGCTTCCTGGCGGGACTCGGCGAACTGCTTGCGATTGATGATGGCGAAATCGTTGTCCTTGCCTGGCAGGATGCCGTGCTCTCGCCGCAGTATCTGCTCGATTTCGAGCATCGCCCGCTCAATCGTCGAGGATTCTGCAACCTGCACGCTGATGCGCTCCACAAACTCGCTGCCGGTCACCCGGAATTGCGCCGTGCTCAATGGCACCCAGATATCGTCGTCGGGGTTGCGCCAGCCCGACGAGCCCTTGGGTTCGAGCACACCGATTACTTCGAAAGGTATCGAACGGACCATGATTGTCTGGCCGAGCATGCCTGTAGCGTCGGCTTCGAGCATACCGGGCACGTCCGCAGCCATGACAGCAACTCGTCTGCGTGAATTCTCGTCAGCTGCCGTGAACATCCGGCCTGCAGCCATCTCGAAACCGTGCACGTCAATGTAGTTCGGCGTCATTCCGGTCATGCTGATGTTGGTATTGCGATTCCCATACTTGACCTGAACACGGCCGCTGATCTCGGGAACGACCTCCGCAATATGCACGCTACCGATTGCCAGCGCGGCTGCGTCGTCAGTCGTAAGAGACTGCCGGTCGCGGGCGACCCCGCGCATAAACCAGGCCGACGATTGGACCGAGAGGATGTCCCCGCCAAGTGCCGCCATTTGCTCGTCGATCGCCCGCTGCGCACCGGATCCCAATGCCACCATCGTGATGACCGCACCAACGCCGATGATGATGCCGAGCATCGTCAGTACGGCTCGAAAAAGATTGCTGCGGATCGAGGACAGCGCGATGCGAATGGTTTCCGAGATCAGCATAAGCGACTACTTTCGCTGGATTCCCGGGACGCCGACGCGGCGATTGATGAACTTCTGCAGCTCCAGCTGGGTTTCAACGAGATGGCTCGACGGAAGAATCAGCACAGACTCCGACGCGTCAATGCCGGAGACGATCTCGACGCGGTCGAGGTCCGTGATGCCGGTACGCACCGTACGCACTTCAACAGCGCCGCTGGTGTCCATCACAACCCAGAAATCGCCGCCGAAACGATAGTCGGTCTCGCTGCGTTGCTTGCCGTTGCGCCTGCCGCCGGCAGGTGCCTGTGCAAGTTCCTTTCTGCCGCCGGACTTTGCCAGTCTTTCCCGCAATTCATCTTCCGTGAGACTCAGTATGCCCGCTGTCGACGCAATGTCGCGGTTCGTCCGCAGTGCGCCAATCGGAATCGACACGACGTCTTCGCTGCGCGCGATCAAAACGTCCACCTCGGCATTCATGCCGGGCATCAGCAAGCCAGCGCGGTTGTCGATTGATATGAGCACCGCGAACATCGTGACATTCTGCTCGACGACGGCCTGCGGCTCGATCTTGATGACGTCGCCCGGAAATGGCTGATTGGGATACGCGGCCACCGCAATGGTCGCGGCCATGCCCGGCCGGATTTTGCCGATGTCGGTCTCGTCGATCAGGGCCCTGATCTGAACCTTGCTCAGGTCCGCCATTTGTAACAGCAGGCTACCGCCGGAGACGTCACGTGTCGGAGACGAGATCACCTGGCCTCTTTCGACAGGCTTCTGAATCACGGTCCCCAGGATCGGCGCGCGCACATCAGTATCGTCGACGGCGATGCGCGCATTCTCGACGCTCACCTCGCCGGACACCACGTCCGCTTCGGCGTTGGCCAGATCCAATGCGGCTTGTTCAAGGTCGATCTGTGTGAACGTACCCTTCGCAAGCAGCGATTTGGCACGCTCCATTTGTGACGTCGCGATTTCCCGCCGCGACAACGCGGCCGTCAATTCCGCCTCACGCTGCGCGAAGTCGTTAGTCACGATGCGCGGGTCGATACGCACCAGGAGAGTGCCGGGCTCGACCAGGTCACCGATTTCGACCTTCACGTCGAGAACCTCACCCGACGCTTTCGATTTGACTTCGACTATCGCCAGCGGCTCCACGACGCCCGAGGAACTGACACTGACCTCGATGGTACGCCGCTCCGCCCTGGCCACGTCATAGATCGGGCCGACGGCCGGATCGTCGGCACACGCGGAGATGCAAGCCAGGGAAATCAATAAGAGGACGCGCTTCAAAAATCCACTCCCTTCGAATCGTCGCTCACGATATTGCCATCACTGAGTCGCACGATGCGGCGCGCACGATCTGCGACGTGTCGCTCGTGTGTCACAACGATGAGCGTATTGCCGCTCGTATGCAATGCATCGAACAGCTCCATGATCTCTTCACCGATCACCGAGTCGAGGTTCCCGGTCGGCTCGTCGGCCAGCAGGATGCTCGGGTTCGTGACCAGCGCGCGAGCAATCGCGACACGTTGCCTTTGACCACCCGACATTTCCGACGGCCGGTGCAGGACCCGATCCGCGAGTCCCACGACGTCCAGCACATGCCTGGCGCGTTCATCGCGTTCGCTGCGTTTTACTCCGGCGTACACGAGTGGCACTTCGACGTTAGCGAGCGCGGTCATACGCGGCAACAGGTTGAATGTCTGGAATACGAAACCGATTTCGTCGTTCCTGACCCGCGCCAGCTGCCGTTCGTTCATCTCCGACACCGATAGCCCGTTTAGCCAGTACTCGCCGCCCGTCGCCGTATCCAGGCAACCTATGATGTTCATAAGTGTCGACTTACCGGAGCCGGACTGCCCCATGATCGCAAGATAGTCGCCCCGCACTATCGCAAGATCCACGTCGCCGAGCGCGTCGATGAGGTCGCTGCCCATCTGGTACCGACGATTGAGATGTTGCAGCCGGATGACGGGCTCGTCATTCGGTGCCATTGAGGGCGACGTACTTCGCATGGCACTTGTTGCCGGGCAACCGAGCGCTACATTAGATCAGAAAAAGCCTCACATCGCTTTTTCGAGCAGGTCGTCGTGGCGCAGGTCCGTGGCACCTCGGCAGCGGGCCTTGGCGCGGTACATCGCCTGGTCGGCCTCGCGCAGCAGACCCGTCAGCGTGTTCGCGTTTTGGGGATAAAGGGCGAGACCGATACTCGCGGCACAGTCCATTATCTCGGAGCCAATATTGTAAGGCTCCTCCAGCGCTCGCGTCAGTCGCTGCGCGAGCTTGTCTGCGACCTTCGCAGTCACATCGGGCACGAGGGCGACGAACTCGTCGCCTCCCGGTCGGCCGATGATGTCGCAGGAGCGCAGGCTCTTGCGCAACCGCTCGGCGGCGATCGTCAGCAACTGGTCACCGATCGTGTGGCCATGACGATCGTTGATGTCCTTGAATTCGTTGAGATCGATGAACAGCAGTGCGCCAGTCGCATCGTCGGGACTGTCGGTCAGACGTTGTGCGGCATCCCTTTCGAAGCCGCGGCGATTCAACACACCGGTCAGGGGATCCGACCACGCGATCGACTCCATCTGCTGCTCCTTGGCCTTGGTGTCCGTGACGTCGATAAACGTCGCGGCAATATCGTCACCGACCGGTTCGCAGATCATGCGTAACCAGCGTCTTGTGCCACCGTCGCCTTGCACCAGTTCCTCGTCGACGCTATCGCCGGCCGCGACCGCCTCTCCGAACAGCTCGAGGAGGGCCAGCTGCACATCCCTGTCCATGCCGGTCATCGCCAGCTTGACGAGTTCCTCAGCTTCCATGTCGACGAGGTCGTCGCGGTCTACGTTGAGGAAACGACCGGCTGCGGCATTTGCGAAAATCGCGCACAATGTCCTTTTGCCCGTCTCATCGTTGGGCAACCACCGTAATCGCACGACGCCATTCACCGAATGATCGATAAGCGTGCGCAACAACTTCTCGCTCTTGCGTACTTCACTCTGCGCTTTCTCGACATCGCTGACATCACGGAACATCAGGACACGGCCGCTACGTACTGAACTGCGCTCCGACTTGATTTGGGAGACCTGCACGTGCAGAAAGCGTCCGGTCGAGGTCATGAACTTCTGCGGTTTGGCCGTATCCAGCGCCTCGAAGACCACCGTAGAGCCTTCCTTGAATACCTGATCCAGCGGCGTTCGCAGTGCCTCGTACTCGGTTACTGCGAGCATGTCCTCCGCGCCGCGATTGATGCCAATGATGCGGTCCTTTTCGTCGATTACGACCACGGGATCCTGCATGTTCTGGAACACCGTTTCGTACGCGAGCGGCGCGAACTCAATAACTTGTTCGCCAACGATAAGCCAGACATAGACCGGCAGCATTGCCGCAAATACGAGCGGCACGAACGAAATCGTACTGCTACCGAAGCCGAAGTCATACGCCAACGTCGCAATGAGCGGGCCCATGCAGGCGGCGACGAGCAGAAACAGGCCACGACGCTGCGCCGGAGCAACCGCCGAACTGTGCACGAGCAATGTAAACATGGCCGCTCCGACGACGGCGTAACTGTGCGGAGCATGAACGAACAGGAACCACGGACCCCAGCGTTCCGGTCGGGTGAGGAAGGCGCCGGCGTCATTCGTCGCCGGCAGGAACCACATGAACTCGTGGAACTGATTGGTCGCCGCGAGCGTAATCGACACCACCGGTGCGATCAGCAGCATGACCACCATGCGCGTTGGTGTTTCCGATCCCGTGTATTCCCGGAAGCAGACATAGATGGCGATGGGCACCAGTGCGGTGCCAATGAAATGCCCGGTGCGACCGATCGAGAACACGTAAAACGTCGTCGACATCAGTTCTATCGCGCCGCCCATGACCCAGAGGCTGATGATCACGAACAGCACGCCGATCGGCATGCTGCCGACCTCACGCCGCGAGGCAATCAGCCGAACGCCCAGCAACAGGTAGCAGGCGGAACTGAAGATCAGCAATGCGGACAGAGTGATGTCCAGGTTCATGCAGGCGCACTCGATTTAACCGAATCCCGACAATGATCCTACTGCGGCTAAGCCATTGATTCCCGGAACTGTTTCTCAGCTTTTGCACCCGGATTCGGCCGCAATTGGTCGATATTTCTCAGATTGCTTCGCGCCTGGCCAGCGGCGCGACGATAAGTTGTTGATTCAGGTCTCATATTGACCTGTGCCCGGCATCACATGTGGCACCGACGAATTGCAGCCCTTGATGATCGACGCGCCGTGTATAGGATAAACTCGAAAGAAAAAAGGACTCTCACAATGCCTCTCGAAATCACGTTCACGCTCAGCGACCACGATCTGGAGCGCTTCCAGGCCATCGTAGATACGGCCCGCACGACGGTGCAGGACGACGCAGCCGCACGACAGATCGAAATCGCGGCCGTCGAACTGCTGCAAACGACCCGCAACGACTCGCTGCCGGAGTTCATTGCCGACCGCATGAGCCGGCTCGGTGTCGTCATCGAGATGATCAACGATGAGGAGTGGCAGCTGTCCGACGCTGAGCGGCGCAACGTTTTGAGCGCCCTCGCTTACTTTTGCGATCCCGAGGACCTGATCCCGGATCACATTCCCGGGTTGGGTTTCCTGGACGACGCAATATACGCAGAGATCGTGCTCGACCAGCTGCGCAACGAGATCAGTCTCTACGAGGAGTTCTGCGCCTTTCGCAGCGCGGAAGAGGAGCGTCGCCGGGAGCACGGCGAAGACATCAAGGTCGGCCGCGACGAATGGCTCGCCGACAAGCGCGCCGCCCTGCACGCGAAAATGCGCAAACGCCGGCTCGCCGAAGGCGGCAGCTGGCGCATGCGTCTGTGGTGAGCATTCTGCGCATTCCCATTAAGTAACAACTGCTTATAGCCCTTCTCCTCGCTTTGTGGCGGCGCGTTCGACGCCTTGCCGCAACTCCGCAACTGTTCTCCGGTTCCCAGAAATGACGATTGGTTCCGCTCCACGTTGAACATAATCGTTCAGAATCGGAAAGCTAAAGCCTGTTTGAAAATAAATTTCGTGAGTCCGTTTCCGAAGCCAGCATCGAAGTCGGTTTCCCCGGGGAGATCATTCACAAGGACCGGCAGGTCCCGGTATGCGATCTGGCGCAGCTCCCGTCGGCGATCGCGACAGCCAAGCTACAGCAACTCATCAAGATCAAGAGCGGCATGAAATCATCCGGCTCGACGACGATGGTCGCGCGCCTCACGCATGCCCGCCTGTTCGGCACCGACAGTCCCTATGAAGACCGGACTCCGGACGAGCTGGCTCAGGAAATGCGTCAAATCCGGCAACGCTACCGTAACCAGGACGAGCACTATCTGTTCGAGCAACACCCCGAAGAGCTGCAGTTCGTCATCTACAACCAGGGCGAAGACGTTATCCGCGACGCATCACTTTCGCTGATCATGCCGAATCACGCGGCCTTTTATGTCGCGAGCCGCCTGCCGAAGGTCCTGCAGGATGATCGCTTTGTCGACCGCACGGTCGCGGAGCTGGCCGAGTATCCGTCGGTGTCCCTGTCGGATGACAGCGTGCAGGTCTCCGGCAAGCTCGGAGACATCGCTGGCGGCGAACTGATGGAGGTCTTCTCCGCTCCCCTGCGCATCTGCGCCGGCAGCGATCTGTCAGGCCGGCGCATCGGGGTACAGTACTCGTTGTTTGCGAAGAACCTGCGCGCTCCAGCCCGCGGCAAGCTCAGGCTGCTGTTCTAAGCCCGCGCAGCCGCGCTTCAATCGAACCACTTTGGCACATGGGGCGCCGTATAACGCTCGAACTGCTGTACGAGTCCAGCCGCATCCTCGTCAGCCAGTAACATCCGTCGATTCTCCGCGCGCAGGAATCCCTCGTCCCGTGCGTGGTCGAGATAGCTCAACAAGTGATCGAAATAACCGCGCACATTCAGGATGCCACAAGGTTTGTCGTGAAACCGCAACTGCGCCCAGGTAAGAATCTCGATGATTTCCTCGAGCGTACCGAAACCACCGGGCATCGCGATAAAGCCATCCGACAAAGCCGCCATCATCGTTTTGCGTTCGTGCATCGAGCCGACGACATGCAGTTGTGTCAGACCGTCGTGTGCGATTTCCTTATCAACAAGCATCTGCGGAATGACGCCGTGAACATTGCCGCCGAGTTCCAGCACCTTGTCCGCGATAATTCCCATGATCCCCTTCGCCGCACCGCCGTACACGAGTTCGAGATCATGGCGCACCAGGACATCGGCGAGTTCTTCGGCGGCCTCGGCATAGACGGGCCGGGCACCTTTGTTGGATCCGCAATATACGCAAATTCTGCGCATGGTCGGTGCGGTCAGGCAGTCCGTGCGGGCGGCTTGATACTCTCCACGATACTCGCTATCTCCGGTCTCGTAGCCCGCAACTCCTCGGGAGTCAGCGAATCCAGCTCGTGCGGAAAGACAAGCCACTCGGCCGTCTCGCGAATGAAATAGTCCGGTTCGATTTCCGTCTCATTGCGCTCGGGCTTGTACCACGGGACCGCGACGCGAATATCCTCCGGTGTGTTGCCACGCGCGCGATTTCCCAGCTCATCGATGACGGCTTTGATCGTATTTCCTGTGTCGAATACATCGTCCACGATCAGTAC
>Ga0070727_10004473_pt1 | contig 11936 bp, 9 predicted proteins | sample tdAd472_FD_66722 | JGI IMG/M metagenome (GOLD analysis project Ga0070727, IMG submission 66722) | Marine sediment microbial communities from the Atlantic coast under amendment with organic carbon and nitrate - tdAd47.2 | ecosystem: Environmental > Aquatic > Marine > Coastal > Sediment | place... | reverse complement strand
AGACCCAGGTCACCCAAATTTTAGAAGAGTCGCTGGCCGGGATCGAGGGGATAGATTTCATTACCTCGATCAACCGCCAAGAGGAAAGCCAAGTCACCGTCAATTTCAAACTCAACCGCGACCCCGATGGCGCTGCCGCCGACGTGCGCGACCGGGTGAGCCGGGTACGCGGTAAGATGCCGGCTGAAATTGATGAGCCGGTGATCCAGAAGGTGGAGGCGGATGCTCAACCAATCCTGTATCTGGCCTTTTACTCCGACAGCCATTCGCCGTTGGAAATCTCCGATTACGCCGACCGTTACGTCAAGGATCAGTTGCAGACTCTGCCCGGTGCGGCGGAAGTACGGATTTTCGGTGAACGGCGCTATTCCATGCGCATCTGGTTGGATCCCGAACGTCTAGCAGCCTACAGACTGACGCCCCAGGACGTGGAAAACGCTCTGCGGCGTCAGAACATTGAGGTTCCGGCGGGCCGGATTGAGAGCCGTCAGGCCGAATTTACCGTTTTGTCGGAAACCGATTTGAGGACGCCCGCCCAATTCGAGAGTCTGGTGCTTGATGAGCGGGACGGCTATCTGGTGCGTCTGTCCGATGTGGGCAGGGCCGAATTGGGCCCCTTGGATGAACGGCGGATCGCCCGATTCAAGGGTAATCCCACCGTGGCGCTCGGTGTGGTTAAGCAGGCTACCGCTAATCCGCTGGCGGTGTCCGACGCGGTCCGTGATGTGCTGCCCAGGGTGCGGGCCAATCTTCCCGCCGGCATGCAGGTTCAGGTCGCCTACGACAAATCGCTGTTCATCGAGGAATCCTTGAACAACGTTTTCAAGACCATCGGCGAGGCTGTCATTCTGGTGGCTTTGATCATTTTCATCTTCCTGCGCTCCTTGCGCGCCACCATCGTTCCCTTGGTGACCATCCCGGTGTCGATCATTGGAACTTTCGGTCTGATGGCGTTGTTCGGTTTTTCCATCAATACCCTGACTCTGCTGTCCCTGGTGCTGGCCATCGGACTGGTGGTGGATGATGCTATCGTCATGCTGGAAAACATTTTCCGGCACGTGGAAGAGGGGATGTCGCGGTTGGAAGCGGCCTTCAAGGGGGCGGGTGAGATCGGGTTCGCCGTTATCGCTATGACCCTCACTCTGGCGGCTGTCTACCTGCCCATCGGTTTCATGACCGGCAAAACCGGACGGTTGTTCACCGAGTTCGCCTGGGCCTTGGCGGGGGCGGTTCTGGTGTCCGGCTTCGTAGCGCTGACCCTGTCGCCGATGATGTGTTCGAAACTGCTCAAACATGAGCGCAAGCACGGTGCGGCCTACATGCTGATCGAACGGGCCCTTGACGGATTGACCAATGGGTACCGCAAGGCTTTGCGCACCGCCCTGTCCGCGCCGATGGTTGTGCTGGTCGTCGGTTTGGCGGTGGCGAGCAGCAGTTATTTCCTGTTCACCAACACGCAAAAGGAATTGGCTCCTTACGAAGACCAGGGGACCATCATCGGCATTCTCGTTGCGCCGGAGTCTGCAACAGTGGCCTATACGGATCATTATGCCCGCCAGTTGGAAGCCATCCTGGCTCAGACTGATTCTTTGGAACGTTATTTCGTTGTGGCGGGGTCGCCGACCGTGTCGCGCGGTATCGCATTCGCCGGGCTCAAGCCTTGGAGCGAACGGGATTTCACGTCGGCCCAGGTGCAGCGTGAATTGCAGCCTAAATTTGGCCGAATTCCTGGCGTTCTCGCGTTCCCCGTGCTTCCCGCTCCCTTGGGACAAAGCGTTCGCTCAAAGCCAGTCGAGATGGTGATCATGACCTCGCGCCCCTACGAGGAGCTTCAAGAAATGGTCGAGGGGTTCCTGGCTAAGATTTCCGACGAGCCCAGCCTGATCAACGTGGAAAGCGACCTTAAGATGAACAAGCCGCAAATCCGCGTGACCGTCGACCGAGATAAAATGGCCGACGTGGGCGTGGCGGTGGATAGTCTGGGGCGGACCTTGGAAACCCTGCTTGGGGGCCGTCAGGTCACGCGCTTCAAGCGCGAAGGAAAGCAGTACGACGTTGTGGTGCAGGTCGGCGATCTGGACCGCAACAATCCGGACGATCTACGCCGGATTTACGTGCGTGGCAACCAGGACGAGATGATCGCCCTGTCCAATCTGATGCAGATCGAAGAGGTGGTTGCGCCGCGCGAATTGAACCATTTTAACCAGCTAAGGGCGGCAACTATATCGGCCACTCTGGCGCCCGGACACACCCTGGGCGAAGCCTTGGACGTTCTGGAAAAGGCGGCCAAGGACTACCTGCCGCAAACCGCACAGGTCGATTATGCCGGGCAGTCGCGGGAGTTCAAGTCGTCGAGTGCCGATATTTACGTGACCTTCCTGCTGGCTCTGGTCTTCATTTATCTGGTTCTGGCCGCGCAGTTTGAAAGCTTCATTGACCCGTTTATCATCATGCTGACCGTTCCCCTGTCGATCGCTGGGGGACTGTTGGCGCTCTACCTGTCGGGGGGCACCATCAATATCTACAGTCAGGTCGGATTAGTGACGCTGATCGGGTTGATCACAAAACACGGCATTCTGATCGTAGAGTTCTCCAACCAGAACCGGGCCAAGGGCATGGCGCTTCTCGATGCGGTGATTGAGGGGGCGGTGATCCGTCTACGACCGATCCTTATGACCACAGGCGCTATGGTCTTGGGGGCGGTGCCGCTGGCCATTGCCTCGGGAGCCGGGGCTGAGGCCCGCCAGGATATTGGCTGGGTGATCGTCGGCGGTCTTTTGGTGGGAACCTTCTTCACCTTGTTCGTTATTCCGACGGTTTATCTGCTGATCCGCAACAAATTGGCGAAAAGCGGTGCGGTTGCTTCCGTCCCTGCGGAGTGAGGATATCTGAAGACCTGCAATCGAGTGTTGTGATGGAGAAAAACAAGCCGTCCTATCTTGGAGGTCTAGGCCGAATCGGTTGCCGCGCATGTGCGGGTTATGGTGGAGAATTAGGTTTATCGTGAAGGAAAAACTTTTCCGCTGGAGCCTGATCGCCATCGCCCTGACGATTGTCGGGGTTACGGTTTATCTCTATACGCTGGGCATGTGGCTGGAAGCGCTCTCCTTTTCGGGGGTGACCAGCGTCATCCTGTGGTTCATGATTCGGATTATTGAAAAAGCGCGCTGATCTGGCCCCACTACAGTTCTCCCGGCATTTCTGAAAAGAAATTTAGTCAACGGGCCGGGAGTGTGAAATATGACGCTTTCGCAACATAATTACCCGCCCTTTCCCTTGTGTTGCAGGCCTTGCGGGCCTACACTCCGGGCCGTTTTTCCTGGGTAGACCGTTTGGGTTTTGAATTATGGCTGACAGCATTCCATCCGATATCGCCGCCATGAGTTTCGAGGACGCCTTGGCCGAACTTGAAACCATTGTGCGCGGACTTGAAAGCGGACAAAGCAAACTTGATGACGCTATCTCAGCTTACACACGGGGCGCCTTTTTGAAGCAGCACTGCGAAAAAAAGTTGAAGGAAGCGAAAGCCAAGGTCGATAAAATCACCCTCTCGGCCAACGGTGAGATCGCCGCCGAACCGGTAGGGATGGAATAAAATCAGTGGCGGATTTAAAGCAGGCATTGGCCGACACGGCGGCTGCGGTTGAAGACGCGCTGGTTACCCTGATCCCGGAAACCGAAGACCTGGAGAATAAGGTCGTTCAGGCGATGCGGTATGCCTGCCTCAACGGTGGCAAACGGATCAGACCGTTTTTGGTAATGGAAAGCGCGAAACTATTTGGTGTCGCCGAAAACAGCGCGCTGAGAGTCGCGGCTGCCATTGAAATGGTCCATTGCTATTCGCTGGTGCACGATGACTTGCCAGCCATGGACGACGACGATTTAAGACGCGGGCAGCCGACCTGTCATATCAAGTTTGACGAGGCAACCGCCATCCTGGCCGGGGACGCGCTGCTGACGCAGGCGTTTGAGGTGTTGGCCAATTCGTCAACTCATGCAGACCCCAAGGTTTGTTGTGAGCTGGTGATGGCGCTTGCGCAGGCGTCAGGACGTCACGGCATGGTTGGCGGCCAGATGATCGATCTGGAAGCTGATGGCAAAGAATTCGGTATGCCGGAAATTACCCGTTTGCAGCGGCTGAAAACCGGATGCCTGATCAGTTTTTCAAGCGAGGCTGGGGCGATCCTCGGTAAAGCGCCATTGCCCATGCGGCATGCCTTGCAGAACTACGCCCACGACCTGGGACTGGCATTCCAAATCGCCGACGATTTGCTGGATGTTGAAGGCGATGAAGAAAAGGTCGGAAAAAAACTCGGAAAAGACGCCGGTCAAGGCAAAGCGACTTTTGTTTCGCTATTAGGGGTGGAAAGAGCCCGTGAACAGGCCGACCTTTTGGCCGATCAAGCGGGAAGACACCTTGATATTTTTGAAGAAAAAGCCGACCTTCTAAAGGCTTTGGCGCGTTACGTGGTCGAAAGAACGGCTTAGACGACGCCAAGACGGGGATGAAAACGTGAGTGAGACCGAAAATAAAACGCCGCTTTTGGACGTGATAAGCAGTCCGCAAGACGTCCGCGCGTTGGAAGAAAAACAACTGCCGCTGTTGGTCGACGAATTGCGCGAAGAAGTTATTCGCACCGTGTCGATTACCGGCGGTCATTTTGCTTCCAGCTTAGGCGTTGTCGAGCTGACGGTGGCTCTGCATCACGTTTTCAACACGCCTGAAGACAGGTTGATTTGGGACGTTGGTCATCAGGCCTATCCGCACAAAATTTTGACCGGACGGCGCGACCGTATTCTGACATTGCGCAAGGGCGGAGGTCTGTCGGGTTTTACCAAGCGCGACGAAAGCGAATACGACCCGTTTGGCACCGGCCATAGCTCGACCTCTATCTCCGCCGGTCTCGGCATGGCCGAGGCGTCCCGTTTGGCGGGCAAGGACAACCACGTCATTGCCGTCATCGGCGATGGTGCGATGAGCGCTGGCATGGCCTACGAGGCGATGAATAATGCCGGTGACATGGATGCGCGCCTCACCGTGATTTTGAACGATAACGATATGTCGATCGCCACGCCGGTCGGTGCGATGAGCACCTATTTGTCGAAGCTGATTTCCGGCAAGACTTACCTGTCGCTGCGCTCAATGGCGCAGGAAGTCGCCAAGAAATTCCCGCGGCAGTTGGAAGAAGCGGCAAAGCGCGCCGAGGAGTACGCCCGTGGCATTGTGGCGGGCGGCACGCTGTTTGAAGAATTGGGCTTTTATTATGTCGGTCCCATCGACGGTCACAACCTGGAACACCTGCTGCCGGTCCTCAAGAATATCCGTGATCACGGCGATCCGACGCCGGTATTGCTGCACGTAAAGACGAAAAAAGGGCAGGGCTATGCACCTGCCGAAGAAGCGCCGGATAAATACCACGGGGTCAGCAAGTTCAATATCATAACTGGCGAGCAGGTGAAGACGAAAGCCAATGCGCCGAGTTATACCAGCGTATTTGCCAAAGCCTTAATCGATGAAGCGTCGCGCGACGACAAGATCGTCGGCATTACAGCCGCCATGCCGTCCGGTACGGGGCTCGATAAGTTTGCCGAACTTTATCCCGAGCGGTGCTACGACGTGGGGATTGCCGAACAGCATGCCGTGACCTTTGCCGCCGGGATGGCCTGTGAAGGCTACAAGCCGTTTACCGCCATCTATTCCACCTTCTTGCAGCGCGCCTATGACCAGGTGGTGCACGATGTGGTTTTGCAAAAACTTCCGGTCCGTTTTGCCATTGATAGGGCCGGTTTTGTCGGTGCCGATGGGCCGACCCATGCGGGAAGTTTCGATGTCGGCTATTTAGCCAACCTACCGGGGATGGTGCTGATGGCGGCAGCCGATGAGGCTGAATTGTTCCATATGGTCGCAACGGCAGCGGCTTATGACGAAGGGCCCAGCGCCTTCCGTTATCCGCGCGGCGAGGGTGTCGGAATCGACCTGCCGGAGCAGGGGAAGGTTCTTGAGCTTGGTAAAGGCCGGGTGTTGCGTGAAGGTTCTTCCGTCGCGTTGCTGTCTTTTGGCACCCGCCTTCAGGAGTGCCTTTCCGCAGCTGATCAGTTAGCCGGGCACGGCTTTACGGCAACTGTGGCCGATGCCCGATTTGCCAAGCCTCTTGATGTCGAGCTGATCAAACGTTTGGCCGCAGAGCATGAGGTCCTCGTAACCATCGAGGAGGGGGCAAGCGGCGGTTTCGCCACCCAGGTCATGCATGCCCTTGTCCAGACCGGACTGCTGGATGGCGGTGTTAAATTCCGGCCCATGGTGATGAGCGACAAATTCCTTCAGCACGACGATATGACCAAACAATACGCCCAGGCCGGCCTCGATGCCGCCGGTATCGTTGGGACGGTTCTTGCGGCTCTCGGTAAGGAAGATTTGGTCGAAACTCCGGCCAGCGCTTAAAGCCCCCATGTCCAAACAAGTAAAAATGCGTCTCGACCAATTGCTGGTCGAGCGCGGGCTCGTGGAAAGCCGCAGTAAGGCTCAGGCCTTGGTCATGGCGGGTAAGGTCTATTCGGAAACCAAACGCCTGGATAAGGCGGGCCAACAAGTACCGGAAGACATCGCTCTGGAGATCAAGGGGCAGGAACACCCTTGGGTGTCGCGGGGCGGGCTCAAGCTGGTTAAAGGGCTGGAGGTTTTCGGAATCGATCCGGCGGGCAAGGTTTGTCTCGATGTCGGTGCTTCCACCGGCGGCTTCACCGACGTTTTGCTGACCCACGGAGCCGCCAAGGTCTATGCGGTTGATGTGGGGCAAGGTCAGCTTGCCTGGAAACTGCGCCAGGATGAGCGGGTCGTTGTCTTGGAAAAAACCAATGCCCGTTACCTGGACAACGAGCAAATTCCGGAACCTATCGATCTGATCGTGTGTGACGCCAGTTTTATCGGATTACGCACGGTTCTTCCGGCGCCTTTGACACTTGCCGCTCCGGGGGCTGGGCTGGTTGCTCTTATCAAACCTCAATTTGAGGTCGGGAAGGAGCGGGTCGGCAAGAAAGGCGTTGTCCGTGAGACGGCCTTGCATGATGAAGTCTGTGAAACGATCCGTTCCTGGCTTGCAAGCGTGAATGGTTGGACGGTACTCGGGGTCGCCGAAAGTCCGATCACCGGACCCGAGGGCAACAAAGAGTTCCTGATTGGTGGCCGATTCGAAGGGTAAGGCCTGCTCGCCATGGTGGTTTCGTTGAATTCACTTTTCCTAAAGTAGAGGCTTCCCCTAAACCATTTCCTCGTCTAGTATCCATGCTGCACCAGCGAAATGGAGTGTGGCGTGGGTCGACCAGAGGGTAAGCCAAAGCAACTAAAAACGTCAGAGGTAGTGCCGTTGCCGACAGCGGGACAGACCATCCAGGATCATGCCGTGAGGAACCTGACCCACGAACTCCGGACGGCTCTCAGTGTCATTATCGGCTTTTCGGAAACGATGCGGGGCGAACTTTACGGGCCGCTCGACAACGAACGCTATAAGGATTACGCCGAGGGCATCTATTATTCCGGTCGGCACCTTCTCGACCTGCTCAACGGATATACCGATTTTACCGCCTTGCTCGAAGGGCATCTCGAGCTGCGGGACGGCGAGGCGAACATTAATTTCTCGGTTGGCCGGATCATTCGAAATTTCACGCCTCGTGCGGAAAAAAACGGCGTCAAAATTTCCTGGCAAGAACTTGAAGAAGACCTCACCCTGATCATTGATCGTGTGCGTTTCAAACAAGTGGTGTCATCGGTTTTATTTCATGCCATCCAACGAGTCCCGAATAATGGAGAAATCGGCGTTCGTGCGAAACTCAACGATGGCGGATTGGCAATCAAGATACGTCACAGTGGAGCGGCGATGACCGAAGCTGAGATGAAGAGCGCCCTTAGTCAGCCGATTTCGACGGCCCCCAATTGGCTCTATCGCCGGGAGGAGAGCGCCGGGCTCGGTCTCTACATGGCGAAACAGATGACCGAGGCGTTGGGTGGGCGGTTTGCCATTGCCGGAAAACCCGGAAAGGGTACGATGGTCACTCTGTCCTTTCCGCCCGAAAAAGTGAGAATCTAAATTTAAGGCTCGTCTTCGGGGGCAACGGGAGTAAAAGCTTCCGTTACTAGGCTATCCAAGCTCCGCGGTTTGTTGTCTGCCGTATTGATGTAGACCCAGTTGGTTTCGGCGTTAGCCAACAGTTTTTGGTCAGTCTTGCGGATAAACTTGTACTTGCGTCGTGACGTGACTTTCTTGAAATCGGAAATCCAGGTAACCGCCTCGATTTCGTCTCCTTCAAATGCGGGCGACCGATAGTCCACATGGTGACTGCGAACGACCCATGCCGACCGGTTTTCTTCGTATGCCTTGCGGGTTAGGCCGACAGCATTTGAATGAAGCGTCGCGACATCCTGCATCCATTGAACGTAGACCACGTTATTGACATGGTCGTTGTCGTCGATGGCGCCCTTGGGAACGGTGAAGTTGTGGCGAAAAATGAGCATGGTTTTCCTTGATACTGCGCTGCTGTGTGAGCCTACCAAGGGGCTTTGCTGTCCCAAAGGACATTCTTTTTACTTCGCGTTAGCGTTGATTATGTTCCCTGTTTCTTCTATAAGAGCGGCAAATTAAATTAAGATAAATACAAAAAACAACATCGTTAACAGAACGCGAGCGTTATGAGATCTACTGGTGGTGGGACTGCTTCCCTATCAATGGGGCAGTTTATTTTGGTGCTTTCCCTCGTCGTCACCCTGCTTTCGGTTGGCGTGGTCGTTTTTCTTTCAAAATATGTTGAAGAAAAAGCGATCAGCGATATTGCTCTTAAAGAAGGACGGCAGACGTCGCAGTTGGTTTTCCAAGGCCTCTACTCCGTCATGGAACGCGGGTGGACCAAGGAAGATATTCTAAAAACCGTCGAACGTCTCAATGCGAGCTTGCCGGGTTTGAATATCAAGGTGTTTCGTGGTCCCCCGGTGATTCGGGAATTTGGCGATATTCCCGTTGAAAAGGCACTAAGGGAGCACGACCCGGTTATTCGAAAAGCGCTGAGCGACGGTAAAGAATCGATGCTGCTGGGCGATAAGGCCATCCGTTATCTCTATCCCATGGCGGTGGAGAAAAAATGCCAAAGGTGTCATGACGCCCAAGTTGGTGAAATCAACGGCGTCATCGATATCACCTATCCGGTGGAAGATTTAAAAGTTTCGCTGGGCTTCGTCATGAAGACCTTGGTCGGGACTTTCGCCGTCTTTCTCTTTGCTATTTTTGTTATTCTCTACTTCAAGCTGCGGTACTTTATCGCCCGACCGGTCAAGGAATTGGTCGCCGTCATGCAGGAAATCATTGCTGACGCCAATTTGAACCGGCGCGTCGAGGGGCGCCGCCTGCGTATCCGGGAATTGTCCAATCTGAGTGACTACTTCAACCGGCTGCTGACGACCATTCAGGAATATCAGCAGCAGCTCGAGGAGCTGACGTCGCGCGACCCGCTGACTAAGCTCTATAATCGTCGTAGCTTTGAAAAGTTCGTCGGAAGTGAAATCAGCCGGTCAAAACGGCACGGTCATGAATTCGCGGTTCTCTATTTCGATATCGATAGCTTCAAGCATATAAACGATAGCTACGGCCACCCCATTGGCGATTTGCTGCTTAAAGAGGTTGGTTTGTTGATGGCTCAGGAGTTGCGTAAAACCGACGTTCTGGCGCGGATCAGCGGTGACGAGTTCGCTATTCTCCTACCGGAAACCAGCATGAAAGGGGCGATCGACGTTGCTGAAAAAATTAGAACGACCATTAATAGTGAAAGCTTCCAATTGCCGGAAGGGTCGACGCGCGCACAAGTGAGTGCGGGGATCGCATTTTTCCCTGAGAATGGAGAAACGGTCGACAAACTGTCCATCGCCATGGAAGTGGCGATGTATAAGGCTAAAAGGCTTGGAAAAAACCGGATTTCAACCATTGAGGAATCGGAAGAAGAAGCGCTTCGTGAAACAATGAGCCAGGGGCGGGCTTTGCGCTTGGCTATCGATGAAGATCGCGTCGAGCCGTTTTTCCAACCCATTGTCGAAACCCATTCCGGTAAAACCTTTGCATACGAGGTGCTGGCCCGCATTCGCGAAGACAACGACCATGTTCCCGCTGGGAAATTTATCGAGGCCGCGGAAGAACTGGGGCTTTCCAACGAAATCGACGATCATATCTTTGCCAAGGGCCTGAAGGCTTTTGCCGAGATGAACAATCCGAATGCCAAGATTTTCTTCAACCTGTCACCGAAACGGATTGCCGACAAAGACAGGATGAACGGTATCTCGGATCAGGTTCGCCGGTTTGGTATAAGGCCGGATCAGGTGATTTTAGAAATTACCGAACGCGAGGCCTTGCCGAATATTGGGCAATTGATCGAGTTGGTCGACCGGATCCGGAGCGAAGGCTTTGCTTTTGCGATCGATGATTTTGGCAGTGGTTTTTCTTCATTTATCTATCTCAAGTACCTGACAGTTGACTACGTGAAGATTGAAGGCAGTTTCGTCCGCCATGCGGCAAACGACGAAAAAGACTGCATTATGGTTAGGCACATCCACAATATGGCGAACGAATTCGGCCTGAAAACGATTGGCGAATTCGTTGAGGATGAGGCGGCACTTGAGGTCTTGAAAGAAATCGGCGTCGACTTCTGTCAAGGCTACCATTTAGGGCGGCCGCAGCGGGCGATGGCGGCAGAGTAGGAAAGCCTAGGTTAGGCTTGCGGATTGCGGATCGCCTGGGCCGGACTTTCCATGCCGTCAATGACCACCCGTTCGTCGGACACCTTGGCGCGCCCTTCGGCGACCAGCTTTAATGCCAGCGGATAAATCTTGTGCTCTTCCGCCAGCACTCGTTTGGCAAGGTCGTCCGGAGTGTCGTTGCTATGAACGGGAACGGCGGCTTGGATGATGATCGGGCCGTCGTCCATGGCCGGCCGGACGAAGTGAACCGTGCAGCCGGAAAAGCGTGCTCCGAACTCGATAACGCGCTCGTGGATGTGGAGTCCCTTAAACGCCGGGAGTAAGGATGGGTGGATGTTGATCAGGCGGTCAGTCCATCGATTGACAAAGCCATCGGTCAGCAATCGCATGAAACCAGCCAGACAAATGAACTCGGCACCGGATTGTTCAATTGTTGCCTGAAGCGCCGCTTCGAAAGACTCGCGCCCGTCGAAATCCTTGTGATTGACGACCTGAGTTTTAATGCCGGCCTTCTGGGCCCGCTCCAAACCGTAGGCGCCGGGAACGTTCGAAATCACCTGAACGATGGTTGCCGGATAATCGGGGGCGGCGCTGGCGTCGATGAGAGCCTGGAGGTTCGATCCGCTTCCCGAGACCAGAACGCTGACTTTCAGCTTTTCCATCGATCGAGGCCTTTCAAAGCCACTTGAGGTTCGTCGCCGGTCCGGCCTTCCACCGTTCCGATGCGGGAAACCGTTTCGCCGTATTCCTGTAAAACAGCCTGAACGGCTTCCGCTCTATCGCTTTCTACCGCAATGACCATGCCGAGCCCGCAATTAAAGGTTCGGGCCATTTCCTCGGCAGCGACGTTGCCTTCCTTCATCAGCCATTGAAAGACGGGGGGGAGGTCCCAGGCTGCGCAGTCGATTGCGACCTTTACCGTGGTTGGGAGAACCCGCGGGATGTTTTCGTAAAGTCCGCCACCGGTGATGTGGGAAAATGCTTTAATCCCACCGCTCTTGTGCGCGGCCAAACAACTTTTCACGTAGATGCGGGTTGGAGCGAGCAGGGCTTCGCCCAGTTTCTTATCGGCATCGAATGGCGCTGGATCGCTGTAGGCAACACCCGAGGTTTCAACGATCTTGCGGACGAGCGAGTAACCGTTCGAGTGAATGCCGCTCGAAGCCAGCCCCAACAAGACGTCGCCCGGCGCTGCCGTATCGCC
>Ga0070727_10004472_pt1 | contig 11937 bp, 12 predicted proteins | sample tdAd472_FD_66722 | JGI IMG/M metagenome (GOLD analysis project Ga0070727, IMG submission 66722) | Marine sediment microbial communities from the Atlantic coast under amendment with organic carbon and nitrate - tdAd47.2 | ecosystem: Environmental > Aquatic > Marine > Coastal > Sediment | place... | reverse complement strand
CCATCATCAGCGAGAGGCGCCCGCCATAGAGCAGCCGGCTCAACATGTCGCGGCCGAGCTCGTCGGCGCCGAGCGGATAGCCCTCGGTTCCGATCGGCTTCAGGCGCTTGATCATGCTCGTCTTGAAGGGATCGGCCGGCGCGAGCACGTCGGCGAAGACCGCCGAGAGCAGGATCAGGATCAGGATGCCGGCGAAGACGAGGGTGACGGGATCGCGCAGCAGGCTGTCGCGCACGGTCGACCAGTAGGAGCGGGACTTGGCCGCGACCTGGGTCGTGTCGATGGCCTCGGCGGATGCGGCGTCGACCGCGGGGGAGGGGGCGTTCGGCATGGTCGTCGATGCTCCCTTCGGCTCAACTGCGCGCCATGCGCGGGTCGATCAGCGACTGCGTGATGTCGACGAGGAGGTTCATGAAGACGAAGAACATCGCCAGCACCAGGATCACGCCCTGGAGCAGCGGGATGTCCCGCCGGAAGATGGCGTCGTTCAGCAGGAAGCCGGTGCCGGGCCAGGAGAACACCGTCTCGACCAGGATCGAGCCGCCAAGGAGGTAGCCGATCTGGAGGCCGGCGACGGCGAGCACGGTCGGCGCGGCGTTGCTGACGACGTGGAGGAAGATGCGCCGGCTCCGCAGGCCCTTGGCCTCCAGCGTCTGCACGAACTCCATCGTCAGGATCTCCGCGACGGTGGCGCGGACGGAGCGGGTGATGATGCCGATCGGAATGACGGAGAGCGTGATGACCGGCAGGACGAGGTGGCGCATGTGCTCCGCGTCCCAGGCCCATTCCTTCGAGCCGCCGGGGCCCATGCCCATCGCGGGCAGCATGTTCATTTCGACGGAGAAGACGATGACCAGCACCAGGCCGAGCCAGTAGTGAGGCACGCTGACGCCGGCGATGGCGAAGCCGGTCGCGAGCTTGTCGATCCAAGAGCCCTGGAAGTAGCCGGCGACGGCCCCGATCAGGCAGCCCAGGGTCATGCCGATCAGGATGGCGCCGACGGCGAGGACGAGGGTGTTGACGACGCCGCCGGCGATGGCCTCGGCGACCGGGCGCCCCGTCGCGAAGGAGATGCCGAAATCGCCTTCGACCGCGCGGGCGAGCCATTTCAGATACTGGATCGGAATCGGCTGGTCGAAGCCGTAGGCCTTGATCAGAAGCTCGACCGTCTCTTTCGGCGCGTCCGGCGGGACGACCGCGTTCAGCGGGTCGCCGGGCGCGATGTGGACGAGGCCGAAGATGATGATGGTGACGCCGAGCGCGATCGGAATGACGTAGAGCACGCGTCGGGCGATGTAGGCGAACATGGCTTGGCCTTGGCGGGGGACGGGCTGGCGGAAGACGGCGCCCCGGGCGGCGGCGCGGACATGCCGCCGCCCGGAAGACGCGCCAGTCCGGCTACTCCATGTAGACGGGCGTCAGGGACTGGAACCAGTTGCGCGACTGGACGTAGCCCTTGACCTTCGGCGACATGGCGCGCGGCGCCACGTCGTGGACGACCCAGATGAAGGCCGCATCGTCGACCTCACGGGCATGCACCTTGGCCAGCACCTTGTCCCGCTCGACGGGATCGAAGGTGGACGAGGCCATGTTCAGGAGTTTGTCCATCTCGGGGTCGTTGTAGAAGCCCCAGTTGACGCCCTTCGGCGCGTGCAGGTCGCTGCGCAAGAAGCGGGTGAACGCGCTGTACGGGTCCTGGGTGGTGTAGCTGACGTTGATGACGCCGGCGCCCATCGCCTGCGGCGACTTCGCGCCGCCGCGCCACAGGTCGATCAGCGCGTTCCACTCCGTCACCTCGAACTCGATGTCGATGCCGACTTCCTTGAGGTTCTGCTGCATGTACTCGTTCATCGGCAGCGGCAGCATCTGGCCGGAGCCGCTGGCGGAGATCAGCGCCTTCACCTTGACGGGATTGTCGACGCTGAAGCCGGCCTCCTTCAGGAGGGCCTTCGCCGCCTCGGGATCGTATTTGATCTCGAATGTCGGCTCGCCGTACCAGGGATCGTCCGGCGTGACGTGGCCGGACGCCGGGATGGCGTAGCCGCCGAGCAGCGCCTTGATGCCCTCGCGGTCGATGGCGAGGTTGGCCGCCTTGCGGACCCGGATGTCGTTCCAGGGCGAGCCCTCGACGCGGCTGAGGTGCCAGGACCAGACGTGGGGATAGACCTCTGAGACGATCTTGAAGCCCTGGGATTCGATGCGCGGGATCGCGTCGGGCGCCGGCGCCTCGATCCAGTCCACCTGGCCCGAAAGCAGGGCGGCGGTGCGGGCGTTCGGGTCCGGGATCGGGATCGTGATCACCTTGTCGAGCTTCGGCACGAGATCCTTGTTCCAATGCGCCTTGAAGGGCGTGAACTCGGCGCTTTCGCGCGGGCTCAGGGACTCGAGCTTCCAGGGGCCGGTGCCCGAAGGCGTCTTGGCGAACTCGTTCCAGTCCTTGCCGGTCTTCTCCCACTGGGTCGGGCTGGCGATGAGGATGTAGCAGAGCTGGTACGGTACGAAGGAACTCGGCTCGTGGGTCGTGAACTCGACCGTGTAGTCGTCGATCTTGCGGTAGCTCTTGATCGACGGGATGCGGAAGTTCACCAGCGAGCCCTGGCGGGCGCTGAACTGGGGCGAGTCCTTGTCGAGCAGCTTGTCGAAGTTGAAGATGACCGCGTCGGCGTTGAACTCCGAGCCGTCATGGAAGACGACGCCCTTGCGCAGGTGGAAGATCCACTTCGTCGGATCGTCTTTGCTGACCTCCCAGCTCTCGGCGAGGCCGGGAACGAGGCCGGACGCCTTGCCGGTCGAACTCAGGTCCCAATTGATCAGCGCGTCGTAGAGCATGATGCCCATGAAGCGGAAGCCTTCGAAGCCCTGGTCGGGCTGGCCGAAGGACACCGGAATGTCGGCGAGCGTCATGCCGAGCCTGAGCGTGCCCTGGGCCGCCGCCTTTGGCGCGAGCCCGGGCGACAGGCTGAGCGCGGTGAGCGCCGCCCCCCCGAGCGCAGCGACGGCTGCGCGCTTGAAAGATTTATGATGGAACATGCCTTGGCCTCCTCCGTTAAGGAATCGGAAGGGTCAAAGCAAAGCCTGTGCCACAGGATGCCTCTGAGCGGTCCAGGGACGGTTTCGCCCGACCCGCCCCAGGAGTTTGCTGGATTTTCAGCTCGAACCGAATGCGCCCAATTTTGATGCAGTGCACAACAATTGCGCCTCAGCCGAATGGAATGCCAATTTCTTGACCATACGCCCCGTGGCGCATCGACGGCGCCGGCGGCGTCCGGCGGCGTCCGGCGGCGCATCGCGGGCCGGCGGTCGGACCAGGCCGGGCTGGCGCCGAACTTGCTGCCGCAGGACGCGACGATAGATTGGGATCGGAAGGAGACGCGCGATGGCGACGGTGAATGCGGAGCGGCTGCTCGGCGACCTCTACAGGCTCAGGGAGTTCGGCGCATATAAGACCGGCGTCCACCGACCGACCTTCTCCGAGATCGACATGGCGTCGCGCCGCTGGCTCGTGGAGCGGATGGGCGAGGCCGGCCTTGCGGCGGAGATCGACGGCATCGGCGACATCGTCGGCCGCTCGCCGGCGCCCGGCCCGAAACTCCTGATCGGCAGCCATTCGGAGAGCCAGAACCATGCCGGCTGGCTCGACGGCGCGCTCGGCGTGATCTACGGGCTGGAGATCGCTCGCGCCGTGGCGGAGGATCCAGAACTCGCCGGCTGCGGCGTCGACGCCGCCGTCTGGGCGGACGAGGAGGGGCATTTCCGCTCGATGATCGGCAGCCGCTCCTTCATCGGCGACCTCGACGACGCGGAGATCGACGAGCTTCGCAACCAGTATGACGGCACGCCGCTCCGCGCGGCGCTCGAAGCGGCCGGCCTCGCCGGGCGGCCGCGCACCCGGATCGAGCCGGGCCGGCATATCGGCTTCCTGGAAGCGCATATCGAGCAGGGCGACAGCCTGGAGGCGACGGGCCTGAAGATCGGCGTCGTCACCAGCATCGTCGCGATCTGGCAGTACCGCATCGTCGCGGAGGGCGTGCAGAACCATGCCGGCACGACGCGGATGGCGATCCGGAAGGACGTCGGCCTGGCGCTCGCCAAGTTGGCCGTCTCGCTGGACGCGACCTTCGCCGAGATCGCGGCCGAACGCTCGGTCTGGACGGTCGGCGACATCAAGCTGGAGCCGGGCGCCGGCAGCATCATCCCCGGTCGCGGCGAGATGCTGTTCCAGTTCCGGGACGTCGATCCCGCCCAGCTCGACCGGTTCGAGGCGGCGCTGGCCTCCCTCGTCGCCGCGGCGAACGAGGACGGGCCCTGCGCGATCCGCCTGGAGACCGTCTTCAAGACCCAGCCGCGGCCGATGGCGGAGCGGATGCAGGCGGCGCTGGAGGCGGGCGCGGAAGCGCACGCCCCTGGCCTCCATGTCCGCATGCCGAGCGGCGCCGGCCACGACGCCCAGATCCTGTCGGAGGTCATGCCCGCCGGCATGCTCTTCGTGCCGAGCATCGGCGGGATCAGCCACCACTGGACCGAGAACACGTCCGACGAGGACATCGTGCTGGGCGCCCGGGCGATGGCGACGGCGGCCGCGATCCTGCTGAAGGCGGCGCGGGACGGCTAGGCGGCGTTGGGCGCCATCCTGCCGTTCGGCTAAGCTGAAAGCCCGGAGGGAAGCGGAGGCGGACGGATGCTGGAAGGGTCCTGCCATTGCGGCGCGGTGCGCTGGGAGTTCGACGGCGAGCCGGAGTCGGCGACGGCGTGCAACTGCACCATATGCCGGCGCTACGGCGTTCTGTGGGCCTACGGGCATGAGGGCGACGGCGTTCGCGTGTCCGGGTCCACCAGCGTCTACGCCTGGGCCGGAAAGCGCCTCGGCTTCCATTTCTGCCCGGACTGCGGCTGCATCGCGTATTGGCGCGCCATCGCGCCCGCGCAGGACGGCCGCCGTCGCATCGGCGTGAATCTCAGGCTCGCGGAGCCGGAAGCCGTGGGCGCCATCGCCGTCCGCCATCTCGACGGCCTCGGCAGGTTCGAGGCGCTGCCGAACGACGGCCGCTGCGTCGCCGACATGTGGTTCTGATTCGCGACGGCGCTTGAGCGCGAGCGGCGGGCCGGCGCACACTTCCGGCTCCTGACCGGAACCGGAGTTCCCGCCCCATGCCGGACGCGCTCGGCCATCGCATGAAGTTCGGCGTGATCGCGCCCTCGACCAACACGATCGTGCAGCCGGAATTCGGCTGGATGGCGCCCGACGGCGTCACCAATCATTTCGGACGCATCCACATCCCCGACGATCCGCTGGGCTCCGACGCCGACTTCGAGGCGCTGATGGTCCGCATCCGCGGCGAACTGATGCAGGCGGTCGACCGGGTGATGACCGCCCGGCCGGGCGCGATGATCATGGGCATGTCGTCCGAGACGTTCTGGGGCGGGCTCGAAGGCTCGATCGAACTGAAGGCGAAGCTGACCGAACGGGCGGGCGGCCTGCCCGTCGCCATGGGCTCCGACGCGGCGCAGGCGGCGCTCGGCTGCTACGGGGACGTGAAGCGCATCGCCGTCGTCACGCCCTACATGCCTGTCGGCGACGGCGAGGTGCGGCGCTTCTTCACGGACTGCGGCTTCGAGGTCATGGCGATCGAAGGGCTGAAATGCGGCAGCCCGACCGCCATCGCCCATGTCGACGCGAAGACGCTCAGGGATGCGGTCCTGAAGGTCGACGATCCCCAGGTCGAGGCGATTCTCCAGGTCGGCACCAACCTCGCCTTTGCCAGGATCGCGCCGATGGCGGAGTTCTGGCTGGACAAGCCGGTGCTCGCGATCAACACGGCGACCTACTGGCATGCGCTCCGCATGAACGGCATCGAAGATCGCGTGCGCGGCTTCGGCTCGCTGCTCGAAGACTACTGAACGCCTGCGGACTTGCCGCGCTCGGCGAAGCGCTGGAAAATTTCGCCTTCAGTCAGGCGCGTCCGGGGCCCCCGTCATGTCCGAGCTTCCCATCGTCATCGCCGGCGGCGGCATCGGCGGCTTCGCGGCCGCGCTGGCGCTCGCCCGGAAGGGCCGCGCCGTCAGGCTGATCGAACAGGCGGACGACTTCAGCGAGGTCGGCGCCGGCATCCAGCTCGGCCCCAACATCATGCGCATGTTCGACGCGCTCGGCGTGACAGAGGCGATCCGCGCCGCGGCCGTCTATCCGGACATGCTGCTGATGCGGGATGGGCTCTCCGGCGCGCATCTGGCGGAGATCCCGCTCGGCCCCGATTTCGAAGCGGCGTTCGGCCGCCGCTACGGCGTCATCTTCCGCCCGGACCTCCATAACGCGCTGATCCAGGCGGCCAAGGCATCGCCGCTCGTGGAGACGACGACCGGCGTCAAAGTCGCCTGCTACGTGAAGGACGGCGACAGGGTCCGCGTCGAGACGGAGGGCGGCGGCGAGGTCGTCGGCTGCGGGCTGATCGGGGCGGACGGCCTCTGGTCCGCCGTCCGCGCCCAGCTCGTCGGCGACGGCGGCCCCCGAGTCTCCGGCCACATCGCCTATCGCGCCGTCCTGCCGATCGACCAGGTCCCGCCGCACATGGGCACGCATCGCGTCACGCTCTGGGCCGGGCCGAAGACCCATCTCGTGACATATCCCTTGAGGCGCGGCGAGATCTTCAACATCGTCGCGGTCTTCCACTCCGACCGCTACGAGCAAGGCTGGGACGTCTATGGCGACCCGGAGGAGCTCTACGACCGCTTCGGCCGGCAGCACGCGGATGTGCGCGCCATGATCGACCGGATCGAGAGCTGGCGGATGTGGGTGCTCTGCGACCGGGAGCCGATTTCGGACTGGACGGACGGCCGCGTCACGCTTCTGGGCGACGCCGCCCATCCGACGCTGCAATACATGGCCCAGGGCGCCAACATGGCCGTCGAGGACGCCGTCTGCCTCGCGCACCTGGTCGGCGCCTGCAAGGGCGACATCGCCGCCGCGTTCGCCGAATACCCGAAGCGGCGCTATCTCAGGACCGCGCGGGTGCAGCTCACTTCGCGCTTCTATGGCGACGTCTTCCATGCCGAGGGCGCCGCGCGCGAGTTGCGGAACACGCTGCTGCCCCGGCGCACGCCCGAGCAGGCCTATCAGGGCATGGCCTGGCTCTATGGCGGCATCGACGACCAGGGCGGCCAGATCATATGACGCGTTATGCGTGAGGAAGGAGCGAACATGCCGAAGTCGAAAGTCGTGCAGCCGGACGCGGGCCGGAGCTTCTGGCAGCCCGTCCCCGCCAACGGCCATGTCGAGGTCAAGATCGAGGGCGGCGCCGACGGCATGGCGAACTTCGACTGCGGCGTCCAGGAAGTGGCGCCCGGCTCTTATGTCCGGGAACACGCCCACGACCGCAACGAGGAGCTGATCTTCGTCTACGAGGGGGAGGGGGAGGCCGTCGTCGACGGCGAGACGCATCCGATGCGCTCCGGCACGACCTTCTATCTGGCGAAGGACAGCCGCCACCTCTTTCGGAACACGGGCGAGGCCCCGATGCGCTTCTTCTGGACCCTGCTCCCGGGCGGCCTTGCGCCCTTCTTCGCGGCGATCGGCCGCGCCCGCACGGCCGGCGAGCCCGCGCCCGCGAACTTCCCGCGGCCGGACGACGTCGCGGCGATCGAGCGGAACACGGTTTTCGGAAAGCTGGAGTGATCCGATGGCGGCGCCCGACCGGCCGCTCGGCGGCGTGCTCGAAGCCTGCCTCTACGCCGACGATCTGGAAGCGGCGGAAGCGTTCTATCGGGACGTGCTGGGGCTGGAGTTCGTGACGCGGATCGAAGGGCGCCACGTCTTCTTCCGCTGCCAGGGCCAGATGGTCTTCCTGTTCCAGCCGGACGCGACCGAGACGACGTCCCCCGACGCGCCCTTTCCCGTGCCGCCCCACGGCGCGCGCGGTCCCGGCCACATCTGTTTTTCGTCGGACGCGGCCGGGGTCGCGGCGTGGCGATCCAGGCTGGAGGCGGCCGGGATCGGGATCGAGGCGGACTTCAACTGGCCGAACGGGGCGCGGTCCATCTACTTCCGCGACCCGGCCGGCAACTCGCTCGAAATCGCCGAGCGCCAGCTCTGGTACGAAGGCGAATAGCTCAGCTGGGCTTCGGGTCGTTCCGGCGGCTGCGGACCTCGACGCCGGCCTGCTCCTCGACGTAGCGCATGATGTTGGAGAAGTCCTCCGTTTCGCCGCCGCGGGAGAGGGCGAGCGACCACCACTGCTTGACCGGCTGGCCGACCCACATCGGCGTGCCGAGCGCCTCCGCCTCTTCCAGGCAGAGGCGCACGTCCTTGTACATGAGCTCGGTGCGGAAGCCGTAGTCGAAGCTGCGAGTCAGGATCGACTTCGGGAACTTGTCGCGGACGGCCGTGTTGGCGCCGGAGCCGGCGTTGATCACCTGCACCATCACGTCCGGATCGAGGCCCGCCTTGGCGCCGAGGGCGAAGGCCTCCGCGCTCGCGACCATGGCCGTCGCGGAGAGCATGTTGTTGATGAGCTTCATCATCTGGCCGTGGCCCTGGGTCGAGCCGACGTAGAAGGCGTTCTTGCCGATGATCTCGAGGACCGGCTTCCAGCGCTCCCAGTGCGCTTCGGGGCCGGAGACCATGACGGCGAGCGTGCCCTTCTCGGCGCCGCCGACGCCGCCGGAGACGGGCGAGTCGAGCATGTCGACGCCCTTGGCGTTCAGGAGCGCGCCGATCTCGACCGCGGCGCGCGGGCCCGTCGTCGACAGGTCGATGAAAAGCTTGACCTTCTTCCCCTCCGCGACCTCGGCCGCGACCGCCTTCACGATGTTCGGCGTCGGCAGGCTGACCAGGATGGTCTCGACCGTATCGGCGAGCGCGCGGGCGCTGGCGGCGGGCTTGGCGCCCTCGGCGACGATCTTGTCGAGCGCGGCCTTGTTCGGGTCGAACACGTGCAGCTCGTGGCCGTCGGCCAGCAGGCGCCTGGCCATCGGCATGCCCATGGCGCCGACGCCGATGAATCCGATCGTCTCACTCATCCGAAGCTCCGCTTTTAGGGGTAATCCTGGGAAACTCTGTTGCGCCGCCTTGGGGGAACCGGCAATATCCCGCGTCCGCGAACGCCGCCAGCATATGGGAGCAGGATGAACCTCGCCAAGCCCATCGACATGCCACGTCCCGAAACGGACGATCCCGCCGTCTCGCCCTTGGCCGCGCGCCGCCTGATCCGGGCGGGGCTGCACACGGGCCATACGGCCGGCATGGCCATGGGGCGGCTGCAGGGCAATCTGGCGATCCTGCCGAAGGACCTGGCGCTAGAGTTCGCCATCTTCTGCCACCGCAATCCGAAGCCCTGCCCGGTCGTCGCCATGACCGCGCCCGGCGATCCGATGCTGCCGGACATGGGCGCGGACGTCGACATCCGCACCGACGCGCCGAGCTACAACGTCTACCGGAACGGCGAGCTCGCCGAGCAGAGGCCGGACATCCGCGCGCTCTGGCGGGACGATTTCGTCGGTTTCGTGCTCGGCTGCTCCTTCAGCTTCGAGGATGCGCTCCTGAAGGCGGGCGTGCCGCTCCGCCATCACGAGATGGACGTGACCTGTCCGATGTTCGCGAGCGGGATCGCCTGCCGGCCTGTCGGGCCGTTCAGCGGGAATACCGTCGTCTCCATGCGGCCGATGACGCCGGCGGACGCGCTCAGGGCCGTCGAGATCACGTCCCGCTTCCGGGCGGCGCATGGCGCGCCGGTGCATCTGGGCGACCCGGCGGCGATCGGCATCGCCGACATCGGCAAGCCGGACTGGGGCGATCCGGTCGAGATCCGGCCGGGCGAGATCCCGGTCTTCTGGGCGTGCGGCGTCACCCCGCAGCTCGTGCTGAAGAACGCGCGCCCGCCCATCTGCATAACCCACACGCCCGGCGCCATGCTCATCGGCGACGGGTATAGCGATGCGGTCAGCATGCGCTGGTCCGCTTGAGCGCGTCCCGGGGGGCAGGGCGCATCCGGGCCTAACGCGGTCCGACTTAAAAGTGAGAACGGGAGGTTCTGTTATGAAGTCGTTGAAACTGGCCCTGGCGGGCGCGCTCGCCGCGGGCCTCGCCATGGGCGCGGGCGTCGCGAACGCCGAAATCCAGGAGAAGGAGTTCCGCGTCGTCGGCACCTGGGGTTTTCTGAGCCAGTGGAAGGACCATGAGAGCCGGTTCTGGGAAAAGATGCTGCCGGAGGCGTCCGGCGGCAAGCTGACGGCGAACGCGAAGCCTTACACCGAGCTCGGCCTCTCGGGCTTTGAGATCATGCGTCAGCTGAAGCTCGGCGTGTTCGACGCCGCGCATGCGCTGACGTCCTATACCGCGTCCGACTCGCCCGCGATCGAGGGCGCCGACCTCGCCGGCGTCGTCCAGGACTTCGACGTCTATCGCAAGGTGTTGACCGTCTACCGGCCGATCATCGAGAAGGAGCTCAAGGAGAAGTACAACGCGACCGTCTTGATGATGTATGCGTTCCCGAGCCAGCAGCTCTGGTGCAATCTCGGCGACAAGAGCGTCAAGGGCATCTCGCTGAAGGACTTGGCCGGCAAGAAGATCCGCACCTACTCGACCACGCTCGGCGACTTCATCGAGGGCCTGAACGCCAGCGCCGTCACCATCGCCTTCGCCGAAGTCGTGCCCGCCCTGCAGCGCGGCGTCGCCGACTGCGGCATCACCGGCACCATGCCGGCCTACAGCGCCAAATGGGGTCAGGTCGTGACCCACAACATCCGGGTCCGGCTCGGCTATGCGGCGACGTTCCTCGCGTTGAACCAGAAGAGCTGGAGCGGCCTGAACGACGACACGCGGGCGCTGATCTCGTCGGTCGCGAACAAGCTCGAATACGACATGTGGGACGCGACGAAGAAGGAAGACCAGGCGGGCATGGACTGCAACGCCTCCGGTCCGTGCGGCATGGGCGATCCGGCGGGCATGACGCCGATCACGCCGTCCGCGGAGGACGAGGCGCAGCTCAAGTCCATCGTCGAGAACTTCGTCCTCAAGCGCTGGGCCGAGCGCTGCGGCAAGGAATGCGCCGCGACGTGGAATACGGTTCTCAGCGACGTCACCGGCGTCACGATCCCCAACTGATCGACGCCTGAAGCGGGACGCCATCTGAAGACGCCCGGGCCCTGTTCGACGGGCCCGGGCGTCCTTCAGGCGTACCCGGTCTTCCCGATGGATTGATGATCGAGAGGCCATATCGATATGTGGCAAAGCGGGTTTAACGTCCTGGAGGCGATCGCCCGGCGGGCGGTCTTCGTTGCGGGCTGCGCCCTGCTCGCCGCCGCCGCGCTGGTGACGGTGGACGTGCTCTGTCGGAAGTTCCTGGCGCTGACGGTCAGCGGCTCGGACGAGATTTCCGGCTATGTCTTCGCTGCGGGCACGACCTGGGCCTATTCCTACGCCCTCCTGCACCGCTCGAACGTGCGCATCGACGCCATCTACAATCTCTTCCCGCTTTGGATCCGGGCCGTGCTCGACGTCGTCGGCGTTTCGCTGCTGCTCCTCTACATGGCGATCCAGACAGAGCTCGCCGTCGGGGTGTTTCTCGAATCCTGGGAGCAGAACTCGGTGGCGATCACGACGCTGGCGACGCCGCTCTGGATCCCGCAGCTGCTCTGGGTCGTCGGCCTCGTGCTGTTCATGATCACGCTGATCTTCGTCGCCGCCTTCGCGCTTGCGCGCTTGGTCGCCGGCGACGTCGCCGCCGTCAGCAAGGTCGCCGGCGTCCTGACGGTCGACGAGGAAGTGGAGGCCGAAATGCATGGCATCGATCTCGATGGAAAGTCCGTCTGACCATGGCCGCGTTCTGGACCCTCCTGATCCTCCTTATCCTGGTCTTCGCGGCGATTCCCGTCGCCGCGGTGCTGGGCATGCTCTCGCTCACCCTCGACCAGGTCTATTTCGACGGCGGCCTGAAGAACGCTCTC
>Ga0070727_10004470_pt1 | contig 11941 bp, 11 predicted proteins | sample tdAd472_FD_66722 | JGI IMG/M metagenome (GOLD analysis project Ga0070727, IMG submission 66722) | Marine sediment microbial communities from the Atlantic coast under amendment with organic carbon and nitrate - tdAd47.2 | ecosystem: Environmental > Aquatic > Marine > Coastal > Sediment | place... | reverse complement strand
GGACTGAGTGAAACACTATCAACCATGGTTTTCTTCCAGGTTAAAAACAATTGCCAACCAGAACCAAACTACCCTACTCAATCGCCCAACTCCGTGACGAACGTCACAATCGTTAACTTTCCTTAATCATTATGCCAAAAACTGCTCAAAAGGTCGATTCACAAGGTTGTAAGAGCCTTTGATAGACAAACCACGGCTCAACGACTTACCGTAACACCTGAAAGCAGGGAGGTTTCATGGCGGCAAAAGAATGGCTGGAGGAGTTTCGCAATGAAATCGTGGACGACCATCGATCCCTTCTCGAAAAACAATCCCGCCAGCAGAAGGCCAGCTCTTGGTCTTTCAAGGTTGCTCTTGAACGTACCCAGCTATTTTATCGAGAACGGCTGACAGGCTTTGCCCGGTGCGGCAGTATTTCAGAGAATGAACTGAAAGAGCTTCTGAAGATGGTCGCACAAATGGGAAGCAAAAGGTTTCCGGCTTAAAACCTACTTAACAGAGGCTGCACAGCCATGAACCAACATAGGGTCTGAGGGCTCAAGTTTCCGCCACTCGCCATTAATCGGCAAACCATCGTCATCCATTTCTATGCCCGCAACCAGATCAAGCCGCTTGCCATCGACGCAATCGATAAGATGAAACTGCTCTTGAGCTTTTAAGTAGCGCGACATCAAGACAGACTCGATCATCACTAGATTGGTTTTTTTGGCATGGCGACGCACTTTGTCTTTGTCGAAAATGACCAACTGCTCCACCACGGGGAAAATGTAGGACCATGGCCTAAGCCCAGTAGACGTTTCGATCTCTTCTGCAACAATCACACCCTCGGGAAAGCCAGATATGGCTCGAGGCCCCCAGTCATAGTCATTAAATAGACTGAAAAGAACCATTCCCCCACCTGAGATCAGGGGAATCAGATATTTGGGTGGAGTGCGACGAAATATCTTAAATCCTGCAAACAAAACACTTGCAGAACCAAGACCAATTGCAATGATACCAACGATTTCGAGCATTAAGAGCTTTCCCCAGTTTCCCCTACGGGCCACTCGATATCAGCCCTCGCCCAGCCTGTCCAGTTTAAAAGCGCGCGCTTCAGGCTATGCTGCCAGTTCCTTGTAAGAAAGCGGTTTGCCGCGCGCCTTATGGCTGGCTTGAGCAAGAAAAAGCTCCCCAGCTGCAATAGCATCCATCAAGGCATTGTGGGCCCCATAGCGCGGAAGATTGTAGCGTTGGCGACAAACATCCAAACGATAGCCGCCACGAGGCAGATCGAGGTTTCGACGGATGGCTAAGCGACGCTCAACCAACAGCGTATCGACAGTCGGTATTTCAAAAGGAACGCCAAATACTTTTTTGCAGGCCTCGCTTAAGAAGGTCCATTCCACTTTGGCATGGTGGGCAATGAGCACTTTTCCCGCCAAATTGGGGAGAACACGCACGAGGCCTTCTTCCAAAGATGGGGCATTCTCCAGGTGTGTATCGAAAATCCGATGCACCACCGCAGACTCGGCGGTCACAGCCCTGGTTGGCTTAACCAACTGGTGAACGCAGCCGGAATAATCAATTTGCATTTGATGAATAGGCACCCATCCAATGCTGACAATTTCGTGCTTACGAGCCTCAAGCCCCGTGGTTTCGAGATCAAGTGCGACGAAATCCACCTCATGAACATCCGTCGCCTTATCTGGGTAAGGCGTCTCGTAGAAATCTTTTAAAGGCCCCGCCGGCGCTTTTCGCGCCAGCATCCTCCTCCTGAAATCCGTTCGCTCCAAAAACGACAGCATTCCCAACGCCTTCCCTGTTCTTGCACCCTCTTTGTTTTTTTTATTGGGCCTAAATGTTGTACACGCTGGCCATGGCTGACTGAATGGTTTTGACCACAGAAAACGCGTCTTTTAGGTGATTGCGCTCAAAGTGTGAAAGATCATCAGGGGCCATGAAATTGTCTGGCATGATGCCCTGTCTGATTTGGCTGGCCTGATGCTCAAGCCGGGTGATCGCTATGAACTCATAGGAGTCCAATAGGTCTCTTGCCCCATCTTCGCTCAAGACCTTGGCCTCTTTTTCAGCCATCAAGCGCTCGTAGGTATTCACCGCACCAATCCCGCTTTCGAGTGCGTAGATGCGGGCAATATCGACGATGGGCACGACGCCCGTATGCTTGAGATCGAACTGATGATCATGCTCCCCGCCACGGATCAGCACAAAGTTCTTAAAGAAGCCGAGCGGAGGCGAATGAGTAAGTGCATTGCCAACCATCATTGAGCGGAAAATACTGTTTTTCTGCGCTTTGGCCTGAATAAGCGTAATCAACTCCTCACAAAGCCCCATTTCCCCGGCTATTGGGCGAAGGTCGAAGAAAATACAAGAATGCATTAGAGCCTTTGGCTCCGGCTCTTCAATCCAACTAGAGAAGTAGCGTTTCCAGGTTTTTAAAGGCTGACGCCACTTATCGGTGACGGCCATAATTTCACCTGGGCAATAGATATAGCCGCACTCGTTGAGTCCGTCGCAAACAAACTTTGCCAATTCCTTATAGTACTCCCCATGCTTGGCTTCATCGTAGGAGTCATCAAGGATGATGCAGTTGTCTTGATCGCCAACGCCTGTTTGCTCATGGCGAGCTTGTGAGCCACTTGCGCACCAAACATAGGGAACGGGCGGTGGGCCTAGTTTTTGTTCAGCCAACTGCACGAGGCGGATTGTTGTGGCGTCACTCACGCTGGTAACAATGTGCCCAATGTTGTGCGATGACGCGCCTGACTCGACCAGATGCAATAGCACCTTGGGGATGTTTGCGACAATCTCGGCAAGGCCTGCGTAGTCTTCACGCTTATAGATATCACCAACAAGATAAACGGCTGATGTGGTTTGCCGCTGAACCAGGTTGGTATTGGTAATAACCCCAGCAACATCGTCGCCATTTTTGATGGGCAGATGGCGGATATTGGCCCGGGTCATGGCGAGGAGAACATCAAATGCGTAGTTGTGAACATCCAACGATATAGGGTTGGGCGTCATGATTTCATTGATTGGAAGCGTATAGTCCATGGCATTGGCAACCACTCGGTTGCGCAGGTCCCGATCTGTCATAATGCCGACAAGCTGGTCATTTTCAGTAACCAGCAAACAAGACACTCGCTCATCGCGCATGAGCCCAGCAGCTTCTTTAATGGTGGCGTTGGGGCCAATGGTAATTGGAGCACGCCCAAGCATATCTCCTGCCTTAGTCGACATGAGATCAAGCTGTGAATCAGCCGTAGTGGCTCCACCACTGCGCACGTCGCGTAAGCGAGAAGCGCCCAGGGGAGCAAAGAAGTAGGCAAACTGCGTATATTCTGCCCGCAATCTCTCGAAGTCCTCATAAGGGAGCATATAAAAGAGGCTATCTTCCAGAGCGACGACCTTATTCAAAGCCGTGCAATCATTGAGCATGGCATGAACGCCAAATGCTTCACCTTCGCCGAGCCGAGCTAAGAGCTGGTCATCTGGCGAAAGAGTCTCAACGCCTCCAGTTCGAATAATGTAGAGGAATTTGCAGCTTTTCCCGGGCTCAACAACGACGCTTCCTTTGCGTGCGTAGCTTGACTGCATCGTGGAAGGCAAATTGTCTAAAACTTCTTTAGGTAGCAAATCGAAGGGATGATACTGGGAAATAAAATCCCGCATTTCGATCAGTTCAATATCCATTCTTCTTCCCCAAACCCCTTTTAGGTTATCCCCAGCCTGTCATTACTGCAGGCGTCCATTGCGAGCGCTCTTTGCCCTCCCCCAAAAAGAAGCGGGCCCCGTCTAACGACGAGGCCCGCAGCTTAACATTACATCGCTAAGAGATGCACATTAAAGTGCTTCTACTTAGTGGTCGATGGCACCAGCAGCCCCTTTAGGGATACGAATGTCTTCAACCAGATGCTGAATGTGCTCAGGTGGCGGAGGCGTCATTTTGGCGACCATGATGGCCACACCAAAGTTAACCAGCGCACCGATGCCACCGAAGGCGTTCGGAGAGATACCGAAGAACCAGTTTGGTCCCATGTCGCCCAAGAAGGACGTACCTGGCACAAAGAAGATACCTTTGTGCTGGAACACGTAGAGCATGGTGATACCGATACCAGCTGCCATACCAGCAACCGCACCTTGACTGTTCATCTTCTTGTTGAAGATACCCATCATCAAAGCAGGGAAGATAGACGACGCAGCCAGACCAAAGGCGATAGCCACAGTACCAGCCGCGAAATCAGGCGGATGGAGACCGAGATAGCCAGCAACACCGATGGAACCTGCCATAGCAACACGAGCAGCCATCAATTCCTGAGATTCAGAAATATCCGGTGTGAACGTGCCTTTGAGCAAATCGTGCGAGATCGAGGTCGAGATTGCGAGCAAGAGACCCGCAGCCGTGGACAACGCAGCAGCAAGACCACCAGCAGCCACCAAAGCAATAACCCAGTTGGGCAGCTTGGCGATTTCTGGGTTGGCCAGCACCATGATGTCACGGTCAACCTTCAGCTCGTTTTCCTTACCTTTACGGTACTGAATACGACCGTCGCCGTTCTTATCGGTGAACTTAAGAAGGCCAGTAGCCTCCCAGTTCTTGAACCACTGCGGACGGGCGGAGTATTCCAGAGCGCCGTCAGCGGCGGCCACAGGACCAGGCTGCACAGTGTTGATCAGGTTGAACATTGCCATGGAACCAACAGCAGGAGCCGTGGTGTAAAGAATGGCAATGAAGACCAGCGCCCAACCGGCAGAAGCACGCGCATCGCGAACTTTTGGTACGGTGAAGAAGCGAATGATCACGTGAGGCAGGCCAGCAGTACCGATCATCAACGAGAAGGTGTAAACCACCATGTTGAGCATCGATCCTTTAAGCACCGTGTACTGAGCAAAGCCAAGATCAACCAGAGTTTGGTCAAGCTTCACCAGAAGTGGGGTGCCATCTGCAACAGAGCTGAACATGCCAATCTGTGGCAGAGGAATGCCCGTCAGGTTCAGCGAAATAAAGACCGCTGGAACGGTATAAGCACAGATCAGAACGCAGTACTGAGCGATCTGAGTGTAGGTGATACCCTTCATGCCACCGAGAACGGCGTACACGAAAACGATACCCATACCGATGAACAGACCCTGATCGAAAGGCATCTCCAAGAAGCGGGAGAACGCCACGCCGATGCCTTTCATCTGCCCAATCACGTAAGTGATAGAAGCGATGATCAAGCAAGCAACAGCAACGATACGTGCAGTCGTCGAGTAGTACCGGTCACCGATGAACTCGGGAACGGTAAACTTGCCGAACTTACGCAGGTAAGGAGCCAGAAGCATAGCCAGCAGCACGTAGCCGCCAGTCCAACCCATCAAGAAGAGGGATGCATCGTAGCCCAAGAAGGCGATGAGGCCAGCCATCGAGATAAACGAAGCAGCAGACATCCAGTCAGCAGCTGTCGCCATACCGTTGGCAACCGGGTGAACGCCACGGCCCGCAGCGTAAAACTCGCCGGTACTACCAGCGCGAGCCCAAATGGCGATACCGAAGTAGAGTGCGAAAGTCGAACCCACAACGATATATGTAAGTGTTTGAAGTTCCATGTAAGATTTTCCCCCTTAGTCTTCGTGAACGTCGAACTCACGGTCCAACTTATTCATTTGACTGGCATAATAGAAAACCAGAATTAGGAACACGAATATGGAGCCCTGCTGAGCGAACCAGAAACCGAGACCAACACCGCCAACGGGAAGCATCGCATCGAGCGGCCCGCGGAGAATAATGCCGAAACCATAAGAGCAAACAGCCCAAACGATTAAGCACATAGTCACTAGTTTAATGTTTCTTGCCCAGTAGGCCTCACCTGATTTATCGCCGTCTGGCATAAATAGACCTCCCAAAATTTATTGTAGTCGCCACCGATAACCGGCGACGCCGAACCCTAAACAAGTTGCTCCTTCAACGAAATTTCTTACTAGCTCCCCCTAGAGGATAAGAAACTTTCGCAAAGAGCCAACAAGGTGAATAACAGATTTGTACCCGGGGAAAAACGGAAAAATTTGCTCAGCCTGTTTATTAAACTGCTGAATCCAGTGATTCTTTTTCCGTTTCCGCGGTGTAAAACTCCATAAATGATGCATGACAGAACTTAACTTTGCGCAAGTGCAAAACCAGCAACCCCTGACCCTTCAATAAATTTTACAATTTTTGCTGCGCTGCACAACAAAACTTAATGCCTGCGCGACAGTAATGAACGGGGAAAAGGTGTTATTTATATGATCTGTGGAAGTTTATTTTTGATCATGCCACATTTCCGCCTTATTTCGCCAAGTGTTGCCCGAATCCAACAGAAAAGGCCGCTTCCTTAACGAAAGCGGCCCTACAATAATTTGGATATTCTAAGGAAAGACTAGGAGCAATTTTTCCTCGTCGTTCGACAGGCCTTCTTGCAATCCTTATCCTTTTTGCCGCAGGCCTTCTTGCAGGCCTTATATTCGGTACCGCAATCACGCTTTGGCTGGCTCATCCCTCCAGCCAACCCACACTTCCTGGCACAGGCCCCTTTGGCATCTGTTCCATTTTCTTCAACACAATCATTAAAGCAAACATGAGCCGGGTTTTGGGCCAACTGAACGGCATCCCCAGCGGTTGCCTCACTTCCTAAAGCCGATAAGGCTGCCAAGAAAACTCCCAGCAACAAAAAACCTCGAACCAGATACATCACTACCTCCCTAACTAAGTGTTTCTTCCTTATACCATAACAGCTTTTTTCCAACAGCTGACCGCAAGAAAAAACGCCTCGCCATTTCTGGCTAGGGTATTGCTGTGATTGGTTACGGAGAAAGATGGCCAACTTTGGCAAACGGCTGACCCTTATATATGGACCGGCCATTTAGTCTCTTTGTTTGGGCCCATCAATTGGTATGGCGATGAAAAACTCTGCCCCATTTGTGTCGTCCCGGTTCTTGGCCCAGGCTCGTCCATCATGTTCGTTGGCAATCCGCTGAACAATTGCCAGTCCAAGTCCCGTTCCTTTCGTTCGGGTCGTCACAAAAGGCTCAAATAGGTCGCCCGTCACTTCATTGGAAATGCCAGGACCATCATCGACGACACGGATGAGGAGCTCTGCCCGTGCTTCGTGAAGGATCGCTTCAGACCGCACCCAAACATTCCCCTGCCCTTCCACCGATTGCACGGCGTTATAAAGGAAGTTCTGCAAAGCCTGAAAAACCTTCGTGCGGTCGCAGCGGACCAAAGGCAAGCCCGTGGGATAATCTTTATGAATATTGGCGCCAAGCGAATGAGCTGTCGGCAAAATGGCCGCTATACAAGTATCAAGCATGTTGCTTGTGTCGTGCCAATCTAGTTGCATCCGATCAGGCCGAGTGAACGACATGATATCGCGCAGAATATTCTCCATATGCTGCACCTGACCGAGAGCAATCTCGATTTGTCCCTGGGTTTCAGGGTCAGCATCGGAAGAGTTTAAAATCTGAAGGTTCATTTTGACCGTCGAGAGAGCATTGCGCAGATCATGAGCAATCATCACTGACATTCGCCCCATGGCGGCATATTCCTCATTTTTTGCCATTGCTTTGAGGGATTGCAGCATCTTATCAAGCGCCCCGGCCAATACCCCAACTTCGTCACTACTTGTAACCGTGATCTCTACGCCTTCTTCTCCGGCCGAAATCGCATTGGCCGCTTGTGTCAAAGAAGCAACCGGCCTCATGAGCCAGGAAACAGCCAGCCCCAAGGCAACGGCCAACAGCGTACTAATGGCAGCAAGCGTAATATAGAGGTGTTCGCGCAATGTTAGGCCAATTCCATTGATGGCCTGTCGCGATAACACCGCGCCGATGACCCAACCACGATGAGGGTTTTCGGGATGGGGCGAAGCTATCTCCAGCTTTTGCGCCGAAATGATGTGATCGCGAGTCGTCAAACTAAGTTTTTTCGGCTTCCCCCTTGTTACAATCCATTTAGCCCAATTCTGCGAGATGCCGAAGTCTTGGGGCAAAGTTTCAACCCGGTCAAACTCCCATGCAAAGGTTTTGCTCTCATCTGGATGGTAAAGATATTGCCCGGTAATGTCGGTCAAGACAGGGTGACCTAACTCCCCATGATGGCTAAATCGTTCCGCAAGCTTGGCAAAATCGACATTAATAACCAAGACGCCAACCGCAGCCCTGCTTCGAGAGACATAGACCGGAGTGGCAACACGAAAAACCGGCTGCATGGGATCGACAATCGCACCGAACTCTCGGTTAAGGTCAATGAGAGAAACAAACATTTCGCCAGGGCCGAACCGCAACGTATCACGCACGTAATACCGCGATCCTTTTTCCTGGAGCTCATTGTTGCGCCGAACGATAATTCGGCCATTGCCCCTCTCAACCCTGACTATTTCTCGACCCCGGTTGCCTATGCCGATCAGACGAATCTGGAGATAGGTGGGATTTGCCTCGATCATCTGTGAAAAAACCTGCTGCAACTCAACAAGGCTGGTTCTTTCCGGCTCTGAGCTTAGGCCGTCGCTCACCGCATGCATCGACGCCAGAATGTTTAAATCAGCTTGGGCTGCAGAAATTTCAGAACTCAGAATACGCCTGTTCTCGGCAACGTTTTCCTCAACTCGACTGAGCGCATCCTGCACCAAAATGAAGGTGAAACGGTCAATAGTGTGAAAGGCTACGGCGAAAAGTGTGAGCGCCGAAATCACGAAGGTGAAGATAAAAACCTTTAGAGAGAGCTTCATAGGGAAAACCCTAATGCCTGTGGGGTGGTTTGCCTAGCCGTTTGCACATTTTGTTGTTACACTGCCTCAGATCAAAATAAGAATAATTTAAAGACCGTACTTTTTGTAGGGAAACGCTTGATGACTCAGATGCTTATTGCCGACGATGACGTCGCAATCTGCAAAACGCTTCAACTGCATTATTCGCGCAGTGGCTACGATGTATTGCTAGCTCACAATGCGGAAGATGGTGCACGCGAAGCCCTTGAGAATCACGTTGACCTTGTCATTACTGATGTCCGGATGCCGGGTGCAGACGGCTTCTCCCTTCTAGAACGCGTGCGTCGTGATGCCCCTGGCACCCCTGTTATCATGATGACAGCATTCCATGATCTGGACACGACGGTTCAAGCGATGCAAGGCGGGGCCGCCGATTACATTCTCAAACCTTTAGATATTAAGGAACTTGATAGCGCGGTAGACCGAGCAATCCACCAGAAGAATGAAATTGTAACCCGACGACCACTAACGGTCAGTGCCAGCACCACCCCGCAGTTGTTGGTCGGTCAATCTAAAGCCATGAAAGACGTGTTCAAACAAATCGCCATGGTCGCGCAAAACCCGGTTACGGTTTTAATTCAAGGCGAGTCGGGTACTGGCAAAGAGTTGATTGCCCGGGCTGTTCACCAATCGAGCCCCTACAGCATGCAGCCCTTCATGGGCGTAAACTGCGGTGCGCTGGTCGAAAGCCTGTTGGAAAGCGAAATGTTTGGGCACGAAAAAGGTGCCTTTACAGGTGCCGTGTCAACCAACCCAGGCAAAATTCATGCGGTTGGTGAGGGAACTCTTTTCCTTGATGAAATCAGTGAACTCTCGTCAGGCATGCAGAGCCTTTTCTTGCGACTTTTAGAATCACGTGAGTACATTCCCGTCGGCAGCACCAAGGTCAAGACAAGCCAAGCCCGTTTCATCGCGGCAAGCAATGTCGATTTGGCCAATGCCGTGGCCAACAATAAATTCCGAGAAGATCTGTTTTATCGCCTAAATGTCGTCAACATTCAATTGCCGCCGCTCCGCGAACGACGCGAGGACATCCCCCTTCTAGTTGATCACTTGGTTCAACGTATTAGCCGTGATTTGCGCAAAAACTTTCAAGGTCTCAGCGCGAAGGCAATGGAATGCCTTATGCGATATGATTGGCCCGGCAACGTTCGCGAATTGGACAATGTTCTAATGAAGGCTGCCGTAATGGGGACCGGAAACACACTTTCTTGCGGCAATTTCCCAGATGACTTCTGCGCTCACTTTAAAGAATCAGAGGAGGCGGAGCACTTTGGTTTCGAAGTGAACCCAATGAGTGGAGACCTGCTACCCTTGAGAGATATTGAGCAAGATTACGTCTTGAAAGTGCTCGACCACACGGGTTGGCACAAGGGTGAGGCTTGCAAAATACTTGGGATTTCAAGGCCCAAGCTGGAGCGTCACATAAAAAATACCCAGCCAGCCAAACCTCACTAATACTCGGGGCTTACTTTAAAGCCTTCTCAATGACAGGCAGAAGTGGGGCCTTCATCGGATCATCAACGGTTCCAAAGTAATCAATCAGCTTGCCGTCCCGCCCGACCAAATACTTGAAAAAGTTCCACGAAGGTGCCGATTTGCTCCCCAATTCGGCCACCGCCCATTTAAAAAATGGATGGGCCTTCTCTCCACGGACAGAGGTTAAATCGGCCATGGGGAAATCTGTGTTGAAATTCGTTTCGCAAAACTCGGCGATTGCCTTGCCCTTGCGTGGCTCCTGGCCGAAATCATTGCTTGGCACAGCAACAACGACGAGCCCTTTATCCCCATAGTTTTTCCAAACACTCTGGAGGGAGCCAAGTTGGTGGGTGTTACCGCATTCAGTCGCCGTATTGACGACCAGCACGACCTTGCCCTTGTACTGGGAGAGTTTTATTTCTCCGCCGTCAAAATTCTTAAACGAAAAATCGTAGGCACTTTGAGCGGCAAAAGCAGGTTGAGCAAAAACAAATGCAACGACGGCAACAATAAAGAAACGCAGCATAGGGGGGCTCCTACGTTAATTAACTTTCAAGGACGACCGCTTATTTTTTTGACTTCCAATCGGCAACAAAATTATCGGAGAGTTCTTTCTGGCCAGCCGTCATGTGCCCTTCCAACTCAGTTATAATTTTGTCGATACGTGTTTTGTCGGCCTCTGTATCCATGGCATCCCGGGTGATTTTGAACCAGCCACGCGCCTTAACATAATTGGGGTTAGAGCCCTGGGCGACGGGTACGGCCTCTCCAGTTGCATACATCATGCCTAGGTTATACATGGCCGATGCGCTGCCCCGTTTGGCGGCTTTTGTATACCAGGAAACTGCCGTGTCTGGGTTTTTCTGGAGGAACGCTTTGCCGTGCTGATAGAAAAGCCCCATGGCAAATTCGGCCTCACGCACGCCTTTTTCTGCAGCCTTGCGATAGTTCTCCAGAGCCTTGACCTCCGAGCGTTTTCCACCCAGGCCACCTTGATGCATTGCCCCAAGGTAGTAGTGGCCCATGGGATCCCCATGCCCAATGGCAGCCGTAAAAGCAACGCGGGCCGCTTCGTAATTTTCATTTTCAATGGCTTCAAGACCAGCTTCAACGCCTGTCTTTTTAACGCCGTCTGTAGCACCTGAATAAGCAGGGGCAGAGAGGGCAAGAACAGCGGTTAGAACAATGGCGACGAGAGGCATTTTCATGGGCTTGAGCTCCTGATTTTTTAGTCCAGGCAGCTTAGCATATATGACTGAAATGTATTTAAAAAAGTGAGGGAAAATGACAAATTTCCCCCTTATACTTCAATGGATTAGGTAAATATATTCGGCAGCCGTGAAATGTCAAAAACAAGACATTACCGCCGACAGAATTCATACTGGGATCATCGTTAGCCAATTCGGTAGCTTGCTAGGCTAGCTTCCCTTCGGCGGGCAATAATCAGCCACGTAGAGGCAGCCACACATCTCAAAACTACCGGGCGCAGCGGAAACCTTGCCGTTCCACTTGTCGCCATTTAAGTCGCACGTTTCTGTGCAGACCTCTTTGGCCTGATCGGGAGTTTTAATGTACCCTCCGGGAATGTTTCGGGTGCGCATGGTACCGCAATCACAAACAGCCTTCTTATCACCAATCCCTGGTCGCCATTCACCGGACCATCCACAATTCTGGGCAGCACA